>Ga0315910_10000431_pt1 | contig 41748 bp, 33 predicted proteins | sample EdamamesoilMG_FD_204470 | JGI IMG/M metagenome (GOLD analysis project Ga0315910, IMG submission 204470) | Garden soil microbial communities collected in Santa Monica, California, United States - Edamame soil | ecosystem: Environmental > Terrestrial > Soil > Garden | place: USA: California...
CTCCACTAATATCATTGAAGCCATTACCGAAGCCAGGCGGCAACAGGTACAACTACTTTGTATGCCCGAATTGTGCGTAACCGGTTACGGCTGTGAAGATTTATTCCTAAGCGATTGGCTGAGCGAACGTGCCTGGCAGGAAGTAATTAAAATTCGTGAGCACTGCGCTGACATTACGGTGAGCCTCGGCCTGCCCGTTCGCATAAATGAAATAACCTACAACGGTGCCTGTGTTATCAGCAATAAAAGAATCCTGGGCATCACCCTGAAACAAAACCTCGCCCGCGATGGTGTACACTACGAGCCGCGTTGGTTCGATGCCTGGTTACCGAACAAAACCACAACCATCAATCTCGGGAACGAAGAAATTGAAGTCGGTGATTTGATCTATAGTATCGAAGGAATAAAACTCGGCTTCGAAATCTGTGAAGATGGATGGCGCAAGGAAATGCGCCCGGGCTACCGACTAGCACAACGGGGTGTTAACCTGATCTTCAACCCCAGCGCAAGCCACTTCGCCATGGCGAAAAGCGAGTTGCGCGAACAGGAGGTAGTACTTGCCGGATCCGCCCAATTTGCCTGCGCCTATGTATTCGCCAACCTGCTGGGCAACGAAGCCGGCAGAATGATTTACGATGGCGACATCATCATAGCCCAACAGAATAAATTACTCGCAGTAAACGAACGATTGTCGTTCCGCAATTTTAATCTCCTGGCCACCACCATCGACTTTAGTAATCCTGACAACAGCGATGTAATACCCACCACAGATAATAAGGAAAAAAATGAAGAGCTTACACGCGCCATCGCGCTTGGCTTATTTGACTACCTCCGGAAAAGTAAAGCGAAAGGATTTGTTTTATCGTTAAGTGGCGGAGCCGACTCATCATCGTGTGCCGTGTTCGTTGCCGAAATGGTGAAGCGTGGCCTACAGGAACTGGGTGCTGAAAAATTCTGCCTGCAGTTGGGTATTGAAAAAAAATCTTCTGACTGGAAAACAATTGTATCCCAACTGCTCACCTGCGCCTACCAGGGAACGACCAACTCCTCTTCAGATACCCTTGACTCCGCACAACAATTGGCCGAATCCATAGGAGCGGAATTCCATCAGTGGAAAATCGATGACGAAGTTTCTTCCTACAGCACCAAAATAGAAAAAGCCATTGGTCGCAAGCTGGCGTGGGAAACAGACGATATAACCTTGCAGAACATTCAGGCACGGTCGCGCTCACCCATCATCTGGATGCTGGCTAATATAAAACGTGCTGTACTCCTTACAACGTCTAACCGAAGCGAAGGCGATGTTGGTTACGCTACCATGGATGGTGATACCAGTGGAAGCTTTGCACCCATTGCCGGTTTGAGCAAAACTTTTGTACTCCAATGGTTACGATGGGCCGAGAAAGAACTGCATCATACCGGCTTGCATGCCGTGAACAACCTTCAACCCACTGCCGAGCTTCGTCCGCTCGATCGGCATCAGACGGATGAAGCAGACCTTATGCCCTACCCCATACTTGCAGAAATTGAAAAGTACGCCATCCTGGAAAGATTGTCCCCCGCTCAGGTTTTCGGAAAGATGAAAGAAACGTACGATCCTGCCATACTAAAAGTGTACCTAAAAAAATTCTTCCGGTTATGGGCCGCCAACCAATGGAAACGCGAGCGACTCGCACCATCCTTTCACCTTGACGATCTTAATGTCGATCCGCGAACCTGGTGCCGGTTCCCGATACTATCCTCAGGGTTCGCAGCAGAACTGGATCAGCTTGATCACTGCTAAAAGCCTCATCACCAGCCTGCTGACCGATCGGTAATTTATCCCTCAATCGTTACCGTTTTTAGAATTAGGGATTATATTTGCCTCTTATGGCATTACTCAGTTATATCATTTGGAACGGCAGCCCAGAGATTTTTTCAGTGGGCAGTTTCTCCCTTCGCTGGTACGGGTTGTTTTTCGCCCTCGGGTTTTTAATCAGTCAGCAGATACTATACTATATCTTTAATAAAGAAGGTAAACCCGAACGCGATGTCGATACGCTAACCATTTACATGGTGGTCGCCACCATTATTGGGGCCCGGCTGGGTCATGTATTTTTTTATCAGGCAGAACTTATCTGGCAAGATCCGCTAAGTATATTCCTACCCTTTGAGTTCAGCCCTTTCCGCTTCACCGGGCTGCAGGGGTTGGCGAGCCATGGTGCCGGCATCGGAATTTTTATTGCGCTCTGGCTTTACGCACGCAAGAAAAAACCCGGACAAAACTATATGTATGTACTGGATCGCATCGCGATTCTTGCCGCAATAACCGGAGCCTTAATTCGCTTTGGTAACTACTTCAATTCAGAAATCATTGGCAAGCCCACCGACAAACCGTGGTCGGTAGTTTTTGCCGGACGGTTAACAGAAGCCATTACTGATCCGCGTCATGATCCAACTAAAATCATTGAGGATGTAGTGTACATGCGAAATGACTCCCTGCCCAAACAGGTTGACGGCAGAATGCCCATGTGGATTTACATCTTCTTCAAACCCAGTGCATCGAAAGGCGATGTCGACCAACTGGTAAACGGTGAATTACGTCCGCTGCTTTCAACCCAGATGGCCGAATACTTTGATCAGCCCCTTGAACTCCGGCTCGATTACCTGGTGGCCAAGCCAAGCGAAAATGAAGGCTACGTGGCCAAGATCAGCACGCTGGGTATTGCCCGCCATCCCGGGCAACTCTACGAATCGATCTCGTGTGTCTTTCTGTTTATTGTACTCTTTTGGATTTGGATCCGACATAAAGAAAATCTACCCCCCGGCCGACTCTTCGGAATGTTCCTGGTGTGGTGTTTCACAATGCGCTTTCTCATCGAGTTCCTGAAAGAACCGCAGGCGGATTTTGAAACAAGCCTTCCCATTAATATGGGGCAGATACTCAGCATTCCGCTGATCATCGCTGGTGCCATTATTCTTTTTGCATCCTTTAGAAAAAAGCAGCAGCAAAATTCCTGACGTCAGGACGCGTAGCGTTAAACTTTATCAGGGTAGTGAGGGTCATAACGTTACGGCATGGTAGCAGTTCTCTTCAGTCTTATCGCATTCTTTTCCGCTCCGTCAAAAACGGAACGCGCGGAATCGCTGTTGGCGATGGATTCGCTGAAACGCCCCGGTCGCGCTAAAACCATTCCCATCGATACGGCAGGACGATTTCTGCAAGTGAATCGTATTTTCATTGTTGGAAATAAAATTACACGCGATCAGATTATTCTGCGCGAACTCACCCTGCGGCCTGGCGATATTATTTATAACCAGGAACTTCAATCTGTTCTTGACCTTGACAAAAAGAAAATCTTCAATCTTCGTCTTTTCAATACCGTGGAGATTAGAACACTGGAGCTCGAAGCAGACAAGATCGATTTACTGATCGATGTGAACGAACGATGGTATACTTTCCCTGCGCCCATCTTTGAGCTTTCCGACAGAAACTTTAATGAATGGTGGCAAACTTACGATCACGATTTCAGTCGCGTGAATTATGGATTGCGCTTGTACCAATTCAATATGCGTGGCCGGAATGAAACCCTTCGACTCACCGCACAATTCGGTTTTGTTCGAAAGTTTGAAGTGATGTATCGTTTTCCCTACATCGATAAAAAACAAAAACAAGGGCTAGCCATCAGCGCTGATTTTTCGGAAGTTAAAAACCTGGCGTATAAAACGCTGGACCACAAACTTGTTTTTTCCGATTCACTCAATCCAGCTAAAGACATTATGCGCACAACGAAAGGTGCCAGCATAGTATACACCTATCGGCCATCGTTCTATGAATCGCACGCCTTCACCCTGGCTTATCGAAACATAACCATTGATGATACGATCGCCATCGCCAATCCAAACTACCTGGGTGATGGACGGAGAAACCAACAGTACGCTACACTTTCTTATCTATTCAACTCAGAACATCGCGACTATGTGGCCTATCCATTAAACGGATACCAGATTTCTGCGCAGGCCAACTGGAACGGTCTTACCCGCCACGAAGATTTACAACGTTTTGAAATTACCGCATCAGCCTCACTTCACCGCGAGTTGAAAAACGAACTCTTCTTCTCCAACAATACTGTTGCTTACTGGAGTGTCCCGCAAAATATACCGTATTCTAATTATGGGTCGCTGGGCTACAGGCGACAAGTAGTTCGTGGATATGAAGTGTACGTGGTTGAAGGTCCATACTACCTGTTGAATAAGTCCACATTGAAGAAACGAATCTTTTCGCGAACGTATCATTGGGGAGGGATGCCAATACCTCAGTTCCGCCATATACCGCTTTCGATTTACGTTAAGACCTACGCTGATCTGGCGTATGTAAAAAACTATCCGAACTACGCTACCGAAAACACCCTTACGCTCACCAACAAATTGCTAACGGGTGCCGGTGCCGGTATTGACATCGTAGCTTCATACGATATGGTGATACGACTCGAATACAGTTTCAATGGCGAAGGCGATGGTGGCTTCTTCCTGAACCTGAGAAAAGAGTTCTAACAGACTAAAAAAGTCTCTCCCTTCATTGTCTTACCCGAATTGTAAGGTTATATTCGGTAACCAAATTAACACCCGTTGTGATGCGATTACTGCCGTTAGCTATGCTGCTATGTCATAGTTACTATACGTTCTCCCAAAGTTCATCAACCATACTCAGCGCACGAGCACACGCGCTAGGAAATGCAGCCGCATGCTTGTCAGACGAATGGTCTGTGATCAACAATATCGGTGGGCTTGCCAGCGTCAAGCAAGTAACCACTGCCTTTTCGTTGAAAGCCGTACCTCAATTCAAATCCTTTAACCGCATGGCAATGGTTGGAGCCATTCCAACACAATTGGGTGTTGCCGGTTTTAGTGTTTATCGCTTTGGTGATGATCTCTATAACGAACAAATTCTGAGCGCTGGGTTTAGCAACCGTTTTGGACTTGCTTCCCTGGGCATTAAAGCAAACTACATTCAATACAATGCAGAAGGGTTCGGCCGAAAAGATGCAGTTACAATTTCGGCCGGTGGTATTGCCGAAATCACGCCTCAAATTTTAGTAGGCGCATACATTGTCAACATCAATCAGCCAAAACTTGAAGAAGGCGATGAACGCATACCTACCATTCTTACGGCAGGCATAGCGTTTAAGCCAACCAACAAACTATTTATCACCACTGAAATTGAAAAGGACCTGGACTATGCTGCTACGTGGAAAGCAGGAATAGAATACCAGGTACATAAAAAATTTCTATTCAGAACCGGCTTCAACATCAATCCGAACGCAGGGTTTGTTGGCCTGGGCTTCAGGCCTGCCAGGTTTCTGCTTGACTATGCCTTTGAATATGCCAGCCACCTAGGTGGGCAGCATCAGGCTACCGTTGGCTATCAATTCATAAAACGAAAAAATGAAATCGCTGCTGATCGTCATTAGTGTTCTGCTCACAACCGGGTTGCATGCACAGGAGTACCCGCGAAGAGAAGTAGACCTGCAACAAATTGCCGACAACCTGTACGGCTTTCAGGATAATGATTTGAATTATGAAGAACTTTACGAAAACCTGGCACAACTTCTCTCCAATCCCGTCAACCTGAACAAAGCATCGGCTGAAGACCTGCGCTTCATTAAAATTCTTTCGGAAGATCAAATCAAGAATCTCATAGACTATCGGGCCGAATTCGGAAGTTTTCTTTCACTTTATGAGCTCCAAAGTATTCCTGATTTTGATCTCGTCACCCTTTACAACCTGGCTCCATTTGTTACCGTGGCGGATCCTTCTGGCACTATAAATTCAAATCTTTGGAAAAGAGTACAGCACGATGGCGATCGCTATCTGATTTTTCGTTACGAACGAACCCTGCAAACCAAAAAAGGTTTTACGAATGAAGTTGATGATGACGATCAGTTTCACGGATCGCCCGACAAACTTTACATACGATTCAGAAACAGCAGGCCAGGCGATTTCAGTATTGGATTTACAGTAGAAAAAGATGCCGGTGAAAAAATCGATTGGTCCGCCCCAAATCATCGCTACGGAATGGATTACATTTCGTTTCACGCACAACTTCAAAACAAAGGCAGGCTGAAAAATCTGGTTGTCGGAAATTATCAATGTCAGTTTGGTCAAGGGGTAATGCTGGGAGGAATTTTCGGAATGGGTAAGGGCGGAGAAACCATTACGACTACCCGAAGAACAAACCTTGGAATACTGCCCTACACTTCTGTTTATGAAGCCGGATTTTTATGGGGAGGTGCCGCAACAATTGAACTTGCCCACGATCTCTTTATCACTGGATTCTATTCAGCTACCAGGCGCGATGCCAATATTGAAATTGATGATGAAGATGATCCGTTTATTTCCTCCCTTCAAAATACAGGGCTTCATCGTAATAACAACGAACTTGCCAGACGGCAACAGATCGGAGAGGTTAATTTTGGTAGTGTAGTACAGTATAAACACAAGCAACTGGAGGCTGGGCTTATGGTTAACCAGGTGTCGTTTGATTTGCCTATAAACCGATCACCATCTGTCTACAATCAATTTAATTTCAACGGAAGAAAAAATATAAACACCGGATTCTACCTTAACTACACTTTTCAAAATGCATCGTTCTTCAGTGAATATGCCCAAATGATCGATGCAGGGCATGCTTATGTTGCCGGTGTACTTTGGAGCTTGTCGTCCAGCCTTGACCTGTCTTTACTCCATCGGAAGTTTGCGCGAAATTTCTATTCATTCTATTCAAACGCATTTGCTGAAGGGAGTACAACACAAAATGAAACGGGCACCTACTGGGGATGGAAGTATCGCTTCAATAGAAAATTTACCACAGCCGGCTATGTTGACCTGTTCCGGTTTCCCTGGCTTCGATACCGCAGTTATGCACCCTCCAATGGGCATGAGTGGCTGCTGCGGTTTAGCTATCAACCCTCGCGCAACGTTTCGCTCTTCGCTCAGGTTCGCGAAGAATCGAAAGAACGAAACATCGACTCTGATAATCCAAATCTCTACTTAACGTCCAGGGGAAAGAAATACAACTACTGGTTTCAATGCGACTACGGTATCGGTCAAAAATTAAAACTAAAAACCCGGGCGCAGCTCAGTTCTTTTTCCATCAATCAAAAAACAACGCATGGCATGGCACTGCTTCAGGATATCAGTATTGATCTTGGAAGAGTAGAACTTGCTGCCCGGTATGCCATTTTCGACACTGATGACTACGACAACCGGCAGTATGTGTACGAGCGCGATGTATGGCTGGCGTTCTCGCTGCCCGCTTACTATGATCAAGGTGTGAGAAATTACTTCTTAGTTGAATATAAGCTCAACACCCAAATCAGTCTTTGGCTGCGTTATGCCCACACTCGTTACCAGCATCAGAACGAAATTGGCTCGGGTGTTGATGCTATAGAAGGAAATATCCGAAACGATGTTAAATTTCAGGCGCGAATAAAGTTTTAATTCTCTCGCACCGTCATGAAATTACTAATCGATATTCTGGGATGGATCGGATCAATTGCTGTCTTGGTTGGATATGGTCTTAACAGCTATCAAAAACTCAGATCAGATTCACCCGTGTTCTACCTGCTTAATATTGTGGGTGGAATTCTTCTTATAGTTTACTCCTACTACAAAAGTGCTTTTGCCAACACCTTTATTAACATTGTCTGGGTAATGGTAGCGGTACCTGCCTTGATAAAAGTATTTCTTCGTACCAAATCCAATTCATGACGTTACCGGGTAACTCAGCGCAAAACATCAGCCTTCAGAAATGGGTAGCCATCGTTTCGGTTATACTGTTTGTAGCAAAGCTGGTGGCGTACTACCTCACGCATTCAGTTTCCATTTTAACCGATGCCCTTGAAAGTATTGTTAACGTTGTGGCTGGATTTATAGGATTATACAGCCTGTACCTCTCGTCTAAACCACGGGATGAAGATCATCCTTACGGTCATGGAAAGATTGAATTTGTCTCGGCTGCCATGGAAGGTGGAATGATCCTGGTTGCCGGTGTTCTTATCATTTATAAGTCGGTTATTATTCTCATTCACCCGCAACCTATTCATCAACTTGATGTAGGCATCATTCTGATTTCCGCAACGGCCGCCATCAATTATGCCTTGGGAATGATCTGCATTAAAACCGGAACAAAAAATAATTCACTGGCCCTGGTGGCCAGCGGTAAACACCTGCAGTCTGATACCTACTCTACCCTGGGCATACTTATCGGGTTGGTATTGATCTATTTCATTCAGGTAGCCTGGCTTGACAGTGTCGTTGCCATCGCGTTCAGTCTGATCATTCTATACACGGGTTACAAAATTATACGCGTCTCCATTGCCGGTATCATGGACGAAACCGATAAGGTGCTCCTCAGTAAACTGGTGGAAACGCTGAACAAAAACCGAAGTGAAAACTGGGTTGACCTGCACAACCTGCGCATTATCAAGTACGGCAGCATGCTTCACCTTGATTGTCATCTTACAGTGCCCTGGTACCTTAATGTTCATGAAGCCCATCGCGAGATTGATGCCTTAGCCGAATTGGTGCGAAAAGAATTTGGGGAGTCGATTGAGTTATTTGTTCACTCAGACGGATGCTTAGACTTCTCCTGTAAAATATGCAGCAAACAAAACTGCAGCGTCAGAAAATTTCCGTTTGAAAAAAGAATTGAATGGACGGTGGAGAATATCTCGCGCGACAAGAAGCACAAGGTTTAGTTACTGGTTACCGGTTGCCAGTGACTGGCAACATTTATCCGATCTCAATCACCACATCATCCGTCAGCGGATGTCCCACACAGGTAAGCACGTACCCTTCTGCCCGTTCTGATTGTGAAAGTCCTTCCTCCTCATCCAACTTCACTTTTCCAGACAACGCCTTTCCACGACACGCAGTACACAAACCGCTCTGGCACGAATACGGCAAGTCAATGCCCTGATCAAGCGCTGCATGAAGGATGGCCGTGTTGGGATCTACCATTACCTTGAACTCCTGGCCGTCATACCGGATAGTTACTTCCCTGGTTTTTGCTTCACCTTCAGCAGATGTTGCTTCTGCTTTATTTTCTTCCTTGTTGATAATACCTTGAACGAAACTCTCCTTGAAAATTTTATCGGCCGGAATCTTTCGTTCAGCCAGCAGCGCTGTTACATTCTTCATCATGCCTTCTGGCCCGCACATCAGGTAGGTAGATTTATCAATTCCCCAATCGGGTATGCGCTCGAAAAGTTTCTCCAGCATATCGTGGTTAAGTAACCCTGAATATCCCTGCCAGTTCATCGGAGCATTATCCAGCACATGAATCACATGAAGCCGGCCTTCATACTTCGTTTGCCACTTATCCAACTCATCTTTAAAGATGATACTGTCAATATCACGGTTACAATAAATGAGTGACACAATACTTTCAGGTTCCTGCGTAAGCATGCTTTTGATCAACGACATCATCGGGGTAATGCCCGATCCACCGGCAAACATTACAACGTGGCGTTTGCGCTTCGCATCATACTCAGTCGTAAACTGTCCCATCGGCTCCAGTATCTTTATGGTCTGCCCTGCCTTCAATGAATCAGGCAACCAATTCGACATCAGACCACCGTCTACACGCTTCACCGTTACGGCTAAATCCTGATCTACAAAAGGCGAAGTACAAAGCGAATACGATCTTCGAACTTCTTTACCTTGAACAGTTGCAATCAGGGTAAGAAACTGCCCCGGCTTATAGCTAACCTGCTTCCCTGCGGGGTGCTCAAAAACAATTGTAATGGCATCCTTTGTTTCGGTGATGATGTTCTTCACCTTCAGGTCGTAATAATGCGGTCCATTGTGTACCGCTTCCTTCTTTTCCGATTTTTTAAAAAAACCAAATGCCATAGTATACGCTGTTTCTTACAATTTTCAATTCCTTAAATCGCTAACAAAAGTAAGGAGGAAAAGATTAATTTTGAGCCTTAATAATCAGAGCCGTGCAATTAAATCCGCTAACCGCCATATCCCCTATTGATGGGCGATATTTTGAAACCGTAAAACCACTTACCCCATATTTTTCTGAATTCGGCCTGATGCGCTACCGCGTACAGGTGGAGATCGAATACCTTATCGCAATGTCGGCAACCATCCCCGAACTGGAGGACTTTCCAGTACACATGCTGAGCGATATCCGCAAGATTTACAAGAACTTTACCGAATACCATGCCGGTGAAATCAAGGAGATCGAAAAAACTACCAACCACGATGTAAAGGCGGTTGAATACTACATTAAAAAAGAATTTGAAAAACTGAAGCTCGATCACTTTAAAGAGTTCGTACACTTTGGCCTGACTTCGCAGGATATCAACAACACGGCTATCCCGATGTTATTGAAAGAATTCATTGAACGCGAGTACTTTTCCCTCATTGAAATTCTACTGAGCCGTCTGAATGGACTGAGTAAAGAATGGAAAGACATTCCGATGCTGGCCTTTACGCACGGCCAGCCCGCTTCACCCACGCGACTGGGAAAAGAAATTATGGTCTTTGCCTCGCGACTGGAGAAGCAATTGGGACAACTGAAATCTGTTCCGCACGCTGCGAAGTTTGGTGGTGCCACCGGAAATTTCAACGCGCACCACATTGCGTATCCGAACATCGACTGGAATAAATTTGCAGAGGAATTCTGCACACACCTTGGCCTGGTGCGCAGCTATCCCACCACACAAATTGAACACTACGATAACATGGCGGCACTGTTCGATAGCCTGAAAAGGATTAACACCATCCTGATTGATTTCAGTCGCGATGTGTGGCAATACATTTCGATGGAATACTTCAAACAGAAAATCAAGGAAGGCGAAATTGGTTCATCCGCCATGCCCCACAAAGTAAACCCGATTGATTTTGAAAATGCCGAAGGTAACTTAGGGTTTGCTAACGGTATCTTTGAATACCTTTCTGCCAAACTGCCCATCTCAAGATTGCAACGCGACCTTACCGACTCCACCGTACTGCGAAATGTGGGTGTACCGTTGGCGCACTCCTATATTGCCATTCAATCGCTCCTCAAGGGCTTGAGCAAACTGGAATTGAACCAGGCTGCCATTGATCGCGACCTCAATGATAACTGGGCTGTAGTAGCGGAAGCCATTCAAACAGTACTACGTAAGGAAGGCTATCCTAATCCGTACGAAGCCCTGAAAGCACTCACCCGGAAAAATGAGAAGGTAACGAAAGAAAGTATAGCCGCCTTTATTGAAGGACTAAACGTGAGTGACAAAGTAAAAAGTCGGTTGAGCGAAATAACCCCGTTTACCTACACGGGGATTTAGTCATCGCTGTGCTCACCCTTTATCGTCTGAAAACGGATTGTATAAATACTTCCGTTCGCTGAAATCGTAAAGTGTCAGCTTGCGCAGATTATAGTACGCTACCCAGAATGATCGCAGTGCCTGCAGGTAACTACGCTTAGCTGTATCTTTCTCTGTAAGAGCAATGTTCAGGTTGGTAATATCAATCTTGCCGATCAGATAACGATTCTGTGCTACCATGTAACGCTCAAGGCCTACCAGATCGGACTTCTTTGTTGTTTCAATTTGCAAGTACAGCATTTCAAATTGCCGTGCTTGTGTTAAGATTTCCTGTTCAAAAAGCACTTCGTCCTGTGCAATCAGATAATCGTTGAGGCGCTTGTTGGCATAGGCACTTTTCATTAAAGCGTTTCTCCTTCCCCAATCGATCAATGGAATATTGAACGTTAAATTAACAACCTGTTGGCGTGCCGGATCCTGATACAGATCACCAACCGTACTGCCCACATTATTCAATCCAAATGCGCCAGAGACGCCCACTTGGTAGCGTGTTCCCTTTGCTTCCGCTACGGCAGCCTCCGCCTCAATCTTTCTTCGCTCAAAGGCTATGTAAGCCGATCGTGTTTCCTTGGCGTGTCCTAGTGCCTCTTCTTCCGGAACTGCAAATGTTGGTACTATGTCAGGCAACTGAAGGCTGAATGGTTCACCATCCGTAAGACCAATGAATGCCCGAAGTAATAAACTCGCAGTTTGTAAATCCAGTTTAGCCTGTGCCACATCCTGTCGCGAACGGAGTAATTGCAATTCGACCTGTAATAGTTTGTCGCGTGAAGTTGTACCAATATTATAGCGTCCTTGCTCGATTTTATAAATGGTATCGTTGTTCGCCAGGTTGTACTGTGCTATTTGAAGATTTACCTGCGCTTCGAGTACATTAAAAAAATAATCTACGGCACCCCGAGCAATCTCCTCCATAGACTCTGCGTAATCACGTTTCGATTCCTCATACCGGATCGGTTCGATACGCTTATCCCACTTCAACTGATTGTATGAAAAAATTGGCTGGTTGATCTGAAGGTTAAAGATAGAACCATTCCACTGCGATGTATTTTCGCCAATATCATTAAAGTAATTGTAGATCGAGTTCAATGAAATCATACCACCCGTCCATTGAATTGGCTGTTGAAGCGCAAAGTTGATCCCTGGGTTAAATTGATTTATCTGCAAATACTCTATTGATCCATCGGGCTGACGTACAGGACTAAAACTATTGTTATACAGCGCACCGGCATTATTGCTGATCAACCGAACCTGTGGATTATAATTCGTTCGATAGTATCGGTACTGCCAATATCTATTCTCGCGCCTGGTCTCGGCTTGTTTGTACGCTGGCGATTGCGATTGCGCACGCTGAATAACATCCTCAATTGAAAATGTTTGCTGTGCTGCAAGCGGAAACGTACTTGAAATAATGAATACTAGAGAATATATCAGGGCTTTATTCATAGCGTAATGATGTAATAGGATCTTGACTTGCTGCTTTGCGTGCCGGTGCGATACCGAAGATGAGACCAACAGTAGCCGCCACACCAAAGCTTAATAAAATTGAAGTGAAACTTACGATGGTAGGAATGTCAGCTACCTGCGACACCACCAGCGCCATGGAGACGCCCAGTATCACCCCCAGAATACCTCCGGAAATACTGATCATAATCGCTTCGAACAAAAACTGCTGAACAATGTCACTCTTCTTGGCTCCGATGGATAACCGCAATCCAATTTCTTTTATCCGTTCCAGTACAGAGGCCAGCATGATGTTCATAATACCAATACCACCCACTAAAAGTGAAATGCCGGCAATCGCTCCCAATACATAATTAAAAATATCGTTTGTACGCTGCTGTTGCTTTAGGAGTAGTTCTGGAATTTCGATTTCATAATCGACCACATCATAGTGCCTGCGCTTTAACAAGCGCGAAATAATTTCAGCCGTAGTGGTTAACTGGTTGGTTTCATCTACCTGGATGACAAGCCGGTCTAACTGATGATAGTTTTTCTTTTCCGCTTCGTTTTGATCGTCAGAACTTCCGGGAGACATAAAGAAAAATCCACGACTTTGCATAGCCGCCAGCCGCAGCGCCTCCGCAGTAATCTTATCGCGGTTTTTGTAGCGGATCAATACAGTCTGCAGCGGAACATAAATGTCCATATTAAAATTACGAATGCCCAGTTTGCTGATGCTCGATTCGGAAACGAAACGCTCGGCCAGCACACCCACAATCGTTAACCATTGCTGACCAACCTTAATACTTTTGCCGATTGGATTTTCTGTTGGGAAAAACTTCGCTTTGATGGAGTTGCCAATAATACAGACAGGCGCGCCCAGACGTTCCTGTTCTTTATTAAACATCTGCCCTTCGTATAAATTGAAGTTGTACAACTCGAAATAAACCGGGTCTACCCCCACCAGTTTAGCGGAGCGTCTCAGGCCATTGCGCAGCACGTAACTGTCCAGAATAATCTCGGGGCTTATACTGGTTAAGCCGGGAATAACTTTTTGAATACTATGAACATCGCGGATGGTTAGACCGGGAGAAAATTTCTTTTTCTCCTTTTGGCCCACCTGCTCGGTAACTTTTTCTTCTTCCTGTTCAACAATCGGCTTGATAACGATGTTGTTAACACCAACCAGTTTTATCTGATTTAAAATTTCCTGCTGGGCTCCATTACCAATGGCAAGCATGGCAATAACAGCAGCCACTCCGAAAATTATACCGAGTGCGGTAAGCAGCGAGCGAACTTTGTTAGCAATAACAGCATCGATCGCAATGTAGAGGTTAGCCAATAGGCGCGGTGAAAGCATGAGTATGGCAATTACTTGGATGAAACACTGGCACTGGCCGGAACAACCGCAGCAGGTGTTGCTTTCTCTTTCTTGTCGTCATCTTTTCTGCGCTTCCCGTTCATCTCTTTCAGCAACTTCACTTCGTCTTCCTCTTTGCCCGAAGGAACCGAAAGATAAATTCTGTCTGTTTCCAATAGCCCGCCCAGAATAACCGCATCGTTGGCATTGGTTTCACCAACCATTACCTCTTGCTTGATTACCGAAGCACCATCCTTCTTAAATACATAGGTGATCGAATCAAACTGACTGTGCAGGCACTCGAGTGGAATAAACAATGCACTATCAATAACATTGGCGATAATTCTGTTGCTGGTTGTCATCGATGGGCGCAGGGTGGCGTCATAACCGGAAATTTCCACATTGATTTCAAAAACTTTCGAATCTGAATTGGGTCGCTGCTCACCTACGTTGGCTACGCGAACCACAGAGCCTACTAGTTTCTTATCCGGATCGGCATCAAGCCCGATCTCAACTTTCTGTCCTGATTTTACTTTCCGAACATCAACTTCATTAACATACGTCTTCGACATCATGGTAGTAAGGTCGGGTAACGTGGCAACGGTTGGGTCCCAAACACTGATCTGCGAGCCTGCCTTGATGGGTTTACCGTCCCAGCCTTTCTCATAGATTACCATGCCCGGTTCGGGTGCAATTACATTAAACGCTTCCAGTACTTTGGTCATCGCGGTTAATTCATTTTGCACCTTACGAAGTTCGGCAGCAACCTCCCGCATCTTCTCGATGTTCTGGCGCTTCTTGATTTTATAATTTTCAAGGGCCTGTTCGTGACCACGCTTTGCCTTATCGAGATCAATACCCGCTTGTTTGATTGTTGCTGGCGGCTCAAACTTGGATTGCTCCAGCACAATTTCTTTTTCGTCTACCGCATATCGAAGATTGATCAGTTCATCGCGGGATTGACGCATTATAAGCGTGGTGTCCAACTGGGTCTGCACATATTTGGAGTTGGCCTTCTCCACCTCAATTTGTTTGGCGGTATACTTATTCTGAAAATCGGAACGGTCGAGGGTGGCTACCCAATCGCCTTTCTTTACCACGGTACCTTCATCCACAATATTCTGGATGTTGACCTGAAAAATTCCAAACTCGCGCAGGGATGAGGGACCGAGAATTTTTACCGAGTTTTTGGCTTCGAGTTCGCCTGTAGTTTCTATTTCAACCTTAAAGGGTCCACGCTTTACTTCAGCAATAATCTCAGCCGCTTCGCCTTTGGTATTTCCTCGAAAAAGGAAAAAAACAATAACCAAAACAACAATGGCACTCGCGCCAATCAGCAGGTTCTTTTTCATTCGGTTTTACTTTTGTTTAGATAAACGTTCCCAATTACCAGCGCTTCTTCCAACAACACATACCGGTCTGGTCGTTATTTCAAGTGTACTCCATCCAGAGACGAAGGTTACAAGAGGCTATACCTTCGGTCTATTTTCACTCCCAACGGCATAAAACAAACGTGCCGGTTTCCGCTTTAGTACACCGGCACGTGTTCTTTTCTTATTTGATTACTGATTCGGTCCTTTCTTCACCGTAAACTTTGATAAGGCCGCCTCTTTGGTAAGTTTGCCGCTACTGTACTCTTTCAATACAGAGCTCTTCATCGTTACCTCTATAGTTGAAGGAATTCCACATTCAACACACTTTGTTAACCGAACCTGGAAACTGAGAATTTCGTCATCCTTCAGGCTCTTCAGTGTTCTGCCGTACTCCAGCATGTTCTCTTTCAACTCCTGCTCAAACTTCGGATAAACTTCTTTTACCTTTTTATTCCGGGTTTCCATGTCGACATCGTTCAACTTAAGTGTGGGCATGGAGAATCGCTTGTAATCAATCTCAGTGCTGCTGTACACCTGCATGTAGTAAATAACCCCGAAGTCCTTGAGTCTTTCGTAGTAAATGTTATCTTCTGTGAAGTATGTTCGCGACAGATCCGCCCGGTACAGCCGATTGAAAATACTGGAAAGCAGTTCCAGGTCTGGCGCTACTTCTTCAACAGACTCGGTGTTCACCACCTTGATCTTCGCCAACGCCTGCTCACGGGTTAGCTTGCCTTGCTTGTAGGCGGTTAGGTCGCTTTTAAGTCCTTCTACCGAAAGGTGTGTGCGCTTGGGCGCAGTGAAGTATTGATTCACCCACATTCTTGGCTGATTGCCCTGATTGGTAATAACAATTCTTTCGGTGGCTGGTAATTGCGTGATCATGTCGCCATAGTCAACCATAAAAGTTTTAGCAGCTTCAAGTACTTTCTGGTTGTATACATCGCGAATGCTGTCCATGCTTACACGACTTTTCTCTTTTGACCGGTCTCTTAACCGCATTGATTTTTCGCCTGGCGCTATTGCCGGTTCCGGTGGCTCGTTACCCCGGATGTTGATCGTTTCGCCCTGGCCATCTTCACTAACGTGGTATTCAACATTGGCCCGTCCATTACCCCACACCACTACATCGTTCGATCCGGGTTCGGCCAATGAAAACACAATCGGTGTTGTGTAATCGGCCGGCAGGGTAAATGTAACACCATACCCCGGCTGATAGCTGGCGGTTGTCTCCAATGGAAAGAAAGTGCGTTGATTTCCAAACTGTTGTTTGATCAATGTACCCAGTACATTCTCGGCCACTTCAATATCGCGCTTCATGCGCTCGTCATCAATCTTCTGTGCCAGGGTCTGGTTTAATCCCAGTACCCCGATCATCATCCCAAACATTACTACTCGAATCATACTTTTCATATCGCTTGCTCTGTTATTGTTCATTATTCAATTTCTGGTGATTAAGCTTTTCGCTTACCACGCGTGCTAATACTTTGTTTCTTTTGATGGTGTTGTACCTACTGTAGTAATAATACTGGTCAGTATTTGTTCGGTTTCCTGTTTAAATTCCTTTGTGTTTTGCTCCAGGCTGCTCATCCGGGTTTGAACAATCTGCAGGTCATCATTGCGCTGCTGTTGCAGATACTTGGCAAAATCAACCAGCAGGTTTTCGATGTAGTCTTTCTGCTGGTTGGAAGTGAGTGAGAAATAATCCTTTACAAGTTTCAGGTTCTCTTCCTGAAGGCCGGAAACATACTGACTGATCTGCTGCTGCGAAGCGGTAGATGCCTGCTTCACTAACTGATCGATCTTGCCTGAATTCTGCGCCAGATTATTTTTGATGGATGCATCCAACTTCTGCTGCGATTCCTTCCAGCTTGCCTGCATGGCCAGGTTATTATCACTCAACGATGACTGAATCATTGCCTGCACTTGCTCGGCCGTTAAGGTTGAAGCTGGTGTTACCTGAACCGGTTGTGTTACTGCCGGTGCGCCAAAACTGATTCTGAATTCGTTGCCCCCCGAGCTGATGCGAATATCCAGCAGTTTACCCGCCACCATAATCAACAACAAGGATGCGGCAATGCTCACGATAGTCTTAACGTAAGGTGTGTTCCAGAAAAAGCGTTGCTTGCCATCGCCAACAAAAATCGGTGGCGCTATTACTTCCTTGTCTTTTACGCTGCCCAGCATGGAACGCAGCTGCTTGAAATTCTCAAACTCCTGGCGCGCTTCGGCATTCGTTGAAAGGTAATTTTCCATTCTTTCCTTTTCGGCACCTTCTAATTCGCCATACAGGAAATCCATCCACGCTTGTTGATCGGGTTTATAGCTCATAGTCAATCGTATCTTTCGTGATGTTTTTTCTTTCCAAAATTTTCTTTAATCCATCCAGTCCGTAGTACATCCGCGACTTCACGGTGTTTTCCGAAATGTTCAACACCTCCGCGATCTCTCGAAATTTCAGTCCTTCATACTCTTTCATAATTACCACCTCGCGTTGTTCTTCGTTCAGTTCCAGCAGCGCTCCCTGCAACAGGTCCGAAAGCTCAGCCTGTTGATACTGTCGCTCCGGGCTGTCGTATCTGCGGGAAGTTTGCTCCCATTGTGGCGAGTCTTCAGCATCCTGATTCCACACCACATCGAACGACAACGAACGGCTACCTTTCTTCTTGCGTGCTTCCTCGCGGCAGTAGTTCACGGCAATCTTGTAAAGCCAGGATTTAAAACGCGCGTTATCCTGCAGGCTTGACAGGCTGCGGCACATGGAAATAAACGTCTTTTGGGATGCTTCCATGGCCATGTCGTGATCCAGGAAAAACTTGTAGCAGAAGTTGTAGATGCGCTTGTACCACAACTGCACCAGCTTACCCTGGGCACCCTGATCACCTTGTTTCGCCCGGACGATGAGGGTGTCGGAATGCATCATTGCAATGTCGAGTAAAGTCTCGGCCATGTATTCAATTTTGAAGGATTTAGGCTTTTTTTGCCGTTTCAATACAAAGATGGGGCTTGTAGCAGAATAGTTTTAGGGTGGAGACTTTTTTTTAAACGGATGGATGGTCGATGCCCGACAACCAGGTATGACCAATCGACCCTGCACGATAATCCATCCGGCATTAAAACAGCCGTGGGCAGTCGACCGATGACTGTGGACTTTACTTATCTTTGCCGCCTTATGAAAAAAGTAATTTCCTGGCTGATCCGTTTTGTTCCGAGAAAATATCTTCAGCGCGTAGGCGGATTCGGACTTAAAGTGGTTGGCCTGTTTTACCGTGGCAGCTCGGTGCGCTGTCCGGTTTGTAGTACCGGCTTTCGCACCTTCCTTCCGTACGGACGTATCAACTCCAGGCCAAATGCCTTGTGCCCGAATTGTCTTTCGTTGGAACGACATCGGCTAATCTGGGTTTACCTGAATGAAAAATCTGACTTCTTTAAAAAGCAACTCCACGTACTTCACATCGCACCCGAAGCCTGTTTCATTAATCGCTTTGAAAAAATTCATGGCGATCAGTACATCACTGCCGACATTGAGTCACCGCTGGCAAAAGTAAAGATGGACATTCATGAAATACCTTTTGCTGAAAACACCTTTGACGTTGTGCTTTGCAACCATGTACTGGAACATGTTCGCGATGACATCAAGGCGATGAGTGAAATTCATCGTGTGCTGAAGCCCGGAGGTTTTTCCATTTTGCTTGTTCCATTCTTTAAGCCGGTTGGCGATGTTACCTTCGAAGACAACACGATAACCGATCCACGCGAGCGTGAAAAAATATTCGGACAGGATGATCACGTACGGAAGTACGGCCGTGATTACACCCAACGGATTGAGTGTGCCGGATTGAAGGCTATTGAAGATCCGTTTGTAAACGAGCTGACCGATGACGTGCGAAAGAAGTTCGGATTGGCTAAAGGTGAGATTATCTATAAAGGCGTGAAGTAAATTCATCATCCATAAAACCAATTCGAGATTTTCCTTTCCCAAATCAGCAACAAGTTCAGCTGTAGTGTAACAAGAAAGTAGCTGTTCAAACTAATGAAAAGTTGAATCCTGCACACATGCGTGCTTTTTTCTTCAACATGCTACATTCATAAACCCGGCTGGCATTTTTTATGTAGACAAGTGTGGCTTCTCCCTACCCAAGCCACACCTACTAAAATGCGTGTTATACTAACGGCATGTGTTGTTTGGCTTTTCATCAGCATGCCGGTAACCACAAGAGCTACTACACCTTACGAAGGTGTACTGGACTTTCACCTGGGAAGTCTACACAAAAATTCCATTGCCCTGGATGGCTTTTGGAAATTTTATCCAAATCAATTACTCACCACACAAGATTTTAAGAACGACTCTTCTTCAGTGTACACTAAAATCCCTTCGTGGTGGCATGCGGATGAAAAAGTTCCTCCGGTTGAATTCGGAACGTATCGAATCGTTATAATCCTGTCAAAAGAAGATGCGCAGCGACAACTCGCCCTTAAAATGCCTGATGTTTACTCATCGTACATCTTGTGGATCAACGGCAAACGTAAAGGTGCTAATGGTACCGTAGGCACAACAAAAGCAACTTCATCGCCTCAATGGAAACCTACTACGTATGTGTTTACATCCGAAAGCGACACCCTGGAAATTACTATTCAATTTTCCAACTTCTATCATAGCAGAAGCGGCATCAACTCTTCCATTTATCTGGGCGACTCCGAACTTTTAGTTCGCCAGGAAAAACAAACAAAAACATGGGGCGAAATTCTATTCAGTGCGCTTTGGATTTTTGCGCTGGCATCGCTGTGCTACTTTCTCATCAAAAAGAACCAAGACAAGGCGTTGATCTACTATGCCAGCCTTTGCGTGGCGTGGGCGTTGCGCTCTGTTTTCTCGAACTACTACTTATCCGTTCAGTGGTTTCCGGATATCAACTGGAGCCTGTGTGTAAAGATTGAATACATCACGCTTTACCTTTCTACATTATTCGGCTCGCTCCTGCTGGGCCGGTTGTTTCCGCGCGAGGTTAACAAAATATTCCGATACAGTTATATCATCTGCAGTTTGCTGTTTACGATTTTCACACTGGTAACTCCTCCAAGCATCTTCACACAATTTGTTCAATTGTACCTGGGGCTAAGTGCCATACTGCTGATCTCGATGCTCGTGATTGTAACCAAAGCATACATTGAAAACCGTCAGGGAATAAACAACCTTGTAATCTGTATCCTCTTTGCAGTGATCATGTTTGCGTATGTAATTCTGGCCTACGAAGGATTATTTGAATTGAACGCCATTGTGTTCAACTCAGGCTTTTTTATTCTATTCTTATTCACGGGAATTGCCACCGTTATCCGGCTTAACAAAATGGCCAAGCACCTGGACTACGACATCCTGACGCTTGACCATTTGAAAAACAATCAACTGTAAGCAGCGGTATCTTACAGTGCCGCTGGATCCGTTAATTGACCCATAAATAAAATAGTATTGCTTTGCTTCTCACGAATGAGGAAAATAAAGGGCCGGTCGATCGTAATTCTTGGTGGCGTTGGCGGAAGTGACGTTACTTCAATACCAATTACGGTAACTGCGGCCGCTTCCGTTCCTTTTTCGCTTACCTCCACAAAGGATTGATGCGTTACACGCGAAATCTCAAGCGGCAAATTTTCTTCAAACAAATTCGGAAATCCTTTCATACTCATTCCCATTGAAGTGAGCACAGGCTTAAGTTCCTTTTTCCATTTCATGGTAAATTTAGGCAGCTCAAGTTCCACACTGATGGAATCCGTATCGCCCAGCCACACAGAAAGGAGTTCGGAATTAAGTTCGCCAGCAACCGATTCAAGATTTTGCGGCTGATGGGGCACCAGCAGTGTTAACCTGAATTGTTCGTTACCATACGGAATATCCAGTAGCATCAATTCCTCGTTGTAGTATTTCAACATTTTCACGCCATCTGCATGCATCATGTCCACCCTGGTTGTTGATCCATCCGCTGTAGTAAAGTCGGCTTTTTTTGTTTCGGATTTCTGAAATTGATAGGTCCAGTCGCCTTTAAAATAAATGGCGTTCACCAAAAACATGATTTCACTGGGTGAAATCGACTGAATCATATTCTGAATCCGGTTGTTGGTCTGGTCTGCAATCCGGTTGTTGATGGTGTTTTTGGCGTTGGCGTTACTAAAATCAAGAGCCGTTACTTTTCCATCGTAGTATTCGCCAATTGCTGCTGAAAAAGCTTCCTTAATGTGAAGCTCATCCGAATACCAAACCGAGTTGGCAATACCGAGCGTTACAGTTTTATCCATCGACAACAAAAGCGAAGTAAGATCGCGATAAGCCTGATTGACTTCTTCGGCTGTCATATCGCCAAAGTCGATTGTATTCAAAATGCTTTGCTGTGTTTCTTCTACTGCCCCGTTTAACACCATGGCGAGGGCCATACTTACACTAAAGGGAGAAAGAAAAACGTTTTGGCCGGATTCGTCTTGCACCGCTCGAAACAATGTAAACGCAAAGTCATTAGAAGCACCCGATACTTTCATTTCGGTGGCCGAGAGCGGTCGTAAATTCGGAGGATTATCGGGGATAACCGCAGGATCATTATGACATCCGGAAAGGAATAGCACGCAAAGGACAACAGTAAGTTTTTTCATAGCAGTTGGGTTGGGTGATAGTGGCTCTTGTCCTTTCAGACACGCAATCGCCTGAACTGGTTGGAATTCATTTAACCGATTGGCACCCGTGCTAACACAATTGATAGAAGGAGCTATGGATTTTGTATTTGGAAAGGTTTATTTAAAATCTCTCTCCCATAAATTCTACTTCGCATTCGCACCCTTGTGCAGGTGCTCGCGAATCAAGGAGGCATAATGCTCTTTCACTATCTGCAACTTGTCCGCTTCCAGTGGACCACCATTTTCAAAATCAACAATTTCACTACTTCTGTTTAGAAGAATTGTAGTAGGGTATCCAAATATCATTTTAAAATCCATTTCGATTAATTCCTTAGCATCAATAATCACCGGGTAATCAACAGCATTTTCTTTCATAAAATCAAGCATGGCTTCTCTGTCGTTGCTTGCAAATGACAAAATCATAAAATCCTCCTCCTTAAAATCCGTCTTCAGTTCATTGAAAACGGGAATCTCTGCCACACAGGGCGGACACGTAGTGAACCAAAAGTTTATTAGCACAACCTTTCCTTCCATATCCTTGCTGGAATAATGCTGCCCATTCATATCAACGACACTAAATGAACGGAACTTTGTGCCCAGTAAACAAGCTCGCAATTTCCCTGTAGCACGATCAAACACAGAATCCAATTGTTCTAATGGAAGGCTCATTGAATTCAGGTAACCGGCTCTGCAAGGGCCAATGACCTCATCGTACGTTTGGCCATTTGCTGACTGATACACTCCCAATACCAGAAAGAAAAGTATAAATCGACCCATGATACTATAATTTTAACTCTGTAACATATTTCGTTGAAACTCATGCTTCCTTGATTTCGCCCCCTCAATTTTTCTCCACAAAACATTTACAAGTTCATCTTTCGATTTGGCGTTGAGCGGATACAACAAGGAGGGCTTAAAGTAGAAATGATTACCAATCACATCGGTATAATATAAATCCACACGCCACATTCCACCAAGTGTTTTCAATTCAACATCCTTGATGTTCTCCAATGGAATAAGAATATCTTGGCTCTTGCGAATTATATACAAGTAGTCATCATCAAACTCTACCCGATAAACGTTGGCATGCGCTTTCAACCAGGCATAAACAATATATCCCCAAGTGGCCACTGTAAATACAACCGAAAAATTTCCGGTCCCTCTGAAACCCTGAATCGATTTGTAGACCAAGTACCCGACAAACAGGCTCACAATAAAAATAAAGCCATAGCGATACAATTCAAGGTAGCGTGTGGTAAGGTTTCGTATTCTGGATTTAGTCAGTGTTTTAAAACTCGAATTGCTTTCCATGCAAGACGTTTAGATCAACATAGCCATCAATCCCCTTCAAATGACCGCGGTTCGCAAATTGCCAAATCGCCCAATTACGTGCATCAAGATCGGGCTCCCAAAATATATCCCTGATCCATATCGGGGAATCCAAAAACTGGTCCGTGATATAGACATCATAAAATTCGCGCGTTGCGTAGATGATCGGGCGCTTACCGTAGTGACCTTCCAAGAGATTCAAAAATTCTCCAATTTCATCCAATATCTGATCTTTGGATTTATCGGTGGCGCAATTTCCGCCAAATTCAAGGTCAATAGTTGGAGGAAGATTGTTCGACTCGTTGGGTACTGATTCAATAAAATTGACCGCTTGCTCCTTTCCACTCTTACAAAGTCTGTAAAAGTGATACGCTCCGGTACGATATCCATACTCTTTACTATTCTTCCAATTCTCCTGAAACAGAGGATCTCTATAGTCACCACCTTCCGTTGCTTTGATAATGACAAACGAAATATTTTCTTGTTTCAATTCTTCCCACGAAATAGTACCCTGGTGATGTGAAATGTCGATTCCAAGAATCGGAAACTCTTTCTCATCCGGATAGTTAAATCGCAAGTAGCCCGTGAATACAAGGTAACCCATCACAACGCCTATAAAACCTAAAGACAAAATTCCTACAACAAGTTTTCTCATTCGCGAATAAGGCTAAAAAAATCAAGCTAACAACAATCTCCACGCATCTTCAACCCTACCTTCCTTCAAATATTCCTGGGCCAACCGATGCACAGCGTCTTCTCCCTTCAGCATGGCCTGATGTACTTCCAGTTGCTGCCTACTTTTTCTTACCGACTCATCATCCGGCAACTTTTCAACATTACCTAACATACCAAGGTCATTGCCGGTAAGCACATTGCTCAACCTGATCTTCTCGGGAATTTTATCCACCCCAATACCCTTGCGCTCCAACGGCTTGGGTACTTTAAAAACAGAATCGCCCTGCACACGACAATACCAGTCGGCACCAAGACGCGCAACAGCATCCAGTTTAAATGGATCAATTCTTCCGTCAGCATCCAGAACACTTTCGTTGATGTGCATCAATACTACTTCGCAAAGCACCAGGTTACCAGCCCCACCGCTATTGCCTGTCGGGATAACTTGCATCACCTTGCACTCCATTGCCACCGGAGATTCAGCAACACGCGGTGGTTTGACGAGCGTAGACGGCACTTCCGTAAATCCACCTTTCACAAACTCATTTACACCTTTCGGATATTCGGTGCTGGTAAGCGATGCCTGCTGCACCATACTATAATTTACCACGTTGATTACTACCTCGGGAACTTCCAGCACATTTTCGTAGGTGTGCTTTGTTGTATTGTCTCTTCCTCTGCGAGAAGGGGAAAAAACCAACAGCGGTGGATTCATACCGAAGAGGTTGAAAAAACTAAACGGACTCAGGTTTACATTGCCATCTTTATCCACCGTGCTGGCAAATGCTATGGGACGCGGTATCACAGCTCCCTGCAGGTATGCCTGAAGTTGTGGAACACTAAGCTCGTTGGGATTAATGGTTAGCATTACTTGATATGATCCTGCGGAAATGTATTACTGGAAGCGGGTGACTCCGGAAAAGGAGTTTGTTTCACCGGCAGCGTAAACCACATATAAACAAAAACTACTACCACTATGGCGGGCAACAAGTAAGCACCAATTCTAAAACGCAGCCCGGTATGACTGTAACTACCTGACGAAAAATCCATTCCTGTTTTTACCAACAGTGCCGCGGACAACGTAATCAGCAAAAACAACAGTACCGATCCTGTCAATCGTTTTATCAATTCCTTCTTCACAACAAACCGGATTACCTCACCAATGATTACTGCTCCGCCCACAACAAGCGAAAGGGTAAGCAACGCTTTGGGAAACGTTCGCAAGTAGTGATACTTATAAATCAGCAAACCGATTTTGCCCACCAGGTTTGGGCTGCGGATCAATACTGCATCGAGTACAACCAACGCCAGGATAAAAAGGTAAAATGTAATTCTTGATTTCATAAAACATGTATCTAAAGTGCCGGAAGTATTTTTCCTTTACAATCACCAAAGCCAATGCGCACACCATCCTTCTCCGCATAACCTTTCATAATAATGGTGTCGCCATCTTCAATAAAGGTGCGCTCACTACCATCGGCCATGTGCAACGACTTCTGTCCGTTCCAGGTTAACTCAAGCAACGATCCATACGAACCCGGTGACGGACCACTAATCGTACCCGATGCATACAAATCGCCTACTTCAACATTACAACCATTCACCGTATGATGGGCCAATTGCTGATTAACATTCCAATATAAATACTTATGGTTTGACCGGCTTATTGTAATCGGTGCTGACGATGTTGTTTGTATCAATACTTCCAGCAGAATATCAAAATTCCTTTTTCCTTCAACCGAAAGATAGGGTAAAACATGCGGGTGCTGAACCGGACCATCCACCCGAAAAGGTTCGAGTGCATCGAGTGTTACTACCCACGGAGAAATGGTGGAGCCAAAGTTTTTTCCGAGGAACGGCCCAAGCGGCACATACTCCCATTGCTGAATATCGCGAGCAGACCAATCGTTAAACAGCACGAACCCGGCAATGTACTCCTCCACCTGGTGCGTGTGAATGACCTGACCGAGTTTTGTCTCGCTACAGGTGATGAACGCTACCTCCAATTCGAAATCCAACTTTCGGGTTGGGCAAAAGACCGGAAGTTCTGAATCGGCCGGCTTGATCTGACCCTTCGGCCGGTGAATGTCGGTACCCGAAACCACAATGGACGATGCACGACCGTGATAGCCCACCGGCAAATGTTTCCAGTTGGGAAGTAAAGCATTTTTCGGATCGCGAAACATGGACCCCACATTCGTTGCGTGTTCTTCGCTGCTGTAGAAATCGCTATAGTTCGGAATTCTAACCGGCATAAGCATCTGCACCTCACGCATCGGAATGAGCGCGATCTCTTTTGTTGCTGCGTTTACTTCGGTATTATCATGGCGTAGTAATTCCGAAACACGCTCGCGCACGTCACGAATTTTCATTCGGCCCAGGGCAAAAAAATCGTTAAGGTACTTTTGATTGAAAATACCCGCTGGCAATCCCAGTCCATCGAGGTAGCCATGCTCGTGAAGGTAAACGAGGTCAAGCACATGCTCACCAATGGCAACACCGGCCACAGGCGAAAGGTATTTTGTTTTAAAAATTCCAAAGGGAAGGTTCTGAATCGGAAAGTCAGAACCTTTTGGAACATTCACCCAGCTTGTTAATTTCGGATCGTTTGCCGTTATCATGCAGAACTTAGTTCAGTTGCCAAAAAGTAACCGTCATTGCGAACAGCAGCGGAGGCATGTGTGATGGCGTGATGCAATCCCCTGACTACAGTGTGAGCACTTTATAGTCTGGGGATTGCCACGGTCTTCCTTCGTCTGACCTCGCAATGACAGTACCTTTAAGTACTATTTTAAACCCTGCTAATTTAAATGCTTTTGTGAGATTATCGCGCGCACATGCGTACAGACCATTTAAAATGATTGACTTTAATTTTGTTACTTTGTTCTTTTCATAAATAGTAATAAGATAAAACTTCGAAACAACGTTGAAGTTGAAGTGAACGATGACTAGTACTTTTCCAACAGCGTTTGAAATCCGGATGCGCAGTGCGCTCGGTAACGACTGGAACGCTTTCGAATCAATACATCAACAGCCGTCACCCGTTACGATTCGAATCAATCCCGAAAAATATAATGCCAGTCAACCGCTGGAGGTTGTTCCCTGGAGTACCTATGGAAAATATCTGAACGAACGCCCGGTCTTCACATTAGATCCAACGTTTCATGCAGGCGCCTACTATGTGCAGGAAGCAAGCTCGATGTTCCTCGAACAAGCTTTCATCCAAACCGTAAACACTGCACAACCCTTACAAGTACTCGATCTTTGCGCAGCACCGGGCGGCAAATCCACACACCTGTTAAGTTTGATAAACAAAGATTCATTAATAGTATCCAACGAAGTGATTCGCGCCCGGTCTTCCATTCTGGCCGAAAACATTCAGAAGTGGGGAAGTAACAATGTAGTTGTCACCAATAATGATCCGGAAGATTTTCAACGGCTCGGAGGATTTTTTGATGTAATCGTAGTCGATGCTCCGTGTTCGGGCGAAGGGCTTTTTCGAAAAGATCCGGGTGCCATGAAAGAATGGTCTGACGAAAATGTATTGCTCTGCAGCAAACGTCAGCAACGCATACTGGCTGACATCTGGCCTACCTTGAAAGAAAACGGAATACTTATTTACTCCACGTGTACCTACAACCCAACAGAGAACGAAGAAAATTTAAAGTGGCTTACCACAGAACACGGGGTTGAGTTTCTTTCGTTAAAGCTTGAACCAGAATGGAATATCGAAACCGTAGCGCAAAACGGAATCATCGGATATCATTTTTATCCGCACCGCGTTCAGGGCGAAGGATTTTTCATTTCGGTACTTCGGAAGAAAGAAGCGCATCAGGAACGGAAAAAGGGTAACCTTAAAAACACCTTCCTGTCGCCTTCCAAAAAAATACAGGAGAAAGTTTCCAACTGGATTAAACATCCGGAAGAAAAGACGTTCATTCAGCGCGGTGATCTTCTTCAATTTTTTCCGAGTCGGCATCTTTACGCCATCGAATTCCTCAGCCGGAACCTGCACCTGGTATCGGCTGGAACATTTCTGGCCACCGTTAAACACGATAAATTAATTCCTGAGCATGTTGCTGCGCTTTCCACCGAACTCGCAGATGGATTTCTGAAGATTGAAGTGTCGTTGGAGGAGGCGCTGCAATACCTTAGAAAAGAACCCCTCACCATACCGATCGGTCAAAAAGGTTTTTCCCTCATTGTCCACAACAACCTGCCGCTTGGCTGGGTAAATGTACTGGACAACCGGATGAATAATCTTTACCCATCGAATTGGAGAATACGAATGTAATCTCCATACTTACCTCTTTGAAAAGTCAAAAAAAAGCTGGCTTGAAAACTTTAGCCAACCACCATCACCAGGCTCTTCATTCTTACCCTTATGCAGGGGTGGATTTCCATTTTTAATAATTCAAGAATCCCTTCAATTTCCCTATTTTCGCCCCGGAAAGGGTACATGCCCATCATCGACAACGGATAACTCAAAGCAATGCTATCAACCAAATACAATCCAGCGGAAGTAGAAGGCAAGTGGTACCAGTACTGGATGGAGAAAGGTTTTTTTCACGCCAAACCAAATTCAGAAAAGGAACCGTACACTATTGTTATTCCGCCACCCAATGTTACGGGCGTTCTCCACATGGGCCACATGCTTAACAATACCATTCAGGATGTATTGGTGCGCAAGGCTCGCATGGAAGGTAAGGAAGCGTGCTGGGTACCCGGAACAGATCACGCCTCCATCGCGACTGAAGCTAAGGTGGTAGCCATGCTTCGTGAGCGCGGCATTAAAAAGTCTGACCTGACTCGCGAAGAATTTTTGAAGTATGCGTGGGAATGGAAAGAAAAATATGGCGGCATCATTCTCGAACAATTAAAAAAACTCGGAGCCTCCTGCGATTGGGATCGTACCAAGTTCACGATGGACCCGGATTACTATGAAGCGGTTATTGATGTATTTATCGACCTTCATAAGAAAGGATACATCTACCGTGGCTTGAGAATGGTAAACTGGGATCCACAAGGCAAAACCGCATTGTCGGATGACGAAGTATTACGCAAAGATGTTCAGTCGAAACTATACTATATAAAGTACCCGATCGAAGGAAGTACAAACGAATTTGTAACGATCGCCACGGTTCGCCCGGAAACCATCATGGCCGATGCTGCCATCTGCATCAACCCGAACGATGAACGCTACAACCATCTGAAGGGAAAGAAGGTGCTCATCCCCTTGATCAACCGTGCCATCCCGATTATTGAAGACGATTACGTTACCATGGATTTCGGAACAGGATGTTTGAAAGTAACACCTGCTCACGACATGAACGACTACGAGCTTGGTAAGAAACACAATCTCGAAGTAATCGATATTCTGAATGAAGATGGAACGCTCAACGACAAAGCACAAATCTTTGTAAACGAAGATCGTTTCATCGCCCGAAAGAAAATCGCCAAAGAACTCGAAGCGAAAGAATACCTCGCCAAAGTAGAAGACTATACCAGCAGTGTAGGATTCTCGGAACGTACCGATGCGGTTATCGAACCGCGCTTATCGTTGCAATGGTTTTTGAAGATGGATACCATCACCAAGCCTGCCCTCAAGCACGTGATGAATGATGACATCCAACTCATTCCACCGAAATTCAAAAACACCTACAATCATTGGATGAGCAATGTGCGCGATTGGTGTATTTCGCGTCAGCTCTGGTGGGGCCATCGCATCCCTGCCTGGTACAATGAGGATGGCGACTATGTAATTGCCCGCACAGAAGAAGAAGCGAGGCAACAATTCAAAATCCAGAAACCAGAAGCTGCCGATAGCTATCGGGACCAGAAGCTCTCGCAAGAAACTGACGTAATGGATACATGGTTCTCCAGCTGGCTGTGGCCGATTGCTGTGTTCGATGCTTCCGTGTTTAAGGATGGCCTGCCTGCCGACAAGGCAGGAAACAAAGGCAACGCTGATCTTAATTACTTCTACCCTACCAACGATCTGGTAACCGCTCCGGAAATTCTTTTCTTCTGGGTGGCACGCATGATCATTGCCGGATATGAATATCGTGGAGCAATGCCATTTAAAAATGTTTACCTCACCGGTATTGTCCGCGATAAGCAAGGAAGAAAAATGTCGAAGTCGTTGGGCAACTCGCCTGACCCCTTGGATCTGATTGCGAACTTTGGAGCCGATGCTGTTCGTACCGGCATGTTGTTCAGTTCACCTGCCGGTAATGATTTACCTTACGATGAAAAGCTGGTGGAGCAGGGAAGGAATTTTGCCAATAAAATCTGGAATGCTTTCCGGTTGGTAAAGGGATGGACCATCGCGGATAGTCCTTCGCCCGAAGAAAACAACGTAGCCATTGCCTGGTTTGAAGCACGCTTGAATCAATCGCTGACGGAGTTGAACGATCACTTCAGCAAGTTCAGAATGTCGGATGCGTTGATGACGATTTATAAATTGATCTGGGATGATTTCTGTGCGTGGTACCTGGAGATGATCAAACCGGAGTTCGGCAAACCGATTGACCAAAATACTTATAACAAAACCGTTTCATTCTTCGAAACCCTGATGAAGGCACTTCATCCGTTCATGCCGTTTATTACGGAAGAACTGTGGCACGAACTTCAGGAAAGAAAAGATGAAGAATGTATCATCGTAGCGTCATGGCCAACGGTTTCATCGTTTGATCAAAAAATACTGGAGGAGAGTATCCTCGCCTTTGATGTAGTAGCCGAAATCCGAAACACCCGAAACACCAAAGGACTGTCGCCAAAAGACGCGTTGAAGCTGCTGGTGAAGAACGGAGAGCAAGCTCCGATCAAATCGTTCTGGCCGGTGATCAAAAAGCTTTCGAACATCAGCGAAATAAATTTCGTTGCCGAAGCTCCCGCTACGAACGCTACACCATTCATTGTGAAGTCCACGGAATTTTTCATTCCGCTGGAGGGAAAGATCGATGCCGAAAAGGAGCGCGAAGCTTTGTTGAAAGAACTCGACTACCACAAAGGATTTTTAGTTTCGGTAGACAAGAAACTCTCAAACGAAAAATTTGTGGCTGGCGCACCTCCACAGGTTATTGAAATGGAGCGCAAGAAGAAAGCCGATGCCGAGGCGAAGATTAAGGCGTTGGAGGAGAGTTTGGGAAGGCTTTAATATTTTCGAATCGATCGATTACATCCAATTTTTTATCGTATTTTAGTATCAAATAAATTGACCATTGTCAGCATTTAATGAAACTGTTGAATTAGAACCTAAACCATTCCTAAGATGGGCTGGCGGGAAAAATTGGTTAATCAAGCATCTCACAAGATCCTTACCTGCACTTAGCTTCAAACACTATCACGAACCTTTTCTTGGAGGAGCATCTCTCTTCCTTTTTCTCAAACCTCAAAATAGCTCGTACCTATCTGATTTAAATCCAGATTTGATCGAAACCTATACAGCAGTACGAGATAATGTTGAAAGAGTGATTTCTGAAATGAGGAAGTACAAAAACAATGAGAAATTCTATTATTCAATTCGTGAGTTAAAATCAAAATCCAAAATTAAGAACGCTGCCAAGTTTATCTACCTTAACCAAACTTCTTTCAATGGAATTTATCGTGTAAATTTAAATGGTATCTACAATGTTCCATATGGATTTAGATCCAAAGAGTTTTTGGATAGTAATAATTTGAGACTGGTAAGTCAAGCTTTACAAGGAGTTACGTTAGATGTTAATGACTTTGCTTCGGCAATCAAGAGAGTTAAAAAAGGTGACTTGGTCTTTCTTGACCCCCCATACACAGTTTCTCATAACCATAACGGGTTTATTAAGTACAATCAGAAACTATTTTCCCTTGAGGACCAATATAGATTAGCAGAATGTATTGAATCAATTAAAAATAAAAAAGCTTACTATATACTCACTAATGCAGCTCATCAAAAGATTTCAAAAATTTTTGGAGTACTGGATAAGAAAGTTGAATTAAACAGAGCGAGCTTAATCGGAGGTGTAAACGCAAAGAGAGGCAAGATATCGGAATATCTATTTACAAACATTCCCAATTTGACGTAGATCCAATCAGCTTAAATCCAACATTATATTAGTTTAAATCTTTATAGATACTCGTGTAAGCAGGCTTAACGATTTGAAAATCCAAAAAAGGGCTACACCATGTTGGCCGTCTTTGAACTTTCCAGAACCTATTTGATTCTCCAAATATATCATCAAGATAAGCCTTGAATTTAACCAATCTGTGATACGCTATCAACTGAACATTATCAAGATCTGGGTATAACTCAAGTCTAGGTATAGGAGCATCTGAAAGTTCCATACCCGATATTTTATCAACTCTTTGCTTAAGATAAGGCTGATCAAGTATTTGAAATGGGGGAAAACCATCAATATGGTCAGCATAATTTGCTATGCTTCTATGCCCCACATCTGATCTTCTATCCGAGCCATAATTTGGTAGCGGATCATCATTGTTTGTAAAAAAAGGGTCCGATGAGAATTCCGAATGAGACTTAACAATTTTCCAATAAGATTTATGCTCTGCGTCATCACCATTCTTACTAAGAATCTGGCACAGATAGCTACTTCCGTTGATTTGAAGTTGAATGATTTTCCGCTTTTTTCGCAATTGGAAGTATCCTAACAGGTGAGCAAAAGCTCTCATAGAATAATGGCTGGAATAATATCCAGAAACAGACGCCCAAACAGGACTTGCTTTAGTAAGAGAGGCAGAAATTAGAAAACTATGAATTGACCTGTGCCACATTTCAATGGCCGATGTTGCAAAGGTTGATGCAATTGCTTGTTCGATTTTGTGTGCCCCATTATTTTTCCCATCGACAAAATGATTTAATCTAATCGAAAGGGCACCCCTCTCAGGAAATGAGTTTGATGCACTAGCCTTATTAAGACCAGCAAACATATGCTCGATTTGAATCCTTGTTGAATTTTTTGGCATAACGGTAATTATGATTGGGAAGAAACTAATTGACGATTTTTCTCAGCCATGGCCGCGATCTTATCAGAATCATTAGGTAATTTTTTGTTACCAATTGCAACTGCCCACAAAGTATCTCTGAATCTCCCTATCCCACCACTTCCAAGATAACCCTTCTCCTTAAACTCATCTTTATCAACGAAAGTATTTTTCTTTAAAAGACCTGCATTCTTTGCTATTTCCTTTAACCAATCAACCAATATTTGGAGGGCTTCATCTGAAACAAAAGAAATCTTTTCTTCACTCAATTTCCAGATCATTGCAGGAATTAAAGTCATGACAGAGACTAGTATCCTTCCTTGATAAGCAACATTTTGGGGATTTAAATCTTTGCCTTTTTCGGTTTTACTTTCAAATCTTCCTGAAGCTTCTAACCATGCCTCTAAACATTGAGCCAAAAAGTTGGTCTGCATTTCAAGCCCTAGTATCTCATTGTTCTCCATGCATTCCAAAACATCTTCAATCGCACCATTTAACGTTGCAAGTGTTATTACATCTTTCACTCCATAACGAATTCCCGGTATTTGGATCATGCCAACAAGAGGACCGGTTTCGAGCATAAGTTTTCGTCCAATATCCTGGGCTCGCTCTTTTAGATCGATAGCTTCTCTCGCACCTCTAGCAGTCGGGAATAGATCGGCTACTAGAGATCTGTCTACCTTCTTTTGATAGAAGTTAACATCTATGAAAATTTGTGCCTGCTTAGTCGGTGGAGAACCAAGCGGATCTAGGTCAAGAAAAATTTCCGCTGGTATTTCCCACTTAGCGCCAGGAACCGTCTCCTGTTTGATGCAAATAGCCAAGTACGCTCCATTTATTCTATGCTGTCCGTCAATAACAGAAAAATTCAAGTCTTTGTCGCTCTCATCAAAAACTAATTTTGCGGCACCTTCTGCTGCTGCTATTTTCTTAATCTCCGCACCGTTAACATGAATTAGAACATTTGAGAATGTTGGAAATTCGCTCCTTTGAAAACTAATAACTCGACTCACCTTAGGAGGCCATTCGCGACCAATTTCATTTTTCTTCGACTGATAAAACTCCTTAAAGTATTTATGAAGTTTATCGGGTGCGTCTACAATTTCTTCTTGAAGCAAATAAGCTGCAATCTGAGTTACGCGCTTCCAATCCAATGACCTCTGAATAGATTTTACCTTGTCAGCTTTTCTATGCGGAGCATGCGGTTTTCCTGGCCACCATTCCATAAGCTTAGCAACATCCATCGCGCACAAACAATGGCTTTTATTTTTAAGTGCACTCGGAGTGAATGGGTTATCAGGAACAATTACTGACAAGCTCTGGATGGAATTAGGATTTGCCATAAACGGTATTTTTGTTATACAATTTCAAAAATCTTAAAACAAAGCCAAAAGGATAAATAATTTAATTAACAAAAATTAACCATTCCCTAAAACCTTGCCGCCATCAACAACTCAATATTCTTATACTTCAAGCCAAACTTGCGGGCTACGTATTCGTTGGTGAGGCCGCCTTTGTAGGTGTACACGCCTTTCATAAACCACTTGTGCGAAAAGATCATCGCCTCTACGCCACCTTCTTCAGCCGCGCGTAAAATGGTAGGTGTAAAAATATTACTCAGCGCATTGGTAGCCGTGTGCGCCACGCGTGACGCTACATTTGGAACGCAGTAATGAATCACATCGTACTTCCTGAACACCGGTTTGCTTAACGTAGTAATTTCTGACGTCTCCACGCAGCCACCCTGATCAATGCTCACATCAATAATCATGGAATCGGGTTTCATCTGGCTTACCATTTCCTCGGTAATCACGTGGCGGGCTCTTCCCTTCTCGGCACGCAAGGCGCCAATCACAACATCCGCTTTCTTGAGCGACTCACTGAGCGTTAAGGTATCAATCGTTGAGGTGTACACCTGCTGGATGAGTGTATGCTTGATTCTGCGCAGCTTATAAATGTGGTTATCAAAAATCTGTACGTGGGCACCCATGCCCAGGGCGGCACGGGCAGAATACTCCGCCACAGTTCCAGCACCGATAATCACCACGTTGGTAGGGGGCACTCCGGTAATGCCTCCCAGAATTACACCTTTGCCATTATTCGCGGTACTTAAATACTCCGATGCAATCGACATTACTGTGCTTCCGGCTATTTCACTCATCGCGCGAATGATGGGCATGCCGCCTACTTTATCTTCAATGAATTCGTACGCCAGCGCAGTAACTTTTTTCTTCATCAACGCCTGCAACGTTTCAGACTTCATGTGCCCCAATTGCAAGGCCGAGATCAGTGTCTGCCCCGAGTGCATCAATTCAATTTCTTCGGGCGTGGGCGGCTCGATTTTTAGAATCACATCGGCCTGGTAAACTTCCTGCGGTGATTGAACAATCTTGGCTCCGGCTTCGCTGTATTGCTTGTCGGTAAACTTGGAGCCCCAGCCGGCTTTGGTTTCCACCCAAACATCGTGGCCATTGTTTACCAATAAGGCTACGGCATCGGGCGTCAAACTGATCCGGTTTTCCTGCAGGGAAATTTCTTTCGGAAGGCCGATAAAAAATGCATGTCTGCGTCTGCGTACTTCCAGTGTTTGCTCTTGTGTAATCAGGCTTGTTTTGGCCAGGGCCTCAAACCCGGTTTTCTTCTTCTCCGTCATGTATAGAAATCGCTATTGTTCGATGTTGTTCGTCTACTGTAGTAAGGGTTACGTCTGCATAGGTTGGCGGTAGTAAGGAAGGTATTTTCTCCGGCCATTCAACCAGGCAGGTGTAGCCTGAATAAAAGTACTCCTCCGTTCCGATATCCAACGCCTCTGCTTCGTTCTTTATCCGGTAGAAATCAAAATGAAAAACCTTATCGTTCTCGCGGGTGGCGTATTCATTCACAATCGAAAACGTGGGGCTGCTCATCGTGTCTACTACCTGTAATGCGTGACAGACCTCCTTGATCAGCGTTGTTTTGCCCGCACCCATTTCGCCATGAAACAGCCAAACCTTTACATGCTGATGGCGGGCTATGGTGGCGGCAACCTCTTTTAATCCGGCCTGGCTTACCGACCGGAATACCTGATCTTGTTTGATCATGACACGTTTTTCGAAGTTAGCGAAATTATGGGTATGATCATCTCTTCCATGCTCACGCCACCGTGTTGAAAGGTGTCTTTATAGAAATTAACGTAGTAATTGTAATTGTTGGGATAAGCAAAGAACTGGTCTTCGGTGGCAAAAACGTAGGACGTGGAAACGTTTGGTTTGGGAAGAAAGAGTCGTTCAGGCCGGGCCACGTGCATCACCTTGTCGCCTTCAAAGCCGAGATTCTTTCCTTGCTTGTAGCGCAGGTTGGTGTTTACATTTTTATCGCCAATAATTTTAAAGGGCCGCTTCACGCGGATGGTGCCGTGATCGGTGGTGATGATTACTTTAACATCCTTTTCGGCAATCTTCTTCAATACATCGATGAGTGGCGAATGTAAAAACCACGAACGCGTAATCGACCGGTAAGCCGATTCGTCCGGGGCCAGTTCGCGAATCATCGCCATGTCCGTACGGGCATGCGATAACATATCGACAAAGTTGTAAACAATTGCATTGAGCTCGTTCTGAAAAAGATTGTTAACCGTGTCTGCCAACTCGCGACCGCTCTCCACATTTTTAATCTTGTGGTACGACATCTTTACATTGAGATTATTTCGCCTGAGTTGCTTGGCCAGAAACTCTTCTTCAAAATTATTCTTGCCTTCGTCTTCATCCTCGCCTACCCACAGATCCGGATTGGTCTTGGCCATTTCCGAAGGCATCTGGCCGGAAAAGATGGCATTGCGCGCGTAGGCCGTTGTAGTCGGCAAAATGGAGTAGTACGTTTCTTCCTTGTCAACATTGTAGTACTCCGCTACTACGGGCTCTATTACTTTCCATTGATCGTAGCGCAGGTTGTCGATCAGAATTACAAAAACAGGTTTACCTTTTCCTACTTCCGGAAATACTTTGCGCTTTAACAACTGATGCGACATCAACGGCTTGTCTGCTTTGGGGTCGTTGAGCCACGAATCGTATTGTTTAATAACAAACTTCGAGAAGTTGGTGTTGGCTTCGGTTTTCTGAAGTTCCAGCACATCGCCCATCTCTTCATTATCGGGCTGATCCATTTGCAGTTCCCAGTGTACCAGCTTTTTGTAGATATCGGCCCATTGCTCGTGGTTAAGATCATCCATAAACGACATGCTGATCTTTCTAAACTCCTGCTGATAGTTGAGGTTGGTTTTCTCAATGATCAGGCGTTTGTTCTCTAAAATTTTTTTTACCGAAAGGAGTATCTGGCTTGGGTTAAGCGGCTTGATCAGGTAGTCGGCAATTTTCGAACCGATAGCCTCCTCCATAATTTGTTCTTCTTCATTCTTGGTGATCATCACCACCGGCAGGTTGGGCTTGTTGGTTTTGATCTGTGTAAGCGCTTCAAGTCCGGAAAGGCCCGGCATATTTTCATCGAGGAATACTACATCAAAGTTTTTATCCGAACACATCTCAACGGCATCCGATCCGTTGTTTACGGGTGTGATATCATAGCCGCGTTGTTCCAGGAAAAGAATATGTGGTTTCAGTAAATCGATTTCATCGTCCGCCCACAGAATGCTGTATCTTTGCATGAATCTTAATTTTTTCGAATTTACGGATTAAAGCGTTAACCGTTGCACGTTAACCGTTAATCCGTTGGAATGGTGTACAGTCTAGTGCCTGAGCACCGCATACTTCCAACAAGATTACGAGTAAGAATAACGAAGAGCGTGTAACGGATAACGGACACATGAATAAACGAAAGACCATCAACGATCCGGTTTACGGCTTCGTGAAGTTGCCCAGCGACCTGGCATACGACATCATTTCACACCCCTACTTTCAACGGCTTCGGCATATCAAGCAGCTTGGCACTACGGAGTTTGTTTATCCGGCTGCCCTTCATTCCCGCTTTCAGCATGCCCTCGGGGCCATGCACTTAATGGGCAAAACACTGGATACGTTGCGCAGCAAAGGTGTTGATATTTCAGATGACGAATACCTGGCCGCACAGTTCGCCATACTGCTGCACGACATCGGCCACGGCCCCATGTCGCATGCATTGGAACACACCTTGCTGCCAAACGTGAAGCACGAAAGTTTGTCGTACCTGTTCATGGATCACCTCAACGAAACCTTCAACGGTGAGCTTGACCTCACGATGAAGATTTTCAGAAACAGTTATCCGCGCAAGTTCTTTCACCAGCTAACCTCCAGCCAACTCGACATCGACCGGCTTGACTACCTGACGCGCGATTGTTTCTTCACCGGTGTGCAGGAAGGTACCATTGGGGTGGAGCGCATCATCGCCATGCTAAACGTTCACAACGATCAACTGGTAGTAGAAGAGAAAGGCATTCTGAACATCGAAAACTTCTTGAATGCGCGCAGGTTTATGTACTGGCAGGTGTATCTTCATAAAACATCGGTTAGTGCAGAACGCATGCTGGTAAACCTGGTGCGCAGAGCACAAGCACTTGTACGCGCTGGCGAAACGCTGCCGGGCAGTGAAGCCTTGATCCTGTTTCTCAAACACGAGTTCACGCTGGCCGACATGCAGCAAAAGCCAACCCTGCTGGCGGCCTTTGGTCAACTGGATGACAACGACATCTGGGGGGCCATCAAATGCTGGCGAAATCATTCCGATCAGATTCTCTCCGTGCTGTCTAACATGGTACTGGCGCGCAATCTGTTTCAAATAATCCTGGGTGCTGAACTCATCAAACGCGATACCGTTGAAGAAATTCGGGAAGCCATTGCCAAGAAGTATGACACACTACGAGCCGAAACTGCCTACCTCTTTTCGCATGGCACCGTATCGAACGAAGCGTATGCCGATGGACAACAGATCAACATCCTGATGAAGAGCGGAGCGTTGCTGGACATTGCCCAGGCATCGGACCTGCCCAACATTAAGGCTATTAGCAAAATCGTTAAAAAAAACTACCTGTGCTGGCCTAAAGATGTATCTTTGTAGATACTGTTATCCGCTATTCGAACGCATTCATCTTTAGTGATGCATATCAACTAGCGTATACGGATAGTAATTAACAGACTACGATAAACGCCTGCCTGCCGGTAGGCAGGAAAACGATTAACGATCCACCAAATGGAATTTACAGTCAATCAGGTAGCCGGAATGCTGGGCGGAGTAGTGAAGGGCGATGGCAACGAAAAAATAAAAATGCTTGCCAAAATCCAAGACGCCAGGAAAGGTCAGATCGCATTCCTCTCCAATCCGAAATACGAGCAATACATTTATACTACACAAGCCACAGCCGTTATTGTCAAGAAAGACTTTGCGCCCCGAAAAGAACTGGATACAACGTTAATTTTAGTGGACGATCCGTACATCAGTTTTACGGTGCTGCTGGAAGAGTATCACAAACTGATCAGCTTCCAGAAAAGTGGAATTGAGCAGCCGAGTTTCATCGGAGAAAATTCAGTGACCGGAAAAAACATTTATCGCGGTGCCTTCTCGTATATCGGCAACAACGTGAAGGTTGGTGATAACGTAAAGATTCATCCGCACGCCTTTATTGGCGACAATGCCCACGTAGGCGATAACACCATTATCCATGCGGGAGTAAAAATTTACAGCGACACGCGCATTGGCAACAATTGCGTGATTCATGCCGGAACTGTAATCGGCAGCGATGGTTTTGGCTTTGCCCCTCAAGCCGATGGCTCGTACAAAACCATTCCGCAGATGGGCAATGTAGTAGTGGAAGATAATGTAACCATTGGAGCCAACACCGTGATTGATTGCGCTACACTCTTCGGAGATTCAACCGTGATTCATCAAGGTGTAAAACTGGATAACCTCATTCAGATTGCGCACAACGTAGAAGTTGGTAAGAATACAGTAATCGCTGCGCAGGCAGGAATTTCCGGATCGACAAAAATTGGTGAAAACTGTATGCTCGCAGGCCAGGTAGGAATTGCCGGCCACCTGGTAATCGCCAATAATACCAGCCTGGGCGCTCAAGCCGGGGTATCCAAGTCGATTAAAGATGAAGGTCAAAAGCTTATTGGCTACCCGGTGTTCGACATCAAAGAGTACTTCCGGTCGTATGCAGTCTTCAAGCAGTTGCCGGATATCAACTTCCGTCTTCGGGAATTGGAAAAGAAAGTAAATCCATCGCAAAACGGATCAGCCGAAAAAACAGCTTCAGTAGATTAAAACAGCTTTCTTCAATCGATTTCAGGCAGGTTTTAGGTTGTTGGATAATCTACAGAATGGGATTAACTTTGCCCACTTTTCCAAATCATGCTCAATATCAAACAGCAAACTATCCAAAAGTCCGTTACCCTTTCCGGGGTCGGCCTGCACACTGGCGTTCAAACCAACATGACGTTTTTGCCTGCCAAGCCGAATCATGGAATCAAATTTCAGCGAATTGATATTCCGGGGTCGCCTATCATCGATGCAGACTGCGATAATGTTACCGATGTTTCGCGTGGTACTACCATCGAACAAAGCGGAGCGAAAGTAAGCACCATTGAGCACACGCTTGCCGCCCTTACCGGATTGGAAATTGACAACGTATTGATTCAACTGGATGGCCCCGAATGTCCTATCATGGACGGCAGTTCCATTCAGTTTGTGGAGACTTTAAAGGAAGCCGGAACCGAAGAACAAAATGCGCTGCGCGATTTCTTCGAAGTGCAGGAGCCGATCTTCTACCGCGAGATTCCGCGCAATGTAGAAATTGCAGCACTACCCCTGGATGATTACCGGGTTACGGTAATGATTGATTATAACTCGCCTGTACTCGGAAGTCAGCATGCCTCCATGACCGACATCCGTCAGTTCGAAAAAGAAATTGCATCGTGCCGTACCTTTTGCTTTTTGCACGAATTGGAAATGCTGTACAAAAACAACCTGATCCGCGGTGGCGATTTGAACAACGCCATTGTTATTGTAGATCGTGTTGTACAGGAAAACGAATTAGACAACATCGCCAAGATGTTGGGCAAACAGAAAGTAACCGTAAAGCAGGAAGGTATTCTCAACAACATCGAACTGCGCTACAAGAACGAACCCGCCCGCCACAAACTGCTCGACATTGTAGGCGATCTTACCCTTGCCGGTCGTCCTTTGAAAGCGCAGATCCTGGCGGCACGTCCTGGCCACGCGGCCAACGTAGCCTTCGCCAAAAAATTGAAGAAGGCCATGGCCGAAGCCGACAAGAAAGGCAGACCCAAGTACAATCCGAGTCTCCCTCCGGTAATGGACATCAACAAAATCGCGGCAACACTTCCGCACCGTTATCCATTCCTGTTGATTGATAAAATCATTTACCTCGACAACGAAAGTGTAGCCGGTGTAAAGAACGTAACCATGAACGAGCCGTACTTCCAGGGACACTTTCCCGGCAACCCGGTAATGCCCGGAGTATTGCAGGTGGAAGCGATGGTACAAACAGGCGGTATCCTGGTGTTAAACACTGTACCCGATCCTGAAAACTACTGGACGTATTTCTTAGGCATCGAAAATTTCAGATTCAGAAAAATGGTGC
>Ga0315910_10000433_pt1 | contig 41684 bp, 33 predicted proteins | sample EdamamesoilMG_FD_204470 | JGI IMG/M metagenome (GOLD analysis project Ga0315910, IMG submission 204470) | Garden soil microbial communities collected in Santa Monica, California, United States - Edamame soil | ecosystem: Environmental > Terrestrial > Soil > Garden | place: USA: California...
CAGGATTGCAGCCCGTGCTCGAGATCGGGCAGCGGGGCGTCGCAAGCGTCTTGGTCCAGTGGTGGGGACCGAAGGACACGCTGCTGCTCTCGTCGTCGGTCCATCTTGAGCAACCCGGAAACAACCACAACCGAGCGATCAGCATCTTCGATGGTCGAGTCGTGCAGAAGTGATCGGATAGTGACTGACAACGACTCAACCCCACATGGACCCCGCTAGGATCACGTTGTCGCCTGCTTCCCCGGTGAGTCGGATCTCGGAAAACCCCTTCGAGTCCGGCCGGGCAGACCGGGGAGGCGGGCGGCATTCCTGCGATTCAACGTCGAGAGCAGAAAGCAAGGCACGCGGGCTTGCCGTCCATGGAGCCACCGATGAGTTCGATCGCACGTTGCACGCTTGCGATGGTCGCTACGACCGTGCTTCTCTGCGGGATCGCCCCAGCGACCTACCCGGTCCAGGCGAAACCGACGGGCAAGCTCCAGCAGGCGGAGGAGCAGGCCCGGACGAAGGCGGCGGCCGAGATCGTCAGTGTCGCCCGCTTCGCAGTGTCGGTGAACGCGATCCAGGAGGCGCGGGCCACCTTCGCGACGGCACTCACGCTGGCGCCGCGCGACGAGAAGACGAGGAAGGAGCTCGCCGACCTCCTCAAGCGCAAGAAGAAGGACTCCCCCACCAAGGACGCGCTCGACCAGATCGCCGAGCGCAGGACGAAGGCGCTGGCCAAGGCGGGCGAACTCCTCGCCCCCGCTGTCGCAGCTTATGCCGACGCTGACCGCTCGGACGACCTGGCCCGGCTGGTCGCGTCGATGAGCTCGTCCGGCATTCCCCTGGACGCCGTCGTCGCCAAGCACGACCTCGTCTGGTTCGAACCATTCCTCGATTGGCGCTCTAAGAAGGACGTCGAGAAACTCAACGGCGGCTGGGAGTACGTCGACGGCGCCTGGTGCGACCCAGAACGCGTGAAGGCGTTGAACGCCAGCCACGCCACGTGGGCCAAGGCCTGGGTCGTCGGCGACGACGTGCACGAGGTGCGCACGGCGATGCCGTTCCGTACCGCACGCCAGGTTCTCGCGACGGTCGCGGCATTCCGCGGGTTCGTGCTCGGCTACTTCGCTGGCGAAGTCGACCTGCGCGCGCCGAACGTGAAGCTCCCGATCCTCCTCACCGCGACGCACGCGGAGATGGTCGAACGGATCAACGCGGACGGCGGCGGCGCTCCCGACGCGGCGGCGCTCTACCATGCCGGGCCGAAGGTCGGGAATCCATGTTACGTCAGCTTCGAGGTCAAGGGGCAGAACGGTCTAGTCGCCACCGATCTCGCCGGCACTCGTTTCACGCTGTTGCACGAGGCCACGCACCAGATCCTCTTCGAGTTCAGCAAGCACTCCGCCGACTCGAAGCGCGACCCCAAGCAGGCGTCATGGCTCGTCGAAGGGATCGCGGAGTTCCTGCCCAACTACGTGCTGCGCAATGGCGTCTGGGAGATCGATCGTCGCAAGGACCGCCCCATCATGAAGGGGATCGTGGCCGAAGGCGGTCGCGGCTGGTGCCACGACAATGCCGGCCGCACGACCCCGATCGAGACGTTCGTCACGCTGCCGGACATGGCGAGCGTGGAGGACTACCACCTCGCCGAAGGGCTCGCGATGTTCCTGCTCGAGGGCAGCGACCGCTCGTACCGTCCGCGCTACTGCCAGCTGATCGAGACCGTCCATCAGGTCAAGTCAGACCCGAAGTCCTTCGGCGAGAGCTTCAGGGGCGTCGAACTGAAGACGCTCGAGTCGGAGTTCGCGGCCTTCTGCTCCGCACTGACGTTCGACTCGAAGTGACCACGCACCGTTGCTCATGACCTAGTTCAAGGCCGTCGACGTCGCATCGCGCCGCGGCTGAATCTGCCTTTCCCACAGCGCCTCACCGAGTCTGAGGCCGCTGGCCGTTCGCCATGGGTGCTAACTCTCACAGTCCCGTCGTCGGCGTGGCCTCGCATTGCGCTCCATAACATCGTCATGCACGTGACCTGTCCCCCGGATTCGGTGGCCCAGATCAGCGAGACAGGGTCACCGCAGCGATCGGATGGGGCTCGTTCGGCTGGCTTGCGCTCGCCGTGATCGGTAGTCGCAGGATGAAGGTCGTGCCGTGCCCCGGCACCGAGTCGAAGCGAATCGTCCCCCCGTGCTTCCCCACGACGACGCTGCGCGCGAGCGCGAGCCCCTGGCCAGTGCCCTTGCCGATCGGCTTCGTCGTGAAGAACGGCTCGAACACGTGCGGCTGGGCCTTGAGCGGAATGCCGGGGCCGTTGTCGGCGAAGCGGAGTTCGACCTGCTCGCCGTCGCGGCGCACGGTCACGCGAATCCGGCCGGAGCGGTTCGCCGCCGCGTCGGGTTGCTCGCCGATCGCCTGGGCGGCGTTCACGATCAAGTTGAGGAACACTTGGTTGAGCTCGCCGGGGTAGCCCTCGATCAGCGGCACCTCTGGCGCCACGTCGATCCCGACCTCCGCGACGTACTTCCATTCGTTGCGGGCGACCGTGACCGTGCTCTCGATGCACTCCTTCAAGTCGACGTGTGTGCGCTCGCCACCACCCGGATGCGAAAAGGCCTTCAGCGCGCGCACGATGCTCGCGATGCGGGCGATCCCCTCGATTCCCTGCTCGGACGCCTTCGGCATCTCCTCGAGCAAGTAATCGATGTCAAGCTCGCGCAGCGCGGTCCGCTGCGCGTCGACCAGCGCGTGATTGGCCACGCTCTCGTGTACCGCATCCGCCAGCTCGCGATGGAGCTGCACCTGACGGCTGATGGCCGCGATGGACGTGCGCAGGAACTCGAGATTGTCCCGGACGAACTGCGTGGGCGTGTTGATCTCGTGGGCCACGCCGGCCGCCAATCGTCCGATCGCTTCCAGCTTCTGCGACTGCTGCAGCTGGCTCTCGAGGCTGCGCTTCTCGTCCTCGAGCACGCGCTCATGCGTGGTGTCGCGGATGATCACGAGATGGCGCTCGCGCTGCGGGCTGGCCGCGGAAGGCGGCAGGCGGGTGCACGAGAGGCGCAGCGTCCGGGCCATGCGCGCATCGTCGACCTCGCCGCTCTGCCCATCGCCCGGCGCGGCCGGGTCCATGGCCCGGAGGATCCATCCGTTGGTGGGGCAGGGCATCCGGTTGCAGCTTCCGTGAAGCACGTCGTGCAGCGGACGGCCCGCAACGGTCTTCACGTCGCAGAGTCCCCACCGCTCGACGGTCCGGTTCGCGCGGATCACTCGACCGTCCGCGTCGACGAAGCAGACCAAGTCATCCAGCGCGTCGACGATCGTCCGCCACTCCTCCGCCGCGACGGCAACCTGCGGGCTCACCGGACTTGCCGCCGGCAACAGCGGCGTCGGTGTCTCGGCAGGGTGGCCGTCCCCGGCCGCGACCTTCATGGAGTGGATCAGCTCCGCCACATCCGCGGGTTCAGGACCCGCGAGCACGACCGCGCCATCGCTGTCGCGCGCGACGGCCGTGATGCCGGGATGCTGCTCTTCGAGGAGATCGAGGGCGCCGCGTTGCTTGCGGGCGACGCGCAGGAGCCCTCGACTCGCACGCTCGAGCTCGATGCGTTGGAGCGCCGAGTTGAGCGCCGCGAACAGCGTCGCGGAATCGCAGGGCTTCACCAGGAACTGGTGGATGCTGCCGCGGTTGATCGCGTGCTGCGCGACCTCGAACTCCGCCTGGCCGGTGAGCATGATCCGGACCGTCGACGGCCACCGCTTCGCCACGACCTCGAGGAACTCGTGACCCTGCATCCCGGGCATCTGCTGATCCGAGACGACCACGTCGACGACATGTTGCGCGAGCAGGGCGAGGCCTTGCGCCGCCGATGTCGCGGTGAGCAGTTCGAGGCCGCTCCTGCGCATGGAGCGGACGACCGATTCGATGGCCAACGGTTCGTCGTCGACGAAGAGCACGATGTGCTTCATGGAGGATTCCTGGAGTCGGATGCGGGTGCGAGCGATGGCGCCGTTGGCGGGACGAACTCCCTCGGCGGCGCACCACGCAGGACGCGAATCGGTTCCTGGACCATCCCGAGGTCGATGTGGCTGTGCAGCCGCGCGAGGATCGCGACGGTGATCTCGTAGCCGCGCGGGACGACGACCGCGCCCGCATGATTCAGGACGTCTTGATCGAGGACCATGCCGACCTGGAGCCGGCGTGCCGGGAGCGTGAAGCGCTGCAGCGCGGCGATCCCGGTCTGGGCACCGGCGAAAGCGTCGAGCACGATCGGATCGAACTCGCCGCGCCGCTCGCGAAGCTCTCGGACCGCCGTCGACGGGTCCTTGCCCCGTCGAACCAATTCTTCGAGCGCGAGCGCGGCGCAGAGGATGCGTGCGCCGAGCGGGATCTGATCGCCGACTGGATCCTCGCCCCCGCCAGCACCGTCGAACCGATGAGCCTGGAGTCGGATCATCTCTGCCACCGGGCCCATGCGCGGCACCCGGCCGATGAGCATCGCCGCAGTGGCTGGCGCTTGCTGGAGAGCGCTGCGCTCGCTCTTGCTGAGAGTTCCCCCCCGTTGGACGGTCTCGAGCACGGACGCAGGCACCGCAACCAGCCCGATCTGCGAGAGCAGCGCCGCCGTCTCTACCGTCCAGGCGTGCTCCGGGCAGAGCTTGCCGGCGACCGCGCGAGCGAGGTCCCGTGCGCGCACGGCGCGTCCGAACGCATCGGGACTCACGAGCGCGAGGATGTCGGTCAGCACTTGCACGCAGCCCGCGAGCGTCTGCTCGAGAAGCTCGCGCTCGACCTTCTGCAGCCGGTACTGCTCGAGCGCCGCGTGCAGGACGACCGCGAACTCGCTCGCGTCACACGGTTTCGTCAGGAAGCGGGAGATCGCGCCTCGATTGACCGCATCGATCGCGAGATGCACGTCGGCCTGGCCGGTGAGCATGATCCGGACGGACTCGGGCGAGACCTCGCGCATCCGCGAGAGGAACTCCACGCCGTTCATTCCCGGCATGTTGTAGTCGGAGACGACCGCCGCGAACGGCCCCGCGTCGCGCACGAGTTCGAGCGCCGCCGCTCCGCTGCGCGCGCACTTAAAGGTGAATCGTCGCCCGTGCTGACGTTGGATCCCGTCGAGCACGAGCGGCTCGTCATCCACGAGGAGGACGTTCGCGGTGGCGCCGTTCATGGTCGGCGAGCCTCGCAGGGCACCTTTCCCGAACTCGCCGCGACCTCGCGCCATGCCGCGAGCCGGTCCGCGAAGCCGCCGGTCGCGAGGGCTGCCTCGAGACGTGCCGCTGCGAACGAGTCGCCGCCTGGCACCGTGGCGTCCCGGAGCGCGCCTGCAGCCGCGACCAGCAAGCCGGGGGACAGCCTGCCGGTCGCGACGAGGCGCGAAGGGTCGTGGTGCCAGGCGGCGACTTCAACGACATCGTCGGGCAATCCCCAGGTGAGCAAGACCAGCGCGCCAACCTCGGTATGCGCAACGCCATGGCGCCGTCGTTCGAGCTCGTCCGCGGCGTGGTCGACGTCTTCGGTCGCGATCGGCGGGTGATGACGGGCGAGGAGCAACTGACCGACGTCATGGAGCACACCCAAGCTGAAGGCGCTTGCGGCCTCATGCGCCGGCAGCTTCTCGTGGAGCGCGAGGTCGCGCGCGGTGTAGGCGACTTCGAGCGATCGCTGCCACGTCTCCTGCATCCGCAGCGCCACGACCGGGTCCGTGGCGGAATCGTCCGTCACGCCCTGGAAGATCACGAGCGGGCGCAGCATGTCCAGGCCAAGAAAGGACGCGGCGATCTCGGCCGAAGTGATCGGTCGTCGCGGCGCGAAGTACGCCGAATTGACGACCTGGAGCACTCGAGCGGTGAGGCTCGGGTCGCGCGCGATGATCCGGCCGATCTCCGCGAGCGACCCCTCGAGCTGCACCGCGGCCGTGAGTTCCCGATAGACCTGCGGGAGAGGGGGCAATCGTCCGATTCGCGCGACTTCCTTCGCGATCTCGGGACGGTTGGCCCAGGTGCGCAACGCCGAAGCGCGGTCGATCGTGCGCAAGAGCGCCTCCGGATCGACCGGCTTGGGCAGGAACTGATGCGCGACACCGGATGACTCGACGAATGCGCGCTCGTTCACCTGACCGGAGAGCACGATGCGGACGGCCCGGGGCCAGCGTCTCTCGACGTGGGACAGGAACTCGACGCCGCTCATCTTCGGCAGCCGCAGGGCGCTGACCACGACATCGGGAACCTCATTGGCGGCAATGCCAAGGGCTTCGGATGCCGTAGCGGCGAAGTTCAGCTCCCAATCGGGGCGTTGCCCGCGCAGGAGCCGGCGCAGCCCCGCGAGGACGTTGGCCTCGTCGTCGACGAACAGCACGCGGACCATGCAGGTCCCCACACGACTGGCCGCGGAACCGGGGAGGTCCCGCGTGCGAGTGAAGGAACCATCGGCGGCGAGGAGAAACCGGTCACCGCGGAGATACCCGACTCGGCAAGGGGTTCCGGTGGTTGCCCGACCCATTAATGACGGCGCGTACGCTCGCGCGTAGTGGACATTCCTCATCGTCGCCGCTGGTTGGTCGGGCGTCGGCGCACTCGCGCGTGGTCACGGATCGCTTCCTTTCGCGTTCGAGGCAGGCATAGACGGCCAAGATCCGCATTGGGGTGACGATCGGGGCGGATTCACTCCTCGTTCGACTCGGCGATCGAGGTCGATCCGCGTCCGTCAGTCGTTTGCGACGGGGCCTTCGAACCGTAGCGCCGTGCGACCCAGCGCCAGCGCTCCCGCAACGGATCGCTGGCGGCCAGATGCAGCACGAACCGGCGCCCCCGACCGCGTGACGAGGGGGAAACGATGGGCTTTGGACCACGCGACTGCGGGCTCTGGCGGGTCGTCCGTCTGACCGAGCAGTCCGAACCGGGCGACCTCATGCCTCAGATCTCGTTCGCCGACCTCGATCTACAGTTCAAGGGCGGCCTTAGGATCGACCAGAACCCGACGCTGTTCACCGAACGCAAGAAGGCGGAGGTCGAGGCGTTTGGGCGCATGACGGCGATGCGCGCGGCGCGCGCCGTCGCTGCGCAGGTCGCCGCGGGCAAGCTCCAGCCCGGCGCTCACCGTCTCGAGGTGTTCGATGGCGAGGGGAAGCTGCTGTTCGACGCTGACCTCGTCTGAAGACGAAGACCGCCGCGTCGCCGCGCAAGATGCGCCGGCCACGGTCTCGAAGGCAACGCCCTCACGAGCCAAAGGCGCCACTGCTGAGTCGTGCCCGATCAGTTTCAGGGAGCTCAGTGCTGGCCGCCATCAGCCGGTCCGTACCGTCGAAGTCTCGAGTACAGCCGCCCGGGTTGTGCATCGTCAATCTCGTCTTCGACGGCGCAGGCGATGCGAGCATCAGCCGACCAACAGAGCACCCGCGGTCGACGGAGCGGGCACATCATCGAACGCGCCCCAGTTGTTCTTGAACGATGTGAGCGATCCGTAGTTGACGGCCGGGACCTTCGACTCCATCGAGCTGCCGAAGAAGCGGCACGGCTCCGCGAGAATCGTCGCACCGCGGACGATGAAGAACTCCTCGGCCTCTGACGGCTGATTCAGCCGCACGAACACATAGACGTGCTCTGCGACGATCGATCCAAACTTGATCGGGAAGCAGTTCTTCTTGTGCTGCGTCTTCACCTGGACGACGAGCGCCTTGCCGGACTTCGGATGGATTGCGAGCAAGTCAATCGCCTTCGCATTCCCATAGGTTACGGCGACTTGGTAGTCGCGTTTGAAGAGCTGTCCGGCAGTGAGAAACTCACCCGCGCAGCCGATCCGTTGGTAATCAACCATCTCGCGTGCCATCGAGGTCACTCTCTTCAGCGGTCACAGCGACCGCGCTGCGCCCCGCAGGAGCAACTTTGCGACGACGAATGCGACGTCATTCTCGTACCCGCTATTTGAAGCTTGCGAGAGCTGCCGCTCGATCCAAGCGGAGTCGAGGAGCCGCCAGCCCTGATCGCGACAATGGGTGCGCAATTCACGGCAATCGGTCGTCGAAGCGAGCTTGCCGGCCGCAAGGCAGAGGGTCACCTTGGGCTTGCTCGTGCAGAGGCCACGCCGCTCGAGGTCGACCGCGAGACGGCGTAGGACAACACCTCGAAGCTTCGCGTCGCTGAAGAGCTTGTACCGCCTCGCCGGTTCAAACGCGCCGTCGCGGAAGATAACGCCGCGGGAGTCCAGGAAGGACTTGCACTCGACGGCGAGTACCTCGTTCGTCGCGCCCTTGTAGGCGAGGACGTCGATCTCCCAGCGCGGCGTGGACGCGCGGCCGACGCAGCGCTTTTCTTCCTTCGTGAGCTGAACCTTGAAGCTAGTCGTCGTCCACCAACCGCGGTGGCGGAGAAGGGCGGCGACCAGCGACTCGAAGGCATCCATCCGGGCGTCCCGTACATCCGTGGCCGTCGCGATCCCCCTACGAGGGGGTTCAAGGGTCATCGGACAGCAGGGGGACGCCGGTTGAGGCGAACGCCGATTCGGGGTTCGGCTCCCTGGTTCCTAACCCAGCTCGACTCTCGCCCATCGAAGCCTGCTCGCGGCGACGTACCGCGCCATGACGTGCTGCAAAGGATCACTCATGCCCTGGGAACCCTTCCACCTGACCCGCAAGCAGATCTACGACGCGGTCTGGTCCGCGCCGATGCGCGACGCTGCGAAGAAATTCGGGATCTCGGACGTGGCGCTCGGGAAGATCTGCCGGAAGCTCGGCGTGCCCCGACCGAAGCAGGGGTACTGGCTGCGGCGGAGCGTCGGGCAGACACCGGCCGAGGCACCGCTGCCTCCGACCGAAGCCGGTCAGCCCACCGAGCATGTTGGACAGCGTTGGCGCGATCCAGAGCGTTCAGCGACGCACGCTCGAGGGCAGGGCGAAGGTGACCGCCCCGGCGAACCGGCTCGAGAGGTGATCGTCGAGGAGCCGATCGAGATTCCCGCCACCCTCGATCACGCGCACCGCCTCGTGAGGCAGACCGCTGCAGTCCATCGGCGGCCATCGTCGCACCGCTATTACGGGACCGACGATTCAGTGCGGTGCCTCGACTTAAGCGTGTCGGCTGCCGCCCTGGACCGCGCGCTCCGGATCATGGATGGCTTGCTGCGAGCGTTCGAATTCAAGGGGATGGCGGTGCACGTCGGCAACGACGCTCCCCCAGGCGAGGATCGACCACCTCGACCAGGATGGCTGCCCCGCGACGCGACTCACGTCAAAGTGGACGGCGTCTGGCTTGGCCTCCAAGTCTTCGAGCACAAGACCGTTCGCAAGGCGCTGCCGGAGCCGCAGGGATGGATGAAGGGAACGCGCCTCAAGGAGTTCCTCGCGTCGCGACGACCGCAGCGGGTAGCCGTGTCGAACGGGCTGCTCGCCATTCGCCTGACGCATCGATGGGCGTACGGCTGGGAGTCGCTCTGCAAGGATGGATCGCGCGACAAGATCGAGGACCGGCTGGGACGACTCCTCCCCGACCTCCGGGCCGCTGCCGAGCGAGTCAAGCGCGCCGACGCAGAGCACGCGGCGAGTGAAAAGGCAGCACGCGAAGCCGAGCAGCGCCGCTGGGAGGAGGAGAAGCGTCGACGTGAAGAGGAAGAGCGCGTCGCGAAGCTCAGGGGAACGCTCGCGGAATGGCGGGAGGCTCACGACGTTCGGGCGTTCATCGCGGAGGCGCGCGCGATCGCCGCCGCCGGCGACCAGGAGATCGTCGAGGGTTCACGCCTCGACACCTTTCTCCGCTGGGCGTCGGCACACGCGGATCGCATCGATCCGCTTCGCGACCTCCGGCGCGAGGTGCGCGAGCGGGTCAACTCCCGATCGGCGTCGGAGAGGCCTTCGGGAACGGCGACGGGCGACGCGCCAGCGTGAGCCTCGGGCGGCGCGTCGGCCGATCGTTGCCGACGATCAGTTCGGATCAGTCAGCATCGCGGCGACGTCCCCAGCGCGGCGCGCGAGACGGCTCGTGTACCGCCTCCAAAAAGCTCGCCAAACCCGTAAGCCGGTTGAACTCCGCCAAGCTCAGAAGGACGGCGGCTGCCCGGCCGTTGCGCGTGATGACGAGCGGCCGGTTCGTGATGCGAAGCTGGCGGACCATCGCCGACGCCTTCGCCTTGAATGTGGAGAGCGGAACAAGATCCTCCGCGACGCGAAGCGAGCACGACGAGGAAGACAGCGTCACTCCACCTCTGCGTCGATTCGTCGCACTCATTCGCGGACGGACTTCAGCGCGGCGTCCATCACCTCCTGGCGGAGGTGGATTCCCTGCGCGACGAGCGACTCGAGCTCCCGGCGCAAGCTCGGGAACCACTCGCGACGGCGCATCTCGACCAGCACGCCGACGGTGCCGATCCGCGCGATGCCGAGGCTCTCGGCCAGTCGTCGCGCAAGGCGATCGTCGAGCAAGATCAGGCTGTCCGCGGACTGCACGGCCAGCGCGATCGCTTCGGCCTCCCCGGCGTCGACGAGCAGCCCGTACGAACGCGCCAGCTCTGCGTCCGGCTGCTCGACGTGGATCCAGGTCGCAGCAGCAACTTCGCGTGTTCCCGGTCGGTCGCCGCCGTCGCGGATCTCGGCAGCGACGGCGGGCGGGATGACGACGCGGTGGACGAGTCGCGGCAACAGGTCGAGCCGGCCGATGCGAGCGAGCGCGATGAGCGGGCCGCTGTCGGCGACGACGATCCGATCAGAGGCCACGCAGCTCGTCCGCGACCTGATCCGGGTCGAGGTTGATCACGGGGACGTGCAGGTCGCCGAGCGCGTCCATGAAGCGCAGCTTCGCCATGCCCGCGATCTCGGCACCTTGGCCGAGCGTCACGCGGCCCATCTCGAAGAGCTTGACCGCGAGCAAGAAGCGGAACTCCCGCTCGAGCTCATCGGGGTTCTTGCCGGAGCGAAGGAGCAGGTCGTCGTTGTACGGGATCGAGGCGGTGTGCATGGGCAGCATGATAGACCTCGTTCGGTAGGACAGCGACGGGCCGCGGCACCCGGACGCTCTGCCGGGAGGGCGGCCCGGACGCGCGCGCGGCGCGAAGCCCCGAGGTTCAGAGTCGGGCCGGGCGAGCGGGTTCGCCAGTCAACCGAGGGCCCGACGCTGTTCGCATTCGAGCCCCGGTTGGCCTTGGTCACCCGATCGACGCCGACCGCGAACAGAGAGCAGTTCGCTTTTCCGCATCGCTTGGGGAGCCAATGCGCCGCTTCGATCTGCGGCTCGGCGGCACGACTCGCTGCCCGTCGGGTCGACGCGCGCATGGATCAGCGCGCGCCATCGCGGCAAAGTCGGCGTCCATGAGCCGCTCGTATCGCGACCGCTGCGCGTTCCTGCTCCTCTTGGTCGCGGCGGCGCTGGTGAGCTGTCGCACCACGCCGAGCGTCTCTCAACCGGCGATCCTGACGAGTGAACTGGCCGCGCTCGAACGTGGCGGCAGGCTCGGCGTGGCGGTGCTGGACACCGGCGATGGCACGATTCGCGGGCATCGTCTCGACGAGCGCTTCGCGATGTGCTCGACGTTCAAGCTCGTGCTCGCGGCGATGGTCCTCGACGACGCCGCCCACGGGAGGCGACCGCTGGATGGCCGGCTCCGCGCCGGGCCCGGTGATCTGGTGGCTCACTCGCCCGTCGTCAAGTCGGCGGTCGACGCGGCATTGGCGCGTGGCGCGACCGACGTGGAGTTGACCCGCGCAGGACTCGCCGAGGCGGCGCAGACGACGAGCGACAACGCCGCCGCGAACCTGCTGTTGCGCGACCTCGGCGGCCCGCCGGCGTTCACCGCGTTCTGTCGCGCCCACGGCGACGCGATGACCCGGCTCGATCGCGTCGAGCCCGAGATGAACGATGTCCGCCCGGGCGACGTGCGCGACACGACGACGCCGCGCGCGATGGCGCAATGCGTCGCCCGGCTGTTCGGCGGCGCTCTCGCTCCCGAGGCGCGGCAGACGCTGCGACGATGGATGATCGCGACCGCGACGGGCGCTGCGCGCGTGCGCCGCGGGCTTCCGACCGACTGGGTCGCCGGCGACAAGACCGGCACCGGCGGTGGTGAAGGCGTGACGGTCCGGTGCAACGACGTGGTCTGGATCGAACCTCCGGGCCGCGCGCCGATCGTCGTCGCCGTCTACTACGACACGGGCGTGGTCGCCGACTGGCCGAGCGACGCCGACCAGGAAGTGCTGGCCGAGGTCGGCCGCATCGTGGCGCGGACGCGCTGATCGACGATCGCTCGCTTCCAGGCATCCACCGAAAGCGAGCCGCGCCGCCGCTGCGCATCGCGGCGTGTCGCCCGAACGGCGCCGCTCACCGACCTTCGGCCGCGGCGAGCGCGGCGCGGGCTTGCTCGACGTCGGGAAGCTGTCGTCCGCTCTTTCCCCAGGCCGCGAGGAATGCCTGCAGGTGGGCACGGCCCTCGGCGACCTCTCCTGACTCGAGCTCGCGTCGCCCGAGCTCGGCCTGCGCGCGCAGCCAGACGCTCGGATCCCAGGCGCGCAGCATCGGGCGGGCGACGATGCTCCGCAGGAGTTCGAGCTCGTCGGCGCGCTGGCCCGCCGCTCGCTCGGCGCGCCAGAGTCCGTCGAGGATGCGGCCGATCGGCGGAGTCGCGTGCGCCATGGAGTCGACCAGCACACGATCAGGAGCGAGCGCCGCTTCGAAGGCGCTGCGCGCCTGCGCGGCGCGGCCCTCGACGATGTCGAACTCGGCGCGCGCCAGCTCGCGGTAGTACCCCGCTCGAAGCGCTCCGCCGGCGACGAGCTTCTCGAGCGCGTCGAGGTGCGCGCGCGCGATGTCGGCGCGCCCGAGGCGCAGCGCCAGGACCACGCCTTGCCAGCGCACTCGCGGCACCTTGACCGCGGCGCTGACCCGCTCGACGATCGCGAGCGCTTCGTCGAGTTCGCCCGTGATCTCGCGGCGATGGGCGAACGCGAGGCAGGCGTCCGCCATCAACCCGACTTCGAATCCGTCCTGGTCCTGGTAGGTCGACGGCGCGGGCAGGAGGGACTCCAGCGCACGCGCCTCCTCGAAGGAGCCTTCGAGCACGAGCATCTGATGGGCGAACGCGACCGGGTAGAGGAGGAACGGACCGGGTGCGTCGCGCAAGCGCGCGCCGCCGTCGGCGATCATCCCTCGCAGCACGGCGATCGTCGGATCGCTCCAATCGCCGCGCGCGATCGCCCCGTTCGAGGCGAGGAGATGGCGGTACTGGCGCAAGCGATCCTGATCGTCGCCGTCCGGCGGATCGAGGCGGGCTTCCTGCGCCATTCGATCGAGGTCCTCGCCCCATGCCGCCACGAGGAGCTCGCCACCGAGAGGATCGCGGGCGCCCGACGAGAACACGCGCGCGCGCCATTCGTCCGCCTTCCGGCGGTCCCCGGCCAGGAACCACGAATGGAAGAGGTGCCCGTGCACGATCGTGAAGTGCGGATCGATCGCGTACACGGTCTCGAAGCCGCGCGCGGCCAGGGTCGCGTCGGTGTTGATGGGAGAGTGGAGATAGAGCTCGGCGAGCATGTACCAGGCGTCCCGGTTCTCGGGATTCGCGGCCACGAACTCCTCGAGCACTCCGCGCGCCTCGAGCCACTGGCCGCGGTGGTAGAGGAAGGCCGCGGGGAGGAGGCGCAGCTCGTCCGGCGGCAGTCGCTCGCGGAAGGCGTTGGCCCGCTCGATGGAGCGCAGCTGACGGACGAGATCTCCGCTCCATGCGCTCGCGATCGCGTCCCAGTAGTACGCCTGGGCGAAGCTCGGGTCGATCTCGGTCGCCTTGGCGAAGTGCGCGTTGGCTTCGGGGATGGCGATCCTCTGCATGTCCTTGAAGCCGCTCAGGAACTCGCGATAGGCGTCGACCGACGTCGTCACGCGCTCCGCGTCGCTCGCGCCTGGAGCCACCGCGCCTCCGGCGCGCAGCACCTGGCGCAGCTCGACGCCGAGCTCCTCCGCCATGCGGAAGACCTCATCGGCGCCGGCGGCCGTCGTGCGGCCGGTAGCGAGTTCGCGACCCGTGGTCGTGTCGACGACCGACGCGCTGGCCACGAGCTGGCCGCCCACCTTCGAGACACGGCCGAGGACCATGGTCGTGACCCCCGCCGCGGCCGCGATCTCGCTCGCCGCGCCCGGCTCCACGCGTCCGCTCGTGTGCCCCGTGCGGCGCGCCGTCTCGCCGAGCCGCTGCTGGCTGAGCACCGACAGGCCTGACTCGCGCGCGAGCTCCGTCGTCAGGAGGTGCGTGAGCATGTCGCCGAGCTGGTCGGCGTCGCTCGGGTCGATCCGGTTCTCGAAGTACAGCACCGCCACATGACCGGGACCCGCCGCCGACGTCGGCGCGCGCGCGCCGCGGTCGAGGAGGAAGAGCCACGCCAGGACGGCCGCCACCGCGACGAAGACGATGCCAGTCACGAACTGCGCCGCTCTCGAGATCGTCCGGCCGGTCGGCGCGAGCCGGCTGTCCGCGCGGCGCTCGAGGTGGCGCAGGTCCGCGGCGACGTCGGCCATCGTCTGGTAGCGCTCGCCGGGCTCCTTTCGCATCGCCTTCGCGACGATCGCGCCATAGTCCGGCGGCAGGTCTGGCCGCACGGCCGCGAGCGGCGGCGGCTCGCGATGGATCACGGCGTCGATCACCTCCATCGCCGTCGCGCCCGTGAAGGCGGGCCGACCGGTCGCCAGCTCGTGGAGCAGGCTGCCGAAGGAGAAGACGTCGCTGCGCGCGTCGACTTCGCGCCCGAGCGCCTGCTCGGGCGACATCGCGCCGGGCGTCCCGAAGACGGCGCCCTCCGCCGTGAGTCGGGTGGACCTCGTCGCCGGCGCGTCGCTCCCCAGCTCGAGCCGCTTCGCGAGCCCGAAGTCGAGGAGCTTGGGATGGCCGCGCGACGTGACCATCACGTTGCCGGGCTTGAGGTCGCGGTGCACGATGCCGCGCTCGTGGGCGTAGGCGATGGCGTCCGCGAGCGGCAGCGCCGCGCCGACGATCTCGTCGGGCGTGAGCCGGCGCGCGGCGAGGATCTCGGTCAGCGTTCGCCCGTCGACGTACTCGAACGCGATGAAGTCGAGTCCGTCGGCCTCGCCCACTTCGTGGATGGCCGTGATGTGCGGATGGCTGAGCTGGGCCACCGCGCGCGCCTCGCGGAGGAATCGCGCGCGCCGATCGGGATCTCCGCGCAGCGCCTCCGGCAGGAGCTTGAGCGCCACCTCGCGATCGAGCCGCGGATCCTGCGCGCGCCAGACGACGCCCATGCCCCCCTCGCCGAGCTTCGCGAGCAGGGTGTACGGGCCCACACGACGCGGAGAGTCGGCGCCAGGCGCGCTCATGGAGCGCCGATGCCATCGTCGGGGGCGCGATTGCGACTCATTCGGCGGCGCAACCTACGCTGCGGCCGCACCGATGACAACGACGGCAGTCCGCGCGACGGTCCCGCGACCTCGAGCCGCGCGCACGGCACGCCAAGGAGTGGATCGAGGCCGTCGAGCGCGAAGGTCGCGAGCGGCTGTGCTTGGCGGGTGCCCCGATTCAGCCGGCGCTGCGCCGGCAGGTGACGACTGCTGCTGCTGGCTGAATCGAATCGCGGCCGCCCAAGTCGCGCACGCCGTGCTCATCCCCCTTCGTTGCGGACGAAGAGCATGTCGGGGCTGCCTCCGCCACGGCGCGTGCACGAGATGATGCGCCCCTCCTTCTCGGCGAAGGTGAAGTGCACCTTCGGGTTGGCGCGCACGCGCCACTTGTCGCTGCCGGGCTCCTTCCAGAGGTGCAGGAGCATCCCCTCGCCCTCGCGCAGCGCGAGGGAGCCGCGGTCGACCACCAGCGTGAACGTGTGGCCGGCCGTCGCCTCGCGGTATTCGCCGAGGTACTTCGCGGCGGACTTCTCGTCGAGGCGATCGCGCGCGGCGACGGCGACGGCGCGAGCGCTCCCCTTGCGCGGCGTCTCGAGCTTCAGTCCCTTCTCCAGGAACGTGAGGCAGTCGACCTTGCCCTCGCCGTCACGCTCGAACCGGAACGTGACGCTCGGCTTGATCGCATAGTTCCACTCGTCGGGCGTCGCCGACGGACGCAGCTCGTAGATCAGCTCGCTCGGCACGTCGAGCGCGAGCTGCCCGTTGCGCCAGACCACGGTGAACTCCTCGTCCAGGTAGTTCTTCCAGTTGGCGATGTAGCTGCCGAGCAGCGGGCGCAGCTCGGCCGGCACCGCCGGCTCCTTCGCGTACGCCTCCGGCGCGATCAGCAGCCGATCGATCGACTCCTCGAGCCTCAGCACCGCACTGCCACCGCGCGACTGGGTGAAGAGGAGGATCATGAGGTCCTGCTTCGGCCAGCCCCACGCGATGGTGCCGTCGGAGCCGGAGTGGCCGACGATCGTCGCCGCTCCTTCGCCCTTCGATCCGACCGGCAGGTGCAGCACCGCCATCTGGCCGTAGTAGACCTCCAGGCCGCGGAACGACGTCGGGAAGCGCATGGTGCTGCCCAACATCGACATCTCGCTCTTCGCCGTCAGCGTGCGGGCGATCGCTTCCGGCGACAGCACGACCTGCTCGCCGACGACTCCGCCATCCATCCACATCGCCAGGAAGCGCGCGTAGTCGACGGTGGTCGAGTAGAGCGACTGCGAGCCCCACGCGAACGGATAGAGCGGGCCGGCCGCGGGATCGTGGAGCAGGGACCAGTTGCCGGGCGAGCCCATGTAGACGCTGGCGATCGCGCCGCGTCGCGGGTCGTCCTTGGCGAGGTAGTAGAACGAATCGCCCATCCCGAGCGGCGCCAGCAACTCCTCCTGCACGAAGGCGTCGAGCTTCATCCCGGAGATGACCTCGACGACGGCGCCGATCGCATCCGTGCCGGCGTCGCTGTACCAGAAGCGGCTGCCCGGCGGCGAGTCGGGGCCGCGCGCGCCGACGGCGTTGCCCTGCGCGAGGAGGTCGGCGTGCTCGTCGAGCCTCGTGTCGAGGATCGTGAGCGGCAGGCCGGCGCGGTGGGTCAGCAGTTGCTCGATGGTGATGTCGCGCGACTTCGCAGTGTCGAAGCCGGGCAGGTAGTCGGCGACCTTGTCGTCGAGGGAGAGCTCGTCGCGGTCGATGAGGATCTGCGCCGCGGCGCCGGTCAGCGTCTTCGTCATCGAGCGGATGTTGCAGACGGTGCCGTTGCTCCACGCCAGCCCCTTCTCGCGATCGCGCAGGCCGAAGGAGCGGTGGAGCACGGTGCGGCGGTCCTTGATGACCAGCAGCTCGCCGCCCACGATCATGCCGCGCGCGAGGTAGCCGTCGACGTCGGCGGCCAGCGCTTCGAGCGCTGCGGTCGGGATCCCCACGCTCTCCGGCGCAGCGGCGGGGAAGGGGTCGGGCGCTCCTTGCGGCGCGAAGCCGGCGAGCAGCGGCAGGACGAGAGTCGCGACGCCTCGGGCGGTCGTGCTGGTGTTCATGCGCAGGACCATACCGATCGGTATGCTCCGGCTCATGAAGAAAACCGCGAGACCTGCCGCCAAGGCTCCCGAGTCCACGCGCAAGGCGCTGATCGACGCCGCCTTCGCCGAGATCCACGAGCACGGATTCCAGCCCACGGGGCTCGACGCCATCCTCGCCCGCACCGAGCTGACGAAGGGCGCGGTCTACCATCACTTCGCGAACAAGACCGACCTCGGCCACGCCGTCTTCGACGAGATCGTGGCGCCATGGGTCGAGGAGCGCTGGATCGCTCCAGTGCGCGACGCGGAGGATCCGCTCGGGGAACTGATCGCGCGCGTCCGCAAGCTGCCGGAGCGCACGCCTCGCGAGCGCTTCCTCGGATGTCCGCTCGGCAACCTCATGCTGGAGGCGCCCGGCCTGGACGCCCCCTATCGCGAGCGGGTGGCGGCGCTCTTGGCCGCGTGGTCGACCCAGCTCACCGCCGATCTCCGCCGCGGCCAAGACGAGGGCACCGTGCGCAACGACCTCCGCCCCGCCGAGGCGGCGGCATTCCTGGTGGCCGCGCTCGAAGGGATCGTCGGGATCGCCAAGCCGGCGGGCGACACGAGGATCCTGCGACGATCCGTGGCGGGCTTCGTCGACTACCTGCGCTCGCTTCGTCCCGCGTGAAGAAGGCGCGGCCAGCTCGGCGAGCCGCCGCGAGTCACGAGCCGTCGCCGTACTTCCGCTCCAAGGTCTTGCGCATCTGGTCACGTTCCTTCGTGACCTTGTCCGCGATTCCGTTGAGCGCCGGCGCCTTCCCCGCGGCGAGCGACTCCATCAGGAACGCGCGAGCGAGGTGGCGCTCGACGTAGAAGGAGACGTTGGAAGGTGTGGCGTCGCCGTCGCCCAGGAGGACGCCGGTGAGCTGCTTCTTGTCGGTCGAGGTGCGCGCACCGGACACCGAGAGCTCGGCCCAGAAGGCCTCGTTGTCCTTCGCTTGCCGATCGGCGAAGAGGAAGTCCTGGCACATCAGCCCCTTCTTCGCTTCGGTGCGCGCGGTCGCGGCCTTCTTGCCGCAGTACTCCTGCAACGCCTTGTCCTTCGTCGCGCTCGCGACCACGTCCCCTGGCGGCGCGCGCAGGTAGAGCGCATCGATCGCTTCGTCGTAGCGCTGGGCCTTCAGGAGCGCGGCGAACTCGGACTTGGTGATCGGGACCTCGCGGCCGTGCGCCCGCTTCGCCCACGGCACGGCGTCGAACTCCGCCGGCCCCTCCGCCGCGAGCAGATCGAGCGCGGCCTGCTTCTTGGCCGGGTCCTTGTCGCCCCACGACTGCGCGAGCTTCGCGAACTCCGCGGTCGCGTCGAAGTTCTTGCTCCGCTTCCCGGACCCGCCGCCATCGGCCGCGCCGCCCGAAGCGACCGCCCAGGCCTTGAGATCGAGCTCGAGCGCCTCCTTCTGGGCGATGCGACCGAGATCGGCCTCGATGCGCTTCTTGTCCTTCGATGCGAGCGCGTCCAACGCGGCCGTCAGCAAGGTCGTCGGCGAGGTCTCCAAGCCGAGCGCCTTCTCGATCGCCGGCTCCACGTCGTAGGGGCCGCCGACGTGCGCGATCTTCCCGTCCTTGCCGATGACGACCGACGTGGGCCAGCTGCTGACGCCGAACGCCTCGATCACCCGCTTGGTCGGATCCGAGCCGAGCACGAACGTGTAGCCGTTCTTCTTCGCGAACGGCGCGATGACGTCGACGGGCTCGTACGAGATGGCGAGGACCTCGAGCCCGTGTCCGTCGAGGCGATCGTGGAGGGACTGGATCCGCGGCATCGCGCGCACGCACGGAGCGCACCAGGTGCCCCAGAACTCGAGAAGGACGACGCGATCCTTCAGCAGCTCGGGCGTGGGTTCCTTCTCGCCGGGCGCGAGGTTCGTCCACGCTTCGAGCTCGAAGGAAGGCGCCGCCTCGCCGACCTTCAACGCCTGCGCGTGCGCGCTCCCGTCCGGGACCATCGCCAGCAGGGAGGTGAGGAGCGCGTGCTTCATGGCCTCTTCTCCGCGAAGTCGCCGGCGGGACGTGCGCAGCTCAGACCGTCGAACCGCGCCCGATCTTCCTGGCGATGACGTAGCCGACCTGGACCCGTCCGAGGGTGATCGCGGTCAGCAGCCACGCGACGATCCCCTGCACGCACCGCGCCTCGAGGCCGGTCTCGCGCAGGATCGCGGCGTACCGCCGGACGTGACGCACGTCGACGATCAGCGCACGTCCGCCGGGCTGGAGCACCCGCGCGATCTCGCGCACGGCGCTGCTCCGCTCGCCGGCGTCGTAGATGTTGTGCAACGCCATGCTCGAGAGCACGACGTCGAAGCTCGCGTCGCAGAACGGCAGCTGGCGGGCGTCGCCGGTCTGCACCGTGACCTTCTCGGAGACGCCTTCGAGCCGCGCGTTGGCGAGCGTTCCCGAGGCGTGGTTGTTGCTGAGATCTTCCTGCTGCCACTTGTCGATCCCGACCGCGCGGCCGCTCGCGAGCCGCTTGGCGGCGCCGATCAGGAAGAGCCCGAGACCGCACCCGACGTCGAGCACGCGCTCGTCGCCGCGCCACGCGAGCAAGTCGAGGAAGCGCTCGCGCTCGCGCGCCTTGCCGAACTTGCTGTCGTAGATCATCCACGTGCCCATGACGCCGGAGCCGAGGCCGGCCCACATCAAGGGCCACGCGACCACCGCGACGAGGTCTTGCCGCGACCAGACGCCGAGCCGAAAAGTGACCAGCGAGATCGCGCCGAGCGCCGCCACGATCAGCAGATTGCGCACCGCCACGGGCGCATCGATGCCGTAGTCGGGGGCGCGCTTGCGGTCCATCGAGCGTCCGAATCTACTCCGGCCGCGCGTCGAGTACGCTCGCCGCGAGCGGTCCGCACCTGCGGAGCGCCGGGGGGAGCCATCCTTGCCGAACTTTCGCGCCACGCTGCTGGTCGCCGCGTCGCTGCTGACGGCGTGCGGGTCGAACGGCGCCCGAGCGGATGCCGGAGAGCCCGGTGCGAACCCGCGATCGCTCCGCGTGCTCTGGGTCGCCGGCGGGGTGTGTCACGACTTCGACGCGCTCGTTCCATTGCTGACGACGAGCTTGCGCTCCCGAATTCGCGCGGAGATCGACGTGTCGCTCGATCTCGAGGCGTGGCGCGACGAGAAGTTCGCCGACGCCTACGACGCGGTCGTCTACCACTTCTGCCGCGACGACGCCGAGGGGGTGCTGATCGATCACGCGCTGCAGGCGACGCGATCGGGCAAGCCGACGGTGCTGATCCACGGGGCCGTGCATTCGTTCCGCGACACCGATCGGGTCGGCGAGTGGGAGCGCCTCTGCGGCATGCGCTCCAAGGTGCACGACTCGTACCAGCCGTTCGCGACGAGCAAGCTCGATCCCGCGCATCCGATCACGCGCGCGTGGCCCGACGACTGGGCCACGGCGGGAGACGAGCTCTACCAGACGATCGAGTTCCTCGCGGGCTCGCATGCGCTGCTGAAGTCGCGCAGTCCGCAGGACGGCCGCGAGCACGTCGTCGCCTGGACCTCCCGCTACGGAACGGGGCGTGTCTTCACGACGACGCTCGGCCACGACGTCACGACGGCCCGCATGCCGAGCTACCAGCGACTGCTCGCCGACGGCCTCCTTTGGGCTTGCGGAAGGCTCGACTCCTGAGAGTCGCTGCGCGCCGGCGCTACCATGCCGCGCGCCGTTTCCTCGTTCCTCACCGGAGCTCGCATGACGACCCTGAAGCGTCTCGCCTCCTGCCTCCTGCTGACGACCGTGGCCGCATGCTCCTCGGTGAAGGTCGATCACGCGTACGGCAAGGCCTCCTTCTCCGGCTTCGGGACGCGCTTCGCGTGGGCCGACGACACCAAGGAGAGCGCCCCCGAGGTGCCCGCCGAGGTCCTGGCGTTCATCCACGACAAGCTCGAGAGCGGCCTCGTCGCGAAGGGTTACTCGAAGGCCGACGCGGGCGGCGCCGCGACGTTCGTGGTGGCGTTCCGCGTCTCCAAGGAATTCGCGGTCGACACCAACAGCGAAGGCGACGTCCGCCACACCTACGAGGGCAACCTCGAAGTGCACGCCACGAAGCCCGCGACCGCCGACCTGATGTGGCGCGGGACGGCACGGGCCGAGCTGAACAGGAGCCTCACGCCTGCCGAGCGACGCGAGCGCCTGCAGGAAGGCATCGAGGAGCTGCTCGAGAACTTCCCGGACGCCGGCGAAGAGGCGAAGCGCTGACCCGACGAGGAGCTCGGGGCGGGCGACTGAAGCGACGCGGACGCTGGCGCCGCGCGAATCACGCGTCGTCGAGCTGGCAGCTCTCCAGGCAGATCGCGAGCGGCGCGCCCCGCTTCGGAGCGTCGCGCAGCGTCAGCCAGGCGACCGCGTCCCCCGCCGCGAGGCCGTGCAGCAGCCGTTGCGCGATCGAGTGGCGGTGCGGCCCGGAGGCGCTGGCGTCGCCGGCGACGACGAAGACGACCTTGCACCGCCGACCCTTGCGGCTCGCCGGGCCGATGCTCTCGATCGTCGCCGAGACGAGCTCGCCGTCGCGGAGCAGCGCGCGCAGCCGGCGCACGCTGGCCCAAGCGAAGAGAAGGAACGCGAGGACGATCAGCCCGACCGCGCCCCCCGCGAGCAGGACCATCCGCCAGTGGGCGTCGATCGTCCCCTGCGTCACGTTCCCGACTTCCGTGTCGCTGGGATCGTCGGGATCGAACGTGATCCGGATCGACTGGCCGGGCGCGATCTCGTCCCACCGCCGCGACGAGAGCGAGGAGTCGTCGGTGAAGCGCTGGCCGGCGTGCTCGAAGGAGTAGCTCACGTAGCGCGTCTTCGACTTGCCGCCGCTCTTCCACTTGCGCTCGACCACCGCCTGCGTGACGACGCCGTGGTCGCGCAGCCGCTCGAGTCGCTCGCCTTCGCGGCGCGTGAGGAAGGCGACCAAGGCGGCGACCGCGAGGCAGGCGACCGCGGCGAGGACGATCGCGACGCGGACCTTCTTGCGGAACACCACGGCGCGCGGCGGCAACGGCAGGGTGCCTTCGACTCGCAAGGTCGACGGCACCGGCGAATCGGCCACGATCTGGAGCTGCGCCATCCCGCGTCCCTCCCCCGCCTTCACGGCCATGTTGCGTTCGGGGCGCGGCCGGCGCGAATCGCGCGACTTGCCGCCTCGCGCGAACGGACCTACGGTCGGACGCGAGTTCCGAGGCGACGCTCGGGGAGACGTCCGGCATGAAGAGGCCGCCGCCGCGACGCGGAGACGACGGCCGAGGGGTCGGCGGGAAGCGCTCGCTCGCCGGGATCGCGCTCGCGCTGCTCGCCGCCTGCGAGTCGCATTCGAAGGAGCCGGTCCTCGAGGGCGAACGCCGCGAGGTGCGCATCGCGGCCGGCGACGTCACGCTCGCCGCCACGCTCCACTTCCCGCCCGGCGCGGCGCGCCCCTGCCCGGCGGTGGTCCAGCTCCACGGCTCCGCGCCGACCTCGCGCAGCGACCAGCGTTTCTTCTACACGACCGTCTGCCTGCGCAGCGGCCTCGCGGTGCTCGCCTACGACAAGCGCGGCTGCGGCGAGTCGACCGGCACCTTCACGCGTTTCACCGTCGACGGCAGCGCCGCGCTCTTCGACGAATTGGCGCGCGACGCCGCCAGCGCGCACGCGTGGCTGCGCGGCCAGCCGGGCATCGATCCCGCGCGCGTGGGCCTCGTCGGCGGCAGCCAGGCGGGCTGGATCATGCCGCTGGTCGCGGAGCGGACCGAGGCGGTGCGCTTCATCGTGGCGGGCTGCGGACCCTCGGTGTCGGCCGGCGAGGAGGATTTCCACGGGGAGCTGCTGAAGAGCGGCGTTCCGCTGGCGCGCGCCGATCTCCTGCTCGAGAGCGATGACGGACCGCGGGGCTACGACCCGCGACCGCTGCTCCGCCGTTCGACGACGCCGACGCTCTGGCTCTTCGGCGAGCGCGACGACGTGATTCCCACGCACGCGTGCATCCGGGAGCTCGAGCGGATCGCGGCGGAGGGCAACGCCAGCCACTCGCTGCACGTGTTCGCCGACGCCGACCACGACTACCGCACGTCGCGCGGCGACGAGGTCCTGCTCGAGCCGGTGATCGGCGCCTTCCTGCGCGCGCGCGGGCTCCTGCCGTGACCGCGGCGGCGCCCATCCGCATTCGCGGTCCGTTCGTTATGCCTCCCGCTCGCGTCGCGGAACGCGTCCCGCCATCCTCCAGGAAGGTCCCGTCATGCTCGACTTCCTGTTCGGGCTCCACCTCTGGGCGGTCGCCCTCCTCCTGATCGCGTTCCTCGCGACCTTCGCGCTCGGATCGGTGTGGGCCTACCGCCGCTTCGTGCTGCCGCGCATGCGCATCAAGCCCGAGGACGCCGAGTACTCGGGCGCCGTCACGCAGTCGGTCTTCGTCTGCTACGGGCTCGTCGCCGCCCTGACCGCCGTGCAGGTGTGGGAGCGCTACAGCCAGGTCTCGGAGATCGTGTCGAACGAGGCGACGACGATCGCGACGCTCTGGCGCGACTGCGGCTCCTATCCGTCGCCGGTCAAGGAGACGCTGCGCGGCGAGCTGCGCGACTACACCGACCAGGTGATCCACGGCGCCTTCGTCGAGATGAAGCACGGTCGCGTCCCGACGCAGGGAGTGGCCCTGATCGACCAGTTGCAGGAGACGCTCTTCGCGTTCGAGCCGACGACCGAGTCGCAGAAGATCCTGCACGCCGAGACGCTGCGCGCCTTCAACCAGATGCTCCACGCGCGGCGGCAACGGGTGGACGTGGCGACCACGGCGCTCCCCACCGTGCTCTGGTTCGTGCTCCTGCCGGGAGCCTTCGCCTGCATCCTGCTGTCGCTGCTCTATCGGATCGAGGAACCCAAGCTGCAGTACTTCTGCACGTTCGGGCTCGCCTCCTTCATCGCGATGGTCTTGTTCGTGATCTTCGCGCTCGACCGCCCGTTCGTCGGCGACATGGGCATCACGCCCGACTCCTACCGGATCATCTACGAGCAGCTGATGAAGCAGTAGCGGAGCGAGCGCGCCCGCGGGAACGGCGCCCGCCATCCCGAGCGGCCGTCGTCGCGAGCGCCGGGGAGCACCCTCGCAGCGGCGATCTCAACGGCTTGTGAACGCGGATTCCCCAGGATCCGAGGGGTGTCGAGCAGGCCGATCGACGCGGCGAGGGGACCCGAAAGACCCGAAAACGCCGCGGAATCCTGCACTTTTCCGCCCGAGACCGATCGGTTGCTCGACCACTTCCGCTACTCTCTCCGCGTCGCGCAATTCACGGAAAGACAAAGGAATGGCAATGAAAACTGGCGCACCCTCGAAGTCGGCGGTCTTCGGTCAGATCTCCAAGGACACCGAGCTGTCCCGGAAGCAGGTGAAGGCCGTCTTCGAATCGCTGAACGGGATCATCAAGAAGAGCCTGCGTGGCGCGGGCCTCTTCACGCTGCCGGGCCTCTTGAAGATGAAGGTCGTCAAGAAGCCCGCGACGAAGGCGCGCGAAGGCATCAATCCTTTCACCAAGGAGAAGATGATCTTCAAGGCGAAGCCGGCGTCGAAGAAGGTCCGCGTGCTGCCGCTCAAGAGCCTCAAGGCTCTCGTCAACTAGTCGCGCTTCGCAGGCGACCGGCAAGGACGCCGACGCGACCGCGCGTTCGAGTCCTTGCCGGTCGCGCAGGCGCGCGTCCGGCGCTGCTCACCAGAAGTCGGGCAGCTCCTGGCGCAGTCGGAAGCCGGTCTGCAGCCGGAACCGCTTCTCGACGGTGCGCAGCTCGAGGTCGTGGCCGTCCCACCGCCCCTTGACCACGAGCGTGCGGCGCTCGACGTCGACCGGCTTGCCGCGCTCCTCGTTGCGCAGCAGCAGCGGCGGATCGCCCTTCACCACCTTCACGCCGCGCTCGCACGTCCAGCGCGCGGGCTCGCCCTCGGCGCCGCGCTCCTTCACCTGCGCGATCCCGGTCGCCTCGTCCCACTGGAACTCGAGGTAGCGGCGCCTGCCGGTCAGGTCGCGCGTCCACGCGAACGTGCCGGCGTCGATCGCGAGGTCGCGCCAGCGCGTCGCGTCGCTGCTGGCCACCTCCTGGCCATCGACCACCATCGCCTCGACCGTCCAGAGTCCGTAGAGCGCCGAGCGCCGGAGCTGCCGCTCCATCTCCGGATCGGACGTCGTCCCGCCCACGTGCGTCACGACGAGCGAGGCGCTCACCCAGGCGACGCCGAGTCCGAGCAGCACGCGGCCCGCGACCTTGCCCTGCACCACGCGGAGATCGACCGGCAGCGACGGGCGGTTGCGGACGAAGACGTCGACGAGCTGCGGCAGGAACGGCGCCAGCAACCCGACGCCGTAGAGGAGCAGGTGCGCCGAGTACTGCTTCACCGGCACGCCGTAGAGCCAGTTGAGCGCGCAGACGTTGGTCATCGTCGCGATCGCCGCGCAGGCTCCGAGCAGCGCGGTGCGGCGATGGAAGAGCAGCGCTCCGGACAGCACCTCGCACGCGCCGCCGAACAGCTCGTAGGGCTTCGACGCCTTCATGAAGGTGCCGACCATCGTCATCGGCCACGTGTCGCCGATCTCCTGCGTGAGCCGGCTGAGCGACATCTCGCCGAACTGCCCGCCGTAGAACTTGGCGAAGCCGTAGCCGAAGAGCGTGAACGCCAGGTCGAAGCGCACGGCGAGGTGGAACCAGCGGCCGAGCCGCGGATAGCCGCGCGCGCGGCTCGCCAGCGACCAGACGAGCGTGCCGGCCGCGGCGACCACGACGAGGAGGAGGAGCTGCGCCCACGCCGCGCCGGTGTCGCCGCTGCCGGTCCTCTGGTGGATCACCTCGTACGGCGCGACGCCGAGATCCGCCATCCGGAGCGTGAGCCACTGCCACGCGCGGTCGATCGCGTCGAGCGCGACCGTCGGCCACGACCACCACCCCTCCTTCACGTTGGCGCCGCATTGCTCGGCGCCGCCGACCACCGTCCGCAGGAGCGAACCGATCGCGCCCGGGAACGCGTAGAGCACGTAGTGCAGCAACGCGTAGCGGAAGAGGACGAGCTGCCAGCGCGGCCACGGCGGCGTCGCCGTGAGCGTCGCTTCGACGCGGGGTTCCTCGGGCATCGGCGGGGCCTCTCGAGCGCGGAAAGAGGCCGGAATCTACTGCGGCGCGGGCGCGCCCTCGCTACTCGCCGCTTCCCCGCCGCTCCGCCGCCTCGCCCTTCGCCTTCAGCTCCGCGATCCGCCGGCTCACGCAGTACTTCACCGTCCAGGTGAAGCGGTTCCGCTCCGCCAGCTCCTCGTACTTCGCGACGGCGTCGGCGTACTTCCGCCCCTCGATGAGCTCCTCGGTCGCCACCGCGCTGGTCGTCTGGACGAGGTCGATCTGCGCTGCGACCTCGAGCCAGAGGAAGCGGCCGAGCGCGATGACGCCGAGGAGCGCCGCCGCGATCCGCCGCGCGCGGCGCCGCCGTTCGCGCCGGTGCTTGAAGATCTGCTGGTCGATCATCTCGAGCGACCGGCGCGCCTCCTTGTGCGACGGCGCGATCGACAGCAACTCCTCGTAAACCAGCCGCGCGTCGGCGTAGTTCTCCGCGGAGACGAGCTTCTTGCCGTGGCGCAGCAGCCCCTCGACGGCCTCCTCGGGGACGCCGCTGTCGACCAGGGTGCGCGCGAGCTCCAGGCGCAGTTGCAGCGACTTCGGGTCGGCCTCGACGAGGCGCGTGAGGACCTCCTTCGCCTTCGCGTGGAGGCCGGGCGCGCGATAGAGCGCGACCAGCTTCATCCCGTCCTGCACGGCTTCGGCGAAGCGCCCTTCGTCGAGGTCGAGCGCGAGGATCCGCTCGCGGATCGCGGCGTCGGCCGGATCGAGCAGGCGCGCCTGGTCGAGCGCCTCGCGCGAACGCGCCGTGTCGCCCGCCTCGAGGAAGACGTGCGCCATCACCTTGAGCGCGGCGGCGGCGGCCTTCGGCTCCTTCAGGCGCTTCGCGATGCGCCCTTCGAGCTCGAGCAACTGGAGATGGTGCGGCTCGACCTCGAGGCCGCGGCCGATGACGCGGCGCGCGTGCTGCGGATCGTCCTGCTCCAGCGACGCGGCGACGGCGGCGAGGTCCTCGGCGGTCGCGGGCCGCGCGAGGCGGTCGCGCACGAAGCGCGCGGCGTAGGTGTAGGCGAGCAGCCGCTGCTGCGGGAAGAGGTCGGCGACCTCCTTCACGTTGCGCGCGCCGTCGAGCGCCGCCAGCAGCTCCGCCGCCATCTCCGGCTCTTCGAGGTCGGCCGGCAGCTCGACGCCGTCGCGACCGACGAAGGTCGCGGTGTCGGTCGGGATCGACTTGCGGATCATCAGCCAGTGGTCGCTGCGGCGCGCGGCCTCGAGCAGCGTCGCGCTCACCGGCACGTCGAGCTCGAGCGCCAGCTCGTCGGCGTCGAAGAGGTCGGGCGGCTCCTCGGCGTCGCAGAGCTCGAACGACTCGGCGCCCGCCGCGACCAGGTTCGTGACGTCCTCGGCCAGCGACGCCTGCGCCGCGGCGCGCAGCTTGCCCGGCACCAGCACCTCGCCCGTGACGAGGAGCTCGATCACGCTCTTGCGCGACTTCCCCTTCTTGCGCCGCGCGTCCTCGAGATGGCGCGCCGAGACGAGCTTCCAGCCGGCGAGCCGTTCGCCGAGCAGCGGCCGCCCGTCCGCCACGAGCGCCGCGATCTTGCCCTCGCGCACGTAGAGGTGCGCCGTGCCCGTCTCGGTCGTCAGCGCGAGCGAGCAGCTACGGAGATTGGCCTCGAAGCTCTGCAGCAGGTCGGGGAGCTTGAGGCACTTGGTGTCGCCGGTGACGGTCATGGATCGCCTGGCAGAGGAGGGTGGAACGCACCGCCTCCCGCCTTCCCGCAGCGGGGGTCACGTCCCGATCTTTCGGCGGCGCGGCGATCCTCCCGCTGTCGTTCGGGCGCGGGCGCGACCGGAAGGCCTTTCCGATCGCCCCGCCGCCCCGCTACTCGATCGTGATCGACACGCAGTTGGTGAAGCCGCGGCGCTTCACCCAGCGCTCCATGACGGCGCCCTGCAGCAGGACCTCGAGGCCGACCAGCTCCGGCTCGTCGGGGATCGTCTCCTTCTCGACGATCTCGTTGCCGGCCGCGGTGGTCGCGAAGAGGATGAAGAGGTGCTCGATCTCGAGGAAGCCGTCGAACTTCCCGATGCGGAGGTGCGACGCCGGCGCCTCGCCGAAGAAGCCGATCACGAGGTCGTCCGGCTCGCACCACCAGCGCAGCGTCAGCTCGCCGCCGAGCTCCGGCGTGCCTTCGACCAGGAGCGCGGCGGTGCGCACGAAGCCGCCCGGCCGCGTCGCGGAGCCGAACCGAGTCGTGACGGTCACGTCGTACGGGCCCGGTTCGCCCGGCGGGATCACGCAGGTGATCGTCTCGTCGTCGACGACCACGAAGTCGTCGATCGCGACGCCGCCGACCGACACGGTGGCGCCACCGGCGAGGAACTCGTCGCCGACGATCGTCACGGCGGCCGCGTCGCGCCGGTGGCCGCGCGGCGGCATCACGCTGGTGATCTCGGGCAGGCGGATCAGCTCGTAGTCGGAACGGTAGACGTCGGCGCGGCCGGTGCGCGAGCCCAGCGCCGCGCAGTAGCTCGCGCCGACGATCAGGTCGGCGCAACCGCTGCCGTCGACGTCGCCCGCGCCCGCGACGGAGACGCCGAAGCGCTCGGTCGCCGCGGCGCCGAGGAGGGAGAAGAGCTCGGCGCCCGTCGCGCCGGCGTAGACGATCACCTTGCCGGCGCTGCCGCCGGCCTCGTCGTTCGCCCACGCGCCGACCGCGAAGTCGCCGATCGAGTCGCCGTCGAAGTCGCCGATCGCCGCGAGCGCGCTGCCGAAGGAGTCGCCCGCCGCGTCGCCGTCGAGGTCGAGCAGCGCCGCCGGTCCGCTCGCGCCGAAGAGCGACGCGCGCCCGGCGTTCAGGCCCGCCGCGTCGTGCTGCGGGGCGCCGACGAGCAGGTCGCCGCGGCCGTCGCCGTCGAAGTCGCCGACGCCCGCCAGCGTCGCGCCGAAGCGATCGTTCGCCGCCGCGCCGTCGAAGGTCGCGAGGCGCCGACCGTCCAGCGCGTGGACGTAGGCGCGGCCCTGGTCGGCGCCCGCGAGGTCGCGCCGGTCGGCGCCGACCGCGAAGTCGGGCGCGCCGTCGCCGTCGAAGTCGCCGCACGCCGCGACGCTCACGCCGAACCAGTCGCCGGCCATCTCGCCCTCGAGGACGAGGCGCTCGGCGCCGCCCGCGGCGGAGACGAGGTGGACGCGGCCGCGATCGCTGCCGCGCCCGGACCACCGCGGGCCGCCCAGCACGAACTCGTCGCGGCCGTCGCCGTCGACGTCGCCGAGGTTGGCGACCGACCAGCCGAGACGCTCGACCGAGCCGCCCGACCAGGTGAGGAACTCGTGGCCGTCGCGGCCCGAGAAGAGCGTGACGCAGCCGGCCAGGCCGGCGGTGCCGGCGGCACGGTTCGGTGCGCTCACGTAGACGTCGCCGAAGCCGTCGCCGTCGACGTCGCCCGCCGCGCCGACGGCGTGGCCGAACCACTCGTCGTTGTTGCGGCCGACCAGCGAGAGGAGCACGCTGCCGTCGCGTCCCGAGTGGACGGTGGCGCGGCCCGGGGTGATGGAGCCCGCATCGGCGCGATACGCGCCGACGATGACGTCGTCGATCCCGTCGCCGTCGACGTCGCCGGCGCCCGCCACGGCGGTGCCGAACTCGTCGAGGGAACTCGCGCCGTTGCGCGCCCAATGGAGCGTCTGCGCGGGACTCTGCGGCGCCGCGAGGAGCGCGCACGCGAACGACGACGCGACCAGGCCGATGTCGCTCGAACCGTTTCGCCGAGCCATTGCAGGAGACCTTGTCTCCCGCCCCAGAGCCGCCACGGCTCCCGTACGCTTGAAGTCTTCGACCCCTTCCGGGTGCGCCTCAAGCACGCGCGATCGGAAGTTGGTTCCCTCCGCCGCCCGCTTCAGCGACGGGGCTCCGCGAGGCGCGTGGCGATCGCGCGCACGCATGGGTCGTCGCTTTCCTCACAGGCGCGCGCGAGCGCGTGGCCCGCGCTGCGCGCCCGGCTCGCCAGACGCGCATCGGCTTCCGTATCCGCGAGCCGAGCGCCGATCGCCGCCTCGGCCGCGCCCGCGACCTCGCGCCCGAGCCCGTTCGCGTCGCTGCGCCGCAACGCGCCGTCGATCGCGAGGAGGAGCGTCTCGGTCGCCACCGCGGGCTGGCCCGGCTCGAGACGCCGGACCGCCAGCTCGAGCAAGCGGTCGGCGGGAGCGCCGGTGAGCGCCCATCGCGCGGACGAACGCGCTGCGGGCTCCGATTCGCACGCGCGATCGAGGAGGCGACCGCGATCGACGTCGTCGCCGCACGCCGCGAGCGCGCGCGCAGCCACCTGCGAGACCGAGTCCTCCTCGACCACGGCGAACGCGACGCGACGCAGCCGCTCGGCCGCGCCGTCGAGCGGCCGGCCGCCCGCGCGCAACAGCTCGGCCGCCGCCACGAACGCGTCGTCGGCGAGCTCGTCGCGGCCCGCGAGTCGCCGTTCGATCTCGTCGAGCGCCGCCGCTCCGGCGCTCCGGCTCGTCGCCGCCACCTCGACGTCCCATGGCGCGCGCCGCCATTGGAGTTCGCGCAAGCTCGCGACGAGCGCGGCGATCGCCGCGTCGGCCGCCTGCTCCGCGTGCGACGCCGTCGTCGCCGCAGCGCTCGCCGACTCGAGGTCGACGCGCGGCTCCTCGACGACGACGGCGACCGGCAGCGCCTCGAGCGCGACGCCACCGCCATCGACCGGCGCCGCGGCCACGATGGGCGACGGCGCGACGACACGGCCCGTCCCGTCCGCAGGGTCGCGGACGAGCCAACCCGCGATCGCCACGCCGCCGCCGCACGCGGCCGCGAGCGCCGCCACGCGTACGGATCGCGTCACTCGATCACGACGTCCACGGTCGTCGCGTTGCCGGCGACGACGTCGACGCCGAGCACGCTGCCCTGCTTGGGATCCTTGATCGCGAGCACGTCGAACGAGCCGGCCGCGAGCCCGAGCACCGCGTAGTGGCCGTCGACGTCGCTGCCGGTCGTCGCGACGCTGTTCGCGGGATCGGTCTCACCCGGCGGCAGGATGTGGATCGTCGCCGCCTCGACGGCGGCCTGGCCGCCCGCTCCATCGTCCTCGGTGATCGTCCCGCGGATCTCGCCCGTGGTGGTCTGGTTGGTCACGCGGACGACCGGCATCAGGTGGTACTTCGTCGCGTTGAGCGCGTCGTTCGCGGGAATCGCGTGGAACGACTTCGCGAGGTCGAAGTCGAGGAGCAGCGACGACGTGACGCCCGAGGTCACCTCGATCGGCGGGTCGACGAAGAGCTTGAGGCCGCTCGTGCCGGTGCTGGTGAGCGTGAGGTTGCCGAGCCCGGTCGAGTAGATGTTCCCGTTGGTCAGCTCGAGGGTGGCCTCCTCGACCACCAGTCGGATCTGGCCATAGGTGCCCGCCGGCAACGAGGCGTTCACGAGCTCCGCCGTCAGCCCGTTCTGCAGATCGAGCAGATCGAGCTCGAGGTCCGTGACGCCCGCGAGCGTCATGAAGCCGCTGTCCGACTGCGCGTCGTGATGGACGCGGATCGCGCTCACCTTGATGCGCGCCGAGGCCACGATGTCGTGCGCGAACGGCGCATCGGTCATCGAGATGCGGAGGTGGCCGCTGCCACCGCCGCTGCCTCCGCCGCCTCCGCCGCCGCAAGAGGCCACCGCCAATGCGAACAGGGACGCCACGATGGCGTTCTTCATGGTGCTTCTCCCGAGGTTGCGCCCGTTTCCGGGAGGGCAAGTTACCGACGAGCGCGCGAACGCGCCGGCCAAGCGCCGGTCCCGCGCCGGCGCCCCGGGAGAGGAGGGTAGAAGCGCGAGCGCTCGGACGCGCCCGCTACTGCTTCTCGACCGAGATCGCGACGGCCTGCGTGTAGGTGATCTCGACGACGTCACCCGGCTTGAGGCCGGCGATGAACGCCTTGCCTTCGTCGCGCTTCACGATCGTCGCGACCTGCACGCCGCCGACCGTCGGCGTGAAGACGACGACGTTCCGCTTCAGGTCGACCGAGTCGATCTTCACGAGCTGCGTGATCTGCCCGCCGATCGCCGCCGCCGGCTGCGCGCCCTTCGCGGCGCGACCGCCGGCCAGCGCGACGCTGGCGTCGGGCGGCGTCGCGCCCGGCTTCACGAGCGCGACGGCGAGCGACTCGTGGTAGCGCACCGCGACCGTGTCGCCGACGGCGATCTGCTCGAAGTTGCGGACCTCCGGCCCGCAGACGACGCTCCCCTTCCTGCCGTCCGCGTCGACGAGCCCGACCGTGCGCGTCGCCTGGTCGATGCTCGCGACCTTCGCCGTCTTCGTGACCTCGTTCGCGATCGAGGCGTCTTCCGGCGCCTTCGACTCCTGCAACGTCTCCTTCGGCGGCTCGGCGCAGCCGGCGGCGAAGAGCGCCGCGATGGCGGCGGCGGCACGGAAGCTCGCGCCGAAGCGCGGGAGGTCGAGGCGGTTCATCGGGGATCTCCGTTCGATTTGGATCGGGCCGATGATTCCGCGCGGACCGCGCCGTTGCAACCGCGACGCGCCTGCCGCACCCCCCGCACGGCGCGGAGACGGACGCCGCTACGCTCCGCGCCGTGGACCTCCGTCGTCGCGCGCGCCTCGCCGTCGTCGCGACGCTCTCGCCGATCGCGCTGGCGGCCTCGCGCCAGGAGCCGACGACGAGCGCGCCGCCGCGCCCCGTTCCCGCGCGCGTCGAGAAGATCGCCGAACGCGTCTCCGCGACGACGATCCACGGCTGGAACACCTGCCGACTCGTGCGGCGCGGCGGCGTCCTCTTCGCCAGCGCCGCGCGCTCGAACCCCGACGCGAAGGAGTACTGGGACCACGGCGGCGCTTTCTTCCGCCGCGACGACGGCGGCTGGCGCGAGGTCGCGCAGCTGCCGGTCAATCCCTACACGATGGCGGTCGCGCCCGACGGCACCTTCTGGGTCGTCGCGCCGCCGTCCTACACCGAGTGCCGCGTGCTGCGCTCGCGCGCGCCGGACGACCTCGCGACGTTCGACGAGATGCACCGCGGGACCTGCTCCTATCTCGGAGCCGCGATCGGTCCGGAAGGGAACTTCCTCGTCCTCTACGCCGAGTCGGCCGAATCGAACGCCGGCACTCCGAACGGAGTGACCGCCGCCTTCCACGAAGCGTCGAGCGGCCGCTGGCACTTCAGCCGGATCGCGACGGCGGAGGGTCGCTACGGCTACGAAGGCATCGTGCTGCGCGGCACGCAGGCGTTCGCCGTGCTCAACTCCTCGCTCACCGATCCCGACCACTCCGACGCGAAGGGGACGCGCTACTCGTGGCGCCACGTCCGTCTCGCGCGCTGCGACGATCTCGTGAAGGGCGACTGGATCCAGTCGGGCTGGCTCCTCCCGCAGGACGGCCGGACCGCCCTGCAGGACCTGATCGTCGGCCCCGACGGCGACCTCTGGCTCTCCTGCAGCCACGTGGCGGCGAGCTCCCACGCGGAGCTGCTCGAGATCGCGCAGGTCCCCCATCGCCTCGCGCGGATCCACGCCGACCTCTCGGTCGAGAGCTTCGAGACCGGCCTCCAAGTCGGCTCCGCGCGACTCCTCGTCGATCCGAGCGGCGCGTTCCACCTCGTCGGCCGCTCTGGCGCCGGCGGCCTCAAGCTGTGGGATCTCGATCGGGCGAAGGGTTTCCGAGCCGGCGCGCCGCGCGAGCTCGCCGGCACCGACGCGCTCGAGGACTACGTGATCCACACGCTCTGCCCCGAACGCTTCGGCGGCGAGGGCGGCGGCGACACGGTCTGGCTGCTCGGCACCGGAAGCCCGCCCGACCCTCCGGGCAAGGAGCGCGCCGACGTCGACCTCTGGCTCGCTACCTTCCGGTGGTCGGATCTCTAGGAAGAGGCGACCTCACTGCTTCCGCGACGGGGAGTCCCCATGAGCGAGCTCCAGCGACCTCTTCCGCGTCCTGCGCGCTCTTCGACGCGCGCGCGATTCCAAGGCGAGCCGGAAGCGCGGCCCGCGATGGCGTTCTCGGTCTCCGTCGCGCTGCTCTGCATGCGGCAGAGCACGCCCGAGCTCGCGCCGACTTCGGCGCCATTGCCGTCGCTGGCGGCGCCAGTGAAGGTGATGGCGGGCGGCAAGCCGATCGCGGCCGACAGCGGCCATGCGGCGCCGCTCGTCCACGACGTCGATGGCGACGGGCTCGGCGACCTGCTGGTCGGGCAGTTCGGAGGCGGGACCTGCCGCGTCTATCGCAACGTCGGCACGCGGCAGGAGCCGCGCTTCGATTCGTTCGAGCTGCTGAAGGCGGGCGGCGCGCCGGCGGCGATGAACCCCGGCTGATGCATCGGCTTCACTCCGCGGTTCGCGGACCTCACCGGCGACGGGCTGCTCGACGTGATCACCGGCGAATACCGCCCCGGCGACATCCTCCTCTTCGCCGGCTCGCGCGAGGGACTCCGGCCGTCGATCGTGCTGCCCGAGACGACCGACAAGCAGGACGACGGCTTCGACATGGCGACCGCTTTCCCGGTCGATTGGGAAGGCGACGGCGATCTCGACCTCGTCGTCGGGAGCGTCAAGGGGAGGGTCTTCCTCAACCGCAACGACGGCACGCCGGCGAAGTACGAGTTCGGCGACCGAGTGCCGCTGCTCGCCGGCGGCAAGCCGATGAAAGTCGTCCAGAAGTCCGATCCGATCGCGGTCGACTGGGACGGCGACGGCGCGCGCGACCTGCTGGTCGGCGACGAGGCGGGCGGCGTCACCTTCTTCAAGGGCGCCAAGGACTTCACCTTCGCGGCCGGCGTCTCCGTCTTCACCGGCGAGCCGATCCCGCCGGGCATGAGCTTCACGGAGCTGCGCGACTGGTGGCAGCCGCAGTCGCGGCTGACCGGCTTCCGCTACCGCCTCGCCGTCGCCGACTGGGACGGCGACGGGAAGCTCGACCTGCTGATCGGCGACTGCGAGGATGGCGACGGCGACCTGACCGGCCACGTCTGGCTGCTGCTGCGCCGATAGACGCGCGCCGCTCCTCCGCGCGCGCTCACTCCGTCACGAACTCGATCACCTTCGACTGCGCCTTGCCGCCGAGCGTCCAGGTGAACTCGGCCTGGTAGCGGCTCTTCGCCTTCAGCTTGCTCGCGGGGACGATCCCCTGCGCGAACGGGAAGTCCCAAGGATCGGCCAGCAGCGTCGCGACCTCGAGCAGCTTCGCTCCCTTGCGCTCGAAGAGCTTCCCCTTGAACTCCTTCACCCCCTTCTCCTTGGAGTCGAAGAGGAGCATCAACGGGAGACCGCGCGAACCCATCTCGCTCACCGGCTCGTGCGGCTGCTCGGTGAACGCGGAGAGCGTGACGCCGCGCGCGCCGGGACCCGGCGTGATCGCCGGACACGACCACCCTTCGGCCGCGGGCCACGGATCGTCGAGCCCCTGGCCCACGTCGATGACCGTGATGTCGTCGGGCTTCTCGTTCAACCCGATGCGCGCGAGGGCGGGGCTCATCAACGGCAGCCGGTGGTAGTAGGTCGTCAGGAAGCCTTCGAGCGTCACGGCGACGCCGCCCTTGCAGATGACGCTGCGTCCCGCCGCCGACGCGCCTTCGGGACTCTTCCCCTCGGGCCCCAGGTCCTGCGAATGGGGATTGGTGTTGCCCGTCCAGTGGTGCATGCGGAGGTACTCCGCGTGCGCGGAGCAGTTCTTCGACAGCGTCGGGTCGAAGTCGACGGCGCAGAGGCCGTGGGTCGAGCGCCAGCGATTGAGCTTGGCCAGCGCGGCCAGCTCCGACGCGCCGACCTTGATCGGCTCGAGGCTCGCGACGAGCGTCGCTCCGTCGCCGGTGATCGAGGCGATCCGCACGCGGTTCGAGCCGAGCACCAGCTCCTTGCGCAACGGCAGCATCACGGCCGAGTCGTAGGTCGTGCAGCCGTCGCCGCCGAAGTCGTCGTAACGGCCGTCGGCGTTCGCGTCGATCAGGCGCAGGAGCTCTCCGCCGATCTTGAACTCCCATCCCTGCGCGGCGTGGCAACGCCACGCGCCCTGGCCATCGACGAAGAAGCGGACGGCGACGCTCCGCTTTCCGCTGTCGTCGGTCCACGTCAGCGACGCGATGCTCCCGGAAGAGAGCGTCGTGCTCGGCGTTCCCTGAGGCACGGTCGAGATGCGCAGCTTCCCCCCGTCGGCGGTGGCGGCCGGAAAGCTCTGTCCGGCGATCACGAGCGCCTCGCCGACGAGATGGACGGGATCGCGCGCGGCAGCGAGCTGCGTCGTGGGCGCCTCGGCCCACGAGATCTTCTTCCCCTTGAACGTCGTCTCACCGGCGCCGTTCCGCATCCACGAGGCAGGCCCGAGAAGAGCCGCGCCGGCCGCAAGGAGGAGCGCGATCGCGCCGTGGCTGCTGCTCATCGTGGCGACGGGCTCCGTGGAATGGGAAGTGGCGAGGTCATGAGCCGGGCCGCCAATCTAGTCCGTCCCGAACCGCCACGGCCACGTCACGCCTCCTCGACCCACATCTTCCTGCGGTTGCGCGAGCAGGGCGACGCTGCCGCTGCCATCGACGCGATCGTGGAGGAGCCGGCCGGGCGGAAGCGAAGCGGCCCGGCGCGCGCCGCGCGTGCGTCAGTGCGCCGGCGCCACGCGCAGCACGACCGGCGGCCGGCGGAAGCGGCTCGCCCAGCGCAGGATCGGGCGTTCGATCACGAGGTAGGAGACGGTCGCGACCGCGAAGAGCGCGGCGACGATCGCCACGACGCTCCAGGTCGCGCCCTGCTGCGCGAGGCGATGGATGCCGAGCGCCGCGAAGAGCGGCACGTGGTAGAGGTAGAGGCCGTAGCTGATCCGGCCGACGGCGCGCAGCGGACGCGCCTCGAGCAGCGCGATCGGCCGCCAGTCGCGGCCGCGCAGCGCGAGCACGCTCGCCAGCGTCGCGCTCGAGGCGAGCGTCGTCGCGACGAAGCCGGTGAGGACGCCCCAATCGCGCGCGGGGAACGGCAGCGCGAAGGTCCGCTGCAGCGCGGCGCCGATCGCGGGCGCTGCGAGCGAGAGGCCGGCGGCCGCCGCGAACGCGAGCGCCGCGGCGGCGAGCCAGCTCCGCGCCCGCGTCCGGAACGACGCCTCGTGGTAGGCGAAGAGCGCCCCGACGGCCAGCGACAGCACGCGGCACTGCGTGCCGTAGCGGATCAGCTCGAGCCGGTCGAAGCGGCCGTTCGCCGGCAGCAGCACCAGCGCGACCGCCGCGAGGAGCGCGCCCGGGACCACGACCGCGAGGATCACGCGGCGGCTGGAGCGGGGCGGCAGGAACGAGACGACCAGCGGCCAGCACGCGTAGAAGTGCTCCTCCACGCAGAGCGACCAGGTGTGGCGGAGCCAGCTCGGCGGCAGGTCGGCGAGGACGCCGTGGTAGTTCGACAGGTAGAGCGCGCACCAGGCGATCTCCGGGTGCGGCCGCAGCAGCCCCAGCGCCAGCAGCAGGAGGTAGTAGATCGGGAAGATGCGGCAGGCGCGCCGCAGCAGGAAGTAGCGCACCGGCACGCCCGCCTCGCGTCCCGCCAGCAGGAGGCGCGTGATCAGGAAGCCGCTCAGCACGAAGAAGAGGTCGACGCCGAAGTTGCCGGTGTTGCGCAGCCGCCCGACCTCGCGCAGCCACTGCGGGAAGAGCGCCCGCGGAGCGTGATCCCACAGCACCAGCAGCACGGCGATCCCGCGCAGGCCATCGAGCAGCGGCAGGTGGCGCACCCCGCTCTCCGCCGTCGTCGTCGCGTCGCGCGTCGGCCTGTCGTCCATCGTCTTCCGTGTCCGTCGGTTCGTGCAAGGAACGCGACGCAAGAGATGCAACCGCTCGTCGAGCGCCGCCGCGCGTCCGCGTCGGCCGTCCGCTCGCGGAGGCTGCGCGGACGCGACGCGCGACGCGGCGTCGGCGGCGCGTCGCGACTTCGCTCCGCCGCCGCGACCGCAACCGCCGCGCCGCGTGACCTCTGCGGAATCTGCAGCGACGCGGCGTCTGCGCCGGCGACGCGACCGCGGATCGGGCGCGCTCAGTGGAAGTCGCGCGACGACGTCGGCAGCCCGGCCACCCATCCGGTGAGATCGTCGAAGCGGCGGGCGACGACGTGGACGACGCCGTCGGCCCGCTCGACGCGGCCGCGCACGACGAGCAGGCGGCCCGAGACGACGGCGTCGCGCTGCCGCTCCTGCTCGCGCCGCCGCACGATCACGTTGGCGACGCCGCTCTCGTCCTCGAGCGTCATGAAGAGGATCCCCGACGCCGTCGCCGGCCGCTGCCGATGGAGCACGAGGCCCGCGACCGCGACCGTCGCGCCGTGCGCCGCCGTGCGCAGCGCCGCGGCCGGCGCGACGCCGCGCCGCGCGAGCGCCGCGCGCAGGAAGCGGAGCGGATGGGCCTCGAGCGAGAGGCCGGTGAGCGCGTAATCGGCGGCGACGATCTCGGGCGCGCTCGGCGCCGGCAGCCCGGTCGCTCCGCCGCCGCGCGCGCCGTCCGCCGGCTCGAAGAGCGGCGCCTCCTCGGCGCCCGGCGCCGCCTCCCACCACGCCTCGCGCCGGTTGCCCTCGAGCGCCGCGAACGCGCCCGCCGCCGCGAGCCGCGTCGCGTCGCGCCGCGCGAGCCGCGCCCTGCGCACGCACTCCTCGACCGAGCGGAAGGGCTGCGCCGCGCGCGCCGCGACGATCCGCTCCGCGGCCGCCCGGCCCAGCCCGCGCACGCGCGAGAAGCCGAGCCGCACGGCGCCGCCCTCGAGCGTGCTGTCGAACTCGCTGCGCGTGACGTCCACCGGCGCCACCGTCACGTCGTGCGCCCGCGCGTCGCGCACCAGTTGCGCCGGCGCGTAGAAGCCCATCGGCTGGCTGTTCAGCAGCGCGCAGCAGAAGGCGGCCGGCTCGTGGCGCTTGAGCCAGCACGAGACCCACGTCAGCAGCGCGAAGCTCGCCGCGTGGCTCTCGGGGAAGCCGTATTCGCCGAAGCCCTTCAGCTGCTCGAAGAGTCGCTGCGCGAAGTCGGCCGGGTAGCCGCGCGCCCGCATGCCGTCGATCAGCTTGCGCTCGAAGCCGGCGATCAGGCCGGGCCGCCGCCACGCCCCCATCGCGCGCCGCAGCTGGTCGGCCTCGCCCGGCGTGAAGCCGGCCGCGACGACCGCCAGCTTCATCGCCTGCTCCTGGAAGATCGGCACGCCGAGCGTCTTCTCCAGCACGCCGCGCACCGCCTCCGACGGGTAGTCGACCGCCTCCTTGCCGGCGCGACGGCGCAGGTAGGGATGGACCATCCCGCCCTGGATCGGCCCCGGCCGCACGATCGCCACCTCGATCACGAGGTCGTAGAAGCACGCGGGCTTCAGCCGCGGCAGCATCGCCATCTGCGCCCGGCTCTCGACCTGGAAGACGCCGATCGTGTCGGCGCGCTGCACCATCTCCCACGTCGCCGCGTCGTCGGCCGGGATCGTCGCCAGCGTCCAGCGCGGGCCGCCCGCCCGCTCGACGAGGTCGAACGTCTTGCGGATCGCCGTCAGCATCCCGAGCGCGAGGCAGTCGACCTTCAGGATCCCGAGCGCGTCGAGGTCGTCCTTGTCCCACTCGAGGACGGTGCGCCCCTCCATCGCCGCGTTCTCGATCGGGCAGAGCTCGTCGAGCCGCCCCTGCGTCATCACCATGCCGCCGACGTGCTGCGAGAGGTGGCGCGGGAAGCCGTGGAGCTCGCGCGCCAGCGCGACGACGCGGCGCACGTTCGCGTCGCCCGGATCGAGGCCCGCCTCGCGCAGCCGCGCGTCGGGCCAGTCGACCTCGTCCCACCACTGCAGCGCGCCGGCCAGCCCCGCCACCGCGCCGGGCGCGAGGCCGAGCGCCTTGCCGACGTCGCGCACGGCGCTCCGCCCGCGCCAGGTGATCAGCGTCGCCGTCATCGCGCAGCGGTCGCGGCCGTAGCGCTCCCAGAGATGCTGCAGCACCTCCTCGCGCCGCTCGTGCTCGAAGTCGACGTCGATGTCGGGCGGCTCGTCGCGCTCCTTCGAGAGGAAGCGCTCGAAGAGGACGTCGAAGCGGTCGGGGTCGATCGACGTGATGCCGAGGCAGTAGCAGACCGCCGAGTTGGCCGCGCTGCCGCGCCCCTGGCAGAGGATCCCGCGCGAGCGGGCGAAGCGGACCAGCTCGTGCACCGTGAGGAAGTAGCTCTCGTAGCCCAGCTCGGCGACGAGCTTCAGCTCGTGCGCGAGGAGGCGCTGCACCTTGCCGGGCACGCCGGCCGGCCACCGCTCGCGCGCGCCCTCCAGCGTGAGGTCGACGAGCCGGCCATGGTCGCCCTCGACCGGATAGGTGTAGCGCAGCTCGTCGAGCGAGAAGGCGCAGCGCGCCGCGATCGCGACCGTCCGCTCGAGCAGCTCCTCGCGGCCGCGATGGACGCGCCGGAGCTCCGCGATCGGCCGCAGCGCGCGCACGCCGTCGGCCGGCACGCGCGCGCCGAGCTCGCCGACGGCGCAGCCGAGGCGGATCGCGGCGAGCGTGTCGCGCAGCGCGCGGCGCGACTCGACGTGCGCGTCGACGTCGCCGACCGCGACCAGCGGCAGGCGCGTCGCGGCGGAGAGGCGGTCGAGGCGGTCGAGGCGCGCGCGGTCGTCGGGCCCGTCGTGGAGCGCCGCGCCGAGCCACGCCCGCTCGCCGAACCCCTCCTGCAGCCACGCGAGCCGCAGCGCCGCGTCGGCCAGCGCCTCGCGCCCCGACCACGGCGCGAGCGCCGATTCGTCGGGCAGCCCGATCGCGAGCAGCCCCTCGGCCCAGGCCAGCACGTCGTCGCGCCGCAGCACGCAACTCCCCTTCGCCGCGCGCCGCCGCCCGATCGTCAGCAGGCGCGAGAGACGGCCGTAGCTCGCGCGGTCGGTCGCCAGCACCACCACGCGCGCCGCGTCCGCGAGGCGCAGCTGCGCGCCGACGATCAGCGCGAGGCGCGGCGGCGCGCCCTCCGCCGGCGCCGTCGCCTTCGCCGCGACGTGGGCGCGCACCACTCCCGCCAGCGACTCCTCGTCGGTCAGCGCCAGCGCCGCGTAGCCGAGCTCCGCCGCGCGCGCGACGAGCTCGTCGGGATGCGACGCGCCGCGCTGGAAGCTGAAGTTGGAGACGCAGCAGAGCTCGGCGTAGCGGACGGGCGGCGCGGCCCCATCTGCGGCGTCGAGCGACCCTCGTTGGGTCCTGGCGGACCCAGACTTCGGGATCGCTCTCCTTGCATCTGGGGCCGCGGCGCT
>Ga0315910_10000434_pt1 | contig 41659 bp, 56 predicted proteins | sample EdamamesoilMG_FD_204470 | JGI IMG/M metagenome (GOLD analysis project Ga0315910, IMG submission 204470) | Garden soil microbial communities collected in Santa Monica, California, United States - Edamame soil | ecosystem: Environmental > Terrestrial > Soil > Garden | place: USA: California...
TCGGGATGCTAAGTTCTAAGTCGTGCAAGTGTAATGGTGAAATGGGTGTGTGTAATGCTGGGAACCCCGTACTAGGCACTTCGCACGGGTGGAATTACACTATTACACTTAAACTTAAAAAATATTGGAACTACTTAAAAACCCCAAAAATGGCACTTAAAGACTAAAAACCCGATTTTGCCAAAATAAGTTTTTAGGAAGTGTAATGTGTAATAGCGTAATTTTTGGCTGGGCGCTTCCCGCCTTCATGGGGGCGCTCAGTGCCTGGCTCTTAGTCCTTGGCTCTTAGATGCCCTCGTGGGGGCACTCCCGGGCTCGGTCGCTTGGTACTTGGCACATTCATTGCAAGTGGTAAAGCCTAATTCATTCCCCCCACTCTTCACGCTCCGAACCAAGGACCGAGGGCGACAAAACGCGATTGAGATGCCAAACGACGCAGGGAGGGACCCGCGGAGCTCACAGCATTCGCTGCGCTCACAGAGACAGAGCAAGAGCAATATCGCCTTCGCTGCGCTCAGTAGCTCTCTATAAGATCAAGAGCTAAGAGCCAAGAGCGGGTAATCAGTATTGTAGGTGGTTCAAAAATTGTGTCAAGTACCGTTCGTCGGGTGCGCCATTCGTCGGGCAATAAAAAGCCCCCATCAGGGGGCGTTGTTCTCAGCGCTGGGCGCGTAACCGTTCGCGGTCTTCCGGTAATCCGTAGCCGTCAATCAATTTATCTAGCAAGTTCTCTGGCTTCACGCCTTCAAATATGTCGCGCAGTTCGTGGCGCGGCCCGGTAATGTCAGGCGTCAGGCACTCACCACAATAGCCGTTATACTCGGGGCACCAGTGCAGGGTAAACCACTCTTGGCGGGCGTGCATAGCCGTCCGTTGTACCGCTTGCATCAGTTCGCTGTCGTCGGTGCTTACGCTCTCCATTGCCTTCAATACCTTAGTCAGCGCCTCGGGGGCGCCGTCGCACTTGTGCGCCAGCAGTACATCCACAACCTTCTCAAACGGCGCAAACACAATCACATATTCGCTATCGTTATCATACATAAACATCACACATTCTCCCAGGTAGGCGCCGCCCCTCAGCGGGGGCGGCCAATCGCGGCTAGGTTAGCCACTATCACCAGCACAATCAGCGCTAGTACAATCATGCTTCGGCAACTTCTTGCACTGGGGCAAAGTAGCCGTTCTTTACAAAGGCCTTCACGTAGCTGGCGGGGGTGCCGCTCCCAAGGTTCAGCGCTCCGGCCTTATGGTACTTCGCAAGGCACGCTTGCGCCTCGCTAGCGGTAAACCCGGTGCCAAGGTCTTGCAGTATCACAGCAAGGGCAATAGCGCGGGTATTGGTCGCCTTGTAACCGTGGCTGCGCCATGCTGGGTCGGTGTCCTTGCCCAGCTTTTGCAGGGTCGGTGCAGCGTTGTGGCCTTCGTCGGCCAGCTTGCGCGCTGGCCCGTTCAGGTTATAGCGGGGGGCGTTGCTAGGCTGGGCGGCAGCTACCAGCACGGGCGGCAAGGCTTCTCCCGCTTCCGCTGGCGCGTTTACGGCCTGCGGCTGTGCTACCGTAGCGGGTACGGCTTGCGCCACTGCCAGCGGCGCTACAGCGCCTTGTACGGCGTGCGCCTCATCCCACGCTTGGGCCTCATCATGCACCAGTGCTGCTTCGCGTGCGTCTACGGTCGCGGCAACTTGTGCGCGTACTTGTGCCTTGGTCATTTGCTTAGCCATGTCGTATTACCTTCTAGTGGCCGGGGCCCTTTGCCTCGGTATGGGTTAATTATACGGTAGTACCGTGTCATTTGGCTAATAACACTTTGGCATAACAGCACCATCGGATATGCCATGCGATCGCCCTCGCCTTCGGCTCGGGGAAGAGCAAGAGCACAATGCCTTCGCTTCGCTCAGAGAAGAGCGTTCTTTATAAGAGCAAGAGCAAAAGCAAAGCAAGATCAAGAGCTAAGAGCGAGAACTATAGAGCTGTCCCTCGCTGAGCTCGGTCCTTAGTTCGTTGCTCGCTTCGCTCGCTGAGATCAGACCTCGTGCTACGCCCTCGGTGGAGCGGACTCGGCGCCTGGAAGATATCACTCCCCCCGGTAGCAGGTAAAGTGGGGGTGCTCTAGTTTTGCGTCTCGGGTCCCTGGTGCGAAATTTCGAGTGGGGTCAGCGGTACTACCGAGTACTGAGTCCTTAGATAGGCCGGTGCGAAATATTCGAACCAATGAACGGTACTACCGCGAACCTAGAGCCTAGTACCTAGAATCACCTTGCCATTCCCTTCTTTTCATGCTATGCTCAAGGTATTACAGAGGGTGCCCACCATGACTATTGACTTTAACGTCGCGCTGCAGAACCAGCTCACCGAACGCCAACGTAAGAAGGATCTTAAGGGGGGCGTCGAGAGAATCTGGAGCCGGAAGCAGATTGAGCAAGCGTTTCTCGAGACTTTTGAGATGGTGGGGGGCGTCCCACGTCTTGCCATCTGGGCCAACCAGGAAGAAAACTACGGAAAGTTTCTTGAGTTGATGATGAAGCTGGCGCCGAAGGATACTGGGGGCGTCATCGCGGGTGCAGTATTGGAGTACCGCTCGAACGTCCCGCAGAGTCCACTGAACAAGCCGCGGAAAGACAACGAAGAGGACATAACTGATGTGTAATCAGTTACTCCATTGGGAGCTAGAAAATGTCTGACCAGCGGCGGAGCGAGCAGCAGGGACGCACGGTCGTTGAGAGTGCATATCAGCCTCGGGACCACGCGCTGGCTTTCCACGCGCGGAAGGAGCGCTTCGCCATTTTGGTATGGCATCGACGCGCTGGGAAGACGGTCGCGTGCATCAACGATTTGATAGACAAGGCGCTGCAATGTCCGCTCGCCATGCCGAGGTATAGCTACGTCGCCCCTTTCTATAAGCAGGCTAAGGACGTGGCGTGGAATTATCTTAAGCTGTACGCCGCACCCGTCATTGACAAGATCATGGAGTCGGAACTGTCCGTGATCCTCAAGAACGGGGCGCAGGTTCGACTGTACGGGGCAGACAACCCGGACAGCTTGCGGGGGGTTTACAACGACGGGGTGATCCTGGACGAGTACGGGGACATGAGCCCCCGGCTCTTTGGTGAGGTTATCGCGCCAACGCTCGCCGACCGCAAGGGATGGTGCGTCTTCATTGGGACCCCCAAGGGGCCGAACCACTTCCACACTCTATGGAAGAAAGCAGCGAACGACGACCGTTGGTTCAAGAGCATGCTGCGGTCTTCCGTATCCGGCATCTTGGACGCCGAAGAACTGGAGATGCTTGCGACGCTGCCGGGCAGCGACGAGGATACCTTCGCGCAGGAATTTGAATGCGACTTTAACGCTGCCGTCAGGGGGGCGTACTATGGCAAGCTCCTTAAAAAGTGTGAACAAGATGGACTTATCGGCGACTTCCCGTGGGACCCTGATCGACTGGTCTATACCGCCTGGGACATTGGCTTTACAGACGACACATCGATCTGGTTCTTCCAGTACGACGGTAAGACCATCCGTGTCATTGATTTCTTTACGGTCAGTGGCTACAGTGTTGATGACGTCATTGCGGTCCTCTGGGAACGACCCTACGCTTACGGTGAATGTTATCTCCCGCACGATGCCAAGAACAAAAGCTTTCAAACGGGAAAATCTACAATGGAACTCATGGCCGCAGCGCAGATGAAGTGTCGCTTGGTCGCCAACCTGAGTGTTCAGGACGGCATCCAGGCGGTGCGGAAGACGCTCCCCATGATCCAGTTCAATGCGGCCAACGACGACGTTGCAGAAGTGGGGCTGAACGCCTTGCGCTTGTATCAGAGGGAATGGGACGACAAGCGCCGGATGTTCAAGGAGAAGCCCCTGCACGATTGGAGCTCCAACCCGGCCGACGCCATGCGCATGCTATGTCTGGCTATGAACCCAGCGGCTGCGAAGCGGGCTAAACGTACCGAGGGCCGAGCACCAAGCACTACGAAGGAAGATGCACCAACCGGGAACGTGTACAACCTTGACAAGCTCTATGCAGAGCGTGCCGCCCGAGACAAGAACAGGAGAATATGATGAGCGTTTGGGACAAAAGGATCGCAAAGGCCGAAAAATTCTTCGATCGGGCCAAGGAACACGGGCGCAAAGTCTACATGCGCTATCAGGATAAGCGTGACGACGAAGTTATCGGCCTGCAACGGGTCAATATCTTCTACGCTAACGTGAACACGATCAAAGAATCGTTGTTCAACAGCCTGCCCAAGCCGGACGTTTCCCGACTGCATAAGGGGGATTACGAGGATGACGTCGCAAGGGTCGCGGCGCTCATCCTCCAACGGGGGCTCGAATACGAGGTGCATTGTGCGAAGTCTTTCACAGGATCTATTAAATACGCAATTCTGGATCGGCTTGTTCCTGGCATTGGTCAAGTCTGGATCCGCTTCGAGAAACCTGAAGAGATATTTGTTGACGTACTCTATTGGGAAGACTTCATCTACGGCCCCGCTCGGTGCTGGGAGGAAGTCCCGTGGGTTGGACGTCGTCATGTCTTTTCGGGTGCTGAAGTCACAGAACGGTACGGCAAAGATGCTCTGGCCAAAGTCAGCGCAATTAAAGACGACAATAACATCACTCCTAAGGAAATCACGGATGGCAAATTCGTCATCTACGAAATCTGGGAAAAGAAAACCAAGAAAGTCTTCCACGTAGCGCTGGGGGCTGACAAGCCACTGAAGGAAATCTCCGACCCCTACGGGCTGCCGGACTTCTTTCCGTGCCCGCGCCCCCTCGTGGCCAACCTGACTACCAGCGCCTTCTTGCCAGTGACAGACTACCATCTGGCCCAGGACCAGTACAACGAGCTCGATATCCTGTACGCGCGCATGACCCTCATTTCCAGGGCTGTGAAGGTGGCCGGGTGCTACGACGCTGCGTCTACCGAGATCGGGTCCATGTTGGAGGGACAAGAGAACAAGCTCATCCCCGTTGACAACTGGGCTATGTTCGCCGAACGTGGCGGCGCTAAAGGTATGATTGACTGGTATCCGGTCGAGCAGGTCGTAACCGTGTTCCAGGCGCTGGCCGGTCAGTACGAAATGATCAAAGCCACGCTCTACGAAGTCACCGGCATGTCTGACATCATGCGGGGGGCGTCCAACCAGTACGAGACCGCGGCTGCGCAGGAAATCAAGGCGCAATTTGCCTCTGTACGTATGAATGGCTACCAGCGCGACGTCTCCGAGTTCGTGCGTGACATCCTGCGGATCGTTGCAGGGCTGATGTGCAAGCTCTACAGCGATGAAAAGTTCCAGGCGATCTGTGGCAGCTTCAACGAGGCCGACCAGCAACTCCTAGCCCCCGCTATGGGCGTCCTGCGCAACGAATTGATGACCAAATACAAGGTCGACATTGAGCCTGACAGCTTGACCCAGTCTGACTGGGCCTTGGAGAAGGGTCAACGGATGGAATTGACCGGTTATTTGAGTCAATTCCTGGCCTCGGCCATCCCAGCTGTGGATAACGCCCCAGAACTCGGCCCAATGCTCTTTGCAATGGTCAAATTTAGCATCGCCGGCTTCAAGGGGGCTGCAGAAATCGAAGGGATTATCGATCAACAGCTCGCGCTCTTGGTCCAGAAGGCTCAAAACCCAGAACCGCCGAAGCCAACTCCAGAAGAGCAGAAAATGCAGCTGGAACAGCAGAAAATGCAGGGTCAAATGCAGCTGGAACAGCAGAAAATGCAGATGCAGAGCCAAATGGAGATGCAAAAGGCTCAAATGGAGGCCGGTCTCAAGACCCAGGAGACCGAGCAGCGTATGCAGATCGAGCAGCAACAGGCAATGGCGGACCTAGCGGTCAAGCGGCAGGAGTTGCAAAACGAGCAACAGATGTTTATGATGGAAATGGAGATGAAGCGTCAGGAAATGGAGTTCAAAGAGCGCGAGCTCAACCTGAAGTTGGAGCACCAAATGGTCTCTGGGGCAATGAAGCAGCAGCAACAGCAGGAAGCCGGGGATCTCAAGACTCAACAAATGAAAGATCAACAGAAGGTGAACAAAAATGGCAACTCAAACTCCGGCAAAACCAGCCCCAAAGACTGAGGAAAAGGCTCCTGAGCCCCCAAAACCGATCGAAATCCCACCAGATTCGGCGTCCGGGCGCAAGGAGTGATCCATGCCAGTCTACGAGGCATCCTGTGACGAGTGTGGTTTCGTAGTAGACTACATTCGTCGCATAGCGGATGCTGGCGACACCCCCGAGTGCCCTCGGTGCGGAGCCCATACTACCAAGGGCATCTATACCGCACCGGTCGGGTTTGTGAAAGGTAAGTTTGAGCCGTTCAGGTCTGTGGTGGACGGCTCGCTTATCTCCTCGCAAAGGTCCATGGATGAGCATAACAAAAGAAACAACGTTGTGTGCTTGGCAGATGGCTACGATGATGCTACAATCAAGTCTGGCCAGTTTAACCGCAAAGAACATAAGCTGGACAAGAAAGAGTTGGCGGCTGATATCCAGCAGGCCATTCACGAGGTGCAGAACGGCTATAAGCCGCAGATAGGTGAAGCAGATGACTGACACAACTGTGGAAACCTCACTAGAGGACGACATTCGCGCAGCGATGGGCGAGGTAGAAAAAGCGGACGACAAGGAGATAGAATCCGCACCGGAGCGACCACGAGATGAGAAAGGTAAGTTCGTTGCTAAGGAAGGAGAAACAGAAACTGAGGCCGCTGCACGGCTCCAGCCCGAGGCAGAGAAAAAGCCGGATGCCACCGAAACAAAGGAACCCGCACCTACCGAGGGCCAGCAACAAGAAGCCCATCTGCTGACGGAAGACAAGGCTCCGAGAGGCTGGGCGCCTGCTATCCGCGAGAAGTGGGGCACCATCCCAGAGGAAATTCGCAAGGAGATCCTTCGCCGTGAAGAGGCCTCTGCCATCGGTGTGCGTCAGCTGCAGGAAAACTACGCTCCACTGGAGCAGTTTGTCGGCAGCATCGCCCCGTTCATCCAGGAAGCGCGCCAGAATGGAGTGGCCCCTGACCAATATATCGGCAGCGTCCTTGCTTCTGAGCGCATCTTGCGTCGGGCGGACCTACCAACTAAGTTTCAAGAAATCCTGCGCATTGCTGATCAATACGGAGTACCCCTCCGCGACATCATCAATGCCTCTGTGGGGCAGGAGGTTCTGACCAAGCCTCAGCAACAGGCTCAACAGTACGTGCCCCCTCAGGTAGCGCAGGAACTGGCAGAAGCCCGCCAGTGGCGCGAGCAGTTTGAGCAGCGTTCCATCACCAATGAGCTCAACGCCTTCTCGCAGGGCAGGGAGTTCTTCGAGGACGTCCGCTCCACAATGGCTCTGTACGTTGAGAGCGGCCAAGCCAAGAGCCTCCAGGACGCTTACGACGCCGCGTGCTGGGCGACCCCAGCGGTGCGCGATGTGCTTCTGTCCCGCCAAGGCAAGCAACAGGAGCAGACTGATCTGCAGAAACGGCAGGAGGCCGCTGCGGGGGCGAGCGTCAAGCCAAAGGGCGAGGTAGACGTCAAGGTGGGCGACAAGGATGACGATGACGACGATATCGCCGCTACCGTCCGTAAAGCCTTCGCTGAGTCAGCCACCGGTCGGATTTAACTTGCAAATAGGCCGAAGGGGTGCTAAGCTGTTCCATAAGCCGCTCGATGTCCCCTTAGCTTACCCTATCGGCACGGAGCTTACCTCCAAAGTAGAGATGGCGAAATCCCCTTTACTTTGGAGGTAAACCATCATGGCATTCGCCAACGCCAACATCTCCGACATCATGGCGACTACGATTGAAAAGCGTAGCCGCAAAGTCGCAGATAACGTCACCAAAAACAACGCGATGCTGATGAAGTTCCAGCAACGTGGACGCTCGCGCCCCTTCAGCGGCGGTCGCCTTATCTACGAAGAACTGTCCTTCGCGGAGAACGGCAACGCCGGGTTCTACAGCGGGTATGACCTGCTGCCGGTCGCTGCGCAAGATGTGATTTCCGCTGCGCAGTACGATATCAAGCAGGCCGCGTGCCCGGTCGTCATCTCTGGTCTGGAAATGCTGCAAAACGCAGGCCCAGAACAAATGATCGACCTGCTGACCGCTCGTATCGACGTCGCTGAATCCACCATGCAGAACCTGATCTGCGGTGGCCTCTACTCCAACGGCACCGCCTTCGGCGGCAAGCAAATCGTTGGCCTGGACGCTGCTGTCCCCCTCGACCCGACCACGGGCGTATACGGGGGCATCGACCGCGCGACCTGGACCTTCTGGCGTTCCAAAATCCGCAACGTTGCCAACACGACCACACTGCTCGCTGACATGAACTTCCTGTGGGCGTCTCTGCAACGCGGTGCTGACCGCCCAGACATCATCCTGGCCGACAACGTCGTATGGCAGGCATACGTCGCTGCTCTGCAAGCTCAACAACGCTTCACCAGTGCTGACGTCGGCAACCTAGGCTTCCCTACCATCAAGTACATGGACTGCGACTTCGTCCTGGACGGTGGCATCGGCGGCTTCTGCCCGGCAGGTACGGCGTTCATGCTGAACACCAAATATCTGCACTACCGTCCGCACAGTGCCCGGAACTTCGTGTCGCTGTCGCCGAACAAACGCTACTCCATCAACCAGGACGCCGAAGTTCAGATTCTTGCATGGGCCGGGAATTTGACGGTTTCGGGCAGCCAGTTCCAAGGCCGTCTCGACGTCAACCCATAATCTGGTTAATGGGCCAAGGACTGGCCCACCTAGGAGGTTAAAGATGCCGGGTTTAGGCAGACAGTTCTCTAAGAAGCATGGGTGGGGAGGTACTCCCACCTATAATTCTTGGAAGAAGATGAAGTACCGCTGCTGCAACCCGGATAATCCTGACTATCCAAATTACGGCGGTAGAGGCATTAAGGTTTGTGATAGATGGATCGATGATGTTTGCGCTTTCGTTGAGGATATGGGGGTAAGACCCCTTGGGTACTCTCTCGAACGCAAGGATGTTAACGGTGATTATTGTCCTGACAACTGCGAGTGGATTCCTCTGGCAGATCAGTCTAAGAACCGCCGTCCATGGAGCCATACGAAAGAGGGTTTGGCAAGAATCTCCGCCGCAAGATCAGCTACACGGCGAATTGACGCCGTAGGAGGATAAACCAGTGCCAGCACTGAATATGGGGTCCCCCGCCGTACCGGCTGGCAACCCCTCCACCGGATTGTTCGTCATCATGGATCCTATGAGCGGACCAAAGGGCTCTCCGTTTGACGCTAAGTCCTACCATCCTACCACTCAACTTTTGGTGGCGGATCCGACCAACTACTCCACGGGGGCGTTGTCCACCGGGATTGGGTTTGGATCACCCCCAATTATCGGCCCAACCGCACCGGCTTCCATTAGCGCTGCTGGCTTCACCGATAACTATGTGCCGGGAGAAACTTTCCCGGATGGAGTAACTCCTGCCACGGATGCCCGTCACCTCTATATCGGGGGTGGCCGGTCCTTCCCAGCGATCAACGGCATTGCTCTTGACAATATGTGGAGCATGTCGCCAATCGCAGCCTTCGGCAACGGCGCAAGCCGTGACGCAGGTGCTGGTCCGGCGTTCACTGGGTTTGGCATGAAGATGGTCACCGCTACCGGCGCAGTCGCAACTGGCGGCGTGGTAGAGACTGGCTTCACTAACCGCTCCGGCTTAGCGCTGACCACTGGTCAGTCGGTGTTCGGTAGCGCCGTGGCGGCATCAGCCGCACCGGTCTAATATAAGCGCCCCTTCGGGGGCGCACTTCTAAAAAGGTGCCAAAATGCGTGAGACATTCGAATTTGACGTATCGGACTTTGAGAACCCAAATAACAACAGTGGTGTCTATGCCCACTTCTATTTGACCACTCGAGAAGATCCTGTACAGAGCGCGGCAGCCGGACGTCCGATCTACGTAGAGAAAGAATACGTGAAGATCATCTCCGCTGGGAGTGCCAACAACATTATTGACAAACCTGTTAGCGACCATGAGCGCAACAGGTTTCGTGAGCAGTATGCGAAGTTCAAGGCAGGAGACAAAGAGCAACTCACTGGCACCCCCTTGTCGGAAGTGCCATGGATCACCCGCTCTCAAGTGGATGAGCTCCTGTATCGCAAGATTCGTACGTTGGAGCAGTTGGCGGGGATGGATGACCAATACTGCAACGCCCCAGGAATGTATGACCTCAAGCGCAAGGCGGCGGCATGGCTCGTCAAGTCCAAAGAAGCTGCCCCCTTCACCGCCATGCAGGCTGAAATGGATGCTCTACGTGCTGAACTGGATGCTTTGAAGAAACTTCCGCCAGAGGCTAAGAAGCAAGGTTAAGGGGTCTTCCCTACGGTCCAGTAAGGCAGGCACCCGGTAGCTGGACTGATTTACGGAGGTATCATGGCAACGGCACTTGAAATCATCAACGCGGCTTGCCATGAACTTGGTCTGCCGACCGTGTCGCTTAGTGGGGCCACTGGCGACACACTTGGCTCACAATCCCTGGCTCTGCTTAACGCGCTGGGCCAGGAGCTTGTGCGCATCCACGACTGGCAATTCCTTGAAAAGGTCATGACTTTCACGGGGGACGGTATCGTCTCCGAGTTTGACCTGCCCGCTGATTTCGGTCGCCAAGTCAACCAAACCCAATGGGCGACCTCCATGCGCCGCCCTATGATGGGTCCTGACAGCCCACAAGTGTGGAGTTGGTCGCAGTACGGCATCGTCAGCACTGGCGTCTACTTCCGCTATCGCATCCTTGGCAACAAGTATCATGTCTTCCCGCTGCCGGGGGTTAACGAAGAGTTCGCGCTGTACTATATCAGCAAGAATTGGGTTCTTGACCAAGACCCGCCAACCAACTACAAGGACCACATCACTAAAACAGGGGACACCCCCCTGTTTGACGAGCGCCTGATGATCAGTGGCCTGAAGATCAAACTGTGGGCGCAGAAAGGCTTTGACACCACTGTCCTGCAGGACGAATTCAACTACTTGCTGGCGATCGTGAAGGCGCAAACGCAGGGTGCGAGGGTCATTGACCTGACCGGTAGCTGCCGGACCCTGTATATCAGCTGGACAAACATCCCAGAGTCCGGGTTCGGAGGTTGAGATGACCTACAGTCGTGGCTCTGCCCAGCGCCGGGTATCGCAGATCAAGTCCGTCCTTGCCCCCCTTGGGGGCATCAACGATATCGACCCCCTTGCCAACATGGGAGAGGAGTTCTGCATCCAGCTGTTGAACTGGATTCCAGGGAACATGGCGCTCCAGGCCCGTCAGGGCTACCGTGAGTGGTGTACTGGTCTCGGTAAGCCTGTCCGCACCCTGATGAACTACAACAGCATGGGCGGCGACCTGAAGCTCTTTGCCACCACTGACAGCGCTATCTACGAAGTGACGGCTAGCTCTGCCACGCCCCCAGTGTCCAAGGTGATCACGCAGGGCTACTTCAAGTATATCAACTTCGGTACCGTCGCTGTGCAGTACCTTGTCGCGGTGAACGGCACCACTGACCCGTCGCTGCTGTACAACGGCACCTCCTGGATTGAAATGACCCAGACGGAGACCCCCACAACTCCCGGTCAAATCAAGGGCACCAACCCTAATCTGTTCTCCCACGTGATGTCGTTTAAGCGGCGCCTGTGGTTCGTGCAGGACAGCTCTATGACGGCTTGGTATCTGCCCATAGACAGCGTTGGCGGCGAAGCCAAGCCCTTCTACCTGACCAGCGTGTTCAAGCGCGGTGGGCGTCTCCTGTACATCGTCGACTGGACGGTGGATGGCGGCGAGGACATTGACAACAAACTGGTCTTCGTCAGCAGCAATGGCGAGGTGGCAATCTACTCCGGAACCGACCCAGACAACACCGAGACTTGGTCTTTGGACGCCGTGTTCTTCATGGGGCGCCCTACTGGCGACAAGTCCTTCACAGAGTTCGGCGGGGATGTGTTCCTGAACACCTCGTATGGCATTGTGCCCCTGTCCAAAGTGCTGGTAGGCAAGATGCAGGAGTCGCCCAACCAACAGGCGATCTCCAAGCGTATCAGCCGCACGTTGAACTCTCTGATCCTCACTAAGAAATACCCGCCTAACTGGGAGCTCCATAACTTCCCGATGCTCCAGGCGGTGGTGCTGATCATCCCCCCTAGCGGCACCGAGCCAGCGATTCAGTTCGTGATGAACTCCCTTACGGGGGCGTGGACGCGCCTGGACATCCCGGTCAACTGCGGCATGGTGGCTAGAGATACCTTCTACTTTGGCACTGCAGATGGGCGTGTCTGCCAGTACGGCAACGGCAACTATCTGGACAATGTGAAGCTGGACGGCACTGGTGGCGAGCCAGTCATCTGCAGTCTGTTCAGCGCATACAATTACATGGACGACCCAGGCAGTCTCAAGCACTGGAAACTCATCCGCCCCATCTTCCAATCCGACCAGCCCCCAAGCTATCTGGTTCACCTTAACGTTGACTACGATACGGCGGCGCTGGCTGGCAACCCGGCCCCACCGGGTGAAGAGCAAACGAACCCAATATGGGACGTTGCAATATGGGATCAAGCGTTCTGGTCGTCTTCCTTTACTGTCTTCCGTCCGTGGGTCGGAGTATCGGCGTTGGGATTCGCTTGTGCCCTACTTATGAAGGCCGCCACCAACGACGAGACGACACTGGTAGCCATAGAGTTTGTCTATGAAATTGGTGGTGCCATATGAAGACGATCGATTGTACAACCTTGTTTCTCCCTCTGCTTTGTACTATACTGAAGTACACGCCGACCAGCATGGCTCAGTGTATCGTGTGCTTGGAGGATGGTAAGGCTATCGCAGGGGTGATCTACGACGGCTACAACGAGTGGAGCATCAGCGCCCATATCTGGGTTGATGATGGCAAAATCCCCTCCAGAGCGTGGTACGCAGCAATCTTCGACTACCCGTTTAATCGGCTAGAAGTGAAGAAGCTTATCGGGCAGGTGAACTCCAGTAACGAGGAGGCTAGCCGCCTTGATACGCACCTTGGGTTCGTAGAAGAGGCGCGGGTAACGGACTACTCAGAGGCTGGAGACTTGATTATCTACACCATGACACGAGAGCAGTGTCGCATACTGAACTCACCGTCGTGGTCCCGTGTCGTTAGTATGTTGGCGAGGGTCGCATAATGGGTGGCGGAAAGAAATCAAAGGCTCCGGCAACGCCCAACTATGAGGCATTGCAACAGTCAGACGCTCTGGCCAATAGGCTCACGGCGCAAGAGATCACGAAGTGGAACCGACCGACTCAGATCGACCAGTTCGGCAACACGCTGAGTTGGACCCAGGATGCCAATGGTAACTGGACCCAGCGCCAATCGCTCGGTTCGGCGTTCAAGTCTGGGCAGACCAATGCTCTCAACGCCTACAACAACGCGGCTAGTCAGGTCTCGAAGCAGGGGGGCTTCACTGCCCCCTCCATGACGCTGGTGAACAACTCGCTGGCTGACCTGCGTGATGACCCCAACTTCGTCAACACTGCGGGGGCCATCAAGGACTTTGCGAACACCGCTGGCGCGATTGGTAACTTCGACAAGACCCAAGGCGACAAAGTCGCCAAGGATATGTACGCGTCGGCCCTTAGCCGCATCGCCCCCGATCAGGCTAAGTCCAAGGAGGCGTTGGACGTCAAGCTGCGCTTGCAAGGCCTCCAGCCCGGTACTGAGGCCTACAACCGTGCGATGAAGAACGAGATGACTTCGCAGGGGGACGTCCTCGCCAAGCTGGGCCTGGACTCCACCGCTGCCGGTTATCAGGCTGCGCAGGACATCTACAACACCAACCTCGGTGGACAGAACCAGCGCTACAATCAATTGCTTGGCACCTACGGGGCGAATTTGCAGGGCCAGAATCAAAGATTCCAACAGGCTGCTGATACCTTTGGCATCAACTCTGACCAGAACTACAGGGCGCTCCAAGCTTCTATGGCAGCCCAGAAGCAACAGTATGACCAAGCCTTGCAGAACTACGCGCTGCCAATGGAACGTGCTCAGGCAGCCGCTCAGCTGTTTGGTAGCGCCCCCGGCGCCCAGTGGCAAGGCTTCAGCGGCGCCACCGGCTACAACCCCGCTGACATGACGGGGGCGGCTCAGGCTGGCTATCAGGCCAAGATGGGTAACGTCAACGCTCAGGCTGGCAAGAAGAACAGTATGCTCGGTGCTGGCGGCATGCTTGGCGGCGGCATCATCGGAGGGCTCTTGTAATGGCAGCTTATGGGAACGGCATCTTTGGCAGATCAGCCGTAGCAGCGGCCCTCCGCCAACCAAATCAGCCCCCCGCTGGCGGCGGCACCGTCCAGGGAAATGCTATGGGCGGACTGCGCGCGGACAGCGGCACTGGCGATCAGGTTTCTCAAATGGGGCAGCAATACTCTAACCCCATTGACATGAACACGGCCAGCAACATCGCTAAGTATCTCCGCGGTGCTCAGGGCGCAGGGTCTGTAACCGGGGCCGAGATCGGCAATGCTGCGAACGTCTACGGGCCAGAAGTCGCCAAGATGGGCGGCAACGTGGCTATGGGGGCTGACGGAGCATCCGTGGGCGGTGGCGGATTCATGGGTAAACTTGGTTCGTTGTTCGGAGGTGGCGGTGGCTCGGCTGGTGGTGCTGGTTCTGGTGCTCTCGGCGCTGGTGGTGGCCTTGCAGGTCTGGCTGCTCTTAGCTTCCTAGGCGACAAAGAAATGAATGAAAACCCCAACAGCATGATCAACGCCGACAAGCTCAACGACATGGGCACGATTGGCAGTAGTGGCATTGGCCTGCGCGCCGGGGACTTTGCCAACGCCTTCAACCCCGCTACTTGGGTAAGTGACCCTAAGAAGGGTGCCAAGGCGATGGGCAATGCGTTCACCTTTGGCCTGCTCGACAAGATTCTGTAAGGAGTAACCCATGGACTTCGTCGGTGATTACAAAACCAAGAAACTCCTGGCGGAGAAACTTCGTGACCGCCAGAAGACGCTGCTTGGTTCACAGGTTGACATGGGACCAATCGTCACCCCAGGACAGGGCGCGGCCCCCACTCAGATCCAGGCTAACCCGTGGGGCGCTATCGCGAATCTCGGTATGTCGTATCTGGGGGCCAAAGCTGGCCAGAAAGCGGAAGCCGCAGAGCAAGAAGCGCAGCAAGCCCGTATGCAGGCTCTCGAAGGGCTTATGGGCCAACAGGGCGCGGGTAATGCCCCCGGCCAACCCGGTGCTTTGGGCGGTGGGCCACGCAAATTGAACGTTCAAGAGCTTATGCAGCTTAGCGACCTTGGTTTGCCTGATCAAGTGCTTAAGAAGATCGCCCCGGACGACCCTTCGCTGGGGGCGATCACTCAAGCAGCCGCGACTCCGCAGGGCATAGATGCTCTTGTGGCTACCGGCGTGTGGACCAAGGAGCAGGGCGACGCAGCCAAGGCCGCTGGTAAGCAGGCCATGATTGAAGCCCGTGATGCAGAGCTCGACCTGTACAAGCAGAAGAAACAGATTGATCAGCAGTATCGCCCACCAACCGCCGGTCGCGGCCCTACCGCGTTTGACCAGAAATTGGCGCTATACAAAAACGACCGCGAGACCTACAATGCGCTGTTCGGCGACAAGGCCCCCGGCGCGGCTGGTGGCAAAGGCAAGTCCAAGGGCGACCCGGTGGCCGAGAACAACAAGATGCGTAAGCAGGTTGATGAAGCTGAGCGCTTGATACAGGATCCTAAGAACGCCAAGATGTTCAGCCAAGGCCAGCGCAACGTAGGGGCCATTATTGACTGGAAGAATCAGAATCCAGGCAACCTGCTCCCTCTCTTGGCCAACACTGTAGCCGGGCCAATGGAGCATCCGGGGGCAGCAGCTCTGCGCCGCCTTGGTACGGAGCAGGCGTTTGCTCGGGTCAAGGAACTGTACCCTGCGTCCAACAGCGACATCGCGCTGGCACGCAGTCTGGCTGCCAACATCAACCAGAGCCCAGAGGCCGCGCAGGCGTATATCGACCAGATGCGCTACATGATGGACGAATACCCAGAGGCCTTCGGCGAAGCCCCTGTACAGCGCAAGCCTCGCGGTGGTCCAGGTCAGGCGGATGGTGAAGGTGTAGGTGCCGGGGCCGACGGCGGTTGGTCCATTGAGGAGTAATGAAGGATGGCCACTAAGGTCTACAACGTAAAGGCTCCAGATGGCTCCATCGTCAAGGTGCGTGGCCCAGAGGGGGCTAGCCCGGAGGAAGTCATCTCCCAAGCGAAGCGCCTCTTCGCCCAACGGGCTGCGCCTGCCCCGGAGCCAACACCAGAGCCAGCGGCCCCCTCTCCTGAAGAGGCTATGGCTGCTGACCAAGCCGCTCGTGGGACCACCCTGTCCACGCTTCTTGGCGACTACGCCGAGAACCTGCCAAAGATTACCCCAGCCACTCTGCTTGCCAAGGGGGCTGAGAAGCTTGCCCCAGACATGCTGTCTGGCTTGGGACAAACTGTGCAGGATACGCAGACTGGGTTTGGTCAGGGCGTGGGCAACGTCGTTGAAGGCATCCGTCAAGCTGCCAATAAGTTCATGGGCGACGACGAAGAACTGGCTCTGCTTAACCGTGATACCGAGATGCGTAAGGCCCGCCTCGCTGAGCTGACCAAGGCCAATCCGGGCTTTGCCGGTGCCGGTGAGATTGCTGGAGAAGCCGCCCCCGGCATGTTAACGGGCGGGGCGCTGGGGCAGGCTGTGGGCGGCCTCAAATGGCTTGCAAACCCCCTTGCACGCGTCCTGGCGGGCACTGGCGCTGGTGCTGCCAGCGGGTACAGCAGCGCTCTCACTCCAGAGCAAGAACAGGCTGGCCAGCGTGGCAGCAACGTCCTGTCTGGTGCTATGTTCGGCGGTGCCGCTGGCGCCCTTGGTCCTATGCTGGAGCACTTCCCCGGCAACCTGAAACGCACCATGCAGAGCGTGCTGCCTGAAGATGCCGTGCCAGACTTCCTTAAGAAGACCACTGGTCTGACGGACGACACTGCCAAGACCTACGCCAACATTCTCGGAAAGACTGATAAGGCCCGCGCTGGCGTGAAGCAAGAGGTGGACGCTGCGTACGACGCTGTGCTCAAGTCACCAGAGGCTCAGTTCGACATCCCCCTGCACGCTCTTGACCGGGTAAACGACGTCAGCCGTACCCCCGTCACAGAGGAGATTTTCAACGCCTCTGACGCCATTAAGAACGTCCTGGATACGTCGCGCTTGGCGCGGACCACCGAGGGGGTGGCCAACGAGCTTCCATTCCCTGTAGTGTCTCAGGCCATCAAGGACCTTAACGAGATCGCCACGGATCCAGCCCGCAAAGGCTCAGCCGCTGCTGATACTGCTGAGGCCTTGGCACGTGATCTGCGCACCCGCGTCAAACTGATCGGGGATATTGACCCAACCTCTAAGCCGGTCATTGACGCGCACGAAGCTGCGCAGGAGCTTTACCGCACCAAGAAGGTTCCTATTGAGAGCGCCGGTCCAGGCGCCCCCGTAGGCTCTTGGGTAGAGGGGGGCAAAACTCAGAAAGACTTTGAGGACACATTCCTGTCGGACAAGTCTGGTATGCAATTGCAGGACTTGTTCTCGCGCATGCCTGAAACGGAGGGTGACGTCCGTAAACTGTGGGCAACCACTAAGTCCGGACTGCCAGAGTTCCACAGGGATCTGGCCCCCTCCACCACTCGTGATGTTATCTTCCAGAAGCCTGCAGAGCGTGAATACGCCAGCAAACTGTCCAAGGAACTCCGCCGCCGCGAGGAACGTGGGGACGACATCTTTAAGAAGATAGGCTACCGTATGTCTGGTCAGTACGGGCCTCTTCTTAATATGCTCTTGTCTGACAAGGCGGCGCGTGGTATTATGCCGTATGGCATAGATCCTAAGAACTTCACTGATGCTGACAAGATGGCCGCTGCTCTCAGAGCTTCTTCTCTGTTTAACGCGACTTCAGGAGACGAATAATGGCTCGTAACGGTAGTGGGACATACATTCTGCCCCCAAGCAACCCGGTAGTTTCTGGCACCGTTATCGAGTCCGACTGGGCTAACGATACGATGTCCGACCTCGCGGCTGCTCTGTCGCAGAGTATTGCATACGACGGCCAAACCATCCCCATCGCCAACCTGCCGATGGGGGGCTTCCACCACACGAACGTCAGCGACCCAGCCATCCGCAACCAGTACGCCACTCTGGGCATGGTACAGGATGGTCGCCACCAGCGCGTGGAGAACCTGACTGGGGTGGACAACCTTGTCGGCACCCTCGTTGGTGGGGCGACTGCCTACACCGCTGGTCAACTCATCAGCTTCTTCGCTCCGGCGACCAACACTGGGTCTATGACCATCAACTTCAACGGCATCGGCGCCCGGTCGCTTACTGACCAAAACGGGCTGGCCCTGACCGCTGGTGAGATCGCAGCTGGTGAGTTCGTGTTCGCAATCTACACTGGTACTGAGTTCCGACTCATTTCCTCTGTAGACGCCGCCGTGGCTGCGGACCTGTACAACCTCAGCATCAGCGGACAAGTGCGGCCCCCAAGCGACGTCTACCCTGCCCTTACCATCGCCACTGGTACGACCGTAAACGTGCCCGCTGGCTCGGCGTGGATCGTCCCACCGGGCAACGATGTGGACGACGCGGTGCTGGTGACTTGGGCCAACCAAACCATCACCATGCAGTTCCTGTCCTCCTCCTTCACTACGTTCGTAATGGTGGATGAGACCGGCGCCATCCAACAAATCCCAGGTCGGGCTATAGGCGCCAACTTCCGCCACATGGCCGTCCTGGGGGTGGTAGAGCATATCACCGGTACTGTCAACAACGTCATCACCCGGCCGAGCATTTTCGGCGACGACGGCTACCGTAACCGCGACGCAGCAAGCCTGCTCGCCAATACTGTGATCAACGGGGCGCTTGTCACCCCCAACAGCGTGTCTACGCTGAACCTGGACGTAGCGCAGGGTACGATCTTCATTCCAGGCGGTACTGCCAACACGGTCGACAGCCCGAACACCTTCAACGTGCCGCCACAGGCGAACATTCAGTTCCGTACCGTGGCCGGTCAAGCTTTGGTATCGGCTCTCACTGCCACGGTGCCGGTGGGCAGCTACGATGCCAACGGCGCAGGCATTATCGCAGCTCTGCCTAGCCCAGGCGACGCTACCGTCCACCGCCTGTTCTACCTCTATGGGCAGTACCTCCTGGTCTACGGGCAACAAGTCTACAGCAGTGTAGAAAACGCCCTGTCCATGATTGCCTGGGACCGTACCAAGTTCAAGAAGTCCCTGTACTTGGCCGATGCTACCCTGCTCGCAGAGGTCATAGCCATCCGCACGGCCACCAACCTGAACCTCATTGGTCAGGGTGCGGTGGTCTGCCCCGGTGGCCTGAACTTCTCCATTGGTTCTCCAGGGGGCATCGCGGAAGCCCCCATTGATGGCTTCCCTTATGGTCGTCGTAATGCCGCGTGGTTCCAGGTACTGGGAGCAACCAGCCCAACCATCAACGTGGACGCTACCATCAGCGGCCCGGCGCCCAAGCTGAAGCAGGTCATGACTCCGTACGCGGCAGGCACCGTGTCCTATGGGGTCTACGCCGCTGCGAACAAGTGGTTTACGATTGAGACCGTAAACCCTGACGACAAGACTTACTTCCGCAGCTACAACCCTGGGACCGGAGCACTCCGCTTCACGACCACCTACGACCTCGCCAATGGTGACTGGAGCATGCCGGCGAGCCTCGTGCTGGTCAACAACCTGCTCTTCACCGGGGCGTCGTCTCGCATCCGTGGGGACTTTAGTAGCTCGCCGGTCAACCTCCGTACCATGTTCCAGTCCTCTGTGGCCAACGGCATCACCACCGTAAGCCTCATCCCAAACGGCACGAGCCCGTCGTCCGGGCTTGCCTGCTACGGCAACTCCGACGTCAATAACGCCCCGTTCGGCCTCTTGTCCATCAACAACAACCGCGCTGACGTCAGCTCCGGCGCGCTGGGCACTGGCACCGCGCTGCCGCTCACCATCAGCACGGGTGCTGCGGGCAACAGCGAGCGTATCCGCATCGAGGTGGATGGCCGCATCTCGCTCACGGGGGGTCCGGCTGCGCCGTGGGACACCTCCATTGGCCGGTCTATCGACTTCGCCAACGGGTCCATCTACAACACCTCGTTTGTCAGTAACGCCTACTGGGACGGCGCGGTCTACAAGCGCCGTGCCTCTGGGCCGGCTGCTCTGTACCAGCAACTCACAGGGGAGCACGTATTCTTTGGCTGCGAAACGGGCTCGGCAGGGGCGACCGCCAACTTCGTATTGGCCAGCCCCATCCTGCGTATCCGTGGAAACGTAACTGATCCCGATCTGCGGAACGTGTGTGTCGGGGATAACAACTCTGGTGGCAAGCTCTTTGTAGGCTCCGATCTGACCAAGCTCCCGGCTTTCCGCTGCCAAGGTAACACGGCGGGCGACCTCAACTTCCCGTGCGCGTTCGTCGCTAAGTACGACAACAACAGCACGACGTCCCAAGCGTTCATGCGCTTTGCGATCAACAGCGGCACCATCGGGTCGGGGCAGATCGTCGCCAACGGCGCGCAAGCGTGCACCTTTGGCTCCACCTCCGATGTTAGGTTGAAGGAGAACATCGAGAACCTGCCCCCTCAACTGGACAACATCATGGCCCTGCGCCCGGTGGAGTTTGACTACAAGGAAGGCGGCCATAACATCGGGTTCATCGCACAGGAAGTGCAGGAAATCTACCCCGATGTGGTCGCCCCACGAGAGGACGGCATGCTGATTCTGGCTGGCTGGAGTAAGACTGAGGCGGTCCTGGTCAAGGCATTGCAGGAGGCTGTCAAGCGCATTGAGGAGTTGGAGAAGAAGTTAGGAATGTAAAAGAAAGCCCCCTTACGGGGGCTTTTCACGCCCGGAGCCCCCGCTGAGCTCGTGCCCGCAACTAGGACAGCGCTTGATGTTGACGGCGTAGTACCAGCGCCAGGAACAGAATGTACACTGCTTGATCCTATGGTTCACCATACCACCCCATGATCATACCACCCAGGAACATCCCCCAACCCAAGAGGGTAAGCACTCTGTAGAGGTCCAGCTTCAGGTCTTGGACCTTGAGCTCCCTCCGCAGTAGCATGTTCTGAGTGTGGAGTTCTTCAACTTTCGAGTTGATATATTCGTTTGCCATTGGTTGCCTACCTTGCGCCGGGTGGGTGCCGCGTTGCCCCCTGTGCGGCGCTGGAGAGGGGGCACTGGGCGCTTCTAATAAGTACCCTATAGGGTAGTAGCGGGTAGCCTAGTGCAGCGTGCTAGGCGCGTTGTGCGTAGGCACCTTCACTAAAGACTGGTTTCCAATCAAGTATTCTGCATGCAGGAACTCGCACAGAATATCGAGCTCTTGCAGGTTTTCGGTTATAAAATCTATGCGGTCATGGTCCTTCAGGGGGTACGCGCTGTTAATGAAGACTGATTCTACAGCTTCGTACGGATTACGGCTCTGGTCGCAAATCTGTACCATAACATCTATTTCGGCATCGCCGCGAAACTTAAACATGATACCCTCCAAGAAGAAAGGGGACCCGGAGGCCCCCTCTTACAGCTTAGAACAGGAAGAACAGTCCAATTGGGAGCAATGACATTACAGTCGAGCCAACCGTCTTGGGCCATTTAGTGACATCTGCCGACGTATCGGCTGCCGTCACGTATTCCTCCATAAGGCGCATGTGCCTTGCAGCAGTCTTCATGTCCCCACGTTGCACGTAGAACGTGTAGAGTTGCTGGTGCGCCTGCGCCTGTCGCAGCGCCACACACGTTGGCGATTCAATCGCCCCTGCCAAGGCACCCTGTGCTCCGGTGCCGCTGGCCCCTTCCTGGCACCCCGAGAGCATAATCGCTGCTGACGAGTTCATGGCAGGTTTCGGGATGTGCGTCGTGCTATGCTGGTTGAGGTACACAGAGGTATCCCCAACTTGGGCACCGGCAGAAGAGCCTGACATTGCCCCAGCACTGCTACCGGAGGTGGCCTGCGCCGACTGGTCGGCGAAAGCACCTGCGCTCATCGCCAGTACAAGGAGCGCTACCCCAGCCCGGATCATGGCAGCAGACCCAGGCCGATGGTGCCGAAGTTGCCGTTCGCTACGGAACCGCTCAGGCCGCCACCACCGTATACGGACCCGCCTACGGCAGAGCCCAGGGAGCCAGTGTTCGCGTTACCGCCAGACAGCGAGAAGCTGTTCTGGGTAGCGGCGACGCCGTTGGGGGCTACGACCACTTGGGCCTCGCCACCGCTGACGGTTTGTGCGGCGCTGTTAGTGCCGACCAGACCGTTGCCAATGGAGGCGCTGCCCCCTTGGACGCCAGCGCTGGACAGGGAACCGCTACCGACTTGACCAGTGCCCCCGAACAGGTTGATGCTTGCTGCTTGGGCGCCTGCGGACAGGGTCAGGGCAACAGCAGCAGCGATAAGTGCTTTTTTCATTGGTGTAACTCCTAGCTAGGATTTAGGCCCCCGGCAGAATTGCCATTGGGGGACGCTTAACTGGTTGTACCAGTTGTACCGCTTGGGTACGGGGCCATTATTGCGCACCTGTACCCGTCATTACAACAACTATTTAACTCCCATTTACAAAAATTGCTACCATGAAGAGCAGAATCAAACTGATGAGCAGAGTGGTGAGCGTGGTGATCTTACCGCGGAGTTGTTGATTCTCGTACTGCAGATCAGCCTTGTCACGCTCGGCCTTTCGGTACGCAAGTTGGAATCGCACATTTTCATTGTTATCCATAGCTACTCTCCAGTGTGCCGGGGGTGGCACCTATATAGTACCACCGCTGGCACTCTATTGCTACAGGGGGTTGTTGCGGATATGCTCTTCTACCAGAAGCAGGTAGCAGCGGAGATCACGTATGTCATCAATGATCCCTTCCTCATCAATCTTGCCCCCCTCAGAGCAGGCGGCGCCAAAGATGTTGAAGCCGTGTCCCGAGCACTGAGACTCAATGCGGTCCCATTTGCGGGCCAGCATCATGAAGGCTCCCACGCCCCCACGGCGGCGCCAGCTAGAGCCATACTCTGCATTCTTGATGATCAGGGTGGCGATGTCGTCGCTGGCGATCCTGCGCACGCGGTCGTAGTCAGTTTCAACGTAGTTCATTTCAAGTACCTCGAACGGAAGTCGGCAATTACGCACTCGGCCTCAAGCCGGTACAGGGGGTCATGCTCAATCAGGTTCTGGATATACCCGATGTAGCGCTCCCCCACGGGGATGATGTGGTGGTTCCCCATCTTCAACTCGTCCGTGCATTTCAGCAGGCCATCCAGGTTGTCTGCCAAATGGAGGAGGTGAAGCTCGGTTTCATCGATATTGGCATGGAGGTTGGGGTGGATGCGCTCGACAGCTTCGCATTCCCTCCGGTCAATCTCGATGCTTACTTGCACGGGCAGCGCCTTCTTGATCTGGCTTGGGATGTCCCCCACTGCAATCTCGCCCATGTCGTGGGTAAGCGCTGCCAGGATCAGGTTGCGGCTGGCCTTGCCGTCTGTAAGGACCAAGATCAGGTTGACCACGTTGAAGCTATGCTCCGCCACGGTCTCCTCCTTGATGGTCCTGACGGCATGGAACCGCTTAACGATCCCAGCTTCGCGTGCTTGCTTGATGTTATTGAGAAGCATGTCTTTTCTCCACTGCTCTAGTGATCCAATCCATCGACGCCTTTCTCCAATCGTCCGCCTCAATGCACGACGCAAGATGTAGCGCTTCATCGCTATCCCCCTGCTTGTAGGCGTGCCACGACTGGACTAGGGGGGCGACAGTACCGTCAAAGAATGGCTCGGCGAAATAGTCCACCTTGCCGTTGCACAGATCAATACAATCTTGGTCAAACGCCTTGTAGTCCTGGACCAAGGGCTGAGGTTTGGGATACGGCGACCATTCCCAGCTACCAGAGAACTTGCCCTCTAACAGCGGAAAGTGTCTCTCGTAGACATGCAGGTTGTTGGTCAGTTGATACCAGAAGCCGACCTTCACCCCCAGACGCGCCGCCATGTACTCTTGCAGGATGCTCATATGGACAGCGTTTGCGCCGCATAGACCAAATACTAGATCATTGCTACGATTGGTGATGGTGAAGTCCAGCTTACCTTCCACGATCCGGCACATGATGCTAGTGTTGCACGGGTAGTCTAGCCCAGTGCCCCCTAGGTCATTGTAGCCGTCCCACATTGACAGCACACTGCGCCGGTCCAGGGGGTTCCTTCCAAGGATCTCGCACACGGTGCTGATCTGGTCGTACCCGAAGTGCTGGCGCCAGCGGTGACCGTAGGCGGCGTTGAATGTAAGACCATCGTCGCTGTAGGTCATCATGTTCTGATTGAACTGCCGGACGAATGCTGTGTCGTTGCGCCCCGCCAGCATCCACAAGGCCTCTACCAAGTGGAAGAATGGATTGGCGTTGCGATCCTTGTCAAACAGCACCCTCTCTACTGGGTTACGGAACTCAACGAAGACGGGGGCTGGCAGTGCCAGAGCCAGACCATTGCGCGTCTCCACCCCTTGTCCAAAGGTCCGGACCATCGGCATAAGCCGATGGTATGCGGATTGGACGTTTCGCGTGCTGACGTTATACACGTTCGTAGATCCTCCGACGACCTGGGCCGTCTGTCACGTAGCGCATGAACTTCTGGAACTCGCAGAGGCAGTTCTGTAGGTCCTGCATCTCCAGTTCAGGGATGTAGCCCTTGGTGACCCGCTTCAGGTGGCTCAGCCTGTCGTAGAAGGTTGTCTCCGTGGTGCCGGGTCCGTAGAGGATGTCCAGCCCCTTCTTACTCCCAGGCCCCATAACCGCGAAATCATTCCAGTCGGGGGCGTAGTGGAGGAACTGGTCATGCTTCAGGTCAGCAATGATCTGCCCGCACATGAAGCTGCCCAGCCCGTCAATCTTGCGGAGACAGTCGAACGCCTCCCTGCAAGAGTGGTTGCTGATATACGCCTTGGCCACCTGCTTGATCAAGTCATCGCAGTACTCGATCTTGTCCATTGACTTGCCGCAAGTGCTGACAACGTAGGCCGTGTGGAAGACCTTGCCCCCACTGTCCAGGCGGCACTGGAGATACTCTGGGCCGAACTTGAAGTAGTCCTCTACACTGGGGGCGAAGTTGAAGAGCCGCGCTGCCGTGTAGAACATGGGCCGCTTGTGCATCGCGAGGTCCATCTTGATGCGCAGTTCCCGGAGCTCCTTGGTGCCCCGGTCGTCCTCGCGGCGGATGTTGCAGAAGTGATATCGTTGGAGGATTTTATCATCCGTCCACGGGGGCGGATCCCCCAACTCCCGCGCCAGCCTGATACTGTTACGTTCATTCACCCAGTAGATAAACCGCTCTAGCTTTCCTGCATTAACGTTCATCATCTTCACCTTTGAAGAAACCATAGTGGGCGTCGTCTGACGCTTGCTCTACTTCTGGTGTCGTGACTCCGTGTTGCTGTGACTTACCTCGTGCTAGGTCTAGCACCTGCATCGCCACCCACTTACGATCAAACATGGGTAGCAATTCTATGGCATTACTCATTATACGCCGGTAGCTGCCATAATTCAAATTGCACGCTTCTGAGAGCGCGTAGCCGTATTCCACGGCGCTATAGTGCTGTGGTATGGCGTAGCAGTTCTCCCCCGCCACAAACAGTTCCCCACGGCCTTCTACGTTGGTGCTTATGCCTAGGGGGCGCACCACCGGCAGCGCACCCTGGATAATGGCATCAACAATTACCCGGTTGAAGTGCCCCCCAATCTGGGAGTATTTCTTGCTCCATGATGGGTCTACTAAGCAGGTCATGTTCCGGAGAATGGTGTCCCGCTCATCATTGGTCAGGACGCCAAGGTAGTCCATCCCGGTGCGGAGTGCCCGGTCCCACACTCCAGGCCACTTGTTCTTGTCTGGGCTGGTCAGGTAGTAATAGTCAATGCCCTTTCCGGCGAGTGCCTTTACCACTCCTTCCCTTACGTGGGGCATCGCGGCCACGAGCTCTGGTACGTGCTTCCACGCTTTGAAGGTTTGCAGGCTTAGGAAGCCCCTGCGCCTCTTGCTCCAGGCGGTCCAGGATATGTCCGGCGCCTTCTCCGGCAGATGTTGTGGATTTGGGATAAAGGAACTCGGTACGGAGATATAAGCAGCGGAGTTGAATGCACAGTGATGTACGCAGATAAGGCCAGTCAGGAAATGTTGCACGTCGCACAGCCAAGGGTAGGATGCCAAGAAGTTCCCATCGTGGATCACCGCGAGTTGCGTCACGCCAGTCTGATAAAGGATTTCCCAATCTGTGTTCCCCCGGTTCTCTTTGCGCTTGGTGGGGACAGCGACCTGCCAAATCACTATGTCAAACTGCCGGATCACGGCCATTGCAGTTGTGAGCGCGCGCCCCCGGTACGGGATGCACTTGTCGTATGGCCAGCTATACCCGCGCCGCTGGTCGTACTCTAGGCCGGTGTAGGGGGATGTCGTGCCGCGCCCCCCGGCCATCCCGTTGCGGGGGCGATCTTCACGTGGCAGGAAGCAGAGGGTGGTGACTTCATGACCAAGCTCTTGAAGCCCGGCGCAAAGCTGCTCGTTATGATTTAGAATTCCACCAACGTCATCCAGTGGATACCATGCAAGTAGGATCTTCATCTTATTGTCCCATGATTTGGGTGGAAGCCAATAGTATTCGCATTTCTCAGACTCCACAAGATCAAAACCCCGACTAGTGCCGGGGTTTTGCGCAGCGAGGGGGGTTATTCAACTTCAACAACCCCGGCCTTGGTGACGTACCAGACCAGGAAGGTATGGGCGACTGCTTTGCCCCCGTTGGCCTCGTAGAACTGGTCAACGGTCATGCCGTCCTTGATGCTTGCGAAAATCTTGCCGCGCTTAGACTCAGCTTGGTACGTGGTCTTGAGTCCAGCATCGGTAAGACGAAGAGTCTGCGAGCCCAGGAAGACATTTGTGACCCGTGGGATTGGGTTGCCTTCTGCATCCAAGCGCGGTGCTCGAACTTTCTTGACCGGGATAGGTTGTCCAGCCTCGTCCAGAACATTGTTGCCGTCCTCGTCCTTGACGTACTCTACGACCTTCGCAGGCTTAGGCCGCTTCATCTTGGTTTCACCCTGGACTTGTAGGCCCTCTTCGTCAAGCAGAGGCGAACCGTCTTCATTCCACTGGGGATAAAGCTTGGGTTCTTTGGGGGCGGTGGTCCGTGGTTTGCGTTCTTTCTTCTGTGGCACTACTGGGGTCTCGGCTGCTTGGGCTTCTTGTTCGAGACCGGCTTCATAATCAGTCATTTTAGGCATCTCTGTGGTGGGAATTTAGTAGCCCGCCTTTTGGACGGTAGTGCTACTATACCATAGTTGGACCATCCGGTACAACCATTTTATTCCTCCTGGCTTAGGTTAATTCGTAATAAGGCCAGGAATTCAGCTTCGCTTAGGGCCTTAGACAAGCAGGACATCCGGAGAGCCCTCTCAACCCCACAATCCATCATGATGCGGTACACCGTGACAGCGTCAGCCTTGCTGCCATGCCGGGCGACGCGCAGGTTGGCCTGATAGGTACGCTCCCAGCTTGGGTCGCCCCCAAACCAAATGATGTTGGAGCAGTTGTTCTGCAGCCCGTCAATGCCAAGTGCCACGGACTGGGGATGCCCCAGCATCAGGGGGATATGACCTGCGCTGAACATCTTGCAGTGCGCTACTCCAGCAGCGACGCTAACGCCTCCGCCAATTCTTGGAACATCGTAGCCAAGCCGCTTGTTGATTCGCTCGAAGTCGTGGCGGTAGGCGTAGAGGCAGAAGGCCGGCTCACCGTCGAGCTCGGTGACGATGTTTTCAAGGGCGTCGAGCTTGGCCTCATGGATTTCAATCCAGGAGTCGTCACCACGCTCGGTGTCGATGATGGCGCCTTGGGCAAACTGACGAAGCTTGCCCCATAGGACACCTGAGTTGGGGGCCATGACAACGCTATCGCCAAGAACAAGCAGGAACTCTTTCTTGAGCTCATTGTATTTCTCCCTAAGGTGCGGAGGCATTGGGACCCAAACGGGGACTTCCATGATCGGCATATCATCGTCACCCTCGGAGACGATGGTTGTGGGGGCGATCTTAGCGGCCACGCGAGCGGCAGCCCCCGGTAGCTCCTCGTATCCGTAGCCGCTTTCGTCCGGCCGCATGTACTGGAACCGGAAGTGGGTAATGAAACTGCCAAGGTCTTTCCCCAGGTCGGTGATGTAGCATTGGAAGAACAGGTTCTCCAGCTTGCCGGGGCGCGGAGTCCCTGTCATTACGACCCGACGGTTGGTGTACGGGAGATAACAGGCCAAGGACTTGGCACGCAGGCTGTTGGAGTCCTTGAAGCCGGTGGACTCGTCGCATACCAGCATGACCCGCTTGCCCTCAAACCACGCAATGGCATAGGGATTCCCTTTGTACTTCTTGCGCTTAGAGCCGGGATTGGTGCAAATGGGGCCGAACTCCGTACCGATAAGCCCCTCGTAGTTCATAAGGTAGACGTCAACCTTAGACTCCAGTGCCGCCTTGCGCGCCTTCTCACCGCCATGGACAATGGCATAGGTCAGGTGGGCAAAGTCGTCCCAGTAGTTGATCTGGTGCGGCCACGAGGTGGTGATCACCCGTAGGGGGGCGATCACCAGCATGCAGTCAACGAGATCTCTTTTCTTCAGGATGTCGTACACCTTCAGAGCTACCGCCGTCTTCCCCCGGCCCGGTTTCAAAAAGAGACGAAAGCCTGGTTCCGTAACGCCCAGCTTCATGCTCTTTAGCTGTAGGGGCCGTGGCTCGAATCTTGGCTTGGACGTCTCTAAAGGCAATGTCTGAATCGTCATAAACTGCTACCTCAAAGCCCATGTCGCGTAGGAACTCATGGATATACTTCTGCAGCTTGCGCGGCTCCTCACCGGGGCGCTTGAACTCAATGAAGAGTAGATTGTGCCCCTCCCACAGGACCAGCCGGTCTGGGAAGCCCCGGCGCCCCTTGATATTGAGCTTGAGGGTGCATACTAGGATGCCACGGTCTCTAGCCCAATTGCCGATGTTGATGCAGAAGCGGTTCTCAATGCTTGTCTCGTAATCGTCACGGCGCGGCACGGCAATGTCCTCCCTTGCGCCAAGACAATGGGCACCACTGACAAGAGTTGTGGCTTGGAGTGGGGGCGTATGTCTCTTCGTGGTTGATGATCTCGATAGTATTGATCAGCTTTACGGTCTCTATCTGCTTTGCCCCTCTGGCATAAGCAGACGGCACCGTGTGCAACGGAATGTCCAAGTAAACGAACTCCGTTTCGTAGGCATCCCAGTCGTCTGGTTCTAGGGCCATGTACATGCGACCCTGCTTGGGATGGTCGGGATACACCTTCCCAGACTTCCAGTCTAGGATATGGCGCACCCCATCTACAGTGTAGCGCAGGTCCACCTTTCCCTTAGCGTAGGCATCAGGGTCGTCATACGCGCATGGCAGCCAGTGACTGTTAACGGCGATCTCCGCCTCAGGCTCTGGGCTGTACTTGGTCAGATTCTCCATGAATCGCTGCCAAGGGCGGAGCACTTTGTCGCCGTGGGGGAATGCCCCCTTACCAAGGAAGAACTCCTCCAGCTTGAAATGGAGCTCGGTGCCGCGCAGGGCGGCAGGCTTGTCAGGCTCACGGTTGCCCAGGACGTATACGTGCTTCCACCAGAGGGGGCACTTCTCGTACAGGCTGATGCTACTGTAGCTCTGGCACCTTTTCATTTGGCTGCCTCTGCCCAAGTCTCGCCGATGCCCATAGTCAGGCGCATTGGTACGTCGCACGGCAGGGCGTTAGCGGCCTCTACCATAATGCGGCAGATCTCATCCTTGTCGCGCAGCGGGGCGCACAGGTTGATCTCGTCATGCACCGTGCCCAGCAGGCGGAAATACCGGGTCACCGACCCAAGGTTCTCCTCTGCGTAGATAATGGCTTCCTTGGTCTGGTCGGCCGACGAACCCTGCACCAGCAGGTTGAGGGCCTTATAGTCCCAGTTGCGCCCGTTGCTGGGGGGCTCACAATAGCAGAACCGACCCCCCATAGTTTTGATGGGCAGGCCAAGCTGGAACCGACGCTTGCAATCCCTGTCCAGACGCACAACATCCGGCAAATGCGCTTTGATGGCGTTACGCAGTCCATTAGCGCGTTCGTACGTGCAACCTAGCTTTTCCGCCAGCAGGGCTGCCCCCATTGCGTACAGTATGCCCAGGAATATGACCTTACTGTCCTTACGGGTTACGTCGCCGCCCACAAGCTCCATAATGAAGATATAGGGGTCCATGTCAGGGTCGTCAATAAACGCCTGCATCAGCACGCCATCTTCAAAGTGTGCCGCTACCCGTGGTTCTTGGGCCTTAAAGTCAAAGCTGTACCAGACACAGCCCTCGTCCGGCAGGCAGTAGGCCCTCATATTGGGGAAGTGGTCCCCAAAGTAATCCAAGCCCTGTTCATCAGGAATGTTCTGGCCGTTGGGGGCAGAACTACTCAGGCGCCCGGTGCGCGTGCCGTAGCCATCCTCGTTGCGCACCTGATTGTACTGCGGGTTGATGGTGCCCCCGTTGGCCTCGGCGTATGCCAGCCACGGTCCCATGAAGGTGCCGGTCAGGGTGGCGTAGGTGGCCCGCGACTTCAGCATAGTCTTGAGTTCCTTGTCCGTTTCCAGGACGCGCTCAAGGCTTTCCTTGTTGGCAGACAGCCTGCCCGTCGGGGTAAGCAGGAATCCGCTGTACCCGGCCTTCTGCAGCGCCCCCACAAGGTCACGGTCGCTGCCGGGGTTCAGGTGCGGGCTGTGCAAGCGTTCACGGATCATGTCGTCCAGCTTGTACAACTTGTCCAGCGCCGTGTGGTAGTCGTGGCGCAGGCGCTGTACGTCAATGCGGATACCCTTGCTCTTAATCTTGGCAAGGATGGGCGCCAGTGTGCGCTCACGGTCATACGGGGGCTGCATCTCCGCCATCTTCTCGAAGCAGTAGTCATGCAGCCGCTGCGCCATCTCGGTATCGGATTCGGCATACTTGCCGACCAAGCCCCCCGGTGCCCGGCATATATAGGCGCCGCATTGCTTACGACTACGGCACTCGGGGACATTGGCCAGGATCCAGTCGTACAGTTCCTGTTGGTCGTCAGGCGGCATACCGAGCCAGTTGGCCGCTAGGTCCTTAAGCCTGAGGCTGGGGGTGTTCGGGTCAATGAGGTAGGCTTCAAACATTGTGTCGTGGGTTAGAAGGGGGTCGCGCTCTGGCATTCCGAACCAGTACATTGCGACTTCCAGATCAAACCCGAAGATGTTATGCCCAACGAGCTCCATGTCCCATACACGCTCAAGTTCACGGGCAAACTCTTCCTTAGTACAGTTGTTCTCCGTTGGATGACCCCATGCCCAGTAATGGTTAACCCCATTATCACGAATAGAGCAGCCCACAGGCCGCGGAGGAGTTGGGCTTCCATCGACAATGGCCTCTGTTTCAAAGTCAAGCGAAATCATAAGAACTCCAAAGGGGGCCGAAGCCCCCTCGTTGGTTAGTATTTAGCTGGTCCTTTGGGCTGGCTGTCTGCCGGAGCCTCAGAGGGGGGATCATACACCTTTTGGCAAATCTCGAGTGCCGCTGGGATACGCTTAAGGAGGCCCCCCAGCATGGAGCGGTCCACTACTCCCACATCGTTGAACAGCACCTTGTACTGAGTCTTCTGGTCAGGGACCGTACTGACTTCAGTAACGACTGCCAGAGGGGGCGCGTTATAGAGCGCTGCGCATTTCTGCACGTACATCTGCCAGTTCTTCACACTGGTAACTGGCGGACGCAGGATTGCGATCTCGCAAGTAGCGATGTCCTCTGGACGGGTGGTGGCCGGGATTACAGCGAGGCTGCGGGTGTTCTTGCACGCCTTGCCGCGCTTGCCTTCTCCTTCACTTTTCCACTGGTTGGCCCAGCACTCTTTGCAGGTACTGCATTGAGGCTTGGCACTGGCCGGATGCGGGGCCATGTCGTCGCCCCCGTCCACGCTGTAGGCGAAGCAGACCGGGCTGGTCAGATTGCCTGGATCAAACTGGCCTTCATATAACGTATTGGCATGGACACTGGCTACGACAATAACGTTCAGTTTGTTGCCGGGGCATGGGTTCCCGTCATAGGTCAGCACCCCGGCCCGCGTGCCGATCGTACTGCCCATCGGCCGCTCTATCGTGGAGGCAGCTTTCGCCAATCTGGCGAGCTCCTCGTCATAGTTGATTAGCTCTTTGGATTCTTCCTCTTCGCGCTTGGTAGTCATATCTCAGCTCTCAGACTTGATGCAGCAGATTAATGATCCACAGTTTGATCCCGACCCACAGATCCTTCAAGGTCGCGTACTTATTCCCTAAGCGGAATCCAACGTAGAAGCCGACACCCATCAGTATTAAAATCAGTAAGGTCATTATAGTCTCCTAAGTAGGGGGCGGTCGCCCGCCCCCCGCTTTCGGTTTAGTCGGCAATGGCCGCAAGGATGAGGTCTGCGGTGGTAGCGAAGGCTTCCGCCTCTTCTACAGTTTTAACATCGACGATGTCAAACTTCGCCCCCTTGAGGTCATCGTCCAGGGACTTCAGATACGCGGTGGCATCTTTGTCGCTGCCGACTTGGACGAACAGGATGGTAAGGTCTTCGTCCTTTTCCATGGCCTGAGTGGCGTTGATGATGACTTGGGCGGCAGCCGCCTTGTCATCTGGGACGCCATCGGTGAGGACCAGGATGAAGTCCTTTTTGTCGCTACGACCAGCTTGCTCCAGGCTGGCGGTGAGCGCCTCTGCAAGCGGGGTAGAGCCGCGTGGTGAACGGGTGGCGAACACATCCTTGACCTTATCGGCGGTTACGCCGGTATAGCCGCTGACGTTGGCGCCGCTGAAGAACAGGACGTCAATGCCGTCGCTGTCCAGTTGTTGCAGATCACGCGCAAATGCAGTGATGGTTTCCTGGGCATAGTCCCAACGGGATTTGCCCCCACGGCAGTCTTGCTCGCCCATGCTGCCCGATGCGTCGATGGCAACAATGAAGTCATACTCGGACAACGAAGATTTGTCAACCATTTCGTGTAACCTCTTAGTATGGAGTAACGCAAACCATTTGCGCTACAGTGGTACTATAGCCCCGTAGGGGGCATCCCTACAAGGGTACTACCATATTTATTTTTGCATCATCCAAAAGACCAGCAGCGTGCGCACTCCATGACGAACCTCGGCACCACGATGGTGAACATGGCGTCCGTTGAAGAAGAGTGCGTGTCCCTTAGGCAATGCCTCCACGAACACGGTCTCCCCCGCTGGCCCATAGGGGCGAAGATACGTCCCCCCTCCAGTGTGGTGCTCGGGGCCGAGGCTAACGACGCAGGTAAGGTCGCTTTGCTCGTCTACGTGCCAATCGCTTTTTGCGGTGGCACTCGGTTTGTAGCGCGCCAGCTGAATAGAGCTAACCCGTCCAGGGGTATGACCAGTCATCATCTGGAACAGAGGCTCAATACGCTCCTCCATGATACGCATAAGCTCTACAAACGTGCCCTTATCGTGGTACGCCAGCACCAACTCTTCCACTTGATACGCCCTTTCCTCCTCTTGGTTCACTTGGAACTGGTCCTTGAAGAACTCGGCATAGCTGATCAGTGTTTCGCACTCCTGCTCGTCCAGCACGGGGGCGCTGAAGATCATAGGACCATGCTTCTTGATGGGGATATCATCCAGACTATGCAGCTTCCAGATGAGGGGGGCCTTCTCGTAGCCCTTCTCGTTGCAGTCCATGATCGCGCACTTCATGCGTCCTGCGTACATTTGCAGCGGGTTCACGCTTCACCCCTTTGAATCTTACGCACGAATTCTTCGATCTCGTCGCGGTAGCTGTTAAGGACGGCTACCCCCTCTTCCTCTGGCAGCCCCGCTACCTCGTGCAGCAGGTTCAACAAGCAGTTGCACCCCGCGTAAAACGACCTGACCATCTCCTGCCGCTGGACTGGCCCGGCGCCGGTGGGCATGACGGCCAGTTCAAATGCTTCCGCCTCTTGTGCTAGCGTGTTCATATTATGATTTCCTGTCAAACAAATCGTATACGGTCTCCTTGCGCAGTCCCGGGACCGTAACGCCGACGTCTTCACGTTCGAAGATGGCACCATCGGCTAGTCGGAACTGTAGGAGGTCAATTGCACCTTCCTCAAGCATATACTGAACAAACTTCTCCTTGTCTTCAACCACATGGACCTCACGGTCACTGAGACCGGTAATCCGGTGATCAATGACCATGCCCTCAAACTGCTGCTCCCTGAACACGGCGATCAGCCATGACTTCATGGCTGTCTCCTGTTCCTTTAGGGTATTGGCGACCTTATCGGCCGCCAACCTCTCCGCTTTCTTATTTCTCCAGGCTTGGATGACATTCTCTGCCATGTACCGGTCAGCATCCAAGGGGGAGACATTATGGATTATCGTATCAAAATCCATCGTCGTCCACCTCTTGCATCGTCTTGGTAAACACCAAGTTCCCGCCGATATAGCTCCGCTCCCAAAGTAATGCCTGGAGCGTCCTACCAAGGATGGTCAATTCATGAAGAGTGGAAGCTTTCTCCGGGAACAGCAGTCCCCATGCATCACTGAGACTAAGGACCACGCACATTTTCCCCTTGTACTTGCGGAGGAATGGGCGCAGGTCAGCCTCTTTCATCAGGGGCATGACTTTCTCGGTAAAGGACTTGTCCTCCAGGGGGGAGATCTTGAAACGGAGACGTTCAACGGTGAACATGGTGTTACTCCTGTGTGGGGGCGCCGGGTAGACGCCCCCTTATCTGTTACGGCATGAAAATGCTTGGGGTTGCATCTCCGCCGCCGAATTTTTGGACCGCCGCCATCATCAGGCCGGCGATTTGCATTGGTGTATCGTGATCCAGCTCATTGAGCAAGGTCAGCGCCAGCAGTTCCGGAGTGGCGCGACCGGCGCCCCCGAGGTAGCTGATGGTGCTGGAGCTATTGCCGCTCTCGGTTTGGTCCATGAAGAACCGCATGTAGAACGGAAGCCCCATCTTTTTGCAGAGCTCTTCTACTTGTTCCAGCATTGGGAATACCTTTTCCCGGAACTCATCTTCCAAGTGGAATTCTTCCGGACGGGCATTGATCCATTCCTCGGTGCTGAACTCTTTGTCATCATTTTCCATTTGCGTGTCCACCTATGTTAATATGGGATACCATCTGCGTCGGTGTTGGGGGCTGGGATATACTCCCCCTCTACAGGCGCTGGTTTAGGCGAATCTAACAGCAACATCGATTTGCGGATAGCAGCGATCTGTGTCATGGTCTCGCTGTAGACCCGCATGGCCTCATTTTCCTTATGAGTCAACGTCTCCATGGCCATCTGGTACAGGTCAATGCCCCCTGGAACGCTGGCACTGAGTGCAACCTTCTGTACTAAGATGGCGGAATTGCTCCAGTGATAATGCCCGTCCTTTAACTCGTATTTGAATGGGAACTCGCCTGGCTCTGGGTTGCTCTTGGGCACTGCCCAAATGCTCCCCTCTGCCACAACGAGCTCCGGCTTGGTCTTTATCACTTTAACCTCCTTGGTGCTTGCTGTATTGCACCTATATAGTAGCCTAAACGGTGCCACCAGTACAACTAATTTGCTTGTTCTAGAGCGGGCCTTGGGCTACTATAGTACCACCACCAACCGCCACTATATAGGTGCGCACATGCAAGTAGAACTGATCCTTGATCCAAACGACCACTACTGCAAGCTCGGTGATGGCTGGCAGTTCAAAGTCATTGAAGCGCTTGGCATTTTGCCCGAATTCTTGGGGGGCGCTGGGGCACAGATCGCTGACAATATGGAGCGGAACTACCAATTCTTCAGCCACTGGTCCACCGGGCAGGGGGCTGAGGTCCGTGGTGGCTGCTTCTGCTATCCGGGGGATCCAGAACAGCACCCCCTGCTGACAGCCACCCATGACAACGAAACAATCTACTTCTACCCATGCTGCATCGTGGCGCAGGTGGTTGATGGCAAGCTGGTCAAATGGACTCGGATGGACTAACATGGAACTACACGCCCGGCAGGAAACGTTGAAAAAGGAACTGGAAGCTCTGCGTTACCGTTTACCGGAGTGTACCACGTTAGAAGAGTATGACCTAATCCATTTGCAGATCGCCTTCTACAAAGATCTGCTGCAGAAATACAATCCAGTGCCACGCTATAAGGAGAATCGTGTCAATGAGCCGGAGAGAAACGCAGGCCCAGTTGGACCTTCGCTTAGCCGCCGAAGAGGAGTTACTTCGTATTAAGCAGGAGCGGCAGGCGCAGTGCGGACACTGGCATTGTCACCCCACAGAGTGGTGGTGGTCAAATGGCAAAATCCGCACCCTGCGCTGCGACGAATGCGAAGCCGAGCAATACTTTGAGGAGTTTGCGCCATGATCTACAAGGTGACGTTCTTCCTACACTGTCAAGGTATGGACTTCCCGGACAAGCGTGACTTTGGGGAGGTGGATGCAATGAGCCCAGAGGATGCTATCCAAAAGATCCTTGACGCCAGCTTCCTGAACGCCACCCCCAGCGACCGGGAGTATATCAGGGGGTGCCTGTCCGCAAGGGTGGTGCGCCCCTTTCCCCGCAGCCACGCACCGAGGACTGATGATGTTGTTCTAGTGCGCAAGGCGGACATCCCCAAGATGGCCCGCATTCTAAGTGACCGCGCATGCGGCGACGCCACCAAACAGTACAGGGACGAGTACTGGGGAGAGTACTGTAAGGACTACATCAACGATGTCCGTGTCATGTTAGGATTACCAGAGGAGTAATGCTATGGGACAATCATTTGAAGACTGGTTCAACGGAAAGCAGGAAGAAAAGCCTGAGGTCAAGGAACCTGAGAAGTTCTACGACTACGATGATGAGTTGCCGCACGATGTTGACTTCGGTGACACGCCCGGCACCTACATCTTCCGTTGCCGTGGCTGCGACAAGTGGAAGCCAATGGACTGGGAACTCAGCGAGGATAGCTTTGAAAGTCACTGGTGCGGGGGCTCGCCGTACTGCTGCCCTCTCGTGCCTACGCCTGTCTGGTCCAAGCACAAACGGATGATGGCTCGTCCTGCTCAGCCCCCGGCTGCACCACCAATGCCACCTGTCAAGAGGGGGGTACCCAAGCCGTCGCCTGCAACGCACTTCCAATGCGTCGGCTGCCATCAGTGGTACCCTGTCAAGAATGCTCACCGCTTGCCCGATGGGCGCATGATCTGCGGGAGCTACGGCTGCGTCCCTACTCCTGCAACCGTCAAGGATCCGCACCTGCGCTGTGGTGGCTGTGGAAAGGCGATCCCCCCATACGACTCTCCACCACACCATCTGACCGGAGAGGCGTTCTGCGGTGATAGGTACTGCAAAGATCGGCTGACGCATGAGTACATCATGAAACAGAGGCAGCCCAAGCCTCCCCGCGCAGGCTAGTTGCAAAGAGTTGCGGTAACACTGTATACTGGTGTTACCGCAACGCACCCAAGGTGAGCACCATGCTGCACTTCATAGTTATCTGCATTATTCTTTACATAGTAGCACGAGTTCTCATCGGGGTTCTGTGTGCTTCAAATGAAATACTGGGCGAGAAGATCACTACGGGTCTTTACTACCTCGCCATCCTTGCATTCGCAATCTGGATCAAATTGCCATGAAACTCTACCGCATCACCTTCAAAGATGGGGACTTCAACCACAGTACCACGTTCACGGCCACCAGCCGCGAGGAAGCCATCAAGCAATTCCACTCTTGGGCCGACGGCCTCAAGGTAGACCTGACGTTCGTAGCATGTGTAGAGGTTAAGTGATGTACGATTACCTAACTCGGGAAGATAATCCCTTCCCGCCAGCGGCCGAGCACTCCGCCCCCAAGGTCTTGTGCCGCTACTCCTATCAGGGGGCGTGCTACGCGGACATCGGGGACTGGCGCGTAGACATGATCAACAATAACGGTATCACAGCTGTAGTGTGTCGCAACCAGAGGAATCTGGTGAACAACCACACTATCTACTACGATGATGGTACAGTCAAAGTGGAGTAGCCAATGTGTGACCATGAAAAGACAATTGAGGAGGATTTTGGGTACTATGACATGGACGGCGATTGGGTTCCGGATATTAGGCTGGTCACTGTGGGTACTTGGAGTGACATCGACCTCCATAGGTTTCGTTGTACTCAGTGTGGCCTTGTACGATATTACAGTGAACGGGCTAGACGCTACTACGAAGACGGTGAGGGTGAACTGCCATGAGTATCTGCACGCCGAAATTTGCAATTGGGGAAGTAGTCCTCGTCCAGTGCGTGAACTTCACGAAATACAATGGCGAGCACACGGTCAGGGAGGTCCTGCAGCGGGGGTCTATATATTTTGACCGCCTCGCAGGCAAGAATCTCCGGACCATCCCCCATGATGGGACAGTTCATAAGGCCAGCAAGTTCGGGTACGTAATGGAAGCTATACTACCTGATACGGATACGGATGGCTTGGAAGTTATCTACGATGAGTCATGTCTGCGCAAGAAGCATCAGCCGGGAGAGCTCTCCTGGGAGGAGTTGGTCAATGAACGCGAGTCAGTTACCTAGGTACAAGGTTGGGGAAACGGTTATCGTGGTCAGCAGTAAGTACCCGCACTTCAATGGCGAGTACCGGGTGCGTGCTATTCTGCGCCACGGAGACAAGTACCTTGACAGGATAACCAAAATCCCCACAACCATCAAACTGACCAACGCGCCTCATTGTTATCAGCTCCATGATGTACTGATGAATAACTCGGGGCAGGAGTTTATCATCACAGAGCAGTTACTGAGAAAGAAACACCAACCCGCGACCATGTCCTTTCGTGAGATCATGGCCCGCGCATAGGGCTGTTAGGGAAGTGGCTGCCGGTGGTACACTGGTAGCCCATAATAAAAAGCCCCAAGTCTGGGGAGTGGACTTGGGGCAAACCAGCTAGGAGGCTGGGCACGCTATGGTTATGTTCAGTGTGCCACGCCCCCCAGCTTTACGCAAGCACTATTTATAGGAATACACCTATGAAACTGACGCACGCTAGCAAGCTCATTGGTAAAGTTGTCCGCTTTGACGATGGTGTTCAGCTCCTGTTAGTGTCAGGGGGCGTCGGCAACGGCACAACTTTCGTCTTCAAGCGCACTGAGATCGACGACCCGTGGATCCAAATCCCCCCAGAGGACGCGTTGCCCTACGTCATTGAACTCACCAAGACGCTGTTTGACGCCATGAGTGACGAATAACCATGAACAAGTCCAAAGTGTTCACCTGCGAAGCCACTATCACCATCCTGCCAAACGGTGAGAAGTACATCCACCTCACAGATCCTAGTAATGACTGTGAAATGATGTGGAGCTACGACGGGGTCAAATGGGTGCAGGCCAAAGCCACAGATATCTGGAACTGGCAACGCTATATTGATAACAAAAAGGATAAATAACCTCTCTGCCCAGCGGAGGGGGTTGCCTCCGCACCGAGGACATAATGGATGACTACCCGTTTGAAGTTAGCACGGTCAAAGGCTCCCCTGTAGACTGGTACAAAGAACGTATGCGCATGAGCGGGATTACCGAAGAGGTGGCTCGCAAGTGTGGTCTGCGTCTCCGAGTGCCAGAAGAGGGGGTTATCCACATCGAAATCCCGTACTACGACCGACATGGGGTCCAAACAACCCTCATCCGTCGGCGCAACATTGTGGCGGTACACGAACACGGCCCCTCGCAATCAGGCGGCGACTTCAAAGGCAAGTATTCGCAGCCGAAAGGATCCAAAAACCTTCTCTACTGGCCTCCCTTGGCTGATCAAAACCGTGAATACAAGGACACACTCTGCCCCCTTATCGTCTGCGAGGGGGAACTCAAAGCCATCTGCTGTAAGATGCGCATCCTAGCGCAAGGTGATGAGCACCGCGCCCTCGTTGTTGGCGTCCCAGGCACCAGCGGCCTGAAAGCAGTGATGCAAGACTTGCGCAACATCAATATGTACGGCCCCAACGATACCCGCCGTGACGTATTCCTTGCCATGGACTGGAATGCGACCGGCAAAAGCAAGGAAGACAGCGCCAAACTCGAGTTCCAACTCCGTAAGCTGTTCGAGGAAGAGGGCGCCAAGGTCGTCATACTGCGCTGGCCGATCCCAGAGGGCCAGGAAAAGGTAGAGCAGAAGCTCGACAACTGGCTCGTTGGCGGGGGCGACATCGGTGCTGCGCTCCGTGCCAGCTATGAAGCTCGTATGGAGATAGATTCAGTATACCAACAGTGCTGGGACTATCTAAATACTCGGTATGCGATCAAAGATGGCAAGTACATCCCCCTCTCCGACCCCTCCAAGCTCTACACACTCGGCGAGCTTAACACAATGGAGAACGATATCCGCATCGAGTATGCGAAGAACAAATATCGTCATGCCCACGAGGTCTGGTCCTGGCAACCGAAGGAAGACCGCAACGAAGTTGATGGCTACATCTTCCTCCCCGCACCCTTGGGAGTCGACCCCGAGCGCTATGTACATGAAAATGGCCGTCGCCTACTCAACACCGCGCCCGAAGCTCACTGGCACAGTCCTCCATGGGGCAGCGACGAGCCCCCAGAGGTCGGCCCGTTTGTCGCCCACATACAACGTCTGTGCCAAGAGCATACGCCTTGGTTCCTAGACTTCCTCGCCCACTGCGCCCAGCGTCCTGCAGAGAGGGGCAACCACATTATCGTGTTCAAAGACCAAGGTGGGACAGGTAAGAGCCGCTTGTTCGAGATTCTGGACCTCGTATTCGGCGAGTATTCCGGCCCCATCGGCAGCGCGTTAACGTCCAACTTCAATTCGCAGATAGAAAAGCTCGTAATCGCATGGTGGAGCGACCCTGTAACCAAAGGCGGCGCCGATAGGGACCTCGAAAGTGCCCTCAAAAACTTCAGCGGCGACACCAAGCTCAGCATCAACCACAAATACGGCGCCGAGTACACGGTCACTGGGTATGGTCGTCTGATGATTGCGACCAACAAGTGGCTCGTCCCTGTGGACAGCAAGGAAAGGCGCTACACCGTCTTCGGCGGATTCAGCCCCCTGGATCACCACGAAGCCCGCGCACTCATGGATTGGGCCAATGCCGGGGGCGTAGAGCAGATCCGCTTGTTCTTAACAGAAAGAGACATATCTCAGTTCGATGTCTACGCGCCCGGCCCTCGGACCATCCAACGCGAGGAAATGGAGCGCGACTCCGCGCACCCCCTCCGCAAGATGCTGGAGTTCGAAGCCTTTGCGGATTGCGATATCTGGTCCACAGACCAAATCACAACCTTCTACAACGATAATCACAGTCGCCGCCTCAGCCCCGATGCTATTGGCGCGCTGCTGAAACAGGAAGGCTGCATTAAGAAGCCTGTCACTGTGGACGGCAAGACCGTTAGGTTGAATGCTATCAGGAATACAGAAAAGTGGGACAATGCGCCCCCCAAAGAATGGGCTGAGGAGTACAAACGTGGTCGGGATGCTAAGTTCTAAGTCGTGCAAGTGTAATGGTGAAATGGGTGTGTGTAATGCTGGGAACCCCGTACTAGGCACTTCGCACGGGTGGAATTACACTATTACACTTAAACTTAAAAAATATTG
>Ga0315910_10000435_pt1 | contig 41617 bp, 35 predicted proteins | sample EdamamesoilMG_FD_204470 | JGI IMG/M metagenome (GOLD analysis project Ga0315910, IMG submission 204470) | Garden soil microbial communities collected in Santa Monica, California, United States - Edamame soil | ecosystem: Environmental > Terrestrial > Soil > Garden | place: USA: California...
ATTTATCCGGGAGATTCGCCGACTCAGACTTTTGTTCAGGACGCAAAGTTTTGACAAACCGCACTCCTTGGCGAACTTTCACACGCATGACAACCCATTCTCCGAGGGCCATCGCGCTCGTCTTTTTGTTGCTGGCTCTGGGCGCAGCGATTCAGGCCGCGCCCTTGGAGCGCGTCCCCGCCACCACTTTGACGATGCCCGCATCGCCACCGACCTTTGGTTACTCCTCGACCAACGCGCTCGGCAATCTGGTTTTCACCAATCCGGTCGCCATCACCTCGCCCCCGGGTGAAACGAACCGGCTGTTTATCCTGGAAAAGCGCGGGCGGATTATCGTCATCACGAATCTGGCCGCGCCGACCCGGACCATCTTCATGGACGTTGTCTCGCGGGTTACCGCCAATGATACGGTCGGTGGCGAAGAAGGCCTGCTCGGACTGGCGTTCCATCCGGGCTACGCCACCAACCGCTATTTCTACTTGTTCTACGCAGGGAATGACAACACCACCGGCACCAGCACGCGGCACGATATTCTTTCCCGCTTCACCACGTCACCCTCGGATCCCAACCAAGGCATGTCCGGCAGTGAACTGAAAATCATTCGGCAACTGGACCAAGCCTCCAACCACAATGGCGGAGACGTGCATTTCGGGCCCGATGGCTATTTGTATGTTTCGCTCGGCGACGAAGGCGACAGCAACGATACCCGCAACAACAGTCAGATCATTACCAACGACTTCTTCTCCGCCATTCTGCGCATCGACGTGGACAATCGGCCCGGAAACTTGTCGCCGAATCCGCACGCTGCCGTGACCGCCAACTATCGCATCCCCTGGGATAATCCGTATGTGCATACCAATCTGGGAGGAAGTTGGAACGGCACGTTCAACGGTGCGTTAATCGTTAATCTCACTAACGTGCGCAGCGAGTTCTGGGCGGTCGGCCAGCGGAATCCTTGGCGCATGTCCTTTGATCCACAGACGGGAATGCTCTACTGCGGGGATGTCGGCCAAAACGCCGGCACGAGTTTCGAGGAGGTGGATATCGTCGTGCGTGGCGGCAACTATGGCTGGGCTTTTCGACACGGCCTCGCTGCCGGTCCGAAGTCCGCCCAGGCCCCGGCGAATTTCGACAACCTGTATCACAACCGGCCCTTGTTCTCCTATGCGACCGACTCGTCCACGGGTAATCGCGCTATTGTCGGCGGGGTCAAGTATTACGGGCAGCGGCTTTCCCAATTGTATGGAGCTTACATTTACGGCGATTACGCGAGCGGTCGCATCTGGGCGCTGCGTCATAACGGAAACACCGTGACGCAGAACACTCAGATTTTGCAGGACGCCCCGCTTTCCTGCTTCGGAATTGATCCCTCGAATGGCGATGTATTGTACGCGCATATCGGCGGCGGCATGAACTCCACCATCAAGCGCATCAATTACAACACCACCCCCGTAGGCGCACCTCTACCCGCAACGCTGGCGGCCACGGGTGCTTTCGCCGATCCGCAAACGCTCACGCCCAACGCGGGCATCGTGCCTTACGATATCAACGTTCCCTTCTGGTCGGATAACGCGCACAAGCAGCGCTGGTTTTCGCTGCCCAATACGAATCTGACCTTCGGCTTTAACCGCGAAGGCAACTTGACGTTTCCCAATACCACGGTCTGGGTGAAGCATTTTGAACTGGAACTCACCAATGGCGTGCCGGAATCGAACCGCCGGCTGGAAACGCGCTTCCTGGTGAAGAACACGGCGGGCGCGTACGGTGTCACGTATCGCTGGGGCGATTCGCTCACCAATGCCACGCTCGTGCCCGAGGGCGGGACGAACGAAATTTTCGTCCTCAACGAAGGTGGCATCCTGCGCACCCAGGTGTGGGAGTATCCCAGCCGGGTTGCCTGCATAATCTGCCACACGCCGGCTGGCGGTTTTGCACTCGGATTCAATACGGCGCAATTGAATCGCGATTTTGACTACGGCGGGACGATTACAAACCAGATTGCGGCTTTGAGTCAGGCCGGTTACTTCACCACAAACGTGCCGGACCTTCACACGCTGCGCGCGCTGGCGCATCCGGCCGACGACTCGGTGAGCCTCGAATATCGCGTGCGCTCGTATCTGGCGGTCAACTGCGTGCAATGCCATCAGCCGGCCGGCACGGCGCCCACGCTCTGGGACGCGCGCCTCACCACGTCCACCGCCAACGCCGGCCTGGTCAACGGCGCATTGATCAACAGTGGCGACGACGCCAACAACCGCATGCTGGTGCCCGGCAACCTGTCGAATTCGATGTTGCTCTCCCGCATTGCGACTCGTGGCCCCGGTCAGATGCCGCCCCTCACTACTTCGCTGGTGGACACGCAGGCCGTTGAACTCATTGCCGCATGGATCACAAACGATCTGCCATCCTTCCAATTCTTTGCCGACTGGCAGCTAGCCTGGTTTGGCGCAACGAATTCGTCTGACGCCGGTCCGCTCGCGGATCCCGATGGCGACGGCGCAAACAATAAACTGGAAGCGCTCACCGGCACGAATCCAACCAACTCGCTTGATGCGTGGAGAATCTTGATACTTCTCAGCAATGACGTTCCGGTCGTGGAGTTTCCACAAATCGCGAATCGTGGGTTTGAAGTGCAATCCGCCTCCGGACTGTTCGGTTCGACGTGGACTCCATTGAACGTGTCGGCGAACGCGCCGTTCTTCGCTATGTCCAATCGCAACGCCAGCGTGCCGGACAATGGCCCAGCCGGTGACAGCAAGTACTATCGCGTGCGCGTGTTCGAGCCGTAGCAGCGCAGGCTTCCGGGCGGGTGTGTGGCCGGGTCGCGGGCGTGACAAACCTCTCCAAATCAAGCACCGGCAACCCGACGGGTTGCGAACGCAGTCGCATACTGGCGGCTTGTACCACTTGGATTCTAAATTGAATTCCAATTTTCCTCGCCTAACATGCCGGCCATGAGTTCGTCCGCGTTTCGGGTTCGACGTGCCACGATTGATGATCTCCCCACGCTGAAGGCGTTGTGGGACGCCATGCAGATTCCCAACTCCGACCTGGACCGACGGCTGACAGAGTTTCAGGTAGCCGAAGCAGCAAACGGCCAGGTGGTGGGCACGGTGGGCTTTCAAATCTTCCAACGCCACGGGTTGGTTCACAGCGAAGCCTTTTCCGACTTTGGCGTTGCGGACCAGGTGCGCCCACTGTTCTGGCAACGACTCAACGCGCTGGCGCTGAACCACGGGGTCGCCCGGTTTTGGACACGGGAAAACTCACCTTTCTGGACGCACAATGGCCTGCAACGCGCAGACGAGGACGCGATGAAGCGCCTGCCTGAACCTTGGGATCGCTCCGCGCCCGGCTGGCTGACCCTGCGCTTGAAGGACGAAGACGCCATAGCCTCGCTCGACAAGGAATTCGACATGTTCGTGGCCGCGGAGAAAGCACGTACTGCGGAGGCGTTGGACAGCGCGCGCAAACTCAAGACAACCATGACCTGGATGGTGATATTGCTACTGCTGGGACTGCTCGGCTGGATGCTTTATCTCATTGTGATCCGCCGGATGCAGCAATGACTACCGTGTCATAGCCGGTGAAAACTCATCCGCGTGATAGGAACTGCGCACCATCGGTCCACTGGCGACGTGAACGAAGCCCATTTCCTCGGCGCGCCTGCCCAATTCTGAAAACTTGTCAGGGGGCACAAACTCCACCACGGGCAAATGCTTTAGCGTGGGCTGAAGATACTGGCCCAGTGTGAGAATGTCGCAGCCAGCGGCACGCAGATCGCGCATCGCCACCAACACTTCTGCGTCAGTCTCACCAAGGCCCAGCATCATGCCTGACTTCGTGTACAGCGAAGCTCCGCAATGCGCCTTCACCTTGCCGAGCACCGAGAGCGAGCGGTCATAAGTGGCACGATGGCGCACCGCAGGCGTAAGGCGGCGGACGGTTTCGAGATTGTGGTTGAAGATGTTTGGCTGTGCGGCCAGAACCATTTCGATGGCGTCGTTGCGATCGTTGAAGTCCGGCACGAGCACTTCGATGACAATGCCGGGATTCAATGCGCGCACGGCTTCGATGGTCTGGCGGAAATGGTTCGCGCCGCCATCCGCCAGATCGTCGCGCGCCACGGCCGTAATGACGACGTGCTTCAATTGCATCCGCCGCGTGGCCTCAGCCACGCGCGCCGGCTCATCCGCTTCCAGCGCGAGCGGTTTGGCCGTGCTCACCGCACAGAAGCCACAGGCGCGCGTGCAGCGGTCGCCGGCGATCATGAATGTCGCGGTGCCTTTGCTCCAGCATTCCCAGTGGTTCGGACATTTGGCGCTTTCGCAAACCGTGTGGAGCTTAAGTTCGTCCAGGAGGCTGCGCGTGCGCGAGAAGCTGTCCGACGTGGGCAACTTGAGGCGCAGCCATTCGGGCAGCCGGGGACGCGGTTTGGATTCAACAGCAGTCATTTAGTTTTCAACTTCTCCCAAAACTTGGCCAGTTCTTCAGGCCCGAAATCGGCAAGAATCTCGTCGTCCACTTCAATTACCGGCGCGTAGGACTGACCTGAAAGCTCGATCATCTCTTCGTAGGCCTCCGGGTCCGAGATGACATCGAGGGTTTCATACTTGATACCGTGGGCATTGAGCCAGTCCACGGCGCGATGACACCACGGACAAAATGGTTTAACGAAAAGACGGATTTTCACAACCCTTCAAACTACACCCGTATCACCCAATCGTCAGCCACCGATCTGCGCCTGGTAACTTTCTGGCGACAGCATTGCATTCACCTCGGCGGGATTCGCCAGTTTCAACTGAAAGAACCACCCACCCGCGTACGGCTCGGTGTTCACTAGCGCCGGATTGTCCACCAGCGGATTGTTGACAGCCACGACTTCGCCGCTGATCGGCGAGTAGATATCGCTCGCCGTCTTGACGGACTCCACGACGGCACACGCCTCGCCGACGGCCAATTTGCGCCCGACAGCGGGCAATTCCACGAACACCACGTCCGTCAACTCGTGTTGCGCATGGTCAGTGATGCCGACCGTGGCGGTGTCGCCGTCGAGGCGCACCCATTCGTGGGATTTGGCGTATTTCAGATCAGCAGGAACATTGCTCATAAAAGTTGCGGCACAAAAAGGCACAAACAGCGTGAAAAGGAAAATCAATTCTGCGGGTGTTTGGGCTGGATGGCCGGCTTCAGGCAACCGCCGGCTTGCGATAAATCGGCTTCACTACAATGACCGCCGGCGCGAGTTTACCGCGAATCTCGATCTCGATGGCCGTGTCCGCTTTCGCCAGGCCCGGCGGCACGTAGCCCAAACCGATGCCAAGGTTGAGTGACGGGCTTTGCGTGCCGCTGACGACTTCGCCCACTTTCGCTCCACCGGTCCAAATCGGGTAACCTGGTCGTGGCGGCGCTGACTTGCCGGTCATCTTGAAAGCGACGCATTTTTTGCGCGCACCACTGGCCTTGTGCTGGGCCATTACTGAGCGTCCCACAAAGTCCTGCTTCTCAAGCGCGACGAAGAATCCCACGCCCGCCTCGATGGGCGAGGTGTCTTCATTTAGTTCGTGTCCGTAAAGCGGATAGCAGACTTCGGTGCGCAGCGTGTCCCGCGCACCAAGGCCGCAGGGCTTCACCCCAAACGGTTGCCCCTTCGCCAGCACAACATCCCAGATTTGTTGAATCGCGGCGTCTTCTCCAACGATCTCGAAACCGTCCTCTCCGGTGTAACCAGTGCGCGAAACGAGCACACAGCCCCTGCCAAACGGGAATCCGCCAATCTCGTTCTTCGTTAGATCGGTCACGCGTGCAACCCGCATCGCAGAAATGGACGCGCCGGGAATACAGTCATTGAGAAAGTCCTTCACGCGCGGGCCTTGCACCGCCACAGCGGCATAATTGTGCGAGGCATCGGTCAGGCGCAATTCATCACTGCGGCCAAACTCCTGTGCCCGCGCTTGCAACCACGCCACGTCGGCTTCGATACGTGAGGCGTTGATGATCAGGAAATACACCCCCTCGGACAGGCCGTAAGCGTATAGATCGTCAATCACGCCGCCCCGCTCATTGCACATGAGCGTGTATTGGCCCATGCCCGGGGTGATTTTACGAATATCGTTCGTGAGGATGCGATTGAGGAAGTCCGCCGCCGCGGTGCCGCTGACCGTCACCTCGCCCATGTGGGAGATGTCGAAGATGCCAGCGGCGTTGCGAACCGCGAGATGTTCGTCGGTGATGCTGGTGTAATGCACCGGCATTTCCCAACCGCCGAATTCAATGAGCTTGCCGCCGAGTTTCTGGTGGGCGGTGAACAATGGCGTGCGCTTTAACATAAAATACAGAATGAAAAATGAAGAATGAAGAATCCGCTCACGAATCCGCCGCGCAATTCTTCATTCTTCAATCGTCTTTCTTCATTCCCATCAGCCCCACTTCTCCGTCTTCATCTGCTCCTTGGGCACACCCAGCCCTTTCAGCACGATCTCCTCGGCGAACTCCACCAATGGATTCGGGCCGCACGCGTAGAATACCGTGTTGGGCAGGTCATGCACGTGTTCCCGCACCCAATCCGCCGTGATGCGTCCGCGATGACCCGTCCAAGTATCCTCCGGCACAAGGCGCGTGCAAGTGACAAGGAAAGTGAAGTTCGTGTTCTCCGCGGCATAGTCGAGGAACTCGCGTTGGAAAATAATGTCGTTGGTCGTGCGAACACTGTAGAGCACCGTGATCTTGGTAGCCAGTTCGCGGCGCGTCGCTTCGCGCACGAAGCCGCGAAACGGCGTCACCCCCGATCCCCCGGCGATGCAGATGAGGTGCTTCTCCGGCTCGAATACCGGCAGGAACTTGCCCGCCGGCGGCAACACGCAGAGCTTATCGCCCGGCTTCGCCCAATCCACAATGCGCGTGCCCATCCTGCCCTCACGCTTGACGGTGACTTCGTAGAAACCACGATCCAGCGCGCACGAGGAGAGTGAATAGGCTCGCTTGTAACCGGGCGTATCCGGCCAGAAGATGGTGATGAACTGCCCGGTCTTGAATTCAGGCGAATGACCGTCGGGCCACTTCAGCCGGACGGTTTTCGTGTCCGGCAGCTCAGTGACGACAGACTCGACCGCCATCTCAGTAATCTCTTTTGCCATAACTTGCGGAGAAGTGCGGCGAGCATAAGTGAACCAGCCGCGCAGTAAAGTGCCGTTTCAGGTGCGGTGTTGGAGATAGAGCCACAAGCGGCCCCGCAGATCGTGCAAACATGTATCCCGTCACTTGGAATTCAAGCGAGTCATCACTTCCTGCGCCAGGACGTCGTAGGCAGCGGCGCTGGCGCTGTATTTGTCGTAATGGAGGATCGGTTTGCCGAAACTCGGGGCTTCCGCCAGCCGTGTGCTGCGAGGGATGACGGTCTCAAACACCCGCTCGCCCAGCAGACTGCGCACTTCGCTCACCACCTCGTTGGAAAGCTTGGTCCGCCCATCGAACATTGTCATCACGACGCCAAATATCTCCAGCCGGGGATTGACTCCCGCGTCGCGTAGCTGGGTAAGCACGCGGTTCATCATGGAGATGCCTTCCAGCGCATAATACTCGCATTGCAGCGGAACCAGCACACCATCGGCCACAACAAAAGCGTTCAAGGTCAAAATCCCTAGTGAAGGAGGGCAATCAATCAGAATCAAATCGAAGTTGTCCGAATCACGCACCGGTTGGATGGCGAGCGCGAGCCGCTGAAGATGATTTTCCGCACGGGCTAATTCGACATCCGCGCCGCACATGTCCACTTCACTGGGGATAATTGAGAGCCGGTCAAACGCGGTGGCTTTGATCTTTTCGATCAAGGCTCCTTCGCCCAGCAACGGCCGGTAGGCGCTGCCGCCCTCCAGCTTCTCCACGCCCACACCACTGGTGGCGTTGGCCTGCGGGTCGAGATCAAACAACAGCACCCGCCTGCCCGCCGCAGCGAGACAGGCCGCGAGATTGACCGCGGTGGTCGTTTTCCCGACTCCACCCTTCTGATTGGCTACCGCGATGACTTTGGTTGGCACGCGGGACATTAAAGAGGATTCAAGCGGCACATCAAGCTTTGGGAAACTCCGACGGGAAATTCCTCAGCACCCAAATATCCAACCGCAAAATAATTTCCCAAGGCCGGATACAATTGAATTTAGGTATTTCTTCCCGGACTTGCATTACGCTATTCGCAGTCTATTTTGCCTCAGGAAGAATATCTCATCATGAAACTGATTCTGATTCCGCACTCCGTCACCCTCACCAAAGCCATTGAAGATCATGTCGTAGCCAAACTTGAAAAGCTGGAGCACATGGATCATCGGGCCATTGACGCAAGGGTCATATTGGAGCACGACCACAAGCGCATCCCGGAGAAGGCTTTCTCCTGCTCGATGCGCCTGAGCGTGCGCGGGCCGGACCTCTTCGCCGAAGACCGGGAGGAGGACCTCTACAAGGCCATTGACATTGTCTGCAAGAAAGTCGAACAGCAAATCCGCACGCGCCACAACAAGGCCAAGGCGCGCCATCACAGCGAAGCCTCCAAAACCAAACGAAAACTCAAAGAGATCGGGCTTTGACCATCAGAGCAACGATTGCGAACTGAACGCACACCGAGCAGCGCTTGTTTTCGTGCCGGCCAATACCCAACTCTCCACGCCCAACACTGAACTGATTCTTCGCGCCCGCGTCGTCTTCCCGGTCACCCGACCGCCCATTGAGGACGGCGCGGTCGTGGTTTCCGGCGGCCACGTCGCAGCAGTGGGCCCGTGGCGGCAGTTGCGCCGTGAATTCACGGGACCGCTGCGTGATCTCGGCGAGGTCGTCCTCCTGCCCGGGCTGATCAACGCCCATTGCCATCTCGACTACACGCACATGGCCGGCCTGTTTCCGCCGCAAAAAAGCTTTTGCGACTGGATCAAGCTCATCACCACAGAGAAAGCGCAGTGGATCTTTTCGGACTATGCAGAATCGTGGATTGCGGGCGCAAGAATGCTCCTCCAATCCGGCACAACCACGGTCGCCGATATCGAAGCCGTACCCGAGTTGTTGCCAGAGGTATGGAACGCCACTCCGTTGCGCGTGCTGACCTTTCTGGAAATGACAGGCGTTCGTAGCCGGCGCGAACCCAAGGCAATCCTCGCTGAAGCCGTCGCGGTCATGGATGTTCAACCACCGCATCGCGGCGACACGGGACTTTCGCCACACGCCCCCTACTCCACATCGCCGCTCCTGCTCGAAAAGACCGCCGCCCTGGCGCGGAAACGGCAACTTCGCCTGGTGACACACATCGCCGAGTCCGCAACCGAGTTTGAGATGTTCACGCAGGGCCGAGGAGAAATGTTCGACTGGCTGCGCCGCAACCGGCGTGACATGAGCGATTGCGACGGACGTTCGCCAGTCCAGCATCTGGCCCGTTGCAACGCGCTGGGCCCGCATTTGCTGGCAGTCCACGTCAACCATCTCGCCCCGGGCGATGCTGCCTTGCTCGCCCGCAAGCGCGTCAGTGTCGTGCATTGTCCCAGCAGCCATGACTACTTTCGGCACCGGGAATTTCCGCGCCGCGAACTGGCTCGCGCCGGCGTCAATCTCTGCCTCGGCACGGACAGTCTGGCCAGCTTCCGCAAACAGCGCGGATGGGAAACGAAACTAAGTCTGTTCCAGGAAATGCGCGCTTTCGCCACAAAGCATCCCGATGTTTCCGCCAAGCAAATCCTCCAGATGACCACGCTCAACGCCGCCCGTGCCCTCGGGCTTGCCGGCAAGGCCGGTGAAATCCGCACCGGAGCGTTCGCCGACCTTATAGCCCTGCCGCTCCCGGAAAAACTGCCGGAGATTTGCAGCGCGATTGTCCAGCACTCCGGGGACGTCGCAGCCAGCATGATCGGTGGCGAGTGGGCAAAGACGCCCTTGTGATGGAGCGCCGGTCTCTAATCCGGCTCGTCGAACGAGCATTCTGGAAACGCGCCGGGTCGGAGACCGGCGCTCCACACATTTGGGACTCGTAAATCGTAAATCGTAAATCGTAAATTCCCACCGTGCCGTCATTCGACCAGGAGTTGCGCCGCCGTCTCGACACCATCCGCGAGCAGGGATTGCTTCGCGAGTTACGCCGCGTGGATTCCGCCCAAGGGCCGCGAATTTGTATCGGCGGACGCGAACTGATCAATTTCTCCTCGAACGATTATCTCGGGCTGGCCAATCATCCGGCGTTAAAAGAAGCGGCGACCAAAGCGATTGCGGATTTCGGCGCCGGCGCCGGCGCGTCTCGCCTCATGTGCGGCTCACTTGCGCCGTTTCATCAGTTGGAAGAAACCCTCGCCACGTTCAAAGGCACAGAGGCTGCATTAACTTTTTCCACAGGCTATGCCGCCGCCCTGGGGACAATCACCGCGCTGCTCGGCAAGGATGACATCATCATCGTGGACAAGCTGGTTCACGCCTGCATCGTGGACGCCGCCAGGCTCAGTGGGGCGAAGCTTCGCGTCTTCGCCCACAACGACCTGAACAATCTCAAAGAGATTTTGAAATGGGCGGACACAGTGCGGACTGCGAATTGCGGTTCTCAAACCAAGTCGCCGCACATTCTGATCGTAACCGAAAGCGTATTCAGCATGGACGGCGACCACGCGCCCTTGGCGGAAATCGTCGCCCTCAAAGAAGCTTACGGCGCATGGTTGATGGTGGACGAAGCCCACGCCACGGGACTCTACGGAGTAAACCGGCGCGGCCTCGCGGAAGAACTCGGCGTCTGTGAAATGATTGAAATCCAAATGGGCACGCTCGGCAAAGCATTAGGTGCGAGCGGCGGCTACATCTGTGGCTGCCGGGCACTGGTGGATTTTCTCGTCAACCGCGCCCGCAGTTTCATCTTCAGCACCGCGCCCGTTCCCGCAGCTGCAGCCGCAGCCACCGCAGCATTCGGTATTCTGCGACAACCTGAGGGAGCATCACTCTGCCGTACGCTTTGGGAACATATTGACGCTTTCCAAAAGCTTAATGCGGCAATGTATTTGCCGCTCAGCGCCATCCTGCCTTTCAAGATAGGTGATGAATCCCGCGCCATGTCGGTAGCTTCAGACCTTCGCGAACGTGGATTCTTTGTCCCAGCCATCCGCTATCCAACCGTAGCTCGGAAGGCCGCTCGGCTTCGCGTGACGTTGACCGCTTCACACTCCAAAGAGGAAATCATGGCACTCGGGAACACCTTGACGCCGCTTTCCCTGCAACTGTCAGGACTCCGCGATGCATAGACTAGCTCAACTCGACCACGCCCACATCTGGCATCCGTTCACGCAGATGCGCGACTGGCTTAAGCGCGAGCCCATCATCATCACGTCGGGCAAAGGCGCAGTGCTGCGCGATGTTCACGGCAAGGAATACCTGGACGCCAACTCCTCCATCTGGACCAACCTGCATGGCCATCAGCATCCGAAGATCAACGCAGCAATTGTACGACAACTCAAAAAGATCTCGCACAGCTCGGCGCTTGGTTTGGCGAATGAGCCGGCGAGCAAGCTGGCGGCCGAATTGGTGAAGGCAGCCAATCCCGGTAGCCGTCGACGTGAAGAGGCGGATTCCACGCTGGTTACGAAATCCATCTCCTCAAGTGGGCGGCTACAAAAAGTGTTCTTCAGCGATGACGGCTCGACCGCGATCGAAGTCGCGCTCAAGCTGGCTTACGAGTTCATCCGGCGCACGCGCGGTTGGAGTTCACGCTTCAGCGTGTCCCCAAACAAGCTAAAGCTTGGACTCCAACCCAAATTCCTCGCCGTCGACGGCGCCTATCATGGCGATACCGTCGGCGCAGTTTCGCTCGGCCACATTGATCTCTTTCACAAAGCTTACTCCGGTTTGCTGTTCAAGACGGACAAGGTGATGGCACCGTACTGCTATCGTTGCCCCTTCAACAAGGCCAAACCGGAACGCGAGGACGCGCGAAAGTATCGCAAGTGCAACTGGGAGTGCGTCGGCAAAGTGGAACAGAAACTTTGCGCGCAAAAGAGGCGAGGCAATCCTTACGCCGCCTTCGTCTTCGAGCCACTTATGCAAGGCGCAGCCGGGATGATTCCGCAACCGAGCGGCTGGCTGCGACAGGTCACCGAACTCGCGTGCGCTCACGGAGCGCTCTTGATTGCGGATGAAGTGATGACCGGCTTTGGCCGCACTGGCGTCACCTGCCATGTGGATGATGCGGCCATCGGTCGCGCCACGAAGAGTTTTTCAGACGCAAAACTTTTCGCCTGTTCCCGCGTGGGGATCACTCCGGATTTTCTCTGTCTGGCAAAAGGTCTGACCGGTGGCTACTTGCCCATGGCTGCCACTCTCACGACGCAAAAAATCTTCAACTCGTTCCTTGGTGAGTATGAGGAGTTCAAAACCTTTTTCCACGGACACAGTTTCACCGGCAATCAGTTAGGCGCCAGTGCCGCGTTGGCGAGTTTGAACATGCTGCAAACCAAACAATCAGTCCATTCACGCGCCGTTCTTCAAAAGACGATGGCGGACGAATTGAAATCGCTGTGGTCGCTGCCGAATGTGGGCGACATCCGGCAGGTAGGACTCGTCGCGGGGATTGAACTCGTTCGCGACTGGCAGACGCGCCAGCCATTTACCCTCCGTGAACAAGCCGGCATACGTGTCTGTGAAGCGATGGCCCAACGCGGCGTCCTGACGCGGCCGATTGGAAATGTCATCGTCCTCCTGCCGCCCTATTGCACTACACCCGCGCAAGTGCGGAAGATGGTGACGGTCTTGCGCGAAGCCGTGAACGATACGTTGTAAGCCTCAAGCACCAATCTCCAAGCCTCAGAGAAGTGCCAATAAAAAAGCCCCAGTCAACAGCCATGAATGGCTGGGCACTTGGAACTTGATGTTTGATGCTTCTTTGAAGGTTGGTGCTTGGTGTTTGGAGTTTTATTTCGCCCCAAGCAGTTCCTTCAACTTCGGCTCGATCGCTGCGGCCCAGATCTCGTAACCCGCTTCGGACAGGTGCAGGTAGTCCGGCATCTTGGTCTTGGAGATGGAACCATCGGCTTCGATCAGTTGCGAGCCGAAGTCCAGGTAGTGAATCATCTGGCCGTCCGCAAGGTTGGCCAGCGCCTGATTGATCTGGAGGATTTTCCCGCGCTGTGTGGAAAACGTTTGCGCCCGGGGAAAGATGCCGAGGACGAGAACCTTCGTGTCCGGCAGCCGCGTGCGCAATTGTTTTACGATCTGCTGCACGCCTTCGAGAATTTCTGCCTCCGTGTTGTCATCGCGATTTGAATTGTTGGTCCCGATCATCAACACGGCGGCTTTGGGTTTGATGCCGTCCAACTGGCCGTTCTCGAACCGCCAGAGCACATGCTGCGTGCGATCACCGCCAATGCCAAAGTTCAGGCACTTGCGGCTGCCATAGTATTTCTGCCAGACATTCTTGCCCGCGCCTTCCCAGCCTTGCGTGATCGAGTCGCCGATGAACGCGATGTCGCACGGGCCGGGATTGTCCTTGGCGCGTTGCAACACCTGCGCCTGCCGGTTCGTGGCCCCGCCGGTGCGCGGCACAGGAATGATGGCCTCATTGACGCGCGAAGTTGTTTCCGCAGGCGCAGCGGCTGGAGCAGCCGGTTGCGCAACCAGGGAAATACTGAGCAGGGAAATGACCGCGAGGTTGGTGAGAATTCGGGTGAATGTTTTCATAATCGGCGCGGAAGATTGGCGGTCCCCGAGTCCCGATGTCAACCTGTCAATCAGAGCGTCCAACGCAAACCACCATTCATTGCGTAGTCGTCTGCGCCAGCCGTTGATTGATCCGATTCAACAAGTCCTGTTTGCTTGACTCGAACCCCAGCCGTCCCAGTTGGGTGACAATGGCATGCCGCGTGGCATCACAGAAATCCGGGCGGGCGATCATTTTCTGCAGGATGGCAACCTTGCTGTTGTCGAATTGGAGACAGTGATACGTGGTGTTGATCAGATGCACCTGGACGGGCGGCGCGAGGTCGGCACGCTCGGCGATCTGTCCCAGCGCTTGGGTACGCGAGGAATCCATGTTGAAGTGCGCCGCGGCGTCAATCTCCGCAATGGTCGCAGCCTGGCCGGGGTCAGACACCACGACGGTGGGCGGCGGTTGGAACGCCGGCGGGGGCGGCGGCGACTGGACGCGCGAACCGATACTGACGACGCAACCGGAGATGGCAAGCGTCGTGGCAATCAAACCGAAGTTGAGGCAGAATCGCTGGAAGATTGGTTTCATATTGTTGCTAGGACTGACGATGTTTGGGTTCTATTCAAACCTTTCCGCTCCCTGCCTACCCGCAGCCAACAACCGTCCCTCATCGGACAAGCGCGACGCGCGCTTTGGAGTGCGATGACTTGTCATCGCTTTGCGCAGGCGACTTGTCGCCGTCAAAAAATTGGAGCTTACATTCCAAGGAAAGGGGTCGGTTCAAATGATTCAACGCGCCGCCTTACGCGGCGCTGACTGGCTGACAAGTCAGCCAGTCAGTGAAAGCGGCGACAAGTCGCCGCACTCCAAATCAATGCCCATGCTGATGCTCCTGAATATATTCCTGCTTCAATCCCAGCTTCTCCGGCGCGTGCAGCACGAGCATCTTCATGCGGATGTCCGCGGGCACTTCCTTCGCGGTCAGCTTGGAAACCACGATCATCAAACCGATGGCCAGCGGTACGGCCCACAACGCCGGTTGCTCGCAGAGAATGCGCAGCAGCGGTTGGGTGGCCCAGAAATCATTCAGCGGCTTGAACACCGCGAACAGTTCGCCCGTCTTGCCCGGCGCAATTGCCAGCGTGCTGAAGCTCGTCAGTGAAATCGCCACCATTGCGCTGACGCCGCCCGTCAACATCCCAACAGCGGCGCCTTTCATCGTGAGTTTGCGCCACCAGACGGCCATGAAGAGCAGCGGGAAATAACTGGCCGCCGCAATGGCGAACGCCTGGCCCACCATGAAGTTGATTTCCAATGGTTCCACGAATGAACCCAGCAACACCGCCACGCCACCGAGGACGACCGCAAAGACCTTGAACATCTTCATGCGTTGATCGGGCGTGGATTTGGGCCGAAACATCCGGCCATAGACATCGTGCGCCATTGCACCGGTCATGGAGACAAGCAGACCGCTGAACGTGCTCATGAACGCGGCAAACGCGCCGGCACAGGTGATGCCCGAGAGGATCGAGCCGAGCGGCGCGTATTTCTCGTTCAGCAGGCGCGGGAGTTCGAGGACGATCTTGTCCGTGCCTTTCGCGCCGATGCCGGAGTAAAGCTCGGGGAACAGGTTGCGCCCCATCACGCCGAACACGGGCGGGAAGACATAGAAGATGCCGATGAGAATCATCACCCACATCGTCGTGCGCTTGGCGGCGACGCCATCGGGGTTGGTGTAGAAGCGCACGAGGATGTGCGGCAATCCCGCCGTACCGCACACCAACGCGATGATGAGCGAGTAGGTGTAGAGGAGGGAATAGGGACGCGGGTCAATGGGGACAATGCTCGCATCTTTCGTGCGAAATGCAGTAATGACACTTCCCTCGTCAACCACCGTGACGCCGTTACTTGAAAGAACGGAATGCAAGGTTTTGGGAAGATCCTTCCCCTTGATTTGTTGAGTCTCTTGCGGCCAGTGAATCAAAAGGTTCGTCAATTCCGGGCTGTATTTGATTTGAGATGGTTTTCGGTTGAATTGCCGCTCCACCGTCGAGGTTAAAACCAACTCGAATGCAGACCTATTGGTCGGCGGAAAAGAAAAAACCTGCTCGGGATCAAAACCTGATTGTTTCCCGCCGCTTATTTTGTTGAACGCTTCTCGCAAAGAATACTCCATATGCTCAATCGCAGAACCCAACGGGTTGACGAGCAGCGAACCATCATAGGTGGGGGTCGGCTTCGCCGCCTTAGCTGCTTTGGTCGTGAGCGGGCCGAAGGGGGAAAGCCAGGTGGAATCGGCTGGGGCTTTCTCGGGGAGAGGTTTGCGGTTTTCAGACGCATAAACTTTGTTTGCTATCTCGGTCGGTACAGCCCGCACAACGAAATTGTCATCGTACGCTAGCGTAATTCCGTTCTTCGAGATCGCATCCAAGAAATCCGCTGCAAACTCCAAACTCGAACGCGACTTCCGCGGGAAATGAATCATTTGATACTTTGAAATACTCTTCTCGCGTAAAACCGTCTGCCGAATCATTGCCCCGAAAGTTGAGAGCAATTGAGAAACCGGGATTTCGGAACCGCTGTATTGGTGGCCATCAAATTTGCCGTTGATAAAAAAAGTCCTCTTGGCCGGCAGCCCCAGCCAACGACGAATTTTGTACTCATACGTTACCCGTAATGTTGGAGGCCCGGCAAAGTCCGCTTCATATTCGAGACTTCTTAGCGCTTCTGGAACTGGTTTTGAATCCTTCGGCAAGTTGTCATTGAGTTGTTTCCCATAATGCCCATAAACCGCCATGAGCACGAAGATGGGCACGGAGATGGCGAACATCTTGGCCCAGTATTGAAACGCCTGCACCAGCGTGATGCCTTTCATGCCGCCGAGCGCGACGTTGAGCGTGATGACCGCGCCCACCAGCACCACGCCCGCCCAATACGGCAGCCCCGGAAAGATGTAGGCCAGCGTCGTCCCCGCGCCTTTCATCTGCGGCATCGTGTAGAAGAACCCGATGAACAGCACGAAGCACACGGCGATCTTGCGGAACAGCGGCGAGTCGAACCGGCCCTCGGCGAAATCCGGAATCGTGTAAGCCCCGAAGCGTCGCAGCGGCCCAGCGATGAAGAGAAGCAGAAACAGATACCCACACGCGTAACAGACCGGATACCACAGCGCATCGTAACCGCTCGACATCACCATGCCCGCGATGCCCATGAAGCTGGCGGCGCTCAAGTATTCGCCGGAGATGGCGCTGGCGTTCCAGCCCACACTGACGCTGCGGCCCGCCACGAAGAAGTCGCTGGCCGTCTTGGAAGTCTTGGCCGAGCGGAAGCCCATCCAGATCGTCACAATGACCGTGACAGCGCTGAAGGCGAGGATGTAGGGGTCAACCGTGGCAAGGATCGGCATCATGGCTTGGTCGTGTCCTCGGGTTTGACTTCCGCCACCTCTTCATTTTCCAGTCCAATGGAACGACGGATGAAGTAGTACGAGATACACCACACCGCCGGGAAGAATCCGATGCCAAGCAAGAACCACGTCAGCGTGAAACCGAAGATGCGTTTCGCCATCAACTCCGGCCAGAAATAATTCGCCAGCGGCAGGCCGAGCAGCACGACGAGAAACGCCAGAGCACAGGCGATGGAGAGCTTGAGTTGCTTGCGCATCAGCGAGTGCAAGAACTCCTCGCTGTGCATGTCGAGCCGCTTGTCCGACGACGGGGGTTTCACGCGCGGTGTTGTAGTCAACCGCGCTGCGGAAAGCAATCGCCGATACAGGCGAGGATCATCCAGCTGCCAGCTTCAGGACATGATCAAACTGAGCTTTCGTCACTGGCTGGACTGAGAGCCGTGAATTGTTCACCAGCACCATGTCTTTGAGGGCTTTGTCTGCTTTGACCGTCGCAAGAATCACCGGATTCGGGAGCGGTTTCACGGCAGCAAGATCAACGCACACCCAATCGCCCTCCTTCGCCGTCGGGTCGGGATACGCAGCCTTCACGACCTTGGCAATTCCCACGATGTCCTTGGTTTCGCCGCTGTGGTAGAACAAAACCTGATCGCCGACCTTCATCGCCCGCAGATTGATACGAGCCTGGAAGTTCCGCACGCCGGTCCAGGCGGTCTGGCCGTCCTGGACCAGTTGCGACCAGGAGTAGGTTTCAGGTTCAGATTTTGCCAGCCAGTGGTTCATCGGAGGATTTACGATTGATGATTTACGATTTAGGATTGCTTCGTGAGTCTGGCTGAAAATCTCGATTCAATTCAACAACGGATTCGGGCTGCCTGCGAACGCGCCGGGCGCGATCCTTCGTCCGTGACGCTTCTGGGCGTGACCAAGACGCATCCCGCAGAAACTGTTGCCGAAGCGGTCAAACTGGGTTTAACGCACTTCGGTGAGAACAAGATCCAGGAAGCAAAGGCAAAGATTCCCAACTGCCCCGGCAAGGCGCGCTGGCAATTCATCGGCCATCTGCAATCGAACAAGTGCCGGGATGCCGTGGAACTATTCGAGATGATCGAGAGCGTGGACAGCCTGGCCATTGCCCAGGAAATCAACAAGCGCGCCGAGCAGGCAGGCAAAACGATGCTGGTGCTGTTGGAAATAAACGTGGCGGGGGAAGCGAGCAAATTTGGTCATCAGCCGGAGCAAATGCTGGCGGACTTGCCGGCACTGAACGCGCTGCCACGGATTGAAATTCACGGGTTGATGGCCGTGCCACCATACACTCCAGTGGCCGAGCGTTCGCGTGGCTATTTCAAAGCCCTGCGGGAGTTGAAGCAACGCGCCGAGCAATCGCTTGGTGCTTCCCTACCCCATCTGAGCATGGGCATGAGCGGTGATTTTGAAGTAGCCATCGAGGAAGGCGCAACGATCGTGCGCGTCGGCACCGCGCTGTTCGGCGAACGGAGTTACGCCAAGGCTCAAGGTGGTTAAGGGGATTTTACTTCAATTCATCCGGTTCGCGTGTAGGTTGGGTGCGTGACGATCCAGACCTTCAAAAAGGAAATGACCGCTGCCATTCGGGCGTATGACAAGCATGTCGTCTGCCTGTGCAAGACGCCCGACGAGTTTGAAGCGGCGCTCACCTCGCTGATGACAAAGGCGATCAATGCTTACGAACAGCGCCCTCCGGGGATGCGTCACGGCATTGCGCTGGATTCCCAAGTCACGATCATCCTGAGCCAGAGCGACAGCGACCGGCCGCTGTGCGGGATTTATTTCAACCTCCATTCCCCTTACCAGAAGAACGCGCTGCCCAAGACGGTCAAGGAAGTGAAGGAAAAGGAAGACTAGCCGGCGACTTAACGTGCACGGACTTCGTCACCCGCCTGCGCCTCTCCCATCGTCACGTCGGCCACGACGTGATCATCACGTTGTGGACCGGTAACCTTCACTTCGCCAATCTTGATACCCTGCCGGAAAAGATCGAGTCGTTGTTCGAGCATCGGAAGGTGGCCGACCGGGAAATTCAGCACCACGAATCTACCGATGGCGTTGAAGCTCACCACGCGTCCCGTCAGCACGGGATTGGGGGTGACGATGAGAGCCGACTTGCTGGTTGAATTCGATTTCGGTTCGGTTCGCCTTGTGTCTGGCTCAGCAGCCTTCGGAGGTGGACGCAAATCAGAGGCAGTCTCCGGCTGCGACGCACAACCTGCGGCAATCAGCACCAGCCCGAAGAGTGAAAGATACAGCGGACGCACGTCCTGAGTAGAACGAGGGACAGCCAGCAGGTCAACCGCGAAGGCAAAGGGAAAGCCTCACTACCCTCAAACGATGGCGGGCTCACTTCCTTCAGTGATGACCGTGTCGGTGTGCTCGTAAGCCGGTGCGCAACAGCAAAGCAGGTGTAATGTCTGACTCCCTGTATTCCAGAGTTTGTGCTTCTGTCCGGGAGGGATGGCGATGGCGTCACCTACACGGACCTCGCGCGTTTCGCCTTCGATCCACATCCGGCCACTGCCCTGGGTAATGAAATAAATCTCCTCCGCGCGCGGGTGATAATGCTCCTGCGTGCTCGCGCCGACCGGCAGGCGGGCTTCCGCCAGGCTCTGATTGCGGATGGCAGAGTTGCGATGCGCCAGCAGCTCGCGAATTTCGGAGCCGTCCTTGGTGATGAAAGCGGAAACGTCGCTCAGGTTCTTGATGTCCATGCAGTCACTGAACCACGAACAGACACAATTGAACACGACGAAATTTCCGTGGTGTCAGAGCTTGGCAATCCAGCTATGCTGCACGCATGAATCATTCGCCCGGATTTCTCGCCCTGGTCAACGAAGCCAAGACCCGCGTCAAGGAACTCAGCGTGGCGGAGGCACGCGCCCGGCTCACGGTAAATCCCAAAATTGTGCTGCTCGACGTGCGTGAAGATAATGAGTGGCTCAAGGAACACGCCGCCGAGGCCAAACATCTCGGCAAAGGGATTCTGGAACGTGACATTGAAAGTCTCTATCCGGACAAGAATACCGAAATCATCATGTATTGCGGCGGCGGTTTCCGCTCAGCGTTGACCTGCGAGGTCGCGCAGAAGATGGGCTACACGAACGTGACATCGCTCATCGGCGGTTACAAAGCCCTGGTTGCGGCAGGCTGGCCGATGAAGAACGGCGAATAAAATCAGGCCGCCGGCACACAGCCTTTGATCCAGATCCGGCGCAATGCGTTTGCCAGTGATGTCACTTTCTCGGGCGTGCATTCGCCCATCAGGCAGATCTGGATCCAGTTGCGGCGGCGCAGATACTCGCTGTTACAACTCAGCAGAAAGCCGGCGTCCTGCATCTGGCGGCCAAACTCCACGGAATTCACTTCCGGCGGTAAAGCAAGCGTCAGTACCACCGGCGAAGCGGTCGTCCCTCGACCAACAATCGCAAATCCCAGTTCCTCCAACCGGCTACGAAGTCCGCCGGACATCCTGACAACACCCGCGAACCGCGCCGTCCAGTCCACATGCTTGACGGCGGCATGCAACGCGTGCAGAAGATTTGAAGAGAAAGTGAACGGAATCCCCTGCTCGCCCGCGTAGTAGCTTAAGTCAAAATAGCGGGGCAGCGGCGACGCAGGAGCGGTAAGTTCGTGATTGTAGAAAACCATCGCCACGCCTGGATACGAACGCAGCCCCTTGCCGCTGGCGCCAGACGCAAGATAAGCGCGCCGCAAATCCACCGGCAACGTGCCAAGCGTGCTGATGCAGTCGAGGGCAAGCTTCGCACCGTGGCAGTCACATAGATCAGCAAGGGTGGTGACATCATTCAAAACACCAGTGGACGTTTCACAGTGCACGCACCAGATCCAGGCCGGAGGATTTGGTCGGGAAAATTTTGCCCGCACCGCAGCCAAATTAAGCGCTTCACCCCACGCGCATTCGAGCAGATCAAAGTCCAGTTTGAAGCGTCGGGCCTGATCGACGAGCCGCTCACCAAACTCACCGTTGCTCAACATCAGACCGCGACCGGGCAGCTGCGAAAGCTGGGCGCCGATGACATCATTGGCCAAGGTGCCTGAACCGGAAAGCAGTTCGATGTTCCGGGCGCCGGTGAGTTCGCAGAGGATGCGTTTTGTCGCCGCAAAGTCGGCCTTGAAGGCATCACAACGATGCGATTCGGGCGACTGCTCGAACGCCCGGCGCACTTCGCGCCGCATGGCCACGGGGCCGGGCAGGAAATTCACGGCGCTCGCATGAAAGGACTTGGCCGGCGCCGCCCGCAGGAATTCGCGAGCGGTGACTTCAAACGTTTCCAGCTTGATGAACATGGGCTGGAATTGCGCCTCGCCCGTGCCGACCACGGGTCCAAACGGCACGAAGCCGAGATGTTGATACAGCCGGAGCTGCCGCGTGGTGCCGGAAATGATGGCGAGGTCAAAGCCCCGTTCGACACCGTGCTGCCAGAGCAATGCCAGCAAGCCGGAGAGAATCTGGCCTCCCCGCGCGCCGCGATGCTTCCGATCAATCGCCAGCAACCGGACCTCCACCACGCTCCGGCCGCCTGGCAACAGCGTATCGAGGTCGGGAAGTTTTTGATCGAGTGAGAACGGGCGGTTGCCGCGGGCGGCGAGCATGCCGACGAGTTTCTTTTCGTCGAGGCAGATGAGGTAGGTGTTTTCCGCATGAAATTTGTCCACCAGCCGGTGCGCAGGCGAAGCCTTGTGTTGAGGGATTTCCTCGACGAACGTCTGGTAGTTGAGCCGGTGAATCTGCTCGATCTCCCACTCCTCGGTGGCAAACTTGAACACCAAAGGCGATTTTGACTGGCTCATGATTTGGTTTTCCCGGGGGTTTCAGCTGCGGGCCGACGAGTGACGGTCGTGGCGATCTCGTCAACGATGTTGCTGCGGTGAGCGATGAGAATCATGCCAGTCAGCATCGCGACCAGGGTCGTTTCCAGCGGATCATGCTCAAAGCCATGCGCCGCAAACGGCAGGACAACGAAGGCAAACAGACCAGGGAGAGTCGTTCTCCGGGTGAGCAGGAACAGCAAGGCAAAGATGGCAGCGTAAGTAACCGCAAGCCGCCAATCGAACACCAGCAAGCCGCCCAATGATGTGGCCACGCCCTTGCCTCCCCGGAACCGCAGTTGCGCCGGCCAGATGTGGCCCGCCACCACTGCCAGCAACGCGAGCAAGGTCACGAAATCGTTGTGTCCAAATTTCCGAGCCGCCCAGACAGCGAACATGCCTTTGGCAAAATCCCCGAGCAGTGTCAGCAGAAAACCCGGCGGGCCCAGCACCCGGCCCACGTTACGCGCTCCGGTAGCGCCGCTGTTCATCCCCCGGATGTCCTTCCCGGTACGCGCCAGCACAAGATAATAGCCAGTCGCAAAGCAACCAAGGATGTAAGCCCCCAAGCCGCAGGCCGCGGCCCGTTCCCAGGAAACCGATTGCAGTTGTTCCAGCAATGCCATGATCGCGTTGAGTGACCCGCCCGAGATACGCTGGCATCTTAGCCGCAAGGCCGCACACGTGGGAATCAATTATTTTCAGCGGCCATTCAAGAAAATTGAACTTCGGCCAGGGGTCACAAAGAACCGGGCAGGACTGGTGGAGCCGGGAACAGATGATTCCAGATGGTCCAACCGGCAAACACCCAGATGGCCGCCGCGATCGCGATGTAGGGTCCATAGGGCAGGCGGGAAGACCATTCGCGCTTGCCCACTACGATCAGTGTCACGCCCACCGCCGCGCCGATGACCGAACTGGCGAGCAAGGAGAATACGGTTGCCTGCCAGCCGAGGAACGCACCGATCGCCGCCATGAATTTCACATCGCCAAATCCCATGGCTTCGCGCGGCAACACCAGCTCCGATGTGAGCATCTCCATGTGCAGACATTTCTCCGGATCAAGCTTCTCGTCATTGATCTGCAATTCGTTCGCCACCAACGCCACCCGGACGCGCGCATTCGCGTAGCCGCGATCCACGAGTTCAAGCTGCCGGGCCTCGATGACGATGGTGTCGGACTTGCGGTAGAAGATGTCTTCGTAGGGAATCGCGCGCTCCGGCAGATGGATCGCCGATTCGGAAAACACAATGCGGGTTTCCCCGGCCAGTTCGATGCGTTGCCGGCCAAACAGGAGTTTACCCAGACGCAGGATTGCGTACACCACCCCACCACCCACCACGATGCCCAGGAGGCTTGACATCAATCCCGCTACCAGCGAGGTCTGCGCGTGCAACGCCGGCAGGAGGAAAGAGAGCACGAACCCGACCATCGCGCCACCGATCGTGATCTCGTCCGGGATGATGAAGTGTTCGAAGTCAATGAAGGTGGCCGCTATCAGTCCGGAGAGAAAGAGACAATAAACCAGAGCGAGGAGCGTTGACGCCTGAGCGAACGCACCCCAACACGCCAGGAACGTCAGACCGGTCAGCAATTCGACCAGAAAGTAACGCGGCGAAATCGGCGCGCGGCAGTTCTTGCACTTTCCGCCAAGCATGAGCCAGGTCAACAGCGGGACATTAAGGAACCATGGGATGGAATACTTGCAGTGCGGACAATGCGATGGCGGGGTCACCACGCTGAGCCCAAGCGGCAGCCGGTAGATCACCACGTTCAGGAAGCTCCCTACCATCGAACCGAGCACAAAGAACACGACTCCCCAGAAAGCCGGGGGAACGGGCGCCCAGTTGCGCGAATCAAAGATGGTATCAAACATGGAGGCAGAGCATCCGGCTTATAACAGGTTTACTTCTCCATAAACATTCTGTTGCAGCGCCCGGCGCATGATCTCGATCGGCGCGGATTGACCGGTCCATATCTCCAACGCTTTCGCACCCTGATAGAGCAACATCCCCAACCCGTTGGCCACGCGACTGCCACCTGCTTTGGCTTGTGCCAGTAACCTGGTTTCCGCCGGACGATAGATCATATCAAACACACAGCGGGCCTGCCGGACCGTGAACTGCTTTTCATCTACCGGCAGCGGATCGTTGCCGGCCAGCCCGAGGGACGTGGCGTTGATGGCCAGATCGAGTTCGCCTCGCGGATACTCCAAGTGCACTTTCACGGTTGGATGCCGGCGGCGGATTTCTGCGGCCACGGTCGCCGCTTTGGCATGGGTCCGATTCACCAGGAACAATTCATTCACACCTTCGGCCGCAAGTTTCAAAGCCGCGACATTGCCGGCCCCGCCGACACCGATCAGCAAGACCCGCGCGCCGCGCAACTCGACTCCGAGGTCTTCGCGGATGGAACGCACGATGGCATCGGCGTCGGTGTTGAACCCTTGGGCCCGAACCTTCTCGGGCACGACGTCTTCAAACTGATAGATCGGCAGCCACTCGCCGCCCTTCTCCCGCCCCTCGAATCGCACCGTGTTGACCGCCTGCCAATGTTTGGCAGATTCATCCAGCGCATCCATGAAGTCCATCGCCAGCAATTTGTGCGGCACGGTAAGATTAACCCCGACAAAGCCCATACGTTTCGCTCCCACCAAGGCTTCGCGCAATTCCTCTGGGCGAACGTCACAAGCGAGATAGCGCCAATTCAGCCCGAGTGTGGCCATGCCGGCATTCTGCATCGCGGGCGACGCCGAATGACGAACGGGATGTCCAAACACCGCGCAATAACGGGTGCGCGCGTTGATCGGGAGGGCGAATGGCTTATCGAACGGTTCCGGCACGCGGTGTTTATACGGGTGCAAGTGCGAAGTTCAAAGTGCAAAGTCGGGTCAAACCGTAACGGCTATTCTAATCTGCACAATTCTGTGGCTTTCGGGAGGATTTTTTGAAAGAATCTGGCAGGATTCAGTCCAAGTGAACAATGAACGCACGTCGTAAACTGCTTAGCCTGCTGGCGGCGCTTTGCTTCCTCGCTCCGTTGACGCTCCCCGCGGATTCCACCAACACGCTGGTCTGGAAGGCCGGAAAAGTGGATGCCGACGTCCGCAACATGAGCCTGCAAAATGTGTTGGAGGCAGTGGCTCACCGGTCCGGTTGGCAGGTTTTTGCCGAACCGGGTCTGGACTACTCAGCCTCCGCGAAATTCAAAGGCTTCACTCCCGGCGATGCGCTGCGGACGTTGCTTGGGAATCTCAACTTCGCTCTGGTCCCCCAGTCCAATAACGTCACGCGGCTTTTTGTCTTTCGCACCGACCGGCAGGCGGCCACCCGCGAAATCCTCGCGCGCGATGCCACTTCAGCGGCCAAGCAGGGTAAACGCGTACCAAACGAATTGATCGTCCGTTTCAAGAGCAAAGCTGACGCCGAGCGATGGGCGACTTTGCTGGGCGCAAAAATCACGGGCAGCATCCCCGAGCTGAATGCGTATCGTCTGGAATTTGCCGATGCCGAGGCCGCCGAGAGCGCGCGCGAGCAGATGTCGAAGAATCCCAATGTCCTCGGTGTCGAATACAATTACTACGTGGATCAACCCAATCCCGCCAGCGAACTCAACGGAAACGTCAACCGGCCGTTCACGCTCAAGCCCAAGCCGAGTGCGAATGGCGGAGTCGTGATTGGACTGATTGATACCGGAGTCCAGTCACTGGGTACCGATCAAGATGCATTTCTTCAGAAGAAAATCTCCGTCGCTGGTGAAGCGTCATTGGATCCAAGTTCACCTTCCCACGGCACCTCGATGTACAAGACCGTTCTGGACGGCATACAAGCCGCGACTCCACCAGGCGGCAGTACGCCGACAGTCGTGGCTGTCGATGTGTATGGCGCAAATCCCTCCACCACCAGTTTTGATGTTGCCCGGGGAATTTACGCCGCTGTGAATGAAGGGGCGAATGTGCTTAACCTCAGTCTAGGCGGCTCCACCGACAGCGCGGTTCTGCACGAAGCCATCGCCAGCGCGAGCCGGCAGGGCATCCCCGTGTATGCCGCGGCGGGAAACGAGCCGGTAAATACCCCGTTCTATCCGGCGGCTTACCCGGAAGTGACTGCTGTCACTGCGGTAGAATCGATTTCTGGCCAGCAACCACGGATCGCCTCGTATGCCAATTACGGGAGCTTTGTGGATGTCGCTGCCCCGGACGGGAATATCGTTTACTTCAACGGCAAGCCATACTATGTGCGCGGGACTTCGGCAGCGACAGCCTACATGACGGGTATAGCATCAGCAGGAGTCGCAGCCTCGGGCCGAAGCTGGAGCGATGTAAACGGAATTATTCGCGCCAAATTTGCCGTCCCACGCCGCAACTAACCGCCGCGCTAGGGCGAAGCGCACCCAACCTTCGCAAAAACCCCAAGATAGATCAGGGAACTGGCAATCAGCAGCATCGGTTTGCCGTACATCAAAGCGATAATTCCGGCAGCCAACACCGCTGAAAGCATTAGATATACAACCGTCGCGGCAATGAATTTCATGCCGCAAGTTTACTGAAACGAACCGCCAAGGCAAGCTGACCGTACGGAGTGGGACTCATGATCCCTGTGCTCTCAGTCGCGCCAGTTCAGGATCACCTTGCCGGACTGGCCAGAGAGCATGGCGTCAAAGCCCTGTTGAAACTCCGCGTAATGAAACCGGTGCGTGATCACCGGCCGGATGTCCAGCCCGCTTTGCAGCATGACCGTCATCTTGTACCAGGTGTCATACATCTCGCGACCGTAGATGCCTTTGATCGTGAGCATCGAGAACACGACGGTGTTCCAATCGATGGCCATCTCCTTCTCCGGGATGCCCAGCATCGCAACGTGAGCGCCATGGCTCATGTTCGCCAGCATGTCGCGGAAAGCCGCGGCGTTGCCGGACATCTCGAGTCCGACGTCAAAACCCTCAGTCATCCCCAACTGCTTCTGCACGTCCTTCAGATTCTGCCTCAGTGGATTCACGGCCAGGGTCACGCCCATCTTGCGCGCCAGTTCGAGCCGATGTTCGTTCGGATCCGTGATCACCACATAGCGGGCTCCCGCATGTCTCACCACGGCCGCCGCCATGATACCGATCGGTCCGGCGCCGGTGATCAACACATCCTCGCCCAGCACCGGAAACGAAAGCGCCGTGTGCACTGCGTTGCCGAATGGATCAAAGATTGATGCGACGTCCAGGTCTATCCCCTTCGCATGATGCCAGACGTTGGTCATCGGCAGCGAAAGATACTCAGCGAACGCACCCGGGCGATTCACTCCTACGCCCTTCGTGTCAGCACACAGATGCCGGCGGCCGGCCATGCAATTACGGCAACGGCCGCACACGACATGGCCCTCACCACTCACAATGTCGCCGACGCGGAAATCATTCACATTCGTGCCGACCTGGACGATCTCGCCGACGAACTCATGGCCGACGACCATCGGCACCGGGATGGTTTTCCGCGCCCAGTCATCCCATTTGTAGATGTGGATGTCCGTGCCGCAGATGCCGGTGCGGTCTACCCGGATCAACACGTCGTTGATGCCCACCGCGGGTTCTGGCACGTCTTCGAGCCAAAGTCCCATTTCAGAGTGGCGTTTGACCAATGCTTTCATCGTCGATGGTAATTAAGCCAGATCAAAGGTTGATTGCGCGCTTACGTCACGTCAAGCACTCCGGGATTTGTGGCAGCGTCCTAATTTTGCTGAGGGGCAGTCGCCACATTGAATTAGGATACTACCGAATTTGCTGCCTGTTTGGTGAGTTCTCCGAAGTCACACTTCAACCGCGCGCTATGTCGTTCTTCTGGTCAACAATTACGGCGGGTCTCATTTGACCCGGCCCCGGAAGAATCGGAACGGCTGGTTCGTCGCCGTCGAGTCAACGAACTGGAATAAACCACCTGACGGCACATTTGTAGATACGGGAATCCACGTGGTCAGGTTGGTTGACGCCTCCACCACGTAGTTCACGCCATCAGTCCCTTGCACTGCGAAGCTGACGTTACCGTCTGGTTGATGGTGCGGCGAAAGCAAGATGGGCGGCGACGTCAGCGAAGCAAGTTCAATAAAGCAAATCTTGTTGTTCACCGATCCGCCAGCGTTGCTTACCGTCAACCGGCCGTCAGTCACCGTCACGGTGCCGATGCCTTCAATCCATGGCGCTTCACTGGTTGGCGTGCCGCTTACCAGCAACAAGCCCTCGACCGCAATCTGGTAATTACTGTCGCTGGCGGTCGCGTCCCCGGAAACCAATCTGGCCTGGTAGATGCCATTCGGAACCCCAATCTCCCATACTGTTCCGCCGCCGGGCTTTTGCATGTGATTCAACGTGTCGTAGCGCAGATCGAACGAGTTGGCTGCATTCCGATAACGGCTGTTGCCGGTATTATCCACGTTCCAGCCGTAGGAATATCCGTTGGTGCGCGGACCAAAGATCTGGCCATAATCCGGAAGATAGCCAGCTACCAGCGGTGCCGGCGCCTGGAAATTCACTTTCACGACGAACGCGTTGGCGCCGAGCGGCGCGAGAATGGAAATGTTCACCGGCGCTGACGTCGCAGACGATCCGAGATGATCTGTAGCCCAGGCGCGCAATGTGTAAGCCCCCGCTGGCGCAGTAGGCCAGACCAGCTCGTACGGCGACGTGATGTCAGTGCCCAAGTGCGTGATCTCGCGGACAAATGAGACATTTGTGATGTAATTAAGATCATCAGTTACAGCCGCGCTCAACGGAATGTTCGCGCCGTAGGCGAACACCGCCCCATTGGTGGGTGAGGTAAGTGTCACCGTCGGCGGCTGATTCGCCGCCGGAACGATCGAGACATTGTCAAAGCTCGCAGTGCACAGCAGCGAATTGTTGTGCGCCGTGACCGCCAGCCCAAGATAAACCGTGTTCGCCATCGTGATGGCCACGCTACCGACCTGCGTCCACGTATTTCCATCCGTCGAAGTAAAACCGGTGAACGTGCCGCCCGCGCGAACGAGCCGCACCCAGGCAGGCGCCGCAAATTCCGGCCCGTCCGTGTTATCGCTTACTCCGCCGACGGTCGTGCGCCGCTGGAAAGCCGAGCCGTTGCCGGCTGTGATCGCCATGAAGGCGTGTTTCGCGTTGTCAGAAAGCGATTCGCGGAACATGACCCCAGCCTTGGCCCACGGGTCGGTGTTCTGCAACGCCGTGACTCGGGCCGTGATCTGGCCGTCGCCCGAGAAGGCCAAATAAGCGACGTGTGCCCCGTCGCTATTGTCCCAGATGTCAATCCCGCTGCCAGTGATCGTGAACTGGCCATCAAGATAAGCCGAATCGCCCGCGAGCCCGACGGCGCCGATGTCAGTATGCTGCCAGGGCGGTGGCAAATCATCCGGCAACGGCGGCAACGAATTGATCCAAGCAGCCAGCACCGTCATCGCATCAGCATCGATCATGTTTTTGGCCAGCGGGGGCATTTTGATCGAGGCCAGACTGTTGTCCCGTTGATAGAGCACGGAGGCGGCGAGATTCGTCGGCACAACGATGCGGGCGCCGGTGATGCCAAGGTTGTTGAGTGCCGTGCCTGCGATGATCCCTTGATTTGTCAGTGGGGTGTCGAATCGCGCATCAAACAACGCGTTCACACCGCCGTTGGGTCGATGGCAGTGCGCGCAGTTCGCGTCGAGATAGGAACGTACCCGAAATTCGAGCGATGCATTTGTGGCGGTGACCGGCACCAGTTTTGTGTAACCGGGAATCGCTGGCTCGCTTACCGGCGCGGTGAACAGGCCCGCATGATTCAACGCGCGGATCTGATTATCCTGCACGCCTGTCAGCAGGTAGTCGAAAGCGCCATTGAGTTGCCGGGTGTTCACGCCCAGCACGCCGCCAGAGGGGATCGTGTGGCAGGTAAGGCAATCCTGCCGGCCCGGATAGGACCACATTTGAGTACGCAGGCCGGTGGCCGTGGTGATCAAAATGTTTTCGTTGGTCATCGTAGGCACCAAATCAGCGTCGCTGTGATCGGGTCGCCACTTGTAACTCGCGCCGTAAACCTGGCCGTTCGTGCCCCGCACGAGCAGGCGGGTCTCGAGCCGCTGGCGGATGGCGGAGTTGGTTTCGTTCACCGAAAGCTCGAAGTGCTTCACGAAGACCGAGCCGTTCGGGAAGGTCCAATTGCCGGTCGGCGAGAAGGCCACAAAGGTGTTGGTCGGCACGGCCATCCAGCGCGTCTTGTGTGCCGCGTCGGACCACAACGGTGAATTCACCGTGTACGGCAGCAGCGCTGGATTTGGAGCGAGGGTGGCGAGATCGGCAAAGGCTCCGGTTTGCGAAAGCAACGCCGGCAGCGGACGGCTGGCCGACGGCGGACCAGACTTGGCAAGCTTGTAGATGCGCCCGCCAATGCTGCTCATCTGGCACATCAGGATCTCGTTTTTCGCATCGAACCCGAACGAAGAAAGCCCGGTATAATCGGCGCCCGAACTCGGTCCATCGCCCTTGGGCAACGTCCCAAGCGGCTGCTTCGTCGCGGGCTGCGTGGTTTCATCCATCACCCAGATGGTGCGGGTGACATTGTCACCGAAGACATAGCGGCCGCCCAATTCCGCGGCGAATTCGCTGCCGCGATAAACGTAACCTCCAATCACCGCCACGCCTTCGTTGCGCGGGTAATCAAGGATCGGCGGCTTGCTGATGCCGAGGTAGCTGCCGGGCATCGAACCGAGGAATCCTTCGCAATAACCCCACTGAAAATTCAGGCCGGCTTCGCCGGGTTCCATGCGGCTGATCTCCTCGCGTGATCCTTCACCAACGTCACCGATGTAAATCCGGCCCGTGGGCGGATCAATCGTCATGCGATGCGGGCTGCGGAGTCCAAGGCAGAAAAATTCTTCGAGCACATTCGCCTGTCCCACGAACGGATTATCATTCGGGATGTAATAATTTGCCGTGAACCCAAGGTTGGGCTGGCGCGGCGGCGCGTGACTGATCGAACCACCCCGCATATCCACGTCAATCCGGAACACCCCGGCGAGCAACTTGTTCGTGATCACCTGCCGATTGACGCTGTTGGCATCATCACCATCAGTCCAATAGAGGAAGCCGTTCTGGGGGTGGAAGAAAATCCCGCCACCATTGTGCCAGGTATCGTTGGCAGTCTGGTCCACAAAAACGACTTCCGTGTTGGTCGTCGTCGTGCCCGCGGCATTTAAAGTAAAGCGGGAGAGCCGATCATGGTATTTGTTGGCGACGGTGTGGGGCGGACGGGAGTTCGGATTGCCGGCTACCGTGCCAGGCGTGACCCACGTATAGTAACAAAACAGATAGCGGTTGGTGACAAAGCCGGGATGAAACGCCAACCCGAGCAACCCGGAATCATCCCACCCCTGGCACTGGGCGCTGATATCGAGCACCAGCCATTTCTGGGTGGTGTTCGCGTTCGTGGGGAAACACCAGATGCGCCCTTCACGTTCCCACACGCATAACAGGTTGGTGCCGGGCACGGGCAGTATCCCCAGGGCGTTGGTGAAGACCAGATTCGGGAACGCCGGCACGATGGCCCAGTTGGTGCCCACCACCGGCGCGGTCTCCGGCATCACATTGTTGAGAAACGGCCCCAGTGGGGGGCGGTTGGTCAAGCCGTAGGACTGGGCTTTCGCTGAAAGCAGGCCGGCGACGAGCAAAATGAGAATAGCAACAAGACTTAACTTCGCTCGGGATGTTTGCATCGTGACAACTCTAAATCGTGATTCGGTCCGCGAGACAATCTCACTTGGCGGGCCATTAAGCAAACGCCATCGTGGTTTCAGAATGGCGTTTGGAATTTCCGGAGCCCAGGTGACATCCATCAGATTCGTCATCCTTTCGACAATACCAGTTTGCAACCTGGGTGCTGCCAGGTTGGATGTTTTGGTTTTTTGACATGCAGCGCGAAGCAAAAATACAAAACATCCGGCGTTACAAAGCAAGGAGTCATAATACGAAGCAAAAGCTAATCAGCTTCTAACAGATAATCCACCCCCCGAATGTGGGGAGGGGAGGCACATTTGTCCGATGCGCCGAAAATTGACCCCGGGAACAAACCACCTCCTTGCGCGTTCGGGTTTGCCGGGACGCACTTAAAACAAATCAGCCATCACTTGAAAAGCGATGGCTGATTACAGTTACTTCCAAAAACTCGTTCAAGCTCGGCGCCGACGCATCATGAACAACCCACTCAATGCCAATCCGGTCAACGCTACAGTCGAGGGCTCAGGAACGACGGTGACGGCAAACCCCATTTCACGGACGCCTCCGTTGAGGGCCCCGTACTGTCCGGCACTAAACTGTCCCAAGCGATAAGCCTGGCCACCGGGATTGGGCGTTGCTCCTCCTCGGGTCCAAAATGTGTCGTTGCTGATCGGCGTGGTCGGCTGCATGACGAACGCGTAGTACTGATTGGGCAGCAAACTCACGGCATCCGCTCCGGAAAATGTCATCTGCATCACGTTCTGGGCACCGCCAGCACCGGCATTGTAGGTGACCTGTAACGACATGGAGGAGAACAGCGTCGTGCCGGGAGTAAATGTAGCGGAACCGTTCTGGACATAGCCGCTGGCGGGTCCAAGATCGTAAAGAAAGATGTTGAAGGTGCGAGCAACCCCAGCCAGCGTGACCTGGATGTCGCTCAAAGTCCCGCCGGTACTGAGTGTGAAGCCTTGTGCCAGCCCGCCGGAGCCCCAGTTGCCTTCCGAGACAAACGCGCCATTCGGATTGTTCAACGGATTTGGGTTCGCATACGTGACATAGGTCGGCGTTCCAAGCCAGCTTGTCCCCAAGCCATCTGCGGAACTCACACCCGCGTTTACTGCGGTGCCAAAGCTCGCAAACATGGCGACAGGGAGAATCCCCTTAATCAGTTTCCGGGCAGAGATCTTCATAGATACATGAATTGCTTACGATTGCCTCTGAGCGGTCCAATGCTATCAGGCCGGGCTGCGATGGGAATGGATGAAACTATTAACTTCAAGAAAACGGCTGCCTTTTCATCAAATCCTCCATTCCGGTATTCGCCCGACGTTGTTAACCTTCAGCAGCGAATGAAAGCCAAGCTGGCCGAATGGCGGATGCGTTTCATGGGGTTGCTGTGTCTCACCGCCAGCGCAATCCCATTTGTCGCTGTTCCAGAAGATCAACCCAGGTTTGCCAACCCCATTCTCCCCGGCTTCCACGCCGACCCAAGCATCTGCCGCGCGGGGGATGATTATTTCATCGTTACCAGCTCGTTCGAGTATTTCCCGGGTGTGCCGATTTATCGGAGTAAGGATTTGGTGAACTGGAAGCAGATCGGCCACGTGCTCACGCGTAAGAATCAATTGAACGTCGAAACGATGTACCCCTCGGGTGGCATTTTCGCTCCGACCATCCGCCATCACAACGGGACATTCTATATGATCACCACGTTGGTCGGCGCTGGTGGCGGTCGCGGTGGGAATTTCTACGTCACAGCCACCAATGCCGCCGGGCCGTGGTCGGACCCGGTCTGGCTCGACCGTGAAGGGATTGATCCTTCGCTTTTCTTTGATGTGGGCGGCAAGGTCTACTACACGCGCCAGGTGGACGGCGAGCGGGGCTACTCCGGCCAACAACTATTGAATCTTCAAACCGGAAAGCTTGAAGGTGAGCGCAAGGAACTTTGGCGTGGAACGGGCGGTGTCTGGCCCGAAGGCCCGCATCTCTATAAGGTCGACGGCAAATACTATCTGATGATTTCTGAAGGCGGCACAAGCTATGATCACATGCTCACGGTAGCGCGCAGCGATTCGCCGTGGGGACTATTCGAGCCGAATCCCAAGAATCCAATCCTTACGCATCGTCATCTGCCGGAGCATCCATTCCAGGCGATGGGCCATGGCGATCTCGTTGAGACGCCCGATGGTTGGTGGGTTGTCTTTCTCGGCTTCCGTCCACAAGGCGGCAAGTTTCATCACATCGGCCGCGAAACCTTTCTCGCGCCCGTCACGTGGGAAGATGGCTGGCCGGTCGTAAACGGCGGCAAACCGATCCCCGCCACTCTGCCCGCGCCGAAACTCAAGCCGCATCCCTGGCCGGAAGAACCAGCACGCGATGAATTCGATTCCGCCAGGCTGCGTCTTGCCTGGCAGTTCGTTCGCAATCCCGTGGCAGAAAACTATTCGCTCATCGAACGTTCCGGCTGGCTGCGGCTGCGCGGCTCGGCGGTTTCGCTGAACGACGTCGATACTCCCACCTTCATAGGCCAGCCGCAAACCGCGCTGAACTGTCGCACGGCGACCAAACTCTCGTTCACCCCGCAAGCAACCAACGAGGAAGCCGGTCTTGTGCTGCGTGGCAATGACAAGAATCATTGCGAAATCGTCGTCACGCTGCGCGACGGTAAACGGGTGATCGGCCTGCGAAAGATTCTCGATGGCAAGGAAGTTGAACCAACCGCCTTCCACGAAGCCCCCCCGGGCGAGATTGAGTTGAGCGTCAAAGCGGTGCCGTTGAGCTATGAATTTTTCTTTCAGCCGGCTGGCGGCAAGGCAACACGGCTTGGTTCGGCACGCACGCGCGACCTTTCAACCGAAACACTCACGGCGCAGAAGGGCGCGCACTTCAACTTCACCGGCGTTTACATTGGTGTGTTCGCCACCGGCAACGGCCAGCGCGGTTCCGCACCGGCGGACTTCGACTGGTTCGAGTATCAGTCGCTGAGCAAATGAACCGGCTTGCTTTCACAGCGGTCGTTGGTGCACTGATGGCAGCCGGTACCGGTTGCGCATCTAATTCACCACCACCAAGCCCTGTCGGCGCGGTTGCAACCGGCAAATACCGCAATCTGTTTGCTGAAACGGGACAGTCACAGGCGGAAGTCACTCGCAAACTCAGCTCCGCTTTTCAGCAGTTGTTTCACGGCAACCCGAAGACCGAGGCAGTTTACTTTCCCTTTGGGACAAATGCAAACGGCCCGCTGGCTTATGTTTCCGACATCAACAGCCGCGACGTCCGCTCGGAAGGAATGTCCTACGGCATGATGATCGCGGTGCAGTTGGACAAGCGCGCTGAATTTGACGCGCTGTGGAATTGGTCGCGGACCTTCATGTATCACACTGCCTCAAATCACCCGTCATTCGGCTATTTCTCGTGGTCGCTCAAGACCAACGGCGTGCCCAATGACGAAATGCCCGCCCCGGATGGCGAAGCCTATTACGCCACGGCGCTGTTGTTCGCTGCCGGGCGCTGGGGCAACGGTGAAGGAATCTACGATTACCGCGCTGAGGCCAACCGCATCCTTACCGACCTGCGGCATCGTCCGTCCATCACCGGCAAGACGATCAAGGGCACGCAGACAGCCGTCGCGATTTTTCATCCCGAACACAAGATGATTCGCTTCACCCCGGACGTGGATAATAGCGAACACACTGATCCGTCGTACCACTTGCCGGCGTTTTATGAAGTGTGGGCGCGCTTCGGGCCGGCACGGGATCAGGAGTTCTGGAAAGCCGCCGCCTCGGTAAGCCGGGATTTTTTTTATCGCGCAGCGCACCCAGCAACCGGACTGACGCCCGAGTACGGCAATTTCGACGCCACGCCCTGGATCGCACCGTGGCATCCACGCAGTGGCGATTTCGTCGCCGACGCCTGGCGCACCGCCATGAACTGGTCGGCAGACTGGGCTTGGTGGCAGGCAGATCCGCGGCAAAAAGAATTGAGCAACCGGCTGCAGGCGTTTTTTGAGTCGAAAGACATCGCCACTTACGCCAGCCGATTCACGCTCGACGGCAAAACGCTCGGCGGTGATCATTCCACTGGCCTAATCGCGATGAACGCTACTGCCAGTCTCGCCGCAGACCATCCGCGCGCGAAACAGTTTGTCACGGCCCTGTGGAACACCCCGGTCCCCACGGGCCAGTATCGTTACTATGACGGCATGCTCTACCTGCTGGCTCTGCTGCATTGCGGCGGCGAGTTTCGCGTTTGGCCGCCCAAGTAACCTGAGCCTGAGCCCAGATCGCGATGTCCACTTAACCGTCAATCAACAACAATCGCATCATGAAGATTGATGACATGCGTCTGACCGTCGCTTCGCTAACCTCGACTGAAATCCACAAACCAACATCATGAAAACTCACACCACCAGCAACATCTTTACCATCTTTGCAATAGCCGGCCTGACGCTGGCGTTCACCGGTTGCAAATGCTGTACCGAATCGAAAAGTGGAACTGCCACTGCATCTACAACTGCTGTCGCAAGCGCGCCCAAGCCCGTTCTGCCGACGATCCGCATCAAGACCGGCGTGGTCGCCACACTGAAAGATTCCGCCGGCAATCAATGGCTCGCCGACCAGGGCTTTACGGATGGCGAAACCATCGAACGGCCCGAGTTGAAGATCGAAGGCACGAAGGACCCCGCCATCTACCAGGCCGAGCGTTACAGCATGACAAGATTCACGCAGCCGGTGCCGAACGGAAAATACATCGTGAAACTTCACTTTGCCGAAACGTACGAGGGCATCACCGACAAAGGTCAGCGGGTGTTCTCCTACAATGTCGAAGGCAAGGAGTTCAAAGATTTCGACCCGTTCGCCAAATCCGGCGGCTTCGCCCGCGCCTATGTGGAAACCGTCCCCGTTGAAATCGCCGATGGCCAACTCGACATCACGTTCACGCCGAACATCGAGAACCCGGAGATCAACGGCATCGAAATCCTGCCCGCGCCGTGAACGTTGCGTTGAAACGGTCCCTGTGCAGCGCGCTGAGCGTCTGCAGCATCACGCTGGCCAATGCGACCGAAAGCACTTCCACCGCATTGCCGCGCAGCACACCCGAAGCGCAGGGCATTTCGTCCGCAGCCATCCTTGATTTCGTTCAAGCGGCGGACAAGCAAGTCGACGCGATGCACAGTTTCATGCTCGTGCGCCACGGTCACGTCGTCGCGGAAGGCTGGTGGTCGCCGTTCGCCGCTCAGACACCGCACTCGATGTATTCGTTGAGCAAGAGTTTCACATCGACGGCGGTCGGACTGGCGATTGCCGAAGGCAAGCTGAGTCTCGATGATCCCGTGTTGAAATTCTTCCCTGAAGATGCTCCGGCAAATCCCGGAGATAATCTGAAAGCCATGCGCGTGCGCGACCTGCTCCGCATGAACACCGGCCAGCACGCCGACGACATGGCGAAGTTTTCATTCGAGTCGGGCGAGCCGCTGGTGAAACTGTTCCTCTCGATGCCAGTCGCGCACAAACCTGGAACGCATTTCTGGTACAACACGCCCGGCACGTTCATGTGCTCGGCCATTGTGCAGAAAGTCAGCGGGCAGACTGTGTTTGATTATCTGAAGCCCCGCCTGTTCGAACCGCTCGGGATCGAAAATCCGACGTGGGAAATGAAACAGCAATACACCTTTGGCGGCTCTGGTCTGCATATCCGCACCGAGGACATCGCCAAATTCGGCCAGCTTTATCTGCAACGCGGCCAATGGGGCGGCAAGCAGCTCGTCCCCGCCTCATGGATCGACACTGCCACGGCGATGCAGACTTCCAACGGCAGCAATCCCGCGAGCGACTGGGATCAAGGCTATGGTTATCAGTTCTGGCGCTGTCGTCCGGGTTGCTATCGCGGCGATGGCGCCTTCGGACAGTTTTGCATCGTGATTCCCGAAAAGGATGCCGTCATCGCCATCACCAGCGGCACACGCAACATGCAAGGCGTGATGAATCTCGTGTGGGAAAAGCTTCTGCCCGCGATGCAGCCGAAGAAATTACGCGCCGATCAGGATACAAACAAACGGCTGGCGCAAATTCTCACAAGTCTGACAGTCCGTCCACAAACCGGCAGTTCAGCGCCCGCTACGCCAACATGGTCCGGCAAGACGTTCGCCATGCCGACTAATGGCCAGAAGATTGAAGCCGCCGGGCTGGAATTTGATTCCACTGGCAGGAGCGTCACGCTCATCACGCGCTTTGGTGGCGTTGAACAACGCACCGCCTGCGGCAATGGCACATGGACGAAAGGGCGGATGACCTATGCCGGGTTTGAGGAACAACCGATCGCCGCCAGCGGCGCCTGGACGGGACAGGATACTTACACGGCTAAGCTATGTTTCTACGAAACGCCCTTCTGCCTGACGGTGAGCTTGAAATTTGCCGAAACCCAGTTGCTTTACGACTGTGAATATAACGTCAACTTTGGTCCGACCAAACAACCTCAGCTGGTTGGAAAAACTCCGTAGCTTTGAGCCACTTCAGCGATGAAAATCAAAACCGCATCCCATTTGAGAAAGCTGATCGTCATGAGCGCGCTGATTACATCGGGAACATACCAGGTCCAATCACAGTCAAATTCTCTCGGTCAGTTTGAAGCCAACGGCGACATCGGCAATCCCACGCTCGCCGGCTCAGTGAGCTATGATTCCGTGAATCAGGAATACACGCTCACCGCGGCCGGAACAAACATGTGGTTCGGGCGGGATCAATTCCACTTCGTTTGGAAGAAGCTCAAGGGCGATTTCATCCTGCGCGCGCGCGTTGAGTTTCTCGGGCCAGGTGTGGACGCCCATCGGAAGGTCGGTTGGCTGGTGCGGCCGAACCTGGAAGCTGATGCGCCGTACGCCGATTGTGCCGCGCACGGCGGTGACGGTTTGACATCGTTACAATACCGGCGCGCCAAGGGCGCGAACACGGAGCAAATCCGCCTCGCCATCACGAACGCCGACGTCCTCCAGTTCGAGCGCCGCGGCAGTGATTTCATTTTCTCCGCCGCGCGCGATGGCGAGCCGTTCGTGACCGGCCTTCTCACAAACCTTGATCTGGGTGACGAAGTTTTCGCCGGGCTTTATCTCTGCTCTCACAAGGGCGACGTGGTCGAGAAAGCAAAGTTCCATGATGTGCGAATCATCCGCCCGGTCAAAATCGGTTTCACACCCTATCGCGATTACATCGGCAGCGTGTTGGAAATTCTCGATGTTCAAACGGGCAAGCTGGAAACGATCTGCAGTTCCAAACAACCGTTTGAAGCGCCGAACTGGACGACTGACGGCAAGGCCCTCATCTACAATATCAGCGGTCGCGCTGAAGGGTGGGGACGTCTCGCGCGGTTCGATCTCGCTACGCGCACGCCGACGCTGATCGACACTGGCACATGCATCAAGAACAACAACGACCATGTGCTGTCCTTTGACGGCGCGATGCTCGGTATCAGCGATCAAAGCGCACCTGGCGGGCAATCCACGATTTACACGCTGCCTGTCGCGGGCGGAACGCCGAAACGCATCACGCCGCTGACGCCGTCGTATCTGCACGGCTGGTCGCCCGACGCAAAGTGGCTAGTTTACACGGGCGGGCGCAGCAACAAGTACGACATCTACAAGATTCCGTCCGACGGCAGTGGATCGGAGGTGCGGCTCACTGACTCACCCGGTCTGAACGATGGCCCTGAGTTCACGCCCGATGGAAAATGGATTTACTTCAACTCCACCCGCAGTGGCAAAATGCAGATCTGGCGGATGAAGCCGGACGGCTCGACGCAGGAACAGGTCACAAACGACGAATTCAACAACTGGTTTCCGCATATTTCGCCCGATGGCAAGTGGATCGTCATCATCAGCTACGCGGAGCCCATTAATCCAAGTGACCATCCTTACTACAAACATTGTTATCTGCGAATGGTGCCTGCCGAAGGTGGCAAGCCCAAGATCATCGCATATGTCTATGGCGGTCAGGGCACGATCAATGTTCCGTCGTGGTCACCCGACAGCAAACGCATCGCTTTTGTGAGCAACACCGATTTCTAGGCAAGGCTTTCATGCGAATCAACATCACATCCGGCGACCGACTCTTCCTCCTCATCGCATCGTCGATGTTTCTGAGCCCCCAGCCTGCGGGCGCGCTCACCACGAACTCCTTCGTGGAATCACAGAGCGTCAAGGGTGGTTTTGCCATCGTCGCGAAGGGCAAAGCCACCGACATTCATGTTGATACCAACGACTGGCCGGGTGTCATCCGGGTCGCAAAGGATCTGCAGACAGACATCAAGCGCGTCTCAGGCGCAAGCGCCACGCTCACCGACGATGCCAGCCGGCTCGGCAAGAACGCCATCCTCATCGGCACGTTGGGGCGCAGTGCAGTGATCGACCGCCTTGTCCGCGAAAAGAAGCTCGACGTGAGCGACATCGCGGGAAAATGGGAGGCAGCGCTGGTGCAAGTGGTCGCCAATCCCCTGCCCGGCCTCGACAGCGCGCTCGTCATCGTGGGCAGCGACAAACGCGGGACCATTTACGGCGTGTATGATGTATCTGAACAGATGGGAGTTTCGCCGTGGCATTGGTTCGCTGACGTACCGCCGAAGCAGCACCGGCAACTCTTCGTCGCTCCCGGACGACATCTGATCGGTCCTGCCGCCGTGAAGTATCGCGGCATCTTTATCAACGACGAAGGCCCGGCGCTTATGACCTGGGCGCGCAAGAAATACGGTGAGTTGAACCATGGCATGTACACGAACGTGTTCGAGTTGATCCTTCGCTGCAAAGGCAATTACCTCTGGCCCGCGATGTGGGACAACTCCTTTGCCACTGATGATCCGCTCAATGCGAAACTCGCCGATGAATACGGCGTGGTCACCAGCACTTCGCACCACGAGCCGATGATGCGCGCCTGGAAGGAATGGGAACGCGCCGGCAACCGCCGCGGCAGTTGGGACTATTCCAAGAACGACGTCCGCCTGCGCGAATACTGGCAGGAGGGTTTGCGGCGCACGAAGGATTACGAAAAGGTCATCACTCTTGGGATGCGCGGCGATGGTGACGAGCCGATGAGCGAAACCGAAAGCGTCGCGCTGCTCGAACGTATCGTGGCCGATCAACGCAAGATGATTGGCGAAATGATCAATCCACACATCGAGCAAGTCCCGCAGGTCTGGGCACTCTACAAAGAGGTGCAGGGCTACTACGAACGCGGCATGCGTGTGCCAGACGATGTCATCCTGCTTTGGTGCGATGACAACTGGGGTAACATCCGCCGGCTTCCCACGGCCGAAGAGCGCAAACGTTCCGGCGGGGCGGGAATCTATTATCACTTTGATTACGTCGGTGGACCGCGGAATTACAAATGGATAAACACCGTGCCGCTCCCGAAGATCTGGGAACAGATGAATCTGGCCTGGCATTACGGCGCAACCAATCTCTGGATCGTGAACGTCGGCGACATCAAGCCACAGGAAGTGCCGCTGGAATTTTTCCTGTCGCTCGGCTGGGATCCGCATACGTGGACCAATGACAATCTCGACGTTTACCTCCGGCGCTGGGCGGAACGCGAGTTTGGCGTGAAGCATGCCAACGACATCGCTGATATCGTCGCCAAATACGTAAAATATAACAATCGTCGCAAACCCGAACTGCTCGAACCCGGGACGTTCGGGCTCGACAACTATGGTGAAGCCGACCGAGTACTGACTGAGTGGCGGGACATCACAGCTCGGGCAGAAAAAATTTACGCCAAGCTGCCAGCCGAAGCGCGGGATGCATTTTATCAACTCGTCCTCTACCCCACCAAAGCCAGCGCGGTGGTGAACGAACTTTACATCACCGTCGCCAGGAATCGCACACTTGCAAAAGATAGTGATCCGCGCGCGAACGACTTTGCCAAGCGGGCGCGCGAGTTGTTCGCCGAAGATCAGGCGATGTCGGATTATTACAACAACACGCTGGCCGGCGGAAA
>Ga0315910_10000436_pt1 | contig 41611 bp, 30 predicted proteins | sample EdamamesoilMG_FD_204470 | JGI IMG/M metagenome (GOLD analysis project Ga0315910, IMG submission 204470) | Garden soil microbial communities collected in Santa Monica, California, United States - Edamame soil | ecosystem: Environmental > Terrestrial > Soil > Garden | place: USA: California...
GGCCTAATATTTCGAGCTTGATCTTTTTCACTCTTCGTTCAATAACTTCTTTAACAGTACAACTTACAACAAATCATGTAACTGCACACATGCATTTTTTGGAATTATTTTGCGGCTTTAAGGGCAGCTGTCAGTTTTGGAAGTACCTCGAAGGCATCGCCTACGATTCCGTAATCGGCTGCTTTAAAGAAAGGTGCATCTGCATCTTTGTTGATCACCACGATACATTTAGAAGAGTTTACACCGGCCAGGTGTTGAATGGCTCCTGAAATACCGATTGCAATATAAAGCTGAGGGGCAACTTTAACCCCGGTTTGTCCTACGTGTTCGTGGTGTGGTCGCCAACCCATATCAGAAACGGGCTTACTGCAACCCGTAGCTGCATGCAGCGTATGCGCCAGATCTTCCAGGATTGGCCAATGCTCTGGCCCTTTCATACCACGACCTCCGGAAACTACAATATTGGCTTCTGGTAATAGTACTTCGCCTGTGGCTTTTTCGGATGAAGTAATCCTTGTAGCAAAATCAGCATCCGCCAGCGACACCGAATATGGTGTAGTCGAAACCGGGCTTCCTACTTCCTTAACCTCGGCAGCATTCTTCTTTATACCAATTACTTTCTTTGCATTATTCAGCTCAACCCGCGCAAACGCCTTGCCGGTGTAAATACTTCTCTTCACCACGAAGCCAGATGATGTATCGGGTAACTCAACCACGTTTGAAGCCAGGCTTGCTCCTGTCTTTGCTGCTACGCGTGCCGCCACCGGAGTTCCCAGCGTTGAACCCGCCAACACCAGCACATCGGCATTCTCATCTTGCATAGCCTTACTTAATACTGATGCATACGCCTGAATGATTCCTTGATTTAATTTCTCATCTGCAACATGCAAAACTTTTTGTGCTCCGTATTTTCCAAGGGCTTCAAGTTCAACGGCATCGGTTGCTCCTAATGCAATGGCCGTAACCGATCCGCCCATACCGTGTGCATACGCAACTGCTTCCAGCGATGTTTTCTTAATCTTTCCTTCCGCACTTTCAACAAAAACTAATATAGCCATGATCGTAAATCTTTAATCATAAATTAGATAACCTTCGCTTCGTTTTTCAACAACGTTACCAGTTCTGCAACATTATCAGCAGCAATCATTTTCACTGCACCTTTAGCGGGTGGCAATTCAAACTTCTGAAGTTTCACACCACTATCTACCGCTTTGGGTTCAACCACTGCCAATGGTTTCGTGCGTGCCGACATGATGCCGCGCATGTTTGGTATTTTCCACTCTGCAATAGGCTCCTGACAACCGGCTACAAACGGAAGACTTACTTCGAGATACTCTTTACCGCCTTCAATCTCGCGCGCCAATTTTGCTGTTGTTCCTTCTAATTCCAATTTCATAACAGGCGAAATAGAAGGCATGCCCAGCATTTCACCCACCAGTCCGTGAACAACACCGCTGTTATAATCAATTGACTCACGGCCCATCAGGATCAGATCATAATTATTTGCTTTGGCATGATCCGCAATTTGTGTTGCCACAAACAATGAATCTGTTGGATCTGCGTTTACCCGCACAGCATCATCAGCACCGATGGCCAACGCTTTGCGAATAGTAGGTTCAGTTTCAGCAAGCCCAACATTCAACACGGTAACTGTGGCACCGCTCGACTCTTTTATTTCAATTGCCCGTGCAAGGGCGTAATCATCATACGGACCGATGATGAACTGCACACCATTCGGATCAAACTTCGTGTTGTTATCAGTAAAATTAATTTTGGATGTAGTATCCGGGACGTGTGTAATGCATACTAAAATTTTCATCTCCCTCTAAATCAATTAGTTCAAAACTCGTTTTCGAAACAGGGGTCAAGATACCAAAAAACAATATTCAAACTCTAAAGGCCAATTATTTTTCGAGATAGAAGATATGAAGCCTGATAGTACTATACTGTCTACTCATCATACTCCGCTTCCTGGTATGCGGCTTGTAATTCGTGCAAGGCTTTTGAATCGTGTTGACTTCGTGCCTGGTGCATGCCGGCTTCAAAAGTTTTCAGCGCCCCCGAACGTTCACCAACTTCGAGTAAAAGTTTTCCGAAGTGATAGTACGTGGGTACATACTGCGGATGTTCATTGGTTAACCTATGAAAAAGTGTAAGTGCTTTTTCTGCATCAGACTTTTGATATTCGAGTGCGAGTGCGTAAAGGTTGAACGGATCGTGCGGATCTTCGGTCAGAAATTTTTCTAATTGATCAATCCGTGTCGACATGAAAGTATTTTTTTGTCTGCTCTGGAATTTCAAATCTACTTACTGTAAAGCACCTTCCCTCCCACAATAGTCATCGCTACTTCGCTTTTCAATATTTCATCTTCAGGTATGGTCATGATGTCTTGTGTAAAGACGGTGAAGTCAGCAAGCTTGCCTGGTTCAATTGATCCTTTTATTCTTTCTTCGAAGGCGCCAAACGCAGCATCGAGCGTGTACGATCGTAACGCTTGTTCGCGTGTCATTTTCTCCTCGGGTTCGTAACCGCCTTCTGGTTCTCCCTTCAACGTCTTGCGTGTAACCGATGCATAGAAGCATGGTATCGGATTGATTGGCTCAACCGGAGCATCCGTTCCGTTTACAATCTTCGATCCTGACTTCAACAACGACTGCCACATGTAAGCGCCTTCCTTAATGCGCTTCTCTCCCAGCCTATCAATGGCCCAGGGTCTGTCGGACGACATGTGTAGGGCTTGCATGGCCGGAATAACACCAAGCTGTGCAAACCTTGGAATATCATTTGGATGAATATGCTGTGCATGTTCAATTCTGAATCGGTGATCCTTCACCGTGTTCTCGCTGAAAGCTATTTCATACCGATCCAGGATTTCACGATTCGCGCGGTCGCCAATAGCATGCGAACAAACCTGAAACCCATGCTTCAACGCCTCACGTGAAGTTTTCAACACTGTATCCATCGATAAGGTAGCCATGCCTGAAAAATCCGGGCGATCCAGGTAAGGCTCCAGTAACCAGGCTCCGCGTGAACCTAACGCACCATCGCAGTTCAGTTTGATGGAGCGGATAGTAAGTCTGTTCGTTGGATCAACCTCCGGCCCTTTTTTGAACCACTCATAAAGTAAGTCGCGATCATAGCCGGTAAGCATAACATACAAGCGAACATCCAGCCTATTTGCTTCTTTAAACTGATGGAAGAGCTCAATATTTTCGCGCGATGCACCGGCATCGTGAAAACTGGTGATACCGTTTCGCAGGCAAGCTTCGATCGCAAGGGTAAGGGCCCGTGCATCCGACTCCTGATTTAGCGGAGGAATTTTACTTTCAATCAGGAACGTTGCGTTTTCGTTGAACAGCCCGGTTGGGTTACCCAGGGCATCGCGAATCACTTCACCACCATCGCCATTTTCCTTGTTAAGCTTTTCGACCGAAAATACTTTGACACCGGCAATTTCCATGGCTTTGGCATTGGCCAATCCGGCATGGCCACTGGCGTGCGAAAGAAATACCGGATTATCGGGCGATACCTTACTTATTTCATCATGAACCGGAAATCCCTTCACCATCTTCTCCGGTTTGGTATCCCACTTATCCTGATGCCAGCCGCGACCAACTATCCATTGGCCAGGTTGTGCCTTGCTTACAGCCATCTTTACTTTAGCAATTAATTCGTCATAGCTCGCAACACTCAGCAAATCGAGCTGAAGTTCGTTGTACCCAACGCCCATAATATGACCATGCCCTTCGATGAATCCAGGAGTCATTACTTTTCCCTGAAGGTCAATGATCTGGGTATTTTCTCCAGCCCATGCTCTTACTTCTTTCTCCGAGCCAACCCACACGATGCTATCGCCAATAACCGCCACACCATCAGCAACAGGACGATGATCGTCAGCTGTATAAATCTTACCTCCCACAATAATCAAGTCAGCAGGTTGTTGTGTTGAGCATTGTACCAACACCGTCAAGAGTACTACAGCGAACAGAAGCTTCTTCATCAGCATTTTAATTTGATGGCATAATGTTAAGAAGAAATTACAGCAGAATTAAACACCTGCTATCTTTACAGATTAAATTTTCTGTATGCGCGAGCGACTTCGTGTTTTTGCCAGACTGCTTCTCTTTTGGATTGCTTTTATGATTATTGCCCGGTTGAGTTTTCTGGGTTACAATCACGACCTCACCAGTGAACTTACTGCGGGCGAATTTTTCAAAACCATGCTCTACGGGCTGTGGATGGATGGAAGTGTGACAGGCTATTTCCTGGCGCTTTCAGGATTGCTCCTTACCTGTTCTGCATTGATTCGCGGCAACTGGATTTACCATACCATCACTATCACTACTATACTACTGGTAATTTTATGCAGTATACTGGTTACGGTGGACCTGGAACTTTACCGACACTGGGGATTTCGGCTTGATACCACACCTTTCTTCTACATGGGTTCAGGCGCCATGGGTAGTATTGACCTGGATGTAATCATCAAGGCAATTGTAATCATGGTTTTGCTGATCGGCTCTTTTACACTAGGGTATCTCCGCTTGATCGGACCATCCATCAAACGATTCAAACCTTCTGGCCCATCCACTGCAATTGCATTTTTTGTTCTTGCTGCACTTATGTTCATTCCGATACGCGGAAGTTTTTCGGTAGCGCCTATGAATACCGGCTTCGTTTACTACCATGCCACAAAAGTTTACGCCAATCATTCCGCCATTAATGTAATCTGGAATTTTTTGTACAGCATCAGAAAAGGTACAACCAGCCAATACCCCGATAACTTCTATAACAAGACTGAAGCAGAGAATATTGTGGCATCGCTTTATCCTGCCAGCGACACAACGTATGCGATGTTGAATAATAAACGCCCCAACGTTATGCTGATCATTATTGAAAGCTTCACAGCCGATGTGATTGAACCGCTGGGTGGTGTAAAAGGAGTAGCCCCCAACCTTAATCAACTGTGCAGCGAAGGAATTCTGTTCGATAATTTTTATGCCAGTGGCGATCGAACCGACAAAGGGTTAATCAGCATCCTTAGCGGATATCCGGCCCAGCCGTCAACATCGATAATTAAGTTTCCGGCAAAAACTCAACGACTGCCTCAACTCAGTACATACATGCGGAAGCTTGGCTATCAAACCTCGTTCGTGTATGGTGGCGATCTGGACTTTGCCAACTTCAGATCCTACCTGGCCATCGGTGGTTTTGATCGCATTACTACGGTTGATGATTTTCCAGATTCCCTTCACGGATCGAAGTGGGGTATTCAGGATCACCTCATGTTCAACCAGGTGCGTCATCAACTCGATAGTGCGCACGAACCATTCTTTAAAGTGATTCTAACGCTGAGCAGTCACGAACCCTTTGATGTACCGATGGAAACTGTTATTCCCGGGAAGGATACCGAGTCGATGTTTCTTAACAGTTGCTACTACACCGATAAAAGTATTGGCGACTTTATAACGTACTGCAAGCAGCAACCGTGGTGGCGTAACACCCTTGTGGTGATGACAGCTGATCATGGTCATCGGCATCCGGGCAACAAAGAATTAAAAGATAAGCGCAGGTTTAAAACACCCTTGCTGATGATTGGCGGTGCGGTAAAAAAAGATACTATCATTCACACTGTAGCCGGCCAGACGGACATTGCCAACACTTTGCTGGCGCAGTTAGATCAGCCCTACCCCGAATTTAAATTCAGCAAGAATATTTTTGGTAACAACGTAGTTCCGTTTGCCGCATACTTTTATAACAATGGTTACGGTTTCATACTTCCTGACAAATACATGGTGTATGATAATGCCGCCAAACGGTTTCTCATCAACGAAAACACAACAGCAGCCGACCTGAATACAAGCAAAGCATACCAGCAGTCGTTATACAGTGATTACAACGAACGTTGACGGATGCACGATGCCTGCGAATTTCATGCTTGCGTGCCGAAATACACTTTAGCATGCAGGCATGTATCCATTAAAACTAATTACTAACACATGAAAAAATATTTCATTACTCTCCTGATGCTGTTAACAATCATGACAGCCCGCACACAGGATTTTGGGTTGTCGTTCTCCTACTTCATTCCGAAGAATGGGTACTTCTCAACACCAATCAGTCCGTTTTCTATTCGTGGATTGGGTTTTGATCTCACCCCGTTTCTGGCGATCGAATCTGGAGCAACACTCTATCGCATGTCAGGACTCAATGTAAAAGATCTGCCATTCGAAAGTAAAGATCCGCTGGTCGGCCCAAACTTCACCATCTTTATTCCGGTTGAACTGGTTATTCAACTGAAAGGATCGAATGTAGAGTTCGACATCAAAGGAGGCGCTTTTGGTTTTTATGGATTCAGTCAGAAAATAAATTATGGAAATCTTGATCGCGCTATCCGCAAGTATGAAGGCTGGGAAGTAGCCAATGCTGATTTCACGTATGGCAATAAACCCGGCTGGGGCTACCACGGAGGTGCCGAACTTACTGTGTATGTAACCAATTCCGTAGGCGTTTCGCTGGAAGCAAATTACCTGGTAGGCGAATCACAATTTCCGTTGAAGGGAACCTACACAGGCGGCACCAGTGAACTGGAAACGGTAACTGCTGGTACTGAATTTCAGGATGCAAAAATTGACTTTACGGGAATGGAATTCTCTATCGGATTGATCTTCAGCAGTGGTGGTGGCGGACCTTCCCCAAAGTCAAAGTACAAGAAGAGAAGACGGTAAATACTTTCACAGAAATTCATGGAAGACACGGAAGCCTACTCTCCTTCTTCTTCCTTTTTGGCAACCGGTTGAGGAGGTACCATGATCTCAACAACATTTACATTGTGTTTACCATACAGGGTGCGCGAATCAGTTGCAAACGTTTTGCTGGCCGCTTGCGAGGTGGCATCCTTCACAAAATTGATTGAATCGGTTTCCACCTTTCGCACCGGCATAATGTAGTAATCTTTATGAGCATCTACCGTGCGGTAAATCCATTGAAGATGATAGCCGGCACTATCAATGGTAGTAACAGCACTATCAGGCCTGAATGCGATTTTCTCCAGTTCAACGTATGCCATCGCGCCACCATCGGTATATCGCTTACGCTGACCCGAAACAAAATTACCAAGCGAGTACGCCACAAATTGATTTTTATCTTTTCGCCACTCCATCGGTTGTATAACATGCGGGTGTGCTCCAATTACCAGTTGGGCACCGTGCTTAAAACAAAACTCCGTGATGTCTTTCAATCCTTTGGTTGGCAAACTTTGATATTCAATTCCCCAGTGTGTAAATACAATAATCACATCGGGCTTTGCCTGTTTTGCTTTGAGCAGATCCTTCCGCATTATGGCTGTATCCAACCGGTTAACAATGTTTGGTTTGTACACTGGCAACCCATTGGTGCTAAAGGTGTAGTTAAGCAACGCTATTATAAATCCGTTTTTCTCCAGTATCATAGGGTACTCATTCATGCGGGTTACTGTATCTACAAAAGTTCCCGTGTGCGGAATCTGAAAACTATCTAACACAGCAATGGTACGCTCCAACCCTTTTCTGCCGCGATCCACGCAGTGATTATTGGCTGTTACCAGCACATCAAAGCCAACCTCTTTCAATGTTTTGGCCAACGCATCAGGTGAGCTGAACTGCGGATAACCTTTATGGGGTGGACCGGCAAGGGTTACTTCCAGGTTTCCAATGGTAAGGTCTGGTGCTTCGAGGTATGGCTTAATGAATTGAAAGCACGAAGTATAGTCGAAAGTTTTCGTTACCGGATCGTACGCGGAGGCGATCTGCGAATCGTGCCCCATGATGTCGCCTGCAAACAATAAAGAAAGACGCGTGGTGTCTTGGGCAGAAACACTCGTGATGATTAATAGATAAAGTGCCGGCAACAGATTTTTCTTCATACTATATTTTAATAAATGACTTTACGCGTTGGAAGGCTCCAAGTAGATTTGTGTAATTCTACTTTCAACCACAAAGACTCGAAGAACACAAAGATTCACTAAGGGCTCATTCGTACTTCGCCTGCCTGACCGGCAGGCAGGTAAATCGTACCTCGTATTTTCTATGGTATTTCAATAACCCGGTCTTCAAGTATAGCGAAAATTTTATCGTTCTTCTTCGGACGAACACGGGCTAATCCGGTGAACATACCAAAGGCGGGCAGCAACCCCTGATTTTCTCCGAAATAAAAGCAGGGCAACGTAAGCGATTGCTTTCCTTTTCCGCTCAGGTAAACTCCGGGATGAAGATGGCCGGCAATGTTGTACTGATTGGATTCAACTTTTTCCAACGGATGATGAGTGAAAATAAAGTTCCCGATAGTCAATTGCTCGTGCAGTATAATTCCTTTACGCTCGTACTGTACTTCACTCATAATATCATGGTTACCCAGTACCAGTTCAAACGAGATGGATTGAAAATACCTAACCACCTCGCCAAATACTTCCCACTCCGGATTATAATGACTGTGAAAAAGGTCGCCCAGGCAAATTACCCGGCTTGGTGCGAGCGCCTGCAGCAGGTACACCATATTCTCGATGTTCTTATCGTTAGCCTTCGCAGGCACTGCGATACCTGCCTTCCGGAAATGATTGATTTTGCCCAGATGCAGGTCAGCCACCAACAAGGCGTTGATCCGTTTCCAATAAATCGCCTTTTGGGGCCATAATTCAAATTCTTCGCCCTTCACTTCAATCTTCATAGCTGCGAAGATAGCAATTGCACGCGCGCAGTCTTGGCTTGTTTACAAGCGATTGCGCGATTCACAAATCACTGAAATCCAGCAATTTTGAAATATTTTTCACGATTTAGACAGAAAAAAGTTAACATAGAGGTAACATTGGGCACCCTAAATCACGCTAGATTGCGCCCGAATTTGTCAAGCTTATGTTTGAATTAGACCTGCCCTACACCATCCTCCTCATTGTTTGTCTTGTTGCTGCCTGCGGGTTTGAGTTCGTAAATGGATTCCATGATACGGCCAATGCTGTGGCCACCGTGATCTACACCAATTCCTTGAAACCCTGGTTTGCTGTTATCTACTCCGGTATTTGCAATTTTGCCGGAGTTCTGCTGGGTGGCGTTGGTGTGGCCGTTGGTATTATTAACCTACTGCCTGTTGAATCGCTGGTCGATCAAAATATAGCACACAGTATTGCCATGATTATGGCACTGCTAATCAGCGCCATTGCGTGGAATTTATTAACCTGGTATTTTGGAATTCCCTGTTCAAGTTCGCATACCCTGATTGGTTCTATTTTAGGCGTTGGTATTGCTTATTCTTTACTACCAGACGCAACGGAAGCAGCCGTTAACTGGGGGAAAGCACAAGAAATCGGATTGTCGTTATTGATCTCTCCATTGTTTGGTTTCTCGATGACCATCATCTTAATGTTCATAATCCGAAACCTCACCAAGAAAACAGAGTATGGCGATAGTCTCTTTAAAGAGCCCAAGAAAAATGCACCACCACCGGTAATCATTCGAGCACTCTTGATTCTGACGTGTGGAAGTGTGAGCCTCACCCACGGATCGAATGACGGACAAAAAGGAGTTGGCCTGGTGATGTTGATTCTGATCGGTATAGTACCCGCCTACTTTGCCCTCGATTCACAAATTGATCCCAGTACCCTGGTTGATCCGTTAAAGAAAATTGAAGTAGTTATCCATTCCATTGATCCTACTACGCTTTCGGAGCCCGATCGCTTACAACTAGAAGACAGCAAACAAAAGAGCCGACATCTTATTGAAAAATTATCGTTGGCGGCCTCCGTTGAAACCATTCCGGCAAAAGAACGATTTGAGGTAAGAAAAGACATATTATTGATTGATCGCCACATGAAAGCACTTCAGGAAAAACCCGAAGCCCGCTTAAGTGAAGCCGACAAGAGTGTTTTAAAATTACAGTTTAAAGCTGTTAAGAAAATTACAGACTATTCACCCAAATGGGTGATCTTGATGATTGCTGTGTCTCTTGGATTTGGAACGATGATAGGCTGGAAGCGCATTGTTAAAACCATCGGTGAGAAAATCGGAAAAGAACATCTTACCTACGCACAAGGTGCCAGTGCCGAGTTAGTAGCTGCATCAACTATTGGTATTTCCACTTACTTCGCCCTTCCGGTTAGTACAACACACGTACTCTCATCGGGTATCGCGGGATCGATGGTAGCCTCAAAAGGTGTAAAGAACCTTCAGTCGGATACGGTACGCAACATTCTGATGGCTTGGCTGCTTACCCTGCCCGTTGTTATGATTATGTCGGGCACTCTGTTTATGCTTTTCCGGGCTATCTTCTAAAAGAACGCAAGCATTCGCTGTGGCATTTCTTTCAGCGATAGTACCTGATCGGCAGCACCCAGTTTAATGGCTTCTTTTGGCATGCCGAATACTACACTTGATTTTTCATCCTGGGCTATTGTACGTGCGCCTGCCTCTTTCATGTGCAGCAGTCCTTCTGCACCATCGCGCCCCATGCCAGTCATGATAATACCCAGTGCGTTTTGCCCAGCATGCTTGGCCACAGAATTGAACAACACATCCACAGAGGGTTTATGACGGTTAACCAACGCACCATCACGAATGCGGATAAAGTACTTGGCTCCACTTCGGTATAACTCCATATGAAATCCACCGGGCGCTATGTACGCGTGACCGCGCATTACACGCTCGCCATCCTGGGCTTCCTTAACGGTTACTTCACAGATGGTATTCAACTGATCTGCAAACGACTTGGTAAACCCTGCCGGCATATGTTGGGTGATGAGTATCCCCGGACAATTGGCAGGAGTGTTTAGAAGAAAATACCGCAGTGCTTCTGTTCCTCCTGTTGAAGCGCCAATGGCAATTACCTTATCGGTAGTTTTATAAATCGCTTCATCTGTACCGCTTCTAACGGTCTTCACTACAGGTGTGTATTCCGGTTGTGCTTTGTTCAAGCCGATGCGTTTAACCGGTACCATGTAGGCTGCCTTAATGGCGTCTGTAATGCGAATGCGTGAATCTTCCAGGTGCTCTTTTGTATTTCGAATTTCAGATTTCGCCACAATCTCTACAGCGCCCTGATCCAGCGCACGCAGTGCCAAACTGCTACCCTGCTGCGTTAAACTTGATATGATCACCACCGGTATTGGATACTGCGCCATCAACGTTTTTAAAAACGTAAGGCCATCCATGCGTGGCATTTCTACATCAAGGGTAATAACATCAGGAATGAAGCTTTTGATTTTCTGAGCCGCAAAGAATGGATCGGCTGCTGTACCCACAACTTCCAGCTGAGAATCCGAATTGATAATCTCTGTTAATGTCTGCCGTACCAGCGCAGAGTCATCAATAACCAAAACCTTTATGGATTTCTTCATTTATTTCAGTTCCTGTGATTTTTGAAAGCAAGCGCATCCGCACCTTACCGGTAGCAGTATTGAACACTATTTTTCTTCCGTGGTTTCCTCCGGTATGCTGGGCAACGATCCGAATATCATACTCGCGCAGCACCTCCACCGCCATTAATATATTCTGTTCACATACCCGAAAGCAATCATTGTCCTTATAAAGAGAATTACATCCTCCGAATATCTTAGCTTCCATATTTTCCAATTGAACCTGTCGGTTTAGCATTGATCGTAGCAGCAGCCGGATAGAACTATGACCCCGGTTGGCATTGCCCCGCTCGTCTACTTCACTTCCCGGAAGCAAGTAATGATTCATGCCGGCCACTTTCGTTTTCTTATCCCACAAACATACTGACACACACGACCCCAGCACCGTAGTGATGAGAGAAGGTACGGAAGTAATGACAAACTGCCCAGGAAAAACAATATGTTTATGAAAAGAAATCATCCTTCAAAACAGTACACGGTGGGATTGATTTGTTTTAGCGGAACATCCATACCGATTATGGATTCGCTATGACCTAAGAATAATAGTCCGCCAGGCTTAAGGTGTTGGCAAAACTTGCGGATCACTTTTTCCTGGGTGGCCTTATCGAAGTAGATCAAAACATTTCTGCAAAAGATCACATCAAAATCATGCTTTACAAGACCGAACTGATCGTCCATAAAATTAATCCGCTTAAACTGAAGCTTTTTCCGGAATTGCGGCTTAACGCGCACGAGCTTAGGATTTGTCTTGCTCCGCAGAAAGTATGATCGCTTCATTTCAATAGGCACCGGATCAATTTTTTCGATCTCGTATACACCTTGAAATGCCGTTTGTATCACGCGAATAGAAACATCACTGGCCAACAATGAATACGAAAGCTCCGGGTGCCGCTTTTTGTATTCTTCCATCGCCATAATAATGGTGTATGGTTCTTCACCGGTTGAACATCCTGCTGACCAGATTTTAAGATTATTTCTGTTGTAGGTACTTTGATAATAGGGAAGGAACTGGCCCGTTAAAAAACGGAAGTGTGCCGCCTCGCGAAAAAAATCCGTTTTGTTTGTGGTGATCAGATCAACAACATGAAACAAGTCTTCCTTGCCCTCATCGCTAAAAATAAAATCCAGAAATTGCTTATAGCTATCCAGGCCGAGCGTCTTCACCTTTTTATTCAGGCGACTCTCCAGCATCGATCGTTTACTCTCAGGAAGCTTAATGCCATACTCGCGCGTAACAAACGTGCTGATGCGAGCAAAGCTTTCGTCATCCATCCGAACGAAAAGGGGGTTTTCCATTGCGGCTGTCTTTAAAGAATGAGGTGTATTAGTTCGATCCGCTTAGGTGTGAACCTGCATCTGACTTCTGATCGCCAACTAATGTAAACAGCTCAGCCTTCTTAACAGCTATCTGTTCAAAAGTCGCCCATCGTTTTTTCTTGTAGGCATTTAGCTCCGCCAATTCATTCAACACCGTAAGTGTTTCCTTCCGATCAATTTTAGCAATCAGCTTTTCCTGAAGGGCAATTATCCCATTGATTTGAACAAACACTTCCGACAAATTTCGGATGTCGGTCAGCAGATCTTCTGTACCCGAAACCGTACTTGAAACCTCATCGAATGACCACGCCCAACCATCCGGAAGTATCGGTTGATCGCCATACTCGTGGCGTACCCATTCATTGATTTCCTTCACGTGCAGTTTGCGTTCAGTTTCCAATTCGAACGCATATAGCTGGCTGCCGCGTGTCAGCACCTCCTGTTTCAGTAACACATCGTTGCCATTCGCTTTTACTGCCAGAACGTTTTCCTGAAAATGTTTCTGCTCAGCAATCTGTTGCTCGCGCATCCAGACACGTTGAAAGGAAAGCAGCGCATTGGCTTCAACAGCAAAGGCATATTTTTGAAACGCTGTTTGGTGGTTACTGGCTTCTGCTGTAAGCTTATCGTCTTTCTTCGCCAGGCTGCGGGCTGTCAGGCTGTTAACCTCGGCCAATCGTTTTCTCAACTCAGGATGAGCGGAAACGGATTGAAGGAAATCATCAGCCGAAATTCTTACCGGGGGCTGTGCAGTAGTTTGCAATGCCACCATGAATAAGCCAATAAAAATTACGGTTCGCATAAATCTTTTTTAGAGTTTAAATGAAAGTGTCCGCAGGTTCACCCCTCTTCCAACTTCGCGGCCTGCGAGACACTTACCCCCTGTCGTTAATAATTAGAAATCTGTAAAATCAGTATCGGAATGATTGTCTTCAAGCTTCAGGTCAAAGCCCTTGGCATGACCATTTCCATTGGATGATGCCGCTGCCTCCTTATAGCTTGTCTTAACCGGAGTACGGGCTACCGAAGCCTTTACTGACTTTGAACGAACCACAGTAGTGCGGTTATCAAGCTTGAAGTAGCTCACCGCTGCTTTCAATTCCTCAGCCTGGCTATTCAACTCCTCGGCATTGGATGACATCTGCTCAGCAGCCGCAGCGTTGCCTTGTGTTACTTGCGACAATTGCTGAATAGCTCCGTTTACCTGATCGGCACCGGTGTTCTGTTCAACACTGGCCGCAGCGATCTCTTGTACCAACTCAGCGGTCTTATTAATATCCGGAAGCGTACTCACCAGCAGTTGCTTCGATTCTTCAGCCGACTTCACCGTCTTCGCAGAAATTTCAGTAATCTCAGCCGCAGCTTTCTGACTTCTCTCGGCCAGCTTGCGTACTTCAGCTGCCACAACAGCAAAGCCTTTTCCATGCTCACCGGCACGGGCCGCTTCCACGGCAGCATTCAAGGCCAGAAGATCCGTCTTTGATGCAATCTCTTCGATGATGGCAATGCGCTCGGCAATGGTAGTAATGGCCTCTACTGTTTCCGAAACAGAGTTGCTGCTTACTTGTATATCTTTCGCTGCCTTGTTTGCGATCTTTTCAGTTTCACGCGAGTTGTCGGTGTTTTGCTGAATGTTTGCTACCATCTGCTCCATAGATGAAGAAACTTCTTCTGATGCGCTTGCCTGCTCTTGTGCACCTTGCGACATCTGCTGCGAAGCGGAAGCTACTTGTTGTGATGCAGCCGATACATTCTCAGCACCGTTGTAAATGCTTGATGCTATATCACGCAAGTTTACCACCATATCTTCCAGGGCCTGATCGAGATCTCCACCTTTATTCTTCATCGATGAAAAATCCATCGTTAAGTCACCTTTTGAAACCAGCTTAGCTACATCCACACTGCTTCTCAGCTTTTCAATCATGAATTGCAATTCAAGAAGCATTGTGCCAATCTCGTCACGCTTTTCGGATTTTACATCGGCTGAAAAATCACCGGCAGCTATTTTCTTTATCGCGCCTGTTGCCAGTCCTAGTGACGACATAACGTCTTTCAATAACCAGGTAGCTACGAGTGTTCCAAGGATGATCGCCAGTAAGATTACAACAATCATGGTACGTACAACACTGTCATACATTTCATCGGTATCAACCTGATCCTTCTCCAATTGCGCATTGATGATATCATAAATCTTCCCGATTACTTCGTCAGCCTGATCATCAATGGCCTCCCCTTGTGTTACTGAAATCTCTTCTGCCTTACCGCCCGAATTGGTTTTAGCCAGTTCGCGAACCTGCATGTGGAACGTGTAGTAGCTTGCGTATTGAGATTCATAGCGATCGAAAAGAGACTTCGATTCACCGGTAAGGCGCTGCTCCAGAAAGGCCACTTTGTCTTCCACAATTCTTTCGGCATCAACCACCTGGCCTACGTGCTTATCCAGGTCATCATCGGTTTTGGCAATGATCATATCTCGTTCTATCGAATTGATTTCGGATACTGCCTGCTTTAATTCAAGAAGTGCTTTTACTACTTCCTTTGAGTTCTGCAATCCACCGATTTCATTAAGGGTGTTCATCGCCCGTTGAAAGGCCGTGCGTGATTCGTTGTCGGCAATTTCCTCTGCTTTAATTTCAGTGTTTTGCGTAGCGATACGCTGTACATTATCCTGCACGATAAAATAATCTTCCAGTATTTCTTTCAAATCCTTTACCAGCGAAAGGGTCTCACCTTCACTAAGACTTTCCAACTTCGCAACGTTTTCATTAATCGCCTTGATTTCCTTTTCAATGATGCGGCCAATCTCTAACATTTTTTCATCGTCAACGGTGGCAATCATGTTCTTTTGATCGCGTGAGATCGCTGTGATATCATGCTTGATCTGCCCGATCAGCAATACTTTGTGCGAAGTCACATCGGTAATTTCATTGATGCGCTCATTCATTTCGCGGAAGCGCAGGAAAGCAATCGCAAAGATTACTACCATCAGCACGATCAACACCGAGAAGGCGAGGATCAACTTGTTCTTAATAGTTATGTTCGATAACATTTTGAAAGGGGATTTATTAGTTTAATGATCTGTTAAGTTCCAGCACTTCGCTCACGGAAAAGACCCGTGTGATATCCATTATCAATGTGATGTCACCCTGGCGGTTTACAATGCCTGTAATGGGTGCAGTCGTCTTGAGGTTTTCAAACTCCGGTGCCTCCTGAATTTCGTTCGCACTGATCTCCACCACTTCGCGTGCAACATCTACTGTAGCACCAATCTGAAGATTCTTGTCGTCAGTTGTGGTTATATCCAAAACCATGATGCGACTCTTCTTTGTACGATCGGTTGATGTCAATCCAAGTTTCAGTTTGGTGTCCAGCAACGGCAACACGCGACCACGCAGGTTGATGATACCCAACATGTAAAGCGGTGCATTAGGAACTTTGGTAACCTGACCAAACTCCACTACTTCCTGAACGTGATCTACCGGAATGGCGAACTTCTCATCGCCAAGGGCAAACGTCAGGTATGCATTCGAATCAGTTTTCATTTCTTATTTATTAGGGGTAATTAGTTTTCTGACAATTGGAACAAACGGGCCGGATCCAGCACGAGCGCCAGGCTTCCATCGCCCAGAATAGTGCTGCCTGCAATAAAATCCTGGTGTTGATAAACATCACCCAGCGGTTTCATCACAGTTTGCATCTTTCCTTCTATACGATCCACGGCTATGCCTTTTTTTACTCCGTTAACCGTAACCGAAATTATATCGGTAGTCTTTGGTACAGCCGTTTCATTATGAAATTTCTTACGAAGTGAAAATACCGGCAGGATCTCTTCATTAACGACCACCGTTTTATTTACATGGTTATCGCGGATAAGCGTGTCGTAAGAGATGCGATCGATACGATCAATTACATTTAGTGGTACCACGTAACGGGTTTCTTCCACCTTCACCAACAATCCTTCAATAATGGAGCGCGACAACGGTAATTTGATATGAATGGAAGTACCTTTTCCGGGCGTGCTCTTAATCGAAACATAACCACGCAGATCGTTAATCTTCTGTTTCACCACATCCATACCTACACCTCTTCCTGATACATCGGATACCGTAGACGCTGTTGACAAGCCCGGATGGAAAATCAGACTTAAGGTTTCTTCCTCTGTCAGTACTGCATCGGCTGTAACCAATCCTCTTTCGATTGCTTTCTTTAAAACACTTTCGCGATTAATACCCTTACCATCATCGCTGATGATAATGTTAACATACGAGCTGGAATTAAAGGCCTTCAGCTTTACGGTTCCGTGCTCAGATTTACCCATCATTTTACGATCGGCCGGACTTTCAATTCCATGATCGATGCAATTCCGGATGATGTGAATCATGGGCTCGGCCATCAATTCGATTACATCCTTGTCCATTTCGGTTTCAGCTCCCTCCGAAAGAAAGTTTACCTTCTTGTTCAACGTCTTGGATAAATCACGCACCAACCGCTTGAATTTTGTAACCAGCGTTTCGATCGGCACCAGGCCAATTTCCAATGATGTATCTCGTAAACGGCTGGTGATCATCTCCAACTGCTCCGTAACCTCGGTGATCTCAACTGAATTAATATGTGAAGTAGCATTTACTAACTGCGCCTGAAGAATGATCAATTCGCTGATCCAGTTCAACAAGTCATCAATCTTACGCTTGCTTACTTTAATGTAGGTATCATTGAATTTTTTCTTACCCGCTGCATTTGGTTCTTCCGTTTCCGCTTCGTGTTCCGTTTTGTTTTCAACAGTAGCCGCAAGTTTCTTCACAACTTCCTGTAATACATCCACAGTAACCGGAGCTGCTTCAAACTGTTCAATGAATTGCCTGAATTCATCTGAACTAAAAAGGTCGGACGCCAGCAGTTTACTATATTCTACCTTACATTCATTTTCAACAAACAAAAAGTAGCTTTCAATTTCGGGCTGGGCAGTAGTAGTAGAAAGAAAAATATCCCAATGAATAACCGTGGCATCACCGCGTTTATAGCAAAAGGTTTTAGCAGTACCCAACGCCTCCAGATCCTGAATGATAAACACCAGCGGGTGGTTTCCATCGGGCGTCATGCTGATGGTAGGCGAAACACGGATGAAAAAAGTCGCCAGTTCGTCTTTGGTAATGGCACTGTTTGAACCATTGGACACCGAACTGGCCGACTCTGTTTCAACCGACTTTAAAAACTGAACAGCAATTTTGAGATGGTCTTTTAAGCTTTCAGCGTTAGCAATCTTACTGGCATCTTTTTCCTGCAGTAAGTCACGTACTTTGTCGAAAGCATGTAATGTTATGCTGATCAATCCATCGCTCACCGGCATCTTGCCTTGGCGAACGAGATCATATAGGGTTTCGAGGTGATGCGCTAACTCACCAATGTTTTCGAAACCAAACATGTTGGCTCCGCCTTTTATGGTGTGCATGGTACGGAAGACTTGCTCGAGTGGTGCACTGGCTTGCGGATTAGCCTCCAGTTGAAGGAGACCTTCGTCAAGCTCATTCAGCAAGTCCAGTGCGTCTTCTACGAAGCGCTTTTGGTTGCTATCCATTGCTGATAGCATTTTCGATTTGCGCGAAGAAGGTTTCTGAGCGGTACGGCTTCTTAATCCAGGCAGACAAGCCGGCCTCCTTGGCGCTGCGCATCTTGTCTGGATTAGATTCTGTCGTCAGGAAAACCACAGGTACCTTTGATACTGCAGGGTTTTCTTTGATCTTCTTGAGCAATTCAAAACCGGTGCAGTCAGGCATGTTATAGTCTGTGAGCACCAAGTTAATGCTATCGTTTTTTTCAGTTAATACTTTGAATGCTTCGTTGCCATTGGAAGCACCGAGCGTTTCATAACCTTTGCGCTGCAGTGTTTCGCATACAAAATCGCGAATACTGGCAAAATCATCTACTACTAAAATTGTCTTTTTCATCGGGGGAATGAATTATAGGTTGAAGATACTAGTAGCCTTAGGAGCGGAACAGTGCCAATGAGCAACTGGTCTGCACCATTTAGTAAGTGGTTTATTTAAAGAGTCGGAATGAAATACCCGTGCTCAGGAATGAATCGGGCGACTTGCGGCTTAGGCCAACACCACCGGAGATGTCCCACTGAATAACCGGAGAAAACTTGTAAGTAATACCGGCATCAACGCGGTTATCGGCTGCTCCTTCTTCAGGAAAAAAGCTGTAGCCTTCAATGAACACCCCGAGTTTAGGGGTAATAACATAGCCAAGTGATAGTGTATAAAGAAAGGCAGCTTCCGGGGTTTCGCCATCCCACTCTGCACCCAGGTTGTAGCTCAGGGCAAATTTATCACTTAAGGTATGCGCAAAGGTGAACCGAAAATCAGCGGCTGTGTAGTTTGGTGCAAATTCTTCCGAACCCGAACGCAGGTTGATATGACCAATGAAAGCCGCCTGTGGCCAAAATCCTTTTTCATCATTCAACTTGATCTTAACACCCAGGGCAAGCGGGCTGAATCCATTTACTTTCGATACCGGATCTTCAGCAACTTTCGCTTCTGAACCCAAAAACTCAGAGATAAGGCGCAATTCGAAGTAATCGTTTACACCATATTTGACAAGGGTAGTGTTGTAGGTAAAGTTTTTTTGCTCGAGATCTTTTTCACGATCTCTCTCAAAGATAAAACCAGTTTCAACTTGTAGCCCTCCTTTTGGCACCAGCACAGGAGCCTCGGTTTGATCAGGACGGTCTGTAACGATTTCTGGTTTTTCTTCCGTCTGCGCAAATGCCGCAATCGTAGCAACCGTAACGAAGAAAAGGATAATCAGTTTTTTCATAAAAGGGGTTTCGTTTTGTTTATGACCAAAGTTGGCTGTCATGTACTGGCTTTGAAATCCAAAATGATTAAGTGGAAAAGACTTTTGAGTAAGTGGGGGATCAGAAACCTGATGAGATTTTTGATTTTAGAAGTGTAACGAAATCTCGAATCATCACTCATAAATCACGGATGGCAAGGCTTATAATTGAAAAAAGTCCCGCGGCCGTCTGCCTCCGGGACTTTTTAATTTCCTGTAACCCTAAACCCAAAACCTATGATAAACAGGAGAATTTGTTTGTAGTATGCTGAGACAAAAGTAAAGTGAAACCTGTGATGCGCGAATCCCGAATGCGTAAGTGGTTTACTTTTTTGAGTAAGTGGTTACTTTAGAAAGCCCACGGTTAGCCCCGACCAAAAGGTATATCGATGTGAATAACCTGACGCTCTTCTGATAAGAACCGAATATTGAGCTGCGCATTCAACGCCCAACCAATCTTTTGAGCCGCGTAGTAATTAACCAATCGTGGATAGTTGAGCAGGTCGGTATAGATGGATGTCTCACGAAAAAAAGCCTCTCGCAACTTCTCACTTACTACAAATCCATCAGCATCAATGGTAATGGCCAGGCTATTCGTTTGTGCTACGGCAATACTTACCCGGTGATGCAGATCTTTTTTGGGCAACGATAACAAATAGAGCAGCAGGTTCGAAAGCATTCCGCGAAGATGATGTTCATTTACATTATCCACATGTGTTGCCTGAACCATGAACTGAAGATCAAGAAAATCGATAAAGGCATTTTGCTCTATAATTTTCCGGAGGTGCATTTCCAATTCGGCAAAATCCACCAAATACATGGGCTCCCGATCACTTTCATCCACTCGGGCCATATACACCAGCTGAAATAACAGCTCATCCAATTTCACGGAGTGAGCGTCAATCATCTGTACGATACGGTCTACTTCCGAATCATCTTTTCGGATTTTCAGCAAATTGACAAGACCTAATACAGTGGCCAGCGGGCCACGCAAATCGTGCGAAACCCGGTAGATAAAAGAATCCAGTTCGGTCTTCTTCTTTTGAAGTTCTTTGTTGATGACGGATATCTCGCTAAGGTTTCTGATCTTTAGAATAATACGACCATTGATATCGGTGATCAAACCCAGATAGAAACCGGAAATTCCGATCTGAATAGCATGACCGCCTTTGGACTGAAACTCAACCACACGCTCGTTGCAATAGCCCTCGGCCATCCACACATTGAGCTGCGAAACAACATCTACTCCGCCTGTCAGGTAGTTTAGTGATTTATCCTTGAGCTCTTCGTTAGTAAATTCCAGAAACTCCAGCACATTCTGGCTAACCACCAAAATGTTAAACCGAAGATCGACAATGATAGCATCCTGAAAAATTGCCGGAAGCTTTTCACGAATGGATTGTTGCGAAATTAATTGCCTGGTTACTATATCTAAATCGGTCATACTTCACACTTGCTTTGCTCCCCCTATCCTACACACTAGACTAATTCAGCTGTGGCACTTAACAAAGGCCAACCCAGTTTGATTGCCTGCTTGTTATACATCATCAGCGCCAGGTTTTCGTCTTCGATATGATATCGGGCACCCACATACTTTAAGATCTTACCGTTATCATCTTTAACCGGAACAATGGTGGCATCCACCCAATAAGCATTGCCGTCTTTTGCGCGGTTCTTCACAATACCATGAAAAACCTTTCCGGCCTTAATCGTATCCCAGAAAAGCTTAAACAATTCTTTTGGCATATCCGGATGACGAAAAATATTGTGAGGCTTACCAAGAAGTTCTTCACGGGTATAACCTGAAACCTGGCAAAGCTTATCGTTCACGTAGGTAATTCCACCAAACAAGTCTGCCTCCGACAATATTGTAGTATAGCCAAACACAGATTCGCGAACTTCAAGCTCACCCTTAACGCGTTCTAGTTCCACCATCTGACGAGTGACTTCCTCCTGAGTGGCCGAAAGTTCCTCCATGTTCTGGCGAAGCTCCTCTTCTTGTGCTTTTAATTCTTCCGCTTGCTGCTGTGATTCCATCAGCAGGGTCTCGGTTTGTCGCTGTAGCTTCTTTTGCTCGCTTACATCTTTTGTAAAAAGACTTGCCCCGATAATTTTTCCATCACTGTCGCGCAACGGATTGTAGGTGATGAGGTAATCGTGCTCGTAGTAACTTCGCTCAACCACAACCGTTTCGCCCTGAAAAGCCCGCTGGTATGGTTTAATAAATTCTCCTTCTTCTCCGGGCTTGGCCAACTTGGTAACGTGGAAGCCAACATCAACCATAACGCCTTGAGCCTGAAATGTTTTTTTCATTACATTATTGGCCAATACAATATGCAGGTCGCTGTCTACCGTAAGGATGGCATCCGTAGTGGCGTTGAGCATATTGTTGAGATAAACTTCCTTCTCGCGTACTTGTTTGAGTGCCTGATCGGTTTGTTTCTGGGCCCGATGCATTTCTTCCTGCGTGGCCGAAAGCTCCTCCATGTTTTGGCGCATCTCCTCTTCCTGCGCACGCATCTGCTCGGTTTGCTCCTGGGTTTCCTGAAGGAGCTTGCGCGTACGCTCATTTACTTTAACTGAGCTGATTGCCGAAGCAATACTTTCGCCCAGTTTTTCAACAAATTCAATCTTATACTTCTCTATTTTCTGAAACGAGGCTATTTCCACCACACCATAAACAGCATCTTCTATTTTAAGTGGAACGACCAGTAGATTCCCTGGCAGCGCTTCTCCCAAACCAGAGGTAATCCGGATAAAATCCTTAGGAATATCGGTCAGATAGGTAGTACTCTTCTCTAATACCACCTGGCCTGTAATACCTTGTCCAAAATCAATGCGCTGATGCAAATGCTTCTTCCGGTTATAGGCATAACAAGCCACCATTTCAAGATAATGGTCGGTGGTATCATCATCATTCACAATGTAGAGCGCGCCTTGATTGGCTTTCATGTATTTAACCAAGTGCGCTATAATTACTTCGGAAAGAGCATCGATGTTATCATTCTTCGAACGTAAAATATCCACAAACTCGGCCAGCCCTTGCGTAACCCAATTCCGCTGTTTCTCCTCCTGAGCAAATTTCTTCATCTGGTCGCGCATGGTGACAAGCGATTGCGCTAATTCACTGTTCGCCACCGATTCGTCCTGGTATTGTACCTCGAGGTTGCCTGAAGCGATTTCCTTCACAAAAGCCGAAGCCTTCGTAACATTTTCCTTGAATAACCCGACATCCTGACGGAGGTTGTCAAGGTTTGATCGCTTAATAAGTGTGTATGGAATTTTTGCTTTCATAGTGGTTATCGTTAAAAAATGACACCACAATGGTAGCAATAGCATGGGTAACCGTAAACGATGTGTGAGTAAGTGGCAGGAGTAAACGAGTAACTGGCAGGCAGGCCGCACGCAACCTTACCCCGCATACGTTTTCAATCCTTACTTACCCCAGGCCTTGCGCCTTGGCACCTATACGTAACAGGAATCCGTCTTTCTTTCGCTTGGAGACATCCAGCGACTTGTCGTTGCTCATAATAACGTAGCCGCCATCACCACGAACATATTTTTTGATGGCATTGAGGTTGATAACATACGAGTGATGGATGCGATAAAAATTCTGATCGACCAGCAAATCTTCGTAGTCCTTTAAGGTTCGGCTCACCACATACTTCCGGGAATCAATCATGGTGATTTCCGTGTAGTTGCTGGACGCTTCGCAATAGAGGATATCGTGCACCTTTACAAAGACAAGCCCATCGGATGTTGGCAAGGCCAGTTTATAATTATCACTTGAGGCCGACTTCAGGTTTTGCATGAGTTGCTCAATACGTGCCGTGATGGTATCACTCTTTCGTTTCTCTACTTTAGCCAGGGCTGCTTTCAGTTCTTCAATGTCAATTGGTTTAAGCAGGTAGTCAATAGCCGAAAACCGGAATGCTTTGATCGCGTACTCCGAGTATGCTGTTGTAAAAATTACTTCGAAGTTAACTTCCTTAAGCTTGGTAAGCAGATCAAAGCCTGTCTCCCGTTGCAACTGAATATCCAGGAATACGACTTCCGGATGATGTGCTTTAATTGCCTCCTGCGCTTGCGCTACGTTCTCACATAATGCCTTTACCTCTACATCCTGACAAAAATCCTCTAATAGAATTTTCAGACTTTCGCGACTTTTGGCTTCATCATCAACAATAATACAACTAATCATACACCTGGTTTGGATTCAGATTTACGGAACAATTTAAGGATTGATTTTAACCGATACTAAAAACGCATCCATATTTTAATTCGGGTTCCTGCTGGTATTCCCTGGGTATCCACAAGGTCTTCGATCTCCAATGAAACATTTTCGCGTTCGTTTATCAGGTGAAGACGTTCTTCCGTTAACACGGTACCAATGGAACGGTGTTTCGGAAAATTTTGCTCCCGTAATTTGCGGGCTGCCGCACGACCAATTCCATCATCCTCCACCTCCACCAACACACGGTCGCCATCGTAACGAACCGCCAACCGCAGGCGACCTTTGCCCGACTTGGTGTTAAGCCCGTGCAGAATCGCATTTTCAACATACGGCTGAATGAGCAACGAAGGCACTTCAATATTCTCGACATCCAGTTCGGGGTCAACCTCAATCTCCACATCAAACTTATTTTCAAATCGCACTTTCTCCAGGTTGATGTAGTGCTTCAATAGATCGAGTTCGTCTGCCAGGCTGATCTTATCGTTAACCGAGTTAGTAAGGATGCCGCGAATCAATTTAGAGAAGGTAGATAGATAACTAATGGCATTCTGTCGGTCGTTCTTAGCAATAAAGTACTGAATCGAATTGAGCGCGTTGAAGATAAAGTGTGGATTCATTACCGAACGCAGTGCCATCAGTCGCAACTCGCCAATCTTTTTATTCGCATCTACCAACTCACGTTCACGCTGAACTCTTTCGGTAATATTTCGCGAATAAATGGCAGCTCCAACTACCTTGCTATTTTCGATAATCGGATTAACGGAATACTGCAAGTACTCGTCATTCAAATGATCTTCTGTTAAGATCAACTCACCCGCAAAAGCGCGTTGAAAAAGTTCGCGCCAATAATTAATCATCCGGTTGGGTACTTTGTCTTGCGCCACTTCAAGAATATTTTTCCCAACCTCAAACTCCACACCATACCACTGAAACATGTAATCGCGAAAATTATTATTCAGGGCAATAAGGTTAAAATCGGTATCAACCGACCAGATACTCATGTCTGAATTATTGATAATGGCGTTCAGGTTGGTTTCGTTCTGTTGAAGCTTTTCTGCGGCTAGCTTACTTTCAGTTATATCCCGCACCACCACCAGAATGTGCTTTTCGTTGGACAGAACAATATGTTTGGCTGAGATATTCCCATGAATTGTGCTTTTGTCTTTGCGAAGGATAACGGCTTCCATCGAAACATAGCCACTTCGCTTCAGCTCTTCAAAATAGAATTTCCTGTCATCCGGTTTTGCCCACAGATTAAAATCTAATGATGATTTTCCCATAACCTCTTCGCGGGTGTACCCAGAAAGGCTCTCTAGCTTATCGTTAACCTCAACCAGTTTTAAATCGTGCTCACGGAAGATCAGGATGAGATCAGGACTTAGTTCAAATGCCTTAATAAATTTCTCTTCGGCCGCTTTTCTATCTGAAATGTCGCGAATAACCGAAATAAAGTATCTTCTTCCATCCAGTTCTACACGTGAACTGGCGATCAGCAACTGCACGGCCTTACCTCCTTTACTCCACCAGGGACACTCGATCACTGCCTGCCCCTGTGCAGTATACTGACTAAAAAATTTCACACGGTCCTGCTGATCCACAAAAAACGAAAAATCAGTTGAACGTTTACCTACCACCTCATCGCGGGTGTAGCCCAACATCTGATATACCTTGTCGTTTACATCTATGATCAACAAGTCATCTTCGCGTGTAATCGTCATCAGATCCGGGCTGTTTCTGAACGCTTTGGCGAATTTTTCTTCGCTGGTCTTTAAGCGTTCTTCCGCTTCCTTAAAAAACGTGATGTCGTAGGTGATGCCCACCACACGTTTGGGGGCAGCATCGTTCTGAACAGGGTACGCTGTGGTTCGTAACCATTTTTTATAACCGAGTGGTGTGGTTACCTGCGTGGTAATGTCGAACGCCAGATTTTTTCTATTAATGATATCCCTGAATACTTCGCGAACCAGGTAGGCACTTCGTGGTTCATATAACTTAGCTGTCTCTTCAATATCGCTGATCGGAAAAGCTTCATTTACGCCATAGATATTATACATTTCGTCAGACCAGAACATACGTCTGCCTTCCAAGTCAAATTCCCAGCTTCCGATCTTTGCCAGGCTTTGCGATTGGTTGAGGATGAATTCGCGTTCAGAAAGCGTCTTAATGTTTTCTGAAAGCTGCGCATTAAGCTGGCGCAATTCCTCTTCGCGAAGTTCAAGCTTCCGATTAAGGTTACGTTGATACATTAGCGCCCTTTCCAGCACTTCTTCGCGATCTCGCTCTCGTGTAATATCAAGCCAGCTTCCCAGCGCCTTAATAGGTTTACCATCAGCCTCGCGAATGATCGTGGCCGAATCAATTAGCGAAGCATACGATCCGTCTACTTTTCGAACGCGGTATGTATCGAAGTATTTATCAGCACCTGAAGAGATCGCTTCGGAAAAGGTTCGAATGGCATTGGGCCTGTCTTCCTCGTGAATGGATTGGTCGCGATCGTACAAGGAATAAAATACGGTATCCAGACCAAACTCTTTAAGCGCTTTACTACTGCCAAACCATGAAATCTTACCGGTGGCGAAATCAGCCTCCCACATGGCAGCATTCGAGATTTCAGAGATAAGTTTAAACCGGTTGCGTTCAGCATCAATGATTTTGACAGTTGCCTCCAAGGCTTGTTGTCGCTGGCGCTCTTGCGAAACATCCTGCCACACCCCCATTACCCGAACTACCTTGCCTGAAGCATCACGCGTAAATTTCATACGATCACGAATGTGGTAGACTATTCGCCCGGCTCCCAGAAAGCGATACTCGTGTTCGAATACCATTACTCCCGAATTATCAAACGCTTGTTGAAATCCTTGTGTGGCGTTTGCCCTATCCTCAGGATGAATATTGTTGATCCAGAAATCGGTGGTAGCGTTACTGGGCGGAATGCCGTATCGTTGCTTGCATTCTGGCGAGGAGAACCATAAATCTTCGCCTGTATTCAGGTTACGTACCCAGACAGCTTCCGATGAAATCTCAAAGATCAATTCCATCATTTCCTGGCTAATGCCTTCACGCAAAGACGTTTCGTAAAGTCTATTCACGATTCCAATTTACATTCTTAATCGGTAGTTTCTAAAGGCTATGAAAAAGTTTAGCCCGCTTTGCCTCGTAGGCTATAAATGTAAAAGGCCCGTTTTGCAAACGAGCCTTACCTGTGATGCGAAAATACTTTAACCTTCCAGATTAGGTATCTCAATACTAAACGCGGTGCCCTCACCTAGCGTAGAACTTACACGAATAGTGCCCTTCAGTTTTTCTACAACACCTTTCACAATGTAAAGACCAAGGCCCGATCCTTTACTGTCTGCGTTGGCTCTGAAAAACATTTTGAAAACTTTATCGATGTATTCATCAGGGATACCAACACCGTTATCATGAAAGTGGATAATCGCTTTCTGACGGGTGGTGGTTATATCAATTTGCAGATAGGAGTCATCTTTCCATACATCGCGATAACGCACGGCATTGGAAATGATGTTATTAAAGATTATCAGTACACGGCTGTAGTCTGAAAAGAATGGAAATTCGGCTTTAATATTTCGGATACTGCGCACCTTGTCGGCTCCTTCCATATACTTCAACGAATCAATAGACTCTTGCAACAGCTCCTGAAAATCGATGGCTTTGGGCATTACATCCATGCGTGAATTACGCGAGTGGTGAATGATGTCGGAAATAAATGTATCCAGCTTATTGATGCTCTTCTCGATCAGGTTGAGGTAGTTCTCGGTATTCTGTTTGTCGGGATCAAGCTTGATCATGTTCAAAAGACCTTTGATGGACATCAATGGGGCGCGCAGATCGTGCGAGGCACTGTAAACAAAGCGATCGAGCTCCGCATTGATTTTGATGAGTTCTTCATTTTGCCGTTTCAACAGATCTTCCGTTCGGGTTTGATTCGTAATATCTCTTGCAAAAGTTGTTAAGCCTGTTACGGTTCCATTTTCCACGATAGGATAGGTTTTAATTTCAAATGTTCGCCAATCCTGCTCGATAGGGTACGTGTCGATGTACTTGCCTGGTCTTCCTTTCAAGCCACTTTCATAGCGGCCTCGCCATAACTCCCGGAGCTCCGGCAAACTATCGGGCAACAGGGCCAGAATGTCTGCACCCCGCACCAATTTAACGCCATACGACTGCTTATATTTTTTGTAGAACTCTTTATTAAAATCAATAAGCTCATACTTTGAATTAATAAGCCAAACACCATCCTCAATTGTATTGAGAATGGAACGGAGGTTAGCTTCGCTTTCAATAATCTTTTTCTGATAAGCCTTTCGAACCGTGATGTCGCGGCTAAAAACAGAAATAATCTGCGACCCGTCCGGGCGGGTACTCGACTTAAAGTGAATTTCCCAATAGTACTGCCGGTCGTCAATGGAGAACATTTCTTCCACCTTGATGGGGGTGCCGCTTAGTACTACCAAACATCTTTCCTTCCATTCTGATGTTAACTCCGGATTGACACGCTCCATCGACTCAATGATAGACGTGCCTTTCTTCAGTTCAATACCATACGTTTCAATAAAGATCCAGTAAAAGCCAGAGTTGAGATTGATAATTCTGAATTCATCATCCAACAACAAAATATTCGAATCGGCATCTTCAATAATCGAAGTAAATAAATCCTGCCACACTCCTATTTCGGAGTGATCCTGCATCGTCATAGTAAGCAAACTTTAAAGTGAAATTCATCTGTGATCCCTCATCGCCACCTGCCGGTATAGCACAAAACTAAAATCCATCGCCCGGCTGAAATGTCTTCTGCTTAACAAATCAATCGGGCATAAAATTCAATTCATAAAAAACTAAGAAAGCCGGCATTCGTTCATGATTAATGGAACATTAGGGCTTAGAAACGGTGGCACTCGTTTTTGGATACTTTAATCTCCTGGTATTTTGTCACCGATTTGGTTTCAGGCGCCCCAACCACATCAACATGCGGTATAGCAACTAACTTTTCCTATTTTCACGCGAGACTAAACCAACTGTGATGAGTGACTTTATTAGTGCCGTAGCTACCGGAGTATGGACTCCCGTCTTGTTCCTGTTGATTTTCGGAGGGCTGTTCTTCTTTCTCTATTCGCGCTTTGTGCACTACAAATACTTGGGCCATGCTATAGCCGTGTTGCGTGGTAAATATGATAACCCTAACGACCCAGGGCAAATCAGTGCATACCAGGCGCTCTCCACTGCTCTTGCTTCTACTGTTGGTATGGGAAATATTGGAGGGGTAGCCCTGGCCATTGCTCTTGGAGGACCGGGTGCACTATTCTGGATGTGGGTAACCGCTTTTGTGGGCATGTCTACCAATTTTTTTACTACTACGCTTTCTGTTTTGTATAGAGGGAAAGATTCCACCGGAGCCATCCAGGGTGGCCCCATGTATGTAATCCGCGAAGCGATGGGCAAAGGCTGGCAACCACTGGCCGTTCTGTTTTGTCTTTGTTGTATGATTGGCTGCCTGCCTATTTTTCAAGCTAATCAACTCACACAAATCATCATCGATATTGGCATTTCTTCGGATGCTGTAAAGACCGCTTCTTTTTATATTGGAAGTTGGCAAATCAACACAACCAAGTTTGTTATTGGCACCGTACTGATGGTCATTTCCGGAATTGTTATTATTGGTGGGATTCAACGCATTGGTACCTGGGCCGGAAAGATGGTACCCATCATGATTGTACTCTACTTTGGATCAGTGCTTTCGATCATTGTACTCAATATCACCAAGGTACCCCACTATCTTTGGCTAATCATAACCGATGCTTTTTCAGCCACACACTACCATGGCGATCCGCATTTCGGAGGACTTGTCGGGGGATTAATTCTGATCGGTGTACGAAGAGCATCTTTCTCCAATGAAGCCGGTATTGGCACAGCACCCATGGCGCTCGGAGCATCCAAAACGGTTGAGCCCATCCGCGAAGGACTTGTGTCGATGCTCAGCCCAGCGATTGATACGCTCATTGTTTGCACCCTCACCGCACTGGCTATTCTTGTAACGGGTGTATGGCAAACCTCTGAAGCCAACGGTGTTACGCTTACTGTCTCTGCTTTTGAAAGTTCATTGGGAAACACCGGAAAAATACTGTTGCTTATCTGTGCCTTTTTTTTCGCGATTACTTCACTCTTCTCCTACAGCTACTACGGCAACAAAGCTATTTCCTTTCTGCTTGGTGTGCCTGCCGGAAGATGGTATGATTACTTTTACTTGTCTACGATTGTAATGGGCGCCATCCTTTCGCTAGCAGACGTAATCAACATCATTGATATCGCGTATGCGCTAATGGCCTTCCCAACCATGCTCTCTGGATTTGTATTGGCTCCAAAAGTAATGGCCGAAGCCAAGCGATACTTTGCCACGCTGAAAAAGTAGCTGAGGAATTTGATCTACTTAACGATAGCCTGATAAATCAGCGCTCTCAGTTTACCATGATCATCAAGACCGTTGGTGGGTATCAACTGCTTAAAGTATACTACTACCATATCTTCTTTGGGATCTACCCAATACGTTGATCCATAAGCACCACCCCATCCAAATTCACCCACCGATCCGGGTGTTCCACGCCTGCCTAAATCCTCACAAACCGAAAAGCCAAGTCCAAAACCTTCTCCGGCCCTGAACTCTATTTTTCCGGTGTGGCTTACCGTCATCAACTCTACAGTTTTGCGTGAAAGGATTCGAACACCATTCAGCGATCCGCTATTCAACATCATCTGTAAAAATCGTGCATAATCTGTTGCTGTTGATAACAGGCCTGCGCCACCCGAAAAGCTTTTCCGAGGTCCGTTAAGGTAAGACCCCTGACCAGCCATCGTACCCGGGTCGGGTGCACGTTCCAGGGGTTTATCTGCATTGGCAGAATAAACAGTTGCTAACCGGTTCGCTTTTGCTTGCGGCAAATAGAAATGGGTGTCTTTCATTCCAAGGGGTGTCAGAATCGTTGAGGTGATGAATTCATCCAACGACTTGCCTGAAGCTTTCTCAATCACAACGCCCAGTATGTCGGTGTTGTATCCATACACATATTTTTCACCTGGGTGAGCCTCCATCGGTAAGGACGCCATACGCACGATGGTAGCCCCGATTGGTTCATCGCGATCGGCAAAGTACCAACCTTGTATACCGGCTTCTTTCCACTTGTCAGCTGCAAGTCCGTAGCCGTAACCGATGCCCGCAGTGTGAGTAAGTAGGTCGCGAATAGTAATGGCACGCTTAGCTTTGATAACATCGTAGCCACCCCCTTCGCGGGATTGTGCCACAGTAGTTTCCTTAAATTCGGGAATGTACTTACTAACAGGATCGGAGATCAGTAGTTTCCCTTCCTCCTGCAGCATCATAATACCCACGCTTACCAGTGCTTTGGTTTGCGAGGCTATGCGAAAGATCGCATCGTTTTGCATCGGTGAATTTGCTTCGATGTCGCGCTGACCAAACGATTTGAAGTACGCCACTTTTCCATGGCGCATAATGAGCACAACGCTGCCGGCCAGCTTTTTATCGGCAGCGTACGTCTGAAAAACAATGTCCAGCTTTTGCAATCGTTCGGTGGAGAGTCCCACCTCTTCAGGTTTGGCTGTTGGAAGATTCTGTGCCAGAACGCTTGCGGCTGCGGATAGTAACAGCAAGCAGATACTTAAGGGCTTTCTAATCGACAAAGTCATGATACAGTAGTAAGGCAATTTGAGTTACGATATTAAAAATGAATCAGGCGAATTCAAAATAGGTCCTTCACCTGCTTATTCTTCCACGGTGTCTTTATGCGAAGCAATGATCTGGCTGATTTCATCCGGAGAAAAACCAAGCTTACCGCCTACCATATTGATCAGTTCGAGTTCAGCCGGTGCAAAGTCGCCATCTACTTTGGCTAGTGATATCATCTGCTCCAACTGGAATTCGCGCTCTTCATTATTCTGCGGTATGAGGTAAATGTATTCGCTTGCCTTGTCCAGCATCACATTTAATCGGTCGAGTGGGATATCCCATTGAAAGGCGATTTTGGCCAGTGCCACACGTTCTACTTCTTCTACTTTTCCATCGGCTGCACTTAACGATACAAGATTACGGAAATGTTCCAGGCGGGTAGGATTAATCATCAGGTTAAATAAGGTTTCAGGTTAAAAAATATAATTATCGAAAATAAAAAAAGCGATTGTATGTACAAAGAAAGTATGGTGAGTAAGGATAATAAAAAAGCGCGGCACCACAAGTTCGTGCTGCCGCGCCTGACCGGGTTCTGATTTTACTACAACCCCAGCTTCAAGGTAACGGTGTAACTTCGTGTATTTGGTAAATTGAAGTACTCCATTCCTCGTCCATTGTTGTTTCCAATCAGGCTTGTCTCCGGATCGACTCCACTGTACCGAGTGATCAGAAAAAGATTACGGGCACTCAGGGTAGTACTCAGATTTTTCAGCCGAAGTTTATCAACAATACTATGCGCAAACCGATACGAAACCGATACGTGTCTTAACCGAACCCATGATCCGTCCTCAATACCATCCTCCGCTACACCGGCAATACCGTAACGCGACCAGCGATTCTCATAAACAGGTTGCGATGGATCAAGAAAATTAACGGGTACGGTATTCGTTTCGCCTTGTTCGTTTACGCCTTTAAATATATACTGCTTTGTTTCCCTTGAAATCGTCTCGGCCCCTGTGCCAAAATAATTCAGGGTGTTCTTCGTACCATTCCAGACATCGCCACCACGTTTTATGTCAATGAGGAAATTCAAGGAAAAACCGCGGAGGCTTACTTCATTAACAATTCCCATTGTCCAGTCAGGGTTCGGATTACCGATAACACCCATCGATGAATCCACGATAGGATAACCATCGCTGCCAATAACCAACTGCCCCGCATCATTCCGAAGGTATCGTGTTCCATACAATACGCTATAAGGCTGCCCGGCCATCAGGTTGCTGGACACTGAAGTAAAACCAGCCATGGGAATCCGATCAGCACTGCCAGCCAACGTCTCAACTACTGCGGTGTACTTGCTAAACGTAACGTCCAGGTTCCAGGTAACATTGCCCTGCACAGGCACTGTCTCCAGGTGTACATCGAAGCCATGATTTGCGAGTACACCGGCATTCATCATCGAGACTGTATTTCCTGATACTACCGGGACAAACAGGTTGTTCGTTTTACCCGTATACCAGGCCGCAGTTAGTTCAATGCGTTGCTGCCAGAACCCCAGGGTAGTACCGGCCTCTAACGATCTAACTTCTTCTGCGTTCAGGTTACTGTTGTTCGATACTGCCATTCGCTCAGGCAACAGTTCTGTTTGTGTGACGTTCCTTGTAGCCGCAAAGTAAAAATTAGGGTCCACAAAAAGCGGTGCCTCGCGTTGAATCTTTCCGACCGATGCAAAAACCCTTCCGTTAGTCAGCACATACGAATTGTAGAAAGGAAGTTCGGTGAAATTGAAGGCAGCACCAACACCACCGGAATGAAGACGATCATTGCCTTTAGTAAGCGTTGAAGTATTCTCCCACACAGAAGTAGCATCCATCGAAAGCAGCTCCTGATAGCGCAGAGTAAGCTTTGTCATAATTCTTGCATTCTGCTGACTATACTTACCGGAATATTGTTGAAGGCTTACCACATTATCCGGAGTGAAACTACCTGACTTGGTAAACTCAAAACCATCCGTTCGATTGATGCTTCGTTGCGATCCACTGTTTACCAGTCCTGCCATAGCACTGATGGTTATGTCATTGTTGAACATACTGAAGTTTCCGCTTAGCATCAGTTCTGAGTTCAACGACTTGAATTGCTCGGTTCTGTTGGTAAACCTTCCTAACGGTGCAGCTGCTGAGTGTATATCAAATCCTGATTCGAGCTTGTCTCTATAAAAATCACCACTCAGGCCGTACTTCAGTTTGAGTTCATCAAGAATAGAATACTCAACATAAACATTTGGAATGATTCGGTCTACTGTTCCTTTAAATGGATTCTTATTCAGCGACCAGTAAGGGTTATCCGTCACTCCGCCATTAAAACTCCGCTGCGTTCCATCCGAAAAAGAATATGTTTCCGAATCTTCAAAGGCTGATGTACTACGTTGTCCATTTCCATTATCGAATGAAGCGGGTGTAGTAAGCAAACCATACATAATTGAAGACCCTGAATTTCCTTTTTGTGCCAGGTTACTTACCGCATGGGATAAAGATGCCGAGCCTCCCGTCTTAAACCTTCTTGCAAAATCATGCTCACCCATCAATCGCACTGAGGTTCGGTTGAATGAAGTACCCGGAATAATTCCTGATTGTGACTTATTACCTACACTAAATCCGTATTGTGACTTCTCTCCCTTTTTACTGAACTGTAAATGATTATCGGCTGTAAACCCTGACCTAAAGAAAGTATAGCGGTTATAAGGCGATGCCGGTTCACTTCCTGCCGTGCGCGGTACAAGTTTACCGTTCACATCAAATGGATAACTACTTCCATCGTACATTAAGGTATTGAGTGCTGGTCCCCAACTGAAAGATTCTTGCTCATCACCGCCCTTCCAGGTTAATGATCCGCTTTCAGGTCTCCCTTGTGCATAGGTATGTTGCAGTTCCGGAAGTTTATTCACCATATCGATTGACACCGAAGACGACACGGTTATCTCTCGCTTACCATATTTCGGCTTCTTGGTGGTAACAAGGATCACTCCGCTGGCACCACGACTACCATAAATAGCCGTAGCACTGGTACTTTTCAATACCTCAATAGATGCAATATCATTCGGGTTGAGATCGGTGATGCGATCAGGAACATCCACACCAGAAGGTGATGAAGGATGAGATGTGTTATCGATCGGAACGCCATCCACAACATATAATGGTGTTTGTGAAGCATTCAATGACGAGAACCCTCGTATCATTAGCGATGTATTAGAACCTGGAGTTCCAGCATGCTGCACTACATTTACCCCGGATACTCTACCCTGCAACATGCCGCTCACCGATGCTTCTGCCACCGGCAATTCTTCAGACGAGACCGATACAACACTCGCTGTTAAATGATTTTTTTGCTGAACACTGTAACCACATACTATTACTTCAGAAAGGCTGGCTACATCCGGCAGTAAAGAAAAACCACGAATGGCAATTGCCGCATTCGAAACACCGGCCGGAAGTGGCAGCGGTTGCTTTACTTTTTCATTCGATCCTGATTTGTTCCGAATTATGGAGTCAACGGCAATAAAGGATGTGTACTGCGTTAACAAATTATAACGAAGCCCAAGTTGTGTTACTTCTTTGATGCGCTTCTCGGAGTTTTGCTGTTCGTTGTCATCGAAATAGCCGGCAAAGTCATTAAGGTATTTTATGTTATTTCGCGCCCACAAGTAGCGCAGCGCTTCGTTGTTCTCGGAGGTTGCTGCAGCCAGGCTGATGCGTTTGGAGTAGGGTGTGCTTCCCGAAAAACCAGAAAGCTTCACATTACCCTCTGCCTTTCCTTTGTACTTTCCAAAAACAATAATCGGTCGTTCCACAAACACATCGGGTATGTGCATGGGCTCGACATCATAAACATCAAATCCACCAAAATCAATCTTTATATCGGTAAGAACAGGCTGCGACACCAGGTCAATAAATTTCTTACCATAACGTTTGGCTTCATCCTGATTGGTAATGATAAACGGTTCGCCCATACCGGCATGGGCTAATCCTTCAATAAGGTGCCGGTTAACAGAACTACCGATACCAAACGCAAACAAGTTGGCGTCATTCAGATTTCCGCGCACGAGGTTGAATGCTTCCTTTTCTACTGTAACATAACCATCGGTAATGACAATGAACGTACGGGAGAAGCCATCAGTCTTTTCATACTCCAGGGCACGCTGAAGGGCCGGGTAAAGTCGGGTACCACCACTGCCCCGCTGCTGGTTCAACACTTGAACGGCATCTGAAATATTACCTTTTGTAGCCGGAACTGAATGACTGTGCAGCATCTGGTTACTGCTTTCGAACAACATCACATTAAACCGATCGGTTGGACGTAGTGACGAAATCAATTCCTGAAGTAGTGTTTTGGAAACATCAATCGGAAACCCTTGCATCGATCCGGAGACATCCACAATGAAAATGTATTCACGTGGTGGTATCTCATCCAGCGAAGGTGCATCCGGAGGTTCAATCATCAACAGAAAAAAGTTCTCGTCCGCTCGCGGGTTTAACAGAATGCCGGATTCAACCTTACCACCGCGTAGGCGGTAACGCACAATAACATCACGATTTCCCCCAAGCATTTCGGTTTCGTCCAGGGTAATTTCAGCATTGTTGGACGATGTGTAGTTCACATTAACCTTGTGCGAGGTGCTGGTTATGCGTTGAATCGGAATACCACTATTCAACCGGCCCTTAAAGTCAAATGTATAATCTGGTTTTTCGCCTTCGTGATGGTACGGATTTTCAACCCATTGTTCTGACGTATGCTGCTCGTCATTGGGTGCCTCAGAATAGCGCGGACCTACTACGGTAGGATAAACAAACTCATAAGTGCCCTCCACCGGAACCAGCAACTCGGTGTAGTGAAGATCGACCGAGATGGTGTCGCCCGGCAGAATGTTCGCTACATTCATTTGAAACACATTGGGGCGTTTCTGTTCCAGTAAGGTAGCCGTCTTTCCTACTTGCTTAGCCTGTTCATACTCCTGTCGTGCTTTTTCTTTTTCGTTGATTTTTGCGATCAGCTTTCGATCGCCAATCGTCATGTTCATGCCATAAACTGCGGCACGTGTTGAGCCGGGAAAAATATAAATTGCTTCGAGTGTACTCATACCCGTATTGACATACACCTGGCGGATATGAACATCGGCAATCACTCCTGAAATATTCACGGTAGCTGCTGTTGATTTGAGTGGCATGCGGTCAACCGCAGGATCATCACTTTTTACAAAGAAGTAAGGCGACAGGGTTTTCTCAGGGTTGTCGGGAATAGTATGTCGAAAAACTTTTTGATGAATCTGCGTGGTGTCGGATGCTTCACCTGCCAGGGGCTCTACTTTCACCTCCATTGACTTGTACCCAACAAATGAAAATACGAGCGTTGAGCCGATGGGTGCTTCGATCTCGTAATTACCGCTACCGTCAGTAGTAGTACCGGTTGATGTTCCTTTAACTACGATGTTCACACCGGGCAAGGGTGTACCGGTTTCCGGATCGGTTAATGTTCCCTTTACAAGTCGTGTTGGCACCTGTGCCTGGGCTGTCAGAAATGCCACGACTATCAATACGAAAACAGTTGTAAAATTTCTCATACTCGCATGGTTTAGGTTGAAACTGCTTTGCGATAGGATGCAGTCTTCCCCATCATTCCATACGATCAGGAAATATTTTTTCGAATTAATTCAGGATTTTGAAGTACTAGAATGGCGTATCATCGTCACCCCCTGGAGGCGGCAATGCCGGGCGGTCTTCCTGACCAAAGGTATTTAACCGGCTTTCGCGCGTGATCATGCCCGAGAATGGATTATCGCTTGACATCGAAGGCGAATCGAAGTCTGCGAACTTGGTGTACTTGCCAATGAATTTCAGTTTGGCTGTTCCGGTAGATCCATTCCGGTGCTTGGCAATAATTACTTCACCCACACCTTGTGTTGGCATACCATCTTCATCAACCGTAATTTTATAGTACTCCGGACGGTAGAGGAACATTACAATATCAGCATCCTGTTCGATAGAACCCGATTCACGCAAGTCGGAAAGCTGTGGACGCTTATCGCCACCACGGGTTTCCACCCCACGACTCAACTGCGACAGGGCCAACACCGGCACGCTTAGTTCTTTCGCAATACCTTTCAGTGCCCGCGAGATAGAAGCAATTTCCTGTTCACGGTTACCTCCCTGCTCGCCCTTCATCAACTGCAGGTAGTCGATGATGATGAGTTGAACACCGTGTTCTGCTTTTAACCTCCGGCATTTCGCGCGAAGTTCCAGAATAGAAAGTGCAGGTGTATCGTCAATGAAGATTGGTGCAGAAGCCAGCTTGGTGGTTTTATGAACAAGCTGCGTCCACTCGTGCTCGGCAAGATTACCTTTCTTGATTTTTTCACTTTCCAGTTCGGCTTCGGCAGATATCATACGATTCACTAACTGGATGGAAGCCATCTCCAACGAAAAAATAGCCACCGGAATTTTAAAGTCAACCGCGGCATTGCGCAGGGCTGACACCACGAATGCCGTCTTACCCATACCCGGGCGGGCAGCGATGATAACCAGGTCGGAGCGTTGCCATCCGGAAGTCATGCGGTCGAGTTCTGTAAATCCACTTGGCACACCGGTTAGGCCATCTTTGTGTTCCTTCAATACCTGCAGTTCCTGAATGGCCCGCGCCATGAGGTTACGCATGTTGTCGTAGTTCTTGCGCAGGTTGGAGTCGGATATCTCGAAAACAGATTGCTCAGTCTTATCCAGTAGTTCAAACACATCCGTGGTTTCTTCGTAGGCATCCGCATGAATTTGAGACGCAATCTGAATAAGATCACGTTTGATCGCCATCTCTATAATAACACGGGCGTGATACTCGATATTGGCAGCCGAACTTACTTTTGAGGTGAGCTCAGCAATGCGGTAAGCCCCCCCTACCAACTCAAGTTTTCCTTGCTTACGAAGTTGATTCACCACGGTGCGCATATCCACCGGCTCTGAAGACTTAAACAAGTCAACTATGGCGGTGTAGGTTTCCTTGTGTGCTTCGGAGTAAAAATGCTCGGGCTTTAAGAATTCAACAACGGCATTTAATGCGTTCTTTTCCAGCATTAACGCACCAAGTACAGTTTCTTCGAGATCAAGTGCCTGAGGTGGCAACTTACCCAGACTTTCCGAGATATCTCTCGTCAATAATTTTCCGGCCTTATTGCTAAACCTCAGAGACGTTGATCTTCCTTGCTCCATACAGTGGTTGTTGTACGTGTTTCTAATTTTGAAGGCAACAAACGTACAATCCTTAGCCTTACTTCCCTCAACAACTTATACACATTCAACCAACAAATAAACTTAATCTTGTTGACAACGCGTGTCACAAAAAATCAAGGTTGGCGGGTTGATCACTACCGCTCGCAACGATTTGGAAGCCGTGTTTATCATGACAGACTTTATGCAAAGCATAAGACCCTGAACATAAACGAAGTACCGCAGGTCATACAACTATTTGTCAACATAACGAACTTGCCAGCACCAAACATTTTACTTTAATTTATTGCCGGAATTTAGTTTAGATGAAGAAGCAGACTATTCATTTTATAGCCATCGGAGGCAGCGTAATGCATAACCTGGCCATTGCCCTGAAACAGGCGGGCCACGAGGTTACCGGATCAGACGATGAAATTGTTGAGCCTTCCCGGTCCGTACTCAGCAAGCATGGACTCCTCCCCGATAATGAAGGCTGGAATCCTGAAAAAATTACCAAGAACATCGACACCGTTATTCTGGGCATGCACGCCAGCGCGTCAAATCCTGAGTTGGTTAAGGCACAGGAACTTGGCTTGAAAATTCTTTCTTTCCCTGACTTCATCTTCGAACATGCACGCGACAAGCAGCGGGTTGTCATAGCCGGAAGTCACGGCAAAACTACAATAACTGCGATTGTCATTCATGTGCTGAACTACTTCAAGCGAAATTTTGACTATGTTATCGGGGCGCGCGTTCCGGGGGTTGAAAACACCGTACGACTTTCTGACGCTCCGATCATTGTAATCGAAGGCGATGAATACCTCTCGTCCGCGCTTGATCCGACACCCAAATTTCTTCGCTACCAGCACCACATCGGGTTGATCAGCGGAATATCCTGGGATCATGCCAATGTATTTCCATCGGAAGAAGAATACGTGAAGCAGTTCGATCGATTTGCCGATCAGACTCCCAAAGGTGGCATACTGGTATACTGCGAGCAAGATCCGATGGCGCTGATGATCGGAAAGAAAGAACGCTCAGACGTACTGGAGATTTCGTACAAAAGTCACCCGCATACCTCCGACAACAATGGCCAGTTTTTTCTAACCAATGGAAAGGAACGCTACCCGATTAAAATTTTCGGAAGCCACAATTTCCAGAACCTGGGTGCCGCAAAAGAAATTCTAAAGAAGATTGGGATAACACCCGAACAATTCTTTCAGGCAATCTCTACATTTGAAGGTGCTGCCGGACGGCTGGAGAGAATTGTAAGCAATACCTCTACCTCAGTCTATAAAGACTTTGCCCATGCTCCTTCTAAAGTAAGAGCAACGGTAAAGGCGGTAAAAGAAATTTATCCTTCGCGCGAGTTGGTAGCGTGCCTCGAACTGCATACCTATAGCAGTCTGAATAAGAAATTCCTGCCGCAGTACAAAGACGCCCTGAAAGCTGCGCAGGTACCTGTGGTGTATTACAATCCAGCGAAAGTAAAAGCAAAAAATCTTGAACCGCTTTCGGAGGCGGACATTAAGACTGCCTTTGCTTCGTCCAATGCGAAAGTATTCAGCGATGCAACTTCACTGGAAGAATTTCTTCTTCAGCAATCCTGGAAAAACAAAAATTTGCTTATGATGAGTTCTGGCAATTTTGGTGGCATTAACATTGCGGCACTGGCCGAAAAAATATCGTCCTGATTTCAAGTCGAATAGCCTTTGCATTTTTCGACCCTAACTATTCGAACTTATGATTAAGCTCAATCTTAAAAATCCACTTTGCTTTTTTGATCTCGAAACTACGGGTATCAACATTACGCACGATCGCATAATCGAGATTGCCGTCATCAAAATGATGCCCAATGGCGAAGTAATCCGAAAAGCTAATGTGTTAAATCCTACTATTCCAATTCCGGAAGAATCCGCTGCCATTCATGGTCTTCGCGATGAGGATGTAAAAGATAAACCCACCTTTAAGGAAGTAGCCAAAGATTACGCTCGTCTGTTTGAAGGAGCTGACCTGGCTGGCTTTAATGTTCTGAAATTTGATGTACCGGTACTGGTAGAAGAATTTCTCCGCGTGGATATCGACTTTGATTACAGCCGTAAGAAGATAATTGATGCGCAGAAAATTTTTCACCTTATGGAAAAGCGTACGTTGTCTGCAGCGTATAAATTTTATCTAAACAAAGAGTTTGAGAATTCGCACACCGCAGAAGCCGACACCGAAGCGACCATGGAAGTTTTTCTGGCGCAAGTTGCCCGGTATGAAGGCCAGGAAGTTACGGATAGTCTGAATCGTAAAGTAGGCGAAATCGCCAACGATATGGAAACCTTGCACAAACTTACTTCTTCCGGCCTGGTCGATTTGGCTGGCCGAATGGTGTTTAATGACAAGGGTGTTGAAGTTATTAATTTTGGAAAACACAAAGGGAAGCCGGTAGCTGCCGTACTAAAGGATGAACCCTCCTACTACGACTGGATTATGAATGGAGATTTTTCATTGGATACAAAACGGAAGCTCACTGAAATCAAGCTTCGCGGTTTCAAGAAATGACGCTTCCGGCCTGTAAAACTAACGAGGCCCGTCCTGGAAATTCATGAACGGGCCTCGTTGTTTCTATAAGCCTGAAGCAGTTACTTCAACTCGTAAGCAATCTCCATAATCTTGGTCACTTCACCTGATCGGTTCTTGATGGGTGAGAAACTCGAACGAACGTTGACAATCTCGCCTTTACGGTTAATCCGTTTGAAAGCACCTTTCTTCGGATACCCTGCGTTAAGATCTTTCCAAAACTGGCGGTACTCTTCACTGGCTTTATCTTCCTTGGTAGCCAGAATGCGATGATGTTCGCCTACTACCTCGTCTTGTGAATAACCAAATACCTCCAGGAAATTACTGTTAACTT
>Ga0315910_10000437_pt1 | contig 41588 bp, 29 predicted proteins | sample EdamamesoilMG_FD_204470 | JGI IMG/M metagenome (GOLD analysis project Ga0315910, IMG submission 204470) | Garden soil microbial communities collected in Santa Monica, California, United States - Edamame soil | ecosystem: Environmental > Terrestrial > Soil > Garden | place: USA: California...
GGCGCGGACGGCAAGCTCGCGCCGGCCACGTGGGACGAAGCCCTGGCGGCGATCGGCGCGGAGTTGCAGCGGCTGCGCGCCGCCGGCCAGGCGCAGCGCGTCGGCTTCCTGTGCGGGATCGAGCGCGGCATGTCGCGCGAACTCCTGCTGCGCTTCGCGCAGGCCTACGGCACGCCCAACGTCTACAGCAGCTTCAGGGCCGGAGCCGCGCCGACCGCGCTGGCCAGCAGCCTGATGCAGGGCGTCGAGGAGCTTCCGGCCTACGATTGGAGCCGAGCCCAATACGTGCTGAGCCTGGGCGCGGGCCTGCTCGATTCCTGCCACCTGGTGGCCTTCGCGCGCGCGCAAGCGCGCGGCCGCCAGTCGCTGGCCAACCGCCGCGCCAAGATCGTTCACGTCGGTCCCGCGCGCGCGCGCACCGGGCACGCCGCCGACGAGTGGCACTCGATCCGCCCGGGCACGCACGGCGCCTTCGCGCTGGGCATCGCGCACGTCCTGGTGCGCGACGGCCTGCACGACAAGGACTTCGTCGAGAAGCACGGCTTCGGCTTCGAGCCCTGGAACGACGACGGACGCACGCACAAGGGTTTCCGCGAGCTGCTCGAGAGCTACACGCCCGAGCACGTCGGCGAGCTGTGCGCCGTCGCGCCGCGGCAGATCGAGCGTCTGGCCAGGGAGCTCGCCGCATCGCGACCGGCCTTCGTCTGGTCGGCGAGCGAGGAATTGGAGAGCAGCAACGGCCTGTGGTCGGCGATGGCGGTGCACGCGCTCAACGCCCTGCTCGGTGCGATCGATCGACCGGGCGGCCTCCTGGTGCAGCGCGATCCGCCGCTGGCGCCCTGGGCCGAGGTCGAGCTCGACGAAGCGGCGCGGGCGTCCTTGGCCAGCGCCGTGATCGGCAGCCCCGAGGGCGGGCGCCTGCCCTTCGGCGGCGTGCCGTTGTCCGCGCTGCGCGAGGCCTTGATGGCGCAGAGCTCGCCCAGGCTCGAGCTCCTGTTCCTGCACCACTCCAACCCGCTCTATGCGCGCGCGCAGAACCGGCGCTGGAAGGAAGCGCTCGAGCGCGTGCCGATGGTCGTGAGCTTCTCGCCCTTCCTCGACGAAAGCTGCGCGACCGCCGCGGATTGGGTGCTGCCCGACGACTCCTACCTCGAGCGCTTCGAGGACGCCGCGCCCGCGCCCAGCGTGGGCCGCCCGGTGTTCGGCTTGCGCCAGCCGGTGGTCGAGCGCCTGTACGACACGCGCTCCACCACCGACGTCTTGATCCAGCTCGCCGCCGCGCTGGGCGCGCCGCTGGCCGAGGCGCTGCCCTGGAAGGAATTCAAGGACGCGGTCAAGCAGCGCCTCGTCGGGCTGCACAAGGCGCAGCGCGGTTCGATCGTCGAGGAAAAGAGCTCGACCTTCGTGAAGCAGCTCTACGAGTCGGGCTCCTGGAGCGACGATGCCTACGAGTTCGAGCGCTGGGAGGAATCGCTGCGCACCCCGAGCGGCAAGTTCGAGTTCTTCTCGCAGCGCATGCTCGAGGCTCTCGACGGGCGCGCCAAGGCCGGCGGCATGAAGACCGACGCGCTGCTGGCCGCGCTCGGTCTGCCCGCCGATCTCGACGCGGCCTGCCTGCCGCACTTCGCGGAACCGAAGTGGCAGGGCGAGGCCAAGGACTTCCCGCTGGTCCTGATCCCCTACCGGCCGAACACCTATGCCGAGGGCTCGGGCGCGAACCTGCCCTGGCTGCGCCAGACGACTTCGGGCAACCCGCTCGATGCCGAGCGCAGCGAAGTCGAGCTGCACCCCCAGACGCTCGAGGAGCTTGGGCTCGAGCGCGGCGAGCTCGTCGCGGTCGAGAGTCCGGCCGGCGGCATCACCTGCGTCGTGCTCGTGACGCATGCCGTCGCGCCCGGGGTGGCGCGCATCCAGCAGGGCCGCGGGCACGCCGAACTCGGGCGCTTCGCTCGCGGACGCGGCGCGAACGTGATGGACCTCGTGCTCAGCACGCCCGGGCCGGGCCTGGTCAGCTTCGAGAACCTGTGCGACACGCGCGTGCGCGTGCGGAGGCTCGCATGAGCCCGACGCCCGCATCGGCCTCGCGGCGCGGTTTCTTCGCTCGCGCGATCTCCTTCATGGGCTCGGTCGCGGCGGCGGTGCGGCCGGCCGCGCCGCGCACGCTGCAGGTCGACATCGCCGAGGGCGGAAGCCCCGGCGATGGCCCGCGCGCGAAGTGGGGCATGGCGATCGACCTGGACCTGTGCACCGCCTGCGGCGGCTGCGTGGTCGCCTGCGCGTCGGAGAACAACGTGCCGATGACCGGCACCAGCGAGGCAGAGGCCGGCACCTCGATCGCCTGGATGGGGCTGCTGCCCAAGGCCGAGGTGCAAGAGGAGCAGCAGCTGCCCGAGCTGCTGCCGATGCCCTGCATGCACTGCGAGGACGCGCCCTGCGTCAAGGTCTGCCCGGTCAACGCGACCTACCAGAACGACGAAGGCCTGGTGGTGCAGATCTCCGACCGCTGCATCGGCTGCCGCTACTGCATGGTCGCCTGCCCCTACTCGCGGCGCTTCTTCAACTGGAAGGAAGCGGAGTGGCCGGAGACCTACCGCAACCTGCTCAATCCCGACGTCTCCACGCGGCCCGAGGGCGTGGTCGAGAAGTGCAGCTTCTGCAGCCACCGCATCCGCAAGCTGCGCGAGGAATCGCGCGTCGCCGAGCACACGATCACCGACGCGGACCTGCAGCGCCTGCCGGCCTGCGCCCAGACCTGCCCGGCCAATGCGATCGTGTTCGGCGACCTGAACGACTCCGAGAGCCTGGTGTCGCGCATGGCGGCGAGCCCGCGTTCCGCGCGCCTGCTCGAGCACCTGGGCGCGAAACCCAAGGTCTTCTACCTGGCGCGCGAGCGGAGAAACGACGGATGAGCGCGCAGAACGAAGACCCGAAAGCCCTGCCGATCGGCATGGCGCGTTTCGGAATGCCCTTCGTGCTCGGCTTCCTGCTGCTCGGACTGGTGGTCGCGGCCGGCGGCCTGGGCTATCTGCAGCAACGCCTGCACGGCGACATCGTGACCGGCCTGCGCACGGTCGGACAAGGCGGCCCGGCCTGGGGCCTGTACATCTGCTTCGACGTGATGTTCGTGGGCTTCGCCTTCGCGGGCATCAGCTTGAGCGCGCTCACGCGCCTGTTCCGCATCCAGACGCTGTGGCCGGTGACGCGCATCGCCGAGGTGCTGGCGGTGATCTCGCTGATGATGGCCGGCCTGTGCGTCATCGCCGACCTCGGCCGGCCGTGGCACGGCCTGATCAACCTGCCGCGCTACGCGCGCACCAACTCGCCTTTCTTCGGCACGTTCACGCTGGTCATCGGCTCGGGGCTTTCGGCCAGCCTGCTCTACCTGTTCCTCGACCTGCGCGTCGACGCGGCCTGGTGGTCGAACCGCGTCGGCCTGCACGGGCAGCTGTTCCGCTGGTGCGCCATGGGCTTCAGGAACACGGCGCAGGAGCACCGCCGCCGCCGCCGAGTCAGCTTCTGGCTCTCGCTGGTGCTGCTGCCCCTGATGCTGATCTCCTACTCGACCCTGGGCTTCGTCTTCGGCATCCAGGGCGGAAGGCCGGGCTGGTTCGGAGCGCTGCAGGCGCCCAGCTTCGTGATCCTGGCCGCGATGTCGGGCCTGGGCATCATCATGGTGGTCGCCGCCCTGGTGCGCAGGGCGCTGGCCTTGCAGGAACAGATCAGCGAGCGCGTGTTCCTGTGGCTGGGCACGACGGTCGCCATCCTGTCGTTGTTCTACGTCTATTTGATCGGCGTCGACACGCTGACCTCGCGCTACGCCTCCTCGGAAGCGCAGAACGTGGTTTCGCGCGAGATCACCGAGGGCCGGTTCTCGCCGCTGTTCTGGAGCATGCTGGCCTGCTTCCTCGTGCCGACGGTCGTGCTGCTCGAGCGCGGATTGCGCCGCAAGCCCTCGATCGCGCTCGCGGTGCTGAGCGGCGTGCTGATCAACATCGGCGCGGTGCTCAACCGCTTCCTGGTCGTGGTGCCCTCGCAGACGCACGGACAGCTGATGCCGTGGCCCACCGGCCGCTACGAGCCGACCTGGGTCGAGTTCTCGGTGGTCGCGGGCCTCTTGGCCCTGGGCACGATGATGTTCCTGATCTATCTGCAGGTCTTCCCGATCCTGCCGCTGCAGACGCTGGGCTTGTCCACGCCGGTCGCTGCCCCCAAGGAAGTGCGCACGCGCGCGCTGCTGCGTCGCACCGCCGCCTGGATCACCTTCCTTGGCGGTCTGGCGCTCGCGCTGCTCGGCTTGGCGCTTTCGGCGCGCTGGGGAACCCCGCGTCCCGAAGGGGATCCGCTGCTGCCGGGCAGCCCGGTCATGTTCCTGATGGGCGTGGTCATGATGCTGGCAGCGGCCCTGGTCTACGAGCTGTTCCCCTCGGCTCGGCCCAAGCCCGTGCCCGAGACGCGCTGAGCGCCGGCGAGCGAACTGGCCGCGCGCGCCGGCGCTGCAGGCAGGCTCGCGTGCGCGCCGGCCGACGCGCAGCGTGCACGGCGCGCGCTCCTCCGCCGGGGCGCAATGCTGCGTGCGCAGGGCGCGTGCGCGCCGGGCCGACGCTGCGCGTGCGGGGGTGTGCTGCTCCGCCGGGGCGCAACGCTGCGTGTGCGGGGCGCGTGCGCGCCGGGCCGACGCTGCGCGTGCGGGGCGTGTGCTCCTCCGCCGCGGCGCAACGCTGCGTGGCAGCAGCCGTTCAGGCCGGGCGTACGCACTTTGTCCGTTCCCGCTACGTATCCATCGCGGCTCCCAGCGACGCGCCTTTCCCTAGGCTCATGTCGTCGACTCGCGAGTGCCGCCGCGGCGCTCGCCGGATCGCGCGGAGCCGAGGCCATGAGAACTCCTGGCGCACTCGCCGTCCTGCTGCTGTGCTCGATCGCCGGCTCGTGCCAACCCGCCGCGAGCATCGACTCCGGCTGGGGATCGGCAGCGCCCGCGACGCAAGTCGTCGAGGAGATCGAGGTGCCGCCGCCGCCGTTCACCGAGGGCGTGTTCCCCTGCTCGGATTGCCACGATCCCGAGATCCCGACGAACATGCGGCGGCGCAAGATGAAGACCGCGCACCAGGAGATCGAGCTGCGCCATGACCAGGAGCACCGCTGGTGCCTCGACTGCCACTCGGCGGTGGACCACGACAAGCTGCACCTGGCCAGCGGCGAGCTGATCGACTTCACCGAGTCCTACAAGTTGTGCGGCCAGTGCCACGGCGACAAGTACCGCGACTGGCGCGCCGGCGTGCATGGCCGACGCAGCGGATCCTGGGACGGGCACAAGACCTATCTCTTGTGCGTCAACTGCCACAACGCGCACGCGCCGGCGTTCCAGCCGCTCGAGCCCGAGTCGGCTCCCTGGCGCCCTCACGGAGGTTCGCAGTGAACGAGACCGACAGCTCGCGTCGAGAGTTCCTGTGCGCGCTGGCCGGCTGCGCCGCGGCGCTCGCGGGCAGCTGCTCGGAGATCACGCACACGCCCTTCTTCCAGAAGCGCTTCCGTGAGCTGAGCGGCGAGGAGCGCGCAGGCATCCTCGCGGATCTGGTCACGGAGCAGAGCGAGCGCTTCGGCAAGCAGGTCACGCTCACGGCCGAGGGCGCGCGCGAGGGCGTGCTCTTCGGCTACGCCCTGGACATCTCGCGCTGCGTCGGCTGCCGGCGCTGCGTGTACGCCTGCGTCGAGGAGAACAACCAGAGCCGCGATCCGCAGCTGCACTGGATCCGCGTGCTGGAGATGGAGAAGGAGAAGGGCATCGACTTCGCCCACGCCGACGCCTACTACGAAGCCGAGACGGTGCCGCGGCCCGGCCACTTCTACCTGCCGGTCTCCTGCCAGCAGTGCGAGAACCCGCCTTGCGTCAAGAGCTGCCCGGTTGGCGCCACGTGGAAGGAACCCGACGGCATCGTCGTCATCGACTACGACTGGTGCATCGGCTGTCGCTGCTGCATGTCGGCCTGCCCGTACGGCGCGCGGCACTTCAACTGGGGCGAGCCGCGGATCCCGGACGAGGAGCTCAACCCGAACATGCACTACCTGGGCAACCGGCCGCGCATGAAGGGCGTGGTCGAGAAGTGCACCTTCTGCATCCAGCGCGTGCGCAACGGCCGCTATCCGGCCTGCGTCGAGGTCTGCCCGGTCGGCGCGCGCAAGTTCGGCAACCTGCTCGATCCGTCGAGCGAGGTGCGCTACGTGCTCGAGCACAAGCGCGTGTTCGTGCTCAAGAACGAACTCAACACACGGCCGAGGTTCTTCTACTTCTACGGCCTGTGAGAACGGACTCCACGTCGTGAACAGCATCCGGCTCTTCGCACGCTTCGCCCTCGACAGCGCGCGCATCCTCGGCAGGGGCAACTGGCTGTACTGGGCCTGGCTGCTGGCGCTCCTGTGCGTGATCGGCGCGGGCGCGCTGGCCTGGGTGCACCAGGCGCAGGCGGGCCTGGTGACGAGCAACATGCGCGACCAGGTCTCGTGGGCCTTCTACATCGGCAACTTCACCTTCCTGGTCGGCGTGGCGGCGGCGGCGGTGCTGCTCGTGATCCCGGCCTACGTCTACGACTGGAAGCCGATCAAGGAGGTCGTGATCCTCGGCGAACTGCTGGCGATCTCCTCGATCGCGATGTGCGGGTTGTTCGTGACCGCGGACGTGGGCCGCCCCGAGCGCTTGTGGCACCTGATCCCGGTGATCGGGAACCTGAACTTGCCCAACTCGATCCTGGCCTGGGACGTCCTGGTGCTGAACGGCTACGGCGGACTGAACCTGCTGATCGTCACCTACCTGCTGTTCTCGTTGCACGCCGGCCGCAGCCCCAACAAGAAGATCTTCCTGCCGCTGGTGCTGCTCTCGATCCCGGCGGCGATCTCGATCCACACGGTGACCGCATTCCTTTACAACGGCATGCCGGCGCGGCCGTTCTGGAACACGTCGATCCTGGTGCCGCGCTTCCTGGCTTCGGCCTTCTGCTCGGGCCCGGCGGTGCTGATCGTGCTGATGCAGCTGCTGCGGCGCTTCTCGCGCTTCGAGATCCAGAACGAGGCGATCTGGAAGGTCGCCGAGCTGATGTCCTACGCGATGGCGCTCAACCTGCTGCTGCTCGGAGCCGAGGTGTTCAAGGAGTACTACTCCAACACCGAGCACCTGATCCACATGCGCTACATGTTCACCGGCGTCGGCGGCAGCACCGCGATCGTGCCCTGGATGTGGCTCTCGGTCGGCGCCTCGATCGCCGCCTTCCTGCTCTTCCTGGTGCCCTGGACGCGGCGCAATCCGCTGACGCTCAACCTGGGCTGCGCGCTGATCTGGGCCGGCGTGTACCTGGAAAAAGGCATGGGTCTGGTGATCCCGGGCATGACGCCCGACACGCTCGGCGAGATCTACGAGTACTTCCCTTCGCGCAACGAGCTGTGGATCGCCGCGGGGATCTTCTCCTTCGGCTTCCTGCTGTTCACGCTGATGGTCAAGGTCGCGACGCCGATCATGCTGGGCGAGTTCCAGCGGCCGGGCACGAAGCTCGTGCATTGAAATCGCTCGCGCCGGCCGGGAGAGAATCCTTGGCCTCGGCGCAGCGCTGCGGCGGGAGCACGGCGGCGCTCGCGCGCGAACGCCGCGTCCGTGACCAGGATCAGCTCACTTCTTCGGCGCTTCGGCCGGGAAGACACACTTGGCCGGCTGGCCGCCGTTCGCCGCCTTGCACTTCTCGCAGCTGCAGACGTACTCCTTCGCGCCCGCGTCCGCGCGCCGCGGATCGACGTGGCGGATCTTGGGGAAGAACTCGCAGAAGCAGAAGGGCTTGTAGTTCGGGCTTTCGGCGTTGTGGCATTCCAGGCAGGTCTTCTCGCCGACGATCGAGATGATCTCGCCCGCGGGGATCGCCACGCGCGTGGCCGGAGCGCTCTCGTCCTCCTCGCCGCCGTCCGCGGCCGCCGCCGCGAAGCGCGCCTTCATGTGCTTCTCCCCGGGGCCGTGGCAGGACTCGCATTGCACGCCGCCCTTGAGCTCGAAGCCCTTCTTGATCTGCTCCGCGGGAACGCCGAAGGCCGTCACGTGGCACTTGAGGCACTTGTCGCTCTTCTGCGGATCCTCGATGCCGACCTTCTTGCCCGATTCCTTGGCCTCGGGCGAAGCCAGCCGCTCCCAGGCCTTGGCGTGCGTGGTTTTCTGCCAGTGCGCGTATTGGCCGCCGGCCGACTCGGCCTGGTGGCAGCTCTTGCACTTCTCCGCGCCGATGTAGTGGTTGATCGCCTCGGCCGCAGGCTTGGCCTGCTTGCTGCCCTGCGCCGCGACGATCCCGACGATGCCAAGCAGCGTGGCCGCGATGGCCAGCGTTCGTGCTCGGCTGAAACGCCCGTTCGCGATTGCCTTCATCTCGTTGATCCTGCGTGGCTCACGGATGGACGCGGGGACTCCACGCTGGGGTGCGGAGCCGGAAGACACCTCGGCTGGATCCTATACCGGGCCACGCAGGCGCACATACGCACGACGGCGTAGCCGCGGATTCGCCCTGGTGACGCGCACGCAAGAGGCTGCGCCCGTCGTCGGCCGATTCGGGCCGGGCGCGCGAACGCGCTCAGGCTTGCCCGAGCTGCTTTTTCACGCGCTTCTGGAAGGTCTCGAAGCGCAGCCTGGCGCTGCCCGAATGCGCGACCAGCCATTCCGCGTTCAGGAACGCCGTGGGAGCCGCTTCGCGCCGGTAGCGCTCCAGGTGCGGCTGCACCTTGGCGAACAGCAGCAGACCCTCTCCGCTGTTCTCGGCCAGGAAATCGCAGTGGCAGACGCCGTGGCGCGCGAAGCCGTAGGCCATCTCGAAGTAGCTGGAGACCTGCCGGAACGCGGCGTTGTGGTCGTGACCGGGCTGCGTGATCGCGAAGAACTCGTCGTAATCGCGCGGGTTGAACTGCGCGATCGTCTTGCGCGATTCGCGCATCACGCTCTCGCGCCGCAGCTCGTAGAGCTTGAGCACGAGTTCGGCGTCATGATGGTCGGGAGTCTGCTTGAGGAGTGTCATTCCGCGGATTCTACCGCGGCGCGACTACTGCACGATGAACGACGCCGCCGGAGCCGTGTCGCGCACGATTCCGGGGCCGCCGACCGCGTGCGTGTACATCGACACGTAGACCGTGATCCCCAGCCAGGCCGGATGCGAGGGAATCTTGAAGATCCCGCTCGCCTTGCCGGTCGCGTCCAGCGTGCCCGAGTAGTTGGTGAAGAACGAAGGCAGCGTGCCCGCCCGGCTGTAGAGCGCGAGGCGGTCGGGGCCCAGCGGCAGCACCCAGCCGCCCGACAGCGGCAGGGTCCAGGGCGTGGTGTACAGCGAGGCGACGCCGACATAGGGAACGTTCTTGTCGTAGCGGCTGCGGAAATTGGTCTGCAGGTTCGCCCCGAGCGTCGGCGTGCCGACGAAGCTGACGTCGGCGACCGCGGCGTCCTGGCGCGTCGACCAGGCGATCGCGTAGGGCTCGCTGGTGCCCAGGAAACGCTGGCGCGTCAGGCGCACGGTGAAGTTGCCGCTGAGCGCGGGCGTGAACTGCACCAGCTCGAAGGGATTGAAGGCGCTGATCGAGCTCGCGACCACGGCGCCCGAAGGATCGAGCACCGTCATGTCCAGGTCCATCTTGAGCACGTCGGTCGTGCCCGCCGAATCGGGATCGGAGAACCACAGCGCGATGATGCGCGTCTCGTCGCCCGCCGCCAGCGCGATCGTCCTGTCGTAGAGGTTGGCCGGGAACGAGGCCGCGGTGAACAGGCCGTTCTCGTACTGCCCGTCGCGCAGCAGCGCGTGCGAGGCCGTGGCGTGCAGGCTGCCTGCGCCGTCCCTGTCCGAGAGCACCGCGGCGCCTTCGACGTTGTGCCAGGCGCCGACCATCAACGCGGCCTTGAGCGTCGGCATCGAGGCCAGCAGCGAATGCTGCGCGTTGCACATGAGCACGCCGATGCCGCAGGCCAGCGGGCTCGCCGACGAGGTGCCGTTGAAGCTCTGGGTGCCGTTGGTCGCGTTGGTGCTCGTGCACACGTCGCCGGGCGTCGAGACCTCGGGCTTCTCGTGGCCCTCGACCGGGTTTTTCCATGACGAGTACGAGGCCATCGCATCGTTGACCCAGTCGACGTCGTTCGCGTCGTTGTAGCAGCCGACGCTGATCATGTTGAACCCGTTGCCGGGGCTGGTCGACGAGGGATCGCCGGTGCCGCCCTGGTTGCCGTTGGACTTGAACAGCATCACGGAGTAGTTGCGGATCGTGTAGTCGAAGAAACGGTCGAGGAACACGATCGAGCCCTTGTTGCCGTTCCACCACGAGCAGTTGCCGACGTCGATGCCGTTGCTCAAGCCCCACGACCAGGCGGTCTGTGCGGGCAGGTCGCTGCCGCAGCCGTCGGCGCTGTAGAGCTGCGGCAGGCCGAAAGCCGCGGACTGGAACCCCCCGCCGTTCATGCAGATGTTGCCGGCGACGCCGCAGGGGTGCGACTGAACCGCGTTGGTGGTCATCTTGATCACCGGCGGCAGCCAGGGATGCACCGCGGTGACCTCGCCGCAGTCGTTGACCAGCACCTTGGTGGGGCCGCTGCCGCCGTTGATGCCCGCATCGTGCACGATGCCCGTGCGCAGCGTGCCCTGCGCGTTGTTCTGCTCCGGCCCGCCCTCGGAGAAGGCGTAGTAGAGCGCGTCGACCTCGGGCAACGCGGCCCACGCGGCGAGATCGCGCACGCGCAGGCGCGCGAACACGTCCGGCCAATAGTCGCCGATCAGCCCGACTTCGATGCCTGCGTCGCTCAAGCGCTGCGCGAAGGCACGGTTGGCCGGCTCGAGAGTCTCGCGCGCGAGTTGCAGCACCGTCTGTCGCGCCTCGGCCACCGGCATGCCGGCCTCGACCAGGCTGAGCAGCGATTCCAGGAAGTCGGGGTGCTCGGTCTCGCGCAGCCAGAAGACCACGTCGAGGAAGGCCTCGGGCGCTGCGGCCGCGGCGCGCGCCGCGAGCTCCGGCGAGAGCTTGCCCTGCGAGCTCAGGCGCAGAGCGCGCTCGGCCAGCAAAAGCGTGTCGACGTCGACGGAGCGTCCGCGCGCATCGCGCGCGCTGCGCACCACGACGCCGCTGCGCGCATCGACGAAGCGCATCTCGCTCAGCGTCTCGCCCAGCGCCGGCAGGCGGTGCTGCACTTCGAGCGTATCGCCGGCCTGCGGAACGAACACGGAAAGACTCAAGGCTGCAAGCGCGCTGAACATGCCTTCCTCCTGGGATGGTGCCTGCGGGCGATGATCCGCTCCACGGGCCGATTCGGCAAGCCGCCGCGGATGAATGTACGGTACCAGGCTCGACTTCATCCCCTGCAACCCGCGCCGCGTTGCGCTGCGCGCGGCGCGGGTTGCAGGGGATGAAGTCGAGCCTGGTACCGTACATTCATCCCAGAGGTGAATCATGCTGCTGACAACCTTGTCCTTCTGCGTGTGTCTGTCTCCCCAGGTGCCGGCGTACCGTGAAGCGCAGCGCGCGGTCGAGCGTGTCGACGACGAGCTCGATGCGCTGCTGGCTCGCTTCTGCGCGGGAGACAACCGGGCCGCCAAGGCACTGATCGAACTCGGCGAGCCCGCCGTCGACGGCCTGCTGGCCCTGCTCGCGGACGTCGAACTCGAGCTGGTCACGCGCTTCACGGCAGCCAACGTGCTGGGCGAGATCGGCAGCGAGCGCTCGGTGCTGCCCCTGATCGCCGCGCTGGCCGACGCGCAATACAACGTGCGCCGCTGCGCCGCGCTCGCGCTGGGCAAGTGCGGCGACGAGCGCGCGCGCAAGCCGCTGCTCGAGCTGGCCGAGACGGACCCCTTCGTCTTCCGTGATCCCAAGAGCGGCGAGGATCTCTACCTGGTGCGCGAGGACGCGCGGCGCGCGCTGGCGATTCTCGACGGGCTCGAGCCGGGCGCCGCCCGCTTGAAGAGGGAAGCGGAGATCCTGCTCGAGGATGCAAGCGTGCTGCCTCCCTCGCCGCTGCGCGTCGAGGTCAAACGCCTGCCCTGGCCCTTCGCCGGCGAATTCGAACGACAGAACCTGTTCAACAACTACCAACAGCCCACCGACGGCTACGTGCACGGCGGCCTGGACATCATGAATCCCGCGGGCAGCGAGGTGCGCGCCGTCGACTCCGGCTGGGTCGCCCTGGTGTCGACCAACTACCCCGAATGGACGACGCACCACTTCTTCGTCGTCGCCGAGGAGAAGAATGGCGCGCGCGGTTGGTGCTACACGCACCTCGACCCTGCGACGTTCACGTTCGCGATCGGCGATCGCATCGAACGCGGCGCGGTGCTCGGAAAACTGGTCGACTTCAAGCTCGGCGCCAACGAGGGCGCCGATCACCTGCACCTCAATTACGTGCAGTTCGCGAAGAAAACCGACGGCCGCTACGACACCAACCCGCTGGTCGATCCGCTCTCGTTCTTCGAGCGCGAGGACCGCGTCGCGCCGACGATCGATCCCACGCTGCGTTTCGTCCGCGCCGGCAAGCTCGAGGAATTCGGCGCCGAGCGCGAAGGCCTGCCCCTGGTATCGGGCAAGGTGGACGTCATCGCCGGCATCGGCGACGTGCCCAGGCCCAAGGCCGGCTGCAACTGGATGGCCGCGGTCGTGACGCTGGAGATCCGGGGCGAGGTCGCGGCGCCCTGGCGCAAACTGGTGCTCGACCAGCGCGGCGAGATCGGCGACCCGACCGCGGCGAGCGCGCTGTATGTGAAGCACGCGGACAAGCAACGCTGGCTCGCCGGCCGCCCCGCCTTCCCGCCGCTGCACTTCGTGATCGCGACGCACAGCGACGGCGACGGCCGCCTCGAGGCCGCCGATTCGCTGCACGCCTGGGAAACCGCCGCGCGCGACGAACGTGGCGCCGCGCGCTTCCCCAACGGGATCTACGAGGTCACGATCCGCGCCTTCGATCTCGCCGGCAACCGCAGCGAGCGCACGGTGAAGGTGCGCGTCGGCAATCCCTGATCAGCTACCGACGGCGTACTCCAGCCCGTCGCTCAACGTCGTGTTGTTGGGCGCGACGAAACCGGGATCGCGGCCCCACCATTGCACGTCGATCAGCGTCCCGGGCACGGAGAGCTCGGGCGCGGGGTTGCCGCCGAGTCCGCCGGCCGCGAAGGCGTTCATGTCGATCGAGAAGGCGCCGCTGCAGTCGTTCGGCGGCGGGTTGCCGCCGGAGTTCACCGCGGGCGTGCGGCGCAGCGGGGTCTTGACGCACAGCGTGCCGCCCTGGAACGGCAGCGCGGCGCGGCCGTTCGAGCCGTAGAACAACAGGCCATTCTTGTTGTTGAGCACGTTGGTCGCGCCGATCAAGAAACCCGACGAGGCCGTGGCGCTCGACGTGCCGCTGAATCCGATCGCCGGCGTGCAGCCCAGGGAGTTGGTCTTCGCCGTGCAGTAGATCGTGATCTGCGGCGGCCGCTCGACGAGTTGGAAGGCGTTGATGCTGCCCGAGTGCCCCGCCAGACCCTGGGCGAGCACCTGGATCGTCCCGGCCGTGACCGTGACGTGGTGCAAAGCGTAGGTGACGCCGGCCACGTGCGGCGAACCGTTCCAGATCCCGCCGACGTCCTGCGGCAGGTCGCTCGAAGCCGGCACGTCGACGCGCGTCTGGAAACCGTTGTTCTCCGGCGCCCAGGCGTAGGTGTACAGCTCGTAATCGCCGTTGCGCAGGCCGCTGAAGGTCCAGGTGTAGGGCCCGCCCAGGCTCGGCAGGTTCTGCACGTCGATCATCAGGTCGCGGTCCTCGCCGACCAGCGTGCTCGGGAAATAGTTGTAGGAACTCGTGGAGTTGCTCGTCGTGCTGACCGTGCTCGACGTGCCGTCGAGATTCACGAGGTTGACGCTGTAGGGCGTGGCCACCGAGTTCCAGCGCCCGGCCTGATTGGCCGCTCCCACGTAGCTGTCGGTGGGCACCGGAAAGATGATCAGGTTGTCGCCCACGTCGAGGTTGAAGCTCTGCGCCGGGGCGAGGGAGACCAGGGAGAGGACGGCGAGCGAGGAGAGCAGCAAGGTGCGCATGGTGGCGTGGATCGAGGTTGGCGTGATGCGTCCGTCCGGCACGCTGCCTGCGTGCGGTCGCGAGCGCAACGTTCGTTTGTACTCGAAGCCCGCGACTCGCGCCAGCGCAGCGAACTTGCGCAGCGCGCGCCGCGGCGCACCACGGGCAACATGAAGCTGCCGTTGCCTCGCGCATGGCATGCGCTGCTACTGCTCGGCTGCCGCGCGCCGGATTCCGATGCTCCGCTGCGCGCGCACGAACTCGGCCCATTTTACGCTGAGCCTGAAACCCGCTGCGCGCTCAGGGGCAATAGGCCTGCGAGTGCGTACGAACCCCGTTCTGCCAGGTCTTGCGTAGGATTCAAGCCATGCTGTCCCCCATGCTTACGCTCGTCGTCGCCGCCCTGCTGCCCCAAGGCCCGACGCTTCCCAGCCAGTCCACCTCGCTTGCCGTCAGCTACGAAGCTGGCATCGTCGCCGGGCCGAGCTTGCTGATCAGCGTGCCCGAGCAGGACCAGGGCGGGACCGACCTCAACGGCGACGGCGACGCCTTCGATCGCGTCGCGCACACGGTCGACCTCGGCACGGGAGACATCGTCAACCTGATGATCGCCGGCGACTGGCTCGCGGCCAGCGACGCCATCGGCGTGATCGAGGAGTGGGAAGGCTGGTCCGGTGTCGATCTGAACGGCGACGGCGACCTGATCGACTACGTGTACCGTGTGCACGACGTCGAGACCGGCGTCACGCGCCTCTTGCCCTGGGCGGTTGGCCACGGGTTCTTCCAGTCGCTCTCCGTCGACCGCCGGCGGGTCAGCTTCCTGGTCTCGGAGTGGGACAGCGGCGGCGCGGACTTCAACAACGATGGCGACGCCGACGACCTCGTGGCCTTCGTGCACGACGCGCGCAGCGGCGCGACCGCGAACCTGGGCCTGGCCGCGCGCGCGACGGGCGTCGCCGATGGACTGGTCGCGATCGCCGTCGACGAATTCGGCCAGGGCCAGGATCTCGACGGCAACGGTGCGCTCGACGGACTCGTGCTCGCCGTGCTGCGCTCGAACGCGCTGGTCGTGGAGAACACGCAAGTGCCGATCCTGCTGACCAACTTCGGCGCCAAGTTGCGCGTCCAGCGCGGCGCGGTGCTCGTGGAGACCGAGGAATCCCTTTTCCCGGCAGGTGGCATGGACCTCAATGCGGACGGCGATCTCACGGATCCGATCAGCGTCATCTGGGACGTGCGTGCTCGGCGCATGCAGAATCTGGGATTGGCGCTGGAGCCCGGGCGCGAGGCGATGCTGACGCCCGAGGCGGTCTGGGTTCCGGTCTCGGAGATCTTCCAGGGGCAGCTCGACCTCAACGGCGACGGCGATGCCCTCGATCATGTGCTGCACCGCGTCGACCTGCCGAGCTACGCGGTGGCGAATCTGGCGCTGGCGACGGTGCCCGGCACGGCGCGCGCGAGCGCGGGCCGCTGCGCCTTCGGCGTGGTCGAATTCCAGCAGGGTGTCGATCTCAACGGCGATCAGGACTTCAACGATCTGGTGATGCACGTGTTCGAGCCCGCACCCGGCGTCACCTTCAACACGACGATCGCCACGTTGCCCAGCTCGCCGACCGCGATGCACGCCGATGGCGTGGCGTTCACGGCGGTGGAGTTCAGCCAGGCCGGCACGGACATGAACGCCGACGGCGACAGCCTCGACAGCGTGGCTCAGTTCTGGGTCAGCGCCGCGGGAGGAACCTTGAATCTGGGCGTGGCCGTCCAATGGAGCCCCGCATCCGCCGATCCGCGCAATCGACTCGTGTGGATCCATGTGAGCGAGGCCTCTCAAGGCTCCACGGACCTCAACGGCGACGGCGACGCGGTCGATCAACGCGTGTTGTTCGCCTACAACCCGAGCTCGACCTCGGGATACCTGGCCAACACCGGTTTGGCCGGTGCCTTCCTGGGCGAGCACCATCGCCAAGCAGGCATCGCCATGAGCGAGTTCGACCAAGGCACGACGGACGCCAACGGCGACGGCGACTCAGGAGATTCCGTCGCGGTGCGCGTGGGACCCTTGCCCTAGGCCGACGGATCGTTCGCTGAGCGTACGGCACGATCGGCGGACGATCGGCTGGTCGGTTCCTCGATCAGCGCGAGCCCTCGCTGACCACCACGCCCTCGATCACCGTCGCGATGCAGTGCGTCGTGTACTCGAAGGGGTCGCCGTCGAAGAGCGCGAGGTCGGCGTCCTTGCCGACTTCGAGGCTGCCGATGCGCGCTTCCAATCCGAGGATGCGTGCGGCGTCCAGCGTCAACGCGCGCAGCGCCGTGTCCGCGCCCAGTCCATGCGAGGCCGCGATCGCCGCTTCGAAGAGCACGACGCGCGTCTTGGGCACATAGGACTCGTAGCCGCTGCCAAAGGCGATCGGGATGCCCGCGTCGACCAGCAACTTGGGCGTGTTGCGGCTGGCATTCTCCAGCTCGCCCCAGAAGCGCGCCATCGGCGGGTGCACGATCACGGGCACGCCCGCGGCCTTGATCTCCTCGATCAGCACGTAGGCTTCGGCCGCGCCGTCGAGCACGAGCTCGAGCTTGAATTCCTGCGCAAGCCGCAGCGCCGATGCGATGTCCTGGTGGCGCTGCGCGGTCAGCAGCAGCCGCGTGCGCCGCTCCAGGAGGTCGACCAGGGCCTCCTGGCGCAGATCCCGGTCAGGGCGCTTGCTCGCGTCGGCCTGGCTCTGCTTGCGCTGGTACTCCTGCGCGCCGACGAAAGCCTCGCGCAACAGCGCGATCTGCTTGCCCGCGGTGCCCGGCGACTTGCCCTTGGCCTCTTCGCGCGAATCCGCGCCCAGGGTCGCGGCGATCATCGCGCGCGGGACGATCACGGCCTGCTCGACGCTGTCGCCGCGCGTCTTGGCCACCAGCGTCTGGCCCGAAATCAAGGCCAGCGGCGCGTGCCCGGTGTGCAGCGTGGTCACGCCCAAGCCGCGCAGCCACTCGATCAGGCGCTCGCGCGCGTTGTAGGCGTCGATCGCGCGCAGCTCGGGCTGGATCGGCGCGCTGGGATCGTGCTGGTCCTGGTCCTGCGGCTGGTTCAAGTACCCGGCGAGGCCGACGACCGAGTGCGCGTCGATCAGGCCCGGCACGACGACCTTGGCCGTCAGCGTGCGCAGGCCCGCGGGAATCGTCACGCCGGCCGCGGGGCCGACGCTCTGGATCTTGCCGCCGCGCACGATCACCAGGCCGTCCTGGATCTTCGCACCGCTGACGGTGTGGATCGTCTCGCCGCGCACGGCCAGATCCTGGGAGAGCGCGGGCGCGCACAGGGCGATCGCGGCCGCGAAGAGGGCCTGCGAGAGGCGTGAAAGGAAACTCATCGCGGGTCCTCCCCGTCTCCGAGGCAGCACACGGCCTGCACACGCGGCTGTCCTGCGCCCCAGCCGCCCTCGGCCCAGCGCCGGTCGCGCTCGTCCTGCTGGTCGAAGACCTTCTGTCCTTCGACCCAGGTCTGCTCGACGCGCGTGTACACCGAGAGCGGATCGCCCGAGAGCACGATGAAGTCCGCGTGCTTGCCGACTTCGAGGCTGCCGACGCGATCGGCGAGGTCGAGCATGCGCGCCGGGTTGATCGTCAGCCCCGCCAGCGCGGTCTCGCGCGAGAGGCCGGCGCGCACCGCGAGCGCCGCGCTGCGCAGGAACAGTCGACTGTCGGTGATCCAGTCGTCGGTGTGGAAGGCGACCAGCTCCGGCGCACCGCGGCGCTCGAGTTCCGCCGCCGAGCTGGCGTCGAACTCAGCGGCCTCGAGCTTGCCGCCCGGCGTGTCGATCACGATCAGCGAGCAGGGAATCTTGGCCGCGACGATCTCGTCGGCCACCTTCCAGGCCTCGCTGACGTGGTGCAGCACCACGCGCAGCTTGAACTCCTCGGCCAGCCGCAGCACGGTCAACACGTCGTCGTGGCGGTGCGTGTGGTGGTGCACGATGCGCTTGCCGTCGATCAGCTCCAGCAGCCCTTCCTGGTCGAGCTCGCGCGCGGGAAGCTTCGAAACGTCGCCGCCGGCCGCTTCGAGCTTGCGCCGGTACTCCAGCGCGGCGACGAAGGCCTCGCGCACCAAGGCCGCCGACTTGCCGCGCGTCTGCGGGAAGGGCAGCTCGCGGTGGCTGTTGGTGCCGTTGGCCATCTTCATGCCGCCCATCGCCGAGCCGTCGGGGAATCGGTAGGCCAGAGCCTCGATCGAAGTCGCGTCGCGGTTCTTGAGGTAGATCGTCTGTCCGCCCATCAAGTGCCCGCTGCCCGACATCACGTTGAGCGTGGTGATCCCGCCGGCCTGCGCGCGCTGCAGCCCGGAATCGCGGCAATTGACCGCGTCGAGCATGCGCACGTCGGGCTGGATCGGAGCGCTTCCGTCCGCCCCCCACCCGCCGCCGACGTGGCTGTGCGTGTCGACCAGCCCGGGCATCAAGGTCTTGCCGCGCAGGTCGACGACCGGCACGCCCGCGGGCAGGCTCAGGCCCGCGCGCGGCCCGATCGCGTCGATGCGGCCGTTGCGGACCAGCAACACGCCGTCGTCGATCGGCGGGCCGGTGATCGGCAGCAGCCTCGCGCCTACGAAGGCCTGGGCGTCGCCCTGCGCCGCGGCGGGCAGGCCCAAGGAGAGCAGCAGGAACAGGGAAAACCAGCGCCACGGGCGGGCAAGGCAGGGACGATCCATCCGCTCAGGCTAGCAGGCGCGAGGCCCTCCCGCGCACATCCCAGAGCCTGCGGCTTGCCTCGCGGGCGTTCCTGGGGTCGAATTGAGGCTGTCCCTAGGAGAGCAACGAGATGAAATTCCTTCGCGAGAACTGGGTCTGGATCGTCGCGCCGATCGTGGTCGTCGCGGTGCTCCTGTTGTCGATCGCCTTCCTGAGCAGCGATTCCGACACCTCGCCCTTCGTCTACAACATCTTCTGAGCGCTGGCCCGCGTTCGCCGCGGGCCTTGGGACCAGCAGCGCAGCGGGGACGGCCCTGGCACGGATAGCCTGCCAGGTGGAAGTTCTTTCCCGGTTGCCCACGGACGCAGTCGCAGCATCGGGAAGCGCGCCGCCACAGCGAATTCGCACCTTGCAGGTAGGATTGTGCATTCCTGGCCGCTCCCCCAGGAACTTCCATTCCCCCTCTGCACTCGGCGCGATCCTGCGAGTCTGATCGTCGCTTGCCCACCGTGAGGACCACCATGCACGCTACCACTCTGTCCCGCAGCATCGTGCTGCCCGCGCTGCTGCTCTGCGCCGCGAACGTCGCCGCGCAGCAAGCGCCGCTCAATGAGACCAGCCCCTCGCCGCGTTCCGCGCGCGTCAACCTCGGCGGCGGCTACGACTTTCTCGGCGGCCTGGTCGTCGGGCCGATCGACGTCGAAAGTCCGCCGACGCCGGACAACCAGCGCCAATACGGCGTCGAACATGCCTTCGGCAAGTTCTGGGTCAGCGGCGGCGACGGCGACAGCGCGATCAACGCGAGCCTGATCTACCGCTTCGACCTCAACGGCAATCTCGAGGCGCAGTTCCCGCAGACCTCCTTGCCCACGAGCGTGTTCGGGCACCGCGACGGCGAGTCGGACGAGTACGCGCACAAGCTCTGGTTCGGCGAGGAGGCCAACCGCATCGTCGAGTACGACCACGATCCGATCGGAGGCGGCCTGAGCTTCAGCCGCGTCTACACGCTGACGGATCCGCTGGGCGGCATCCTGCCCAACGTCGTGCGCTGCCTCGCTCGCGATCCGATCAGCGGGAAGTTCTACACCGCCAACTTCGGCACGCCGGTGTGGGAGTTCGTGATCGACCGGACCCTGGGCACGGCAACGGTCCTGCGCAGACTCGCCAATCCCACGCTGCCTGCGACCGCGTTCTCGGGCATGGCCTGGGACAGCAGCAGCGACACGCTTTGGGCCTGGGCCCAGAACGGCTCCCCGGCGTTGCAGGCGATCGAATTCAGCGTGGGCGCGAGCGCGCTGACGCCGACAGGGCGCGCGTTCCAGGGCCAGAACATCCCCGCGGGCAGCGTCGCCGGCGGCGTCGACGTCTACTTCGACGCGCGCAATCCCGGCTTCCTTTCGCTGGTGGGCATGCACCAGTCGGCTCCGGACAGCCTGTCGATCTACGACACGGCATCCGCGCACACGCCCGCGCCCTACCACGACGAATGCGGCTCGGCCGCGCTCTACTCCTGCGGCAGCCCGCCCGCCAGCGTCAGCACGCTGGCCGCCACGCAGGACCTCCTGCCCGGCTGCAGCACGCCGAGCGTCGCCCCCGGTGTGTGGTTCAAGGTCGCCGGCACGGGCCTGCAGATCACGCTCTCCACCTGCGACGCGGCGACCGACTTCGATACGCGAATCAGCGTGTTCTCGGGAGACTGCGGCACGCCGGTGTGCGAAGCGGACAACGACGACGCGGGCTGCGGACCCAACCCGCTCGCCTCCAGCGTGAGCTTCCCCTCGAGCGTTGGCGTCGAGTACCGCGTGCTCGTCCACGGCGGCAAGTCAGCGGCCGACCGCGGCAACTTCGTGCTGGCGTTCGTCGACAGCGACGGCGACGGCACGGCCGATTGCTCGGATGCCTGCCCCAACGACCCGAGCAAGACCGACCCGGGATTCTGCGGCTGCGGCACGCCGGAGACCGACACCGACGGCGATGGAACTCCCGACTGCATCGACGGCTGCCCGCTCGATCCGAACAAGATCGCGGCGGGCTTCTGCGGCTGCGGGGTCCCCGAGACCGACAGCGACGGCGACGGCACGCCGGACTGCATCGACGGCTGTGTCGACGATCCGAACAAGACCGAGCCCGGCATCTGCGGCTGCGGCACGCCGGACATCGACAGCGACGGCGACGGGGCGCCCGACTGCATCGACGACTGCCCGCTCGATCCGCTCAAGGTCGACCCGGGCGTCTGCGGTTGCGGCCGTCCGGACGTCGACTTCGACGGCGATGGCACGCCCAACTGCATCGACGGCTGCCCGCTCGATCCGCTGAAGATCGCGCCGCTGTACTGCGGCTGCGGCAATCTCGAGACCGACAGCGACGGCGACGGCACGCCCGACTGCGTCGACGGCTGCCCGCTCGACCCCTTCAAGACCGATCCGCAGGTGTGCGGCTGCGGCAACCCCGAGACCGACATGGACGGCGACGGCGTGCCCAACTGCATCGACAACTGCGTGACGATCTTCAATCCCGACCAGCTCGACAGCGACGGTGACGGGCTGGGCGACAACTGCGACAACTGCCCGTTCCACGTCAACCCCAACCAGTTCGACTGCGACGGCAACGGGATCGGCAACGTGTGCGAGATCGCCACCGGCCTGCAACCGGATTGCAACAGCAACGGCATCCCGGACAACTGCGACTCGGACTGCAATTCGAACCAGATCCCTGACGACTGCGACCTCGCGGCGGGAACCAGCCTGGACTCCAACAGCAACGGGGTGCCGGACGAGTGCGAAGGCCCGGGCCTGCAGTTCTGCTTCGGCGACGGCACGGGCGTTCCCTGCCCGTGCGGCAACAACTCGCTGGCGCCGAACAGGGGCTGCGTGAACTCCACCAACCGCGGGGCGCTGCTCTACAACAATGGCAGCACCAGCGTCGGTCTCGACGACTGCCGCCTGATCTCGATCCAGATGCCGCCGAACAAGGTGACCATCTTCTTCGTCGGCAACCAGACGCAGAGCGGCACCACCGGACTGCCCTTCAGCGACGGTCTGATCTGCATCAAGGCCAAGAAGCGCTACCCGGTGCAGCTCTCCGACGGCGCGGGCATCGCCGACGTGGTCGGCGTGGTGGCATTGACCAACAACCTGATCACCAGCGGCTCGACCTGGTACTTCCAAACCTGGTACCGCGACCCGACGGGGCCGTGCGGACTGGGCGCGAACTTCACCAACGCATTGCAGGTGACGTTCACGCCTTGAGCGTGCGTGGATCGCGACGCCGCGCGGCTGGTGCGCGGCGTCGGACTGCGGACTAGACTGAAGCGAAGCGCCGTGCAGCTCCCTCCCCTGGGGAACGCTGCCCGGCGCCTTGCGCAGCATGACGCCCACCTTCGATCGCACGACGCAGCGGAAGTTCGCGCTGGCCGCGGCCGTCTTCGTGCTCGCGCTGGGCGCCGGGATGGTTCCGCTGCGCGCCTGGCTGGAGCGCGACGGCTCGAACGTCGAACTGCGCGAAAGCACGCTGCCGGCGGGCGAGCGGGGCCCCTTGTCGGTGCCGCCCTGGCCCGAGGAACTCGCGCGCCGGTTGTTCCCCATCGACGAGGCGAGCGTCTTCGATCCGCTGTGCGGCTTCCGCCACGGCCCGAACCTGAAGCTGACGCAGTTCGCCGCCGGACACGAGCCCGAGGTCTTTTTGCGCGTGACCAATTCGCTGGGCCTGCGCGAGGACGAGGAGCCGATCCAGCCGCGGCCGCGTCTGCGCGTGCTGGTCACCGGCGATTCGCACACCGACGGCGTGTGCACGAATCCCGAGACTTTCGCGAACGTCCTGGAAGCCGCGCTGCGCGCGCGGGCGACGGGGCGTGCGGCGGATTCCGGAACCCGATTCGACCCCGGCTGGATCGAGGTGCTCAACGCCGGCAAGGGCGGCTACAGCTTCTGCAACTACTACGGCGTGCTCGCGCGCTTCCTCGAGCTGGACCTCGCGCCCGACGTATTCGTGGTGGCGATCTACGGCGGCAACGACTTCGAGGAGACGCTCAACCCCCACTACGTGGTGCACGGCGGCCAACGGCCGGAGGGCAAGTCCCTGTACCTGCCCCAGCTGCGCGGCGCGAAGCGGCTGCACAAGGGCGCGCTCGCGCAGGGCCTGCTCGCCGCCAAGTACTTCTCGATCCAGCCCTCGCAGAAGGAGATCGCGGTGAGCTCGGCCCTGGAGTGGTTCGAGCGCATCCTCGAGCTGGCGCGCTCGCGCGGCATCGAGGTGATCGCGGTCTACATCCCGCCCTGGTTCGACGCGGCGCCGACCCTGTTGCGCGACGCCATGGGCAAGGTGATGGTCAACCTGGAGCTCGAGCCCGCGGCGCTCGCTTCCTCGAATGAGATCGCGGACTCGGCGATCGACCGGCTGCGCGCGCGCGGGATCGAGGTGCTCGACCTGCGGCCGCGCTTCGGCGCGGCGGGCGAGGCGGCCTACTTGCGGGCGGACTTGCACATCAGCCTGCTCGGCCAGCGGCTCGTGGCCGAAGCGCTGGAGCAGCGGCTCGCCGAGCGCGCGATCCTCGCGCTGCAGCCGCCGCCCGCCGCGGGACATTGAGGGCCGCGCTCGCCGCTGGGCCCGGCGCGAAGTAGGCTGACCCATGGAGCCTGGCTCCGGCAGTTCCATGCGAAGACCGCGGCGATTCCTGGCGAGTGCGATCGGCCTGGCCCTTGCGGCGGCGGCCTGCGGACGGCCCGCGCGCACGCCGCCGCCGTCGGCGCCGCGTCACGTGATCCTGATCTCGATCGACACGCTGCGCGCCGACCATCTGGGCGCCTACGGCGCGAGTTCGGGCGCGACGCCCTTCCTGGACTCGCTGGCCCGCGACGGCGTGCTCTTCGAGCGCCAGATGAGCAACTCGAACAACACGCTCTCCTCGCACGCCTCGATCCTGACCGGCCTGGTGCCGCTGGCGCACGGCACGCACGACGGCGGCAGCCCGCAGACGCGTTCGCGCCTGATCGACGAGTTCGACACGCTGAGCGAGCGCATGCGCGACGCGGGCTACACCAGCGCGGCCTTCACCGCGCACCCGGCATGGCTCGGCACCAGCTTCGGCCTCGAGCAGGGCTTCGAGCACCTGGAGTCGGAGTGGTGGGGCGCGCCGGAGCTGTCGCGCTCCTTCCTGCGCTGGCTCGACGCCGAGGCGCCCTCGCACCTGTTCGCCTTCCTGCACTTCTACGACGTGCACTCCGACGTCGGCGGCCGCGGAGCGAGCCTGCCCTACACGGCCGAGCCCGACTTCATCGAGCGTTTCGCCCCGCCGCGGCCGCCGGAGTTCAGCGGCACGGTGCCGGGCAAGGAGTACCAGTGCTGCACGCGCTGGATGCAGGCCGCCAACCAGGGCGAGGTCGTGCTCAGCGAGGCCGAGCTGCACTACGTGCACGGGCTGTACATCGCCGGCCTGGCGCAGTTCGACCGCGATCTCGCCCTGCTGTTCGCCCAGCTGCGCAAGCGCGGATTCCTCGACGGGGCGCTGATCGTGGTCACCAGCGACCACGGCGAGGAGTTCTGGGAGCACGGGCAGCTCATGCACGGCGGCTTCCACGAAGAGGTCGTGCGCGTGCCGCTGATCATCGTGCCGCCGCTGGGCATGACGCCGCGCGCGCGCACGATCTCGGCGATGACGCGCTCGATCGATATCGCCCCCACCATCGCCGAATTCGTCGGCGTGACCGGCCTGGGCAGCGGCCGTTCGCTCTTGCCGGGCTTCCGCGACGGCGCGGCGTTGCCCGACGGCGAGGTCCTGATGCTGGACTCGCTGCTGCGCGCGAGCGACGCCGCGGGGCCCTTCCTCTACGCCCATGACGAGAACCAGCCGCGCTTCTGGGACCTGCGCAGCGATCCTGGCGAGCACGGCGATCTGCTCGCCGGCGATCCGGACGAGGCCGTGCGCGCGCGCGTGGCGGCGGCGCGCGCGCAGATCCTCCAGCTGCAGCGCGGGGCGCGCGAGTTCGACCGGCGCACACGCGCCTCGTCGGTCGAGCGTCCGGTGGAGCTCAGCCCCGAGCAGGCGGACCAGTTGAAGCAGCTCGGCTACGCCGGGCACTGACGCGCGGCATGCCCACCCCTTCGCGCGGCGCGCAGCGGATGCGAGACTTCGGCGGGAGCGCGGATCGCGCCTGGGTCGGGGCGGCGCTGATCGTGTGCCTGCTGCCCTACCTGGCCTTGGTGTGGCGTTTCGATTTCCTCTCGGACGACGCCTTCATCAACTTCCGCTACGCGAAGAACCTCGCCGACGGCTACGGACTGCGCTTCAACCCCGGCAGCGGCGACGCGGTCGAAGGCTACAACTGTCTGTGGACGCTCCTGTGCACGCTGCCGGAGCTGCTGAGCCTGAACACGCCGCAGTGGTCGAAGCTGGGCACGCTCGCCAGCGCGATCGCGCTGCTGTGGGCCGTGCTCGACTGCGCGCGGCGCGACCTGGGCGCGAGCCCGCTGGCCACGCTGGCGACAGGGCTGGTGCTGGTCGCCACGCCGCCCTTCGCGGTCTGGGCCACCAGCGGCATGGAGACCATGCCCACGGCGCTGTTCATGTTCTTGACCTGGCGTCTGCTGCTGGCCGATCCGGCGCGGCCGCGCGGCTGGAGCGCGGGCCTGTGCGCGGCGATCACCGCCCTGATGCGACCCGACGGCGTGGTCTTGGCCGCGATCGTCTGCGTGGCCGGCGCCTTGACCTGGGCGCGATTCCGCGCGCCGGGATTGCTGCGCGCTTGCCTGCGCTGCGCGCTGCTGCTCGGCCTGTGCGTGGCGCTGCACACCGCGTGGAGGCTGTGGTACCACCACGACTGGATCTCGAACACCGCGCGCATCAAGGGCCAGATGTCGCTGCTGGGCCTGGAGCGCGGCTGGGACTACGCCTGCACCCTGCTGCTGGCCTTCCCCGGCCTGCTGCTGGTGCTGGCGCTGGCGACGTTGGCCCTGCGCCGCGAACTGCTCCCGCGCAGCCGGTCCGTGCTGCTGATCATCGGCGCGCTGCTGGCCTACATGATCGCCGTCGGCGCCGACTTCATGCCGATGGGCCGCTTCCTGCTCGCCGCGCTGCCCTTCTTCGCGCTGGCCTTCACGCTGGCGATGCGCGGCCTGGAGCTGCGCTCGAAGCCGCGGCTGCTGGTGGTGGTCGCCGCAGCGGCTTGCATCGCGCTGTCCCTGCCCGCGGCCTTCGACCGCCACGTCGTGCCGCTGGGACTGCGCAAGGGACACGACTTCCGCTGGGGACAGGGCGGCTACACCAGCGAGTACCAGGCCTGGCGCCGGCAGAAGGACAACGCCGACCGCTGGACGCGCGAGGGGCTGATGCTCGCGCGCGAGACGCGGCTGGGCCAGTCGCTGGTCCGCGGACCGATCGGCGCCGTCGGCTACTTCACCGACCTGCACCTCTACGACCTGTTCGGTCTGACCGATCGCGAGGTCGCGCGCCTGCCGATTCCGCCGCGCGCCACGACCGCGGGACACACCAAGGAGGTCTCGCCCGCGTTCTTCCTCAAGTACGCGCCAACGTTCATCGGCACGCAGCTGACCACGCGCGAGAACGACCAGCACCTGCTGTTCTCCATCGACGGCGCCGAGTACGAACACGGCCTGATGGAGTGGATCGAGCGCCGCGAGCTGCGCGCGGAGGACGGTTTCGGGCTCGAGCAGGGTTTCCCGGAGCACAGCCGCCTGCTGCTGCGACGCCTGGTGCCGCTCAACGCCGACTTCCAGCTGCTGCTGCCCCTGGTGCGCGCGGCGGAGGGAATCGCGCTCGAGGATTCGCAGCTCGCCGAGGCCGAGATGTGGAAGCGCTTCCCGCCCGATGGTCCGCAGGCGCAGCTCATCGCCGCGCGCATCGCCGAGCTGTGGCGCAATCCGAGCAACGTCCCGCTGGAGCCCGCGCCCGCGTCCGAGCTGCCGCCGAAGATCGAGTTCGATTGGTTGATCGAGGTCTGGTGGTGCAACGACCTGTCGCTGGGGCACAGGCACCCCGAGGGCGAGATCAACCTGTTGTTCGTGCTCGAGGGCAGCCCCACGTTCCACGAGCGCCCGCCGGGCTACGTGGTGATGAAGCCCGGCTCGGCGCACACGCCGATCGTCGAGGGCGGCACGATGGGCATCGTGACGCTGCGCCGCAAGTTGCGCCGGCCCGCCTTCTGAGCGCCGTCTGGCCGCCATGCTCGCGGCGGAAAGCAGCCGGCCTTCGCGGACTGGCGCAGCAGGGAGCTGCGCCGCCCGCGAAGGCCGGCTGCGAAGGCACGCAAGGCGTGCTACGGCGTGACGATGTACTCCAGGCCGTCGCTGAGCGAGGTGTTGTTCGGCGCGACGAAGCCCGGATCGCGACCCCACCACTGGCAGTCGACCACCGTGCCTGGCACGGTCAGCGCGGGCAGCGGAGTGCCGCCGAGCAGGCCCTGCGCGAAAGCGTTCATGTCGAGCGTGTACACGCCCGTGCAGTCATTGGCCGGCGCGGGCGTGCCACCCGAGTTGGTCGAAGGCGTGCGCCGGATCTGCGATTTGACGCACAGCGTGCCGCCCTGGTACGGCGTGTTCGCCTGGCCGCTGACCCCGTAGAACAGCAGGCCGTTCTTGTTGTTGCGGTTGTTGAGCGAGATCACCGGGTGGCCGCTGCTGGCGGTCGCGCTGGCCACGCCCTGCGAGCCGATGGCCGGCGTGCAACCCAGCGAGTTGGTCTTCGCGGTGCAATAAACGATGTCCGGCGAGCCGCCTTCGGCGCGCAGCATCCAGTTGCAAGGGAAGTTGCTGGTGCTCATGCGCGTGAGACCCAGGTTGCCGTTGATCGGCACACCCGTGTAGCTGCCCTGCACGGCGCTGCCGGTCAGCCACGCGGCATTGGGAACCACGGTCGTCGTGTCCATGGGGCCGACGAAGGTGCCGATGGCGCACCAGACCGAGATGCCGACATAGAAGTCGTTGACCACGGCCGCGGGCGGCACCGAGAAGCTGTCGAAGATCCCGTTGCTCGTGTTCGTGATCACGCCGGTGGACTGGCTGACCAGCACGCAGTCGTAGGGTGAGATGTCGTCGGTCGGGTCGTCCCAGACGAAGATCTTGACCGTCGCGCCGGCCAGGGGGCCGACCGTGCTGCCGGGATTGCCGAACTGGCACATGACCTTGTTGATCACGTCGTTGCCGCCGACGGCCGAGAACTTCTGCAGGTAGACGAAATCACCGCCGTTGGTCCAGCCGAGGGCGTTCTCGCAGGTGTCGTCGTCGTGCTGGTAGAGATTCGTCGCGGTGTAGCCGCCCGCCGGCGCGGAAGGCAGCGCGGCGGATTGCGCGGTGTAGGGCAAGGCGGTCGCCGTCTGGGCCAGGGCGCCGGGGGCGGTGGCGGCCAGCGCGAGGGTGCTCAAGAAGAGGGTGAGTCGCATGAGGTCTGTCTCCTGACGTTCGAGAGTGCTGTAAAGATGGAAAGCGGCCTGCGGGGGTCGGCCGGCCGGGTCGCGATAGGGCTCGACCGGTGCAGCTAGGCCCCAAGTTCGTGATTGTAACGCACGCGTCAGCGACCGGTGCGGCGAGAGTGCGCGAGCCGCGAGCTGCAGACGCGAAATCACGCAAACGCTCGGGTGACCGTCCAGGATTCGCCGCTGGTCGGAGTGACGCTCCCGCAGCCCATGCAGTTCCCTTACACGGCCGCGGCGGCTGCCCTCAGGCCCGGATTCGGGCCGCGCGGCCGCGGCTCCCCGCCTCAGCGCGGCTCGGGCGCCGCGGCGCTCGCGGGCGCCACGCCCAGGTGCGCTTGCGAGAAGCTCAGATACGCCTCCGACGCCGCGATGCGATTCTGCTTGCGCTGGAAACCGTGCCCCTCGTCGGGGAAAAGCAGGTACTCGACGGCCACGCCGTTGCGCCGGCAGGCGGCGACGATCTCGTCGCTTTCGACCTTGAGCACGCGCGGATCGTTCGCGCCCTGCACCACCAAGAGCGGCCGCACGATCTTGTCGGCGTGGAACAGCGGCGACTGGCGGCTGAGTCGCTCGCGGTCCGCCACGGGATCGCCGACTTCGGCGTACAGCGAGTCGCGGAAGCTCGCCCACCAGGGCGGGATGCTCTCCAGCGTGCGCAGCCAATTCGACACGCCGAAGATGTCGATGCCCAGCGCGAACTCGGTCGGTCGGTAGGCCAGCGCCGCGAGCACCATGTAGCCGCCGTAGCTGCCGCCCATGATCCCGACGCGCTCGCCGTCGCACCACTCCTGCTCGGCCAGCCACTTCTTCGCCCACACGCAATCGTCGAGGTCCACCTCGCCGTGGCGCTTGTCGTCGAGGTGGTGGAAGCTCTTGCCGTAGCCGCTGGAGCCGCGGTTGTTGACCGCCAGCACCGCGATGCCCTGGTTGACCAGGTGCTGGATCGCCGGGTTGTAGCCGGTGCGCGACTGGCCGCCGGGACCGCCGTGGATCCACAGCAGGGCCGGCACGCGCTCGCCGGCCGAGGCGCCGTGCGGCTTGTAGAGCAGCGAGGGAATCGGCAACCCGTCGAAGCTCGCGAAGCGGATCACCTGCGACTGCACCAAGGCCTGCTCGTCGACGCGCGGGTCGAGGCTGGTGGTGAGCTGCCGCGCCTCGCGGCCGCCCAGATCGACGACGAAGACGTTCGCCGGCGAAGTGTCGCTCCACGCCAGGCAGGCCAGGCGCTTGCCGTCGCGCGAAATGTCCAGGTCCTGGATGTCGAGCGCGCCCAGCTCGGGCAGCGCGACTTCGCTCGAGTCCGCGAGCCGCTCGATGCGCACTTGCGTGCGCGCGTCGGCATTGATCGTGATCACGCGGAAGCGACCGTCGCGCGTGCAGGAAACCGACTGCACGTCCCAGGGCGCTTCGTGCACCAGGCGTCGCGTGCCGTCGTCCAGGCGCTGCGCCCACAGGCGCTGGAACTCGCTGCCCTCGTTGGAGGTGTAGAAGATCTCGCTCGCGTCGGCGCTGAACGCGGCATCGCCGTGGGAGACCTCGCCGCTGTGCTCGGTGAGCTTGCGCGGCGCGCTGTGCGGCTGGCGCGCGTCCCACAGGAACAGGTCGTTGTCCGAGTTGTTCTTCACCTTGGTCAGCGACAACTTCGTGCCGTCGAGGCTGAGGTCGCCGAGTTCGAAGCCGCCGGTGTTCTCGAACACCAGCTGGCGCGCATAGCCGTCGACCTCGTAACGGTACAGGTCGAAGAAACTGGAATCGCGCTCGTTGGTGGCCACGAACATCGAACGATCGTCGCCCGACCACATCACGAAACGCGCCTTGGTCTTCTCGCCGGGAGTCAAGTCGACGACGCGGCCGTCGAGCTCCTTGACGTAGACGTGCACGAGTTCGTTGCCGCCCTGGTCCTTCTGGAAGACCAGGCGGCGATCGTTGGGGAAGAAGGAGATGCCGGTGATCGCGTCGCTGGTCGAATCGGTCAGCTGCGTCGCCTCGCCGCCCTCGGGCGGGATCGCGTAGGCGTTGTAGACGCCGCTGCGGTCGCTGCTGAACAGCACGGACGCGCCGTCGGGAGCGAAGGAGACCGCGCGCAGCCCGACCGTCTCGTAGAACGTGCGCGCGTCGTAGCGCTGCACTTCGCGCGGCGTCGAATCGATCGCCTGGCAGGCCGCGAACAGGAACAGCAGCGGGATCCACGCGCGCGCGCGCGGCTTGATGGCGATGGACATGGGACGCTCAGGACGAGGGTTGGGAGGGCGCGGGACGCAATCCCGCCGTGGCCTGGTGCGCGCAACCGCGCGCGAGGCTGGTCACAGGTCTACTGGGATCGGGCTGCCTGCGCTACGGCGCAGAGCAGCTCTTACATCCCGGCGCGCCTCACGATCCAGGACCGGCGACGAACTCCAGGCCCGCGCTGCGCGCAGCGTACTCGTCCCGGCGAAATCCGGATCACGGACGCGGCGATGGCGGCCCAGCGCGCTGCGCAGCAAGCGCAGCAGCGCCAGCGCCACGCCGCCGAGCCTGGCCAGGCAGGCGTGACCTCCTGCGCTAGTCCAACCCAGGAAATTCCCGCGCGTGCCGCGGAGCCGGCCGGGACCGGCGATGGGCCTGGGTTGCACGGCAGCAGCCGCAGCGGAGCGTTTGGAGATCACGCCCCGATCCGCGGCGAGCTCACGTAGGATGTCCGGGCTTTTTCCGCGCGCCCCAGCCCCACGCAACCATGCAGACTCATCAAATCCTGGCTCGATTCGTCCTCGCACTCGCCGCCCTCGCGCCCGCGCTCGGAGCGCAGCAGACCCTCGACGCGCCGCCGCCGGCGCACGACGTGGCCTTCGCGTTCGACAGCGGCGCGCAGGCCAACCACTCCGGCGCGGCGGCGGTCGTGATCTCGTTCCAGGCGAAGGTGGCGGGCGCGCCCTGGATGCGCCTGTTCTTCTCGAGCGTCGAGCTGGCCGGCGATCCGGGCGCGGGCAACGGCTCGGTGCTGCGCCTGACCTCGCTGTACGACGCGCAGGTGCAGGAGCTCGACGCGCGCGGCCTGCGCGACTGGTCGAATTCCTCGGCCTACTTCAACGGCGAGAGCGTGCTGGTCGAGGTCCTCGCCCATCCGGGCAGCGGCGACAACCGCGTGGTGCTCGATCACGCCAACGCCGGCCTGCCCACCGCCGAGACCGACTCGCACTGCGGTATCGACGCGCGCGTCCCCTCCTTCGACGGCCGCGGAGCGCGTCTGCTGCCGCCGGGCTGCACCGCGTGGATCATCTCCGACTGCAAGAGCTGCTTCCTGTCGGCCGGACACTGCGTCGCCTCGGGCATGGTCGCGCAGTTCAACGTGCCGCAGTCGACGGGCGGCGGCGGCCTGGTGCACCCGCCGATCGAAGACCAGTTCCCGATCGACGCGAGCTCGGTCCAGTCGCAGAACGCCGGCGTGGGCTGGGACTGGGCCTACTTCGGCGGGCTGACCAACAACCTCGGAGAGACGCCCCTGCAGCACCAGCAGGCGCGCTGGGCCATCTCAGCCACGCCGCCGTTCAACAGCGCCGACGTGATCCGCGTCACCGGCTACGGCGTCGACAGCGGCTCGGCCAACCAGATCCAGCAGACGGTCACCGGCACCTGGACCAACCTGTCGGTCAACTACGCCAACTTCAACACGTACGTCGAGGGCGGCAACTCCGGTTCGCCGATGATCCACGAGCAGAGCGGCGTGGCCGTTGGCGTCGTCACCCACACCTCGTGCCCCTTGCCGAGCGTGCAGCAGAACTACGCGACGCGCATCACGCAGGCGGCCTTCGCCGCGGCGCTGGCCAATCCGCTGGGAGTGTGCGCGGGCAGCGGCTGCAACGCGGTCGGCAGCGCCTATTGCCCGACCGGGCCGTCGATGTCGGTCATCAGCGCCACCGGATCGGCAAGCGTTTCTACAAATGACCTCGTGCTGCACGCCAACAATGTCCCCACCAACAAGTCGGGCCTGTTCTTCCTCTCGCGCTCGAAGCAGACGCTGCCTTTCGGCATCTCGAGCCTGTGCGTCGGGGGCGGCGGACAGCCGATTCTGCGCTTGCCGGCCGTGAATTCCGGCGCGACGACGCGTCTGACCTTCGCCGTGAACCTCAATAGCCTTCCGGCTGGCGAGGTTCTTGCAGTTGGGGATGTGGCCTATTTCCAGGCGTGGTTCCGCACCGGAGCCAGCGGTACTGAGACTTCGAACGGTTTGCAGGTGGACTTCGTGCCTTGAGCGAAGCGGCCTGCGGGCCGGTTCTTGAACAAGGATTCGACACCATGAAACACACCGTGATCCTGCGACCCTTGATCGGCTTGTGCCTGCTGCTCGCGAGCTTCGCCTGTGGAGGAGGAGGTGGTGGGTCCAGCAGCGGAGCGACCGGCGAAATGGTGATCGAGATCACCGACGCGCCGCTCGATCGAGCGCTGGTCGCGCGTGCGGAGATCGAGGTCACCGCGATCCGCGTGCACTCCAACGCCCAGGCGGACACGGGCTTCCTGACGCTGTACTCCGGCGCTCCGATCTCGATCGACCTGCTCTCGCTCAACAACGGTCTGACCCAGTTGCTGGTGCGCGCCGACGTGCCGGCGGGCAGCTACCGCCAGGTGCGCCTGGTGATCGACTCCGCCGAGCTCGAACTGATCAACGGCAACGTGTACTCGAGCGCTGCGGGCACGCTGGGCTTGACCAGCACGGGCACCAGCGGGCTGAAGATCTTCATCCAGCCTGATCTGGTGATCCAGGGCGGCCAGTCGCGAACGCTGCTGCTCGACATGGACCTGTCGAAGTCCTTCCACCCGGTGCCGGCGAACGATCCGCTGAACGCGACGTCTTACCTGCTGATGCCGGTGATCAAGGCCACCAACCTCTCCGACACCGGCGCGATCGGCGGCCGCGTGCTCGAGGACGACGGCGCGGGCGGCACGCAGGGCGTGGCCAACGCCAACGTGAGCATCCAGCCTCCGGGCGACCCCGATCCCGCGAACTCGATCGCGAGCACCGGCTCGCTGAGCGACGGCAGCTGGAAAGTGATCGGCCTGCAGCCGGGCACCTATGACGTGCTGGCGATCAGCGGACTGAAGCAGGGGCTGGTGCCCTCGCAGGTCGTGACCCTCGGGAACACCACCGCGGTCGACGTCTTGATCCAGTGAAGCGCTCCCGCGCAACGCCGCTCGCTGCGCTGGCGCTGGGAGCAGCGCTGGTCGCCGCGGCGGCGGCGTTCGCGAGCCGCGGTTCTACCGCGGCGCCCGCGCCCGAGCTGGCGCTCAGCAGTGCGCCGGCCGCCGGCGCGCGCGCGCTGGTCCGCCGATTGCCCGAGCCCTCGAGCGACGCGGCCTTGGACGTCCGGGCACCGAGCCTGGGCTCGACGAGTGCCAGTGCGCCCGAAGCCGCGACCGCGATCGAGGCCCTGGAGCAGGCGCTGCGGCAGGGCGTGCTCGATCCGGCCAGCTGGAGCACGATGGTCGCGGCCCACGCCGCCGACCTCGAGGCGCCCGAGCTCGCAAAGCTCGCCGAGTGCGCCTGCGACGCGCAGCGCGAGCTCGGCGTGCGCCTGGCCGCGCTGGAGCTGCTGCGCGCGCGCGGCTCGCGCGAGGCCCAGCCGCTCTTCGCCGAGTTCGAAGCGCAGCTCGAAGCCGCGGCCTTCGGCCCCGACTCCAAGGGCACGACGGGTTTCGCGGCCGCGGCCTCCCTCGCGGCCTTCGGCGGAGCGCAGGCGCGCGAGCGCATGCTCGATCGTCTGGAGGCCGGCGCGGATCCGCGCCAAAGCTCGGTCTGCCTGCATGGCCTGCGCGAGGGCGCGGACGCGACGACGCTGGAGCGGATCTCGGCGCGGATGCAGGGCTGCGCGCCGGGAGCCGCCCAGGAGCGGCTCGCGGCCGCCGCCCAGGGTCTGGCGCCTCGTCTGGCGCGCGAGCCGCATGGCGCCGAGCTCGCCGGGGCCGCGCGGGCGCTGATCGAGGCAGCCGGCATCGCGCAGCTGGACGCGCTCGCGCGCCGGCGCCTGCTGCACTCGGCCGCCGCCCTGGGCGAAGCCCACAGCCAGCACGCTTTGTGCGAGCTGGCCCTGGACCCGCGGGTCGACGCGGGCCTGGCGCTGGAGGCGGCCGCCGCGCTGCGCGCCAGCCCGGTCGAGGAGCTGACGGCGGTCCTGGAGGCGCGCTTGGACGACCCGCGGCTCGATCCGCAGCGGCGGCGCGAGCTCGCCGCCACCTGCGACGCGCGCCGCGGAGGCCCGCGCGCGCGCTGAGCCCTGCCCGCGACTTTGCTAGGCTCCCGGTCCCGATGCACCGGTCGCGACCGCAACCCAGCGCGCGGCGGCGATGAACGACGCCGCCCGCCCCGTCAAGACCGCGGGATTCCCGTGGAAGAAGCTCGCGCTCACGCTGTTCGTCGGCGTGCCGCTGGCGCTGTTGCTGGGTGAGCTGGGCATGCGTGGCGTGCGCCGGCTGCAGGGCCGGCCCTACGACTCGGCGCTCGTGCGCACGCACCTGCTGCGCATGCAAGCTCGCGTGCGCGATTTCGTGCCGCAGCCCGACCAGGACCTGCCGATCAACCCGGCCGAGAACCAGGCCAGCGAGCGGCTGCTGCACCCCTACCTCGGCTACGAGATCGTCGGCGGCATCCGCCAGATCGAGGACGACTGGAGCTGGATGAAGGAACATCCCGATCCGCAGAACAAGCGCTACGACATTTTGATCGTCGGCGGCTCGGTCGCGCAGATCTTCGGCCAGTACGGCGAGAGCACGTTGAAGACCGTGCTCCGGCGCGACCCGCGCTTCGCCGAACGCACGGTGCGCCTGATCAAGTACGGCCGCGGCGGCTACAAGGAACCGCAGCAGGTGATCTTCGTCGCCTACCTGCTGAGCCTGGGGTTCCACTTCGACTGCGTGCTCAACCTCAACGGCTTCAACGAGGTGGCGCTGGGCACGGACAACGCGGCGCTGGGCACGCACCCGATCTTCCCCTCGATCCCGCACTGGGGCCATCTGGCGGTCGGCGGGCGCACGGACCGCGAGGGACTCGATTGGCAGCTCGAGGCGCGCAAGCTGCAGCTGGAGGTGCTCGAATCGACCGACTTGGCGCTGCGCAGCGGCATGTACCGCAGCGTCGTGCTCGGCGAGTGGGCGCTGGGCAAGCAGCGCCGGCTGAGCGCGCGACTTGCGGCGATCGACACCGAGTACTCGCAGCGGCTGCGCGGCCAGAACCGCCAGATCCTGCACGGGCCGCTGTTCGAGGCCTCGGGCACCAAGCCGCAGCGCACCTGCACGGTGTCGTGGATGGAGAGTTCGCGCACGATCCAGGACATCTGCAACGCGCGCGGGATCGACTACCTGCACGCGTTGCAGCCGACGCTGCACGACACGGACTCCAAGCCGCTTTCGGCCGAGGAGCTCGAGAAGGGCAAGGCGCCGCAGACCTGGATGGATGGCGTGCACGTGGGCTATCCGATGCTGCGCTTCGCCGGCGAGCAGCTGCGCGCGCAAGGCGTGAACTTCGTGGACATGTCGATGGTGTTCCGCGAGCAGCCTCAGACGCTGTACTTCGACTCCTGCCACTTCGGCCAGGAGGGCAACGACATCCTGGCCGAGGCGATCGGCGCCGCGCTGCTCGCGCACATGCGCGCACCGCGCTGAGCCTCGGACATTCCGCGTCCTGGCGCGAGCCCGGAAATGAGTCCGTGCCGGCGGCGCAGCCCGCGCTTTTCGTCCCGCCACCAACACGCCCCATGAAGAACCGTCCGCTCGCCGTGCTGCTGTCCCTGTTCCTGCTGCTCTCGCCGAGCCTGGGCGCCTGGGCCGGCCCGACGGTGCAATCGCCGCAGCCCGAGCTGGCGCGGAAGATCGACGCGCTGGCCGCCGAGCACCTGGCCAGGCCCGGAGGCGTGGGGCTCTCGATCGGGGTGGCGCAGCGCGGCAAGATCCTGCTGGCGAAGGGCTACGGCAAGGCCGACGCCGAGTTCGACGTGCCGGCGGACGAACAGACGATGTTCCGCATCGGTTCGGTGACCAAGCAGTTCACGGCCGCGCTGGTGATGCGCCTGGTCGAGCAGCAGAAGCTCGCGCTCGACGACGAGCTCGCGAAGTACGTGCCGGACTTCCCGCTGCAGGGTCGCAAGGTCACGATCGAGCAGCTGCTCGCGCACACTTCGGGCATCAAGAGCTACACCGACGTCGGCGAGGCCTGGAAAAAGGTCTGGCCGCTCGAGCTCGAGCACCACGAGCTGCTCGCGCTGGTCAAGGACGCGCCCTTCGACTTCGAACCCGGCAGCGACTGGGCCTACAACAACTCCGGCTACTACCTGCTCGGCATGGTGATCGAGAAGGTCGCGGGCAAGAGCTACGCCGAACACCTGCGCTCGGAACTGTGCCTGCCGCTGGGACTGGCGCGCACGCGCTACGACTCCAACCGCGAGCTGATCCCCAACCGCGCGCAGGGCTATGCGCTGGACGGGAAACAACTGGTGAACGACCAGATGATCGGCATGGCCCAGCCCGGCGCGGCGGGCGGGATCCTGTCGACCGCCGGCGACCTGCTGCGCTGGCAGATGGCGCTCTGCTCGGGCAAGTTCGTGCAGCCGGATTCCTTCGCCAGGATGCGCACGCCGACCGTGCTGCCCAACGGCCGCGACACGCACTACGGCTTCGGGCTCTCGATGGACGATTGGGCCGGCAAGCCGCGCGTGAAGCACGGCGGCGGCATCTTCGGCTTCAACTCGATGCTCTTCTGGCTGCCCGGCGAGGACCTGCACGTCGCCGTGATCAGCAACGGCGAGCCGATATCCTCCGCCAAGCTCGCGGACGCGATCGCCTACGCCGCGCTGGGCATCGAGAAGCCGAGCGTGAAGGACGAGCCGATCCCGGCGGAACTGATCGAGCGCCTGAGCGGCGACTACGTCTTCATCGGCATCGAGCTGGATTCGAAGGTCTTCGAGCGCGATGGCAAGCTCATGGTGCAGGCCAAGGGACAGGGCGCCTTCCGCCTGATGTGGCAGGGCGAGCTGGAGTTCCGCGCCGATTTCGACACCGACGTCAGGCTGGTCTTCGCGGCCGACGGACAGTCCCTGGTGCTGCACCAGGGCGGCAGGACGGCGGACGGCGTGCGCCAGTAGCAACAGCGGCGGCCGGTGGCGTCATCGCCGCCGGCCGCCGCCAGGAGTTCGACCGAGGACGCCGCGCTTGCGTCCTCAGCGAGCTCCGCTTCCGCCCCGACTTGCGTCAGCGCGGTTTCCCGCTCACGGAGTGAACACGACCCGCAGGCCGTCCGACAGGTTGGTGTGCGGCCAGCCGACGTTGCGCGTGTCGCGGTAGAGCAGCTGGAAGTTCAGCACCGTGCCCGGCAACACGTACAGCGGCCTGTGTCCGACCAGTTCGCTGCTCAGCGTCATCGCGTAGCTCGCCACGCCGTTGCCGTCGATCAGCACGGGCGGATCGAGGCGGCGGATCGGCGGGGCGATGCACAGGTAGGCGCCCAGGAACGGCAGTTGCGTCGGCTTGTAGCTGTAGAAGAACACGCCGGTCTTCAGCGGCGGCGCGTTGGTGACCACGAGCTTCAGGTTCTGTGCTGCGAGGCTCGGGGAACCGCTGCTGGCGATGCTCGCGCCTGCGCCGGTCGAATTCGGAACGGCCAGGCAGTAGGTCGAGGGATTCGAGCGAGCGTTGAGGATCACCGTCAGGCTGCGACCGCCGTCGTTGGTCACGACCAGGTCGCTCGAGTAGTCCCCGTCGAGGTCCGCGGCCTGCATGTGGTCCGACTGCGTGGTGGGCAGATCGATCATCAGCTGGAAGCCGAAGGCCCCGCCGCCCAGGTTGCGAAGCATCGACAACGCGCCCGAGTTCGAACTCACGACGGCGACGTCCGCGCGCGTGTCGAGGTCGAAGTCAGCGGCGACGACGTGCGAGGGGTGGTAGGCGCCAACGTTGAAAACCTGCGCCGGCGAGAAGTTGCCCTGGGACAGCTGATAGAAGATCGCGAGCTTGTTGAGCGTGCCTTCGGAGAAGGTCGTCACCAGGTCGTCGTCGTAATCCTCGTCGAAGTCGGCGACGGCCACGCACTCGGGGTGCGTGCTCGCTGGCGCGCTCAGCTGCAGCTGCACGGCGTACGAGCCGCTGCCGTCGTTGTCGAGCACGTACACCGCGTGCGAGTCGTGCACCGCCACGACCAGGTCGGGCACGCCGCTGCCGAAGAAGCGGCCGAAATCGAGCGCCTTGGGCCCGACGCCGACCGCGACCTCCTGCACCAGCTGGAATTGCCCGAAGCCCTGGTTGTGCACGATCGCCACGCTGTTGCCCAGGGTGTTGGACACGGCCAGGTCCAGGTCGAGGTCGCCGTCCATGTCGCCCACCGCGATCTCGGTGGGCCCGATGCCGACCTGCAGCTGCGCGATCAGGGAAAAGTTCGCGTTGCCCAGGTTGTGCAGGATGATCAGCGTTCCGGTCTCCTCAGAGCTGACGGCGATGTCCGCGAGGCCGTCGGCGTCGAAGTCGGCCGCGATGACGCCCTGCAGGCTCGCGGCCAGCGGCAGGTCGGTGAACTCCGGCCTGCCGAAACTGCCGTCGCCGTAGTTGCGCAACACGGAGAGCCGCGGCGGCGAGTGCAGCGAGGTCACCAGGTCCAGGTATCCATCGCCGTCGAAGTCAGCGACGGCGACATCGTGCGGGTCGGAACCGGCGGGATACAGCTTGGGATCGTCGAATGTGAATTGCGCGGCCGCCGGCAGGCTCAGCGCGACCAACGCCGCTGAGAACCGCACAGCCAGGCTGCCCTTCATGTGCTTGGATTTCATGCTCCACCTCTTGCTCCAGGAGGACGGCGACCCGCGGCCAACGATGGAAACGTGATGGATCCACGACCGGCGAACCGACGGCCCCGATTGCAGGCGCAAGCTAGCCCGGCGCGCAGGCGGAACGCAGATCGCCGAGGTGAGCAAGCTCCCGCGGATCTAGTGCGTAGTCAGGACGCGCGCCGCGACTCGGCGCGCTGCGCCGTCCGGCCCGCAGATCCAAGGCTCGCATGCGAGTCCGGAGCTTCCGTTCCGTGCCGAATCGGCGTGAGCAGGCCGGCGAACTCGAGGCTTGACGGGCGAGCGAAGGCGCGCTCGCGCGCGGCGCGTGCGGCCCGCACACGCGGCCGCCGCGGGGCCGGCCGGCGGGCGAGAGCGCGAACCAGGGCACGAAGCTCATGACGCCGCCGCGGCTTTCGAGTAGAACCCTCGCCCAGACTTCGCCACGCACCCCCTTGGAGCACGGACAAGAACCATGAAGAAGATCCAGGTCGCCAACCCGGTCGTCGAGCTCGACGGCGACGAGATGACGCGCATCATCTGGAAGGAGATCCGCGAGCGGCTGATCCTGCCCTACCTCGACGTCAAGCTGATGTACTTCGACCTGGGCCTCGAGCACCGCGACGCGACCAGCGACCAGGTGACCATCGACGCGGCGCACGCGATCAAGGAGCACAAGATCGGCGTCAAGTGCGCGACGATCACGCCCGACGAGGCGCGCGTGAAGGAGTTCAACCTCAAGCAGATGTGGAAGTCGCCCAACGGGACGATCCGCAACATCCTCGACGGCACGATCTTCCGCGAGCCGATCCTGTGCAAGAACGTGCCGCGGCTGGTGCCTGGCTGGACGCAGCCGATCGTCGTCGGCCGCCACGCCTTCGGCGACCAGTACCGCGCCACGGATTTCCGCACCTCGGGTCCGGGCAAGCTGACGATCACGTTCACGCCGACCGGCGGCAAGCCCGAGACGCGCGAGGTCTACGAGTTCAAGGGGCCCGGCGTGGCCTTGTCCATGTACAACACCGACGAGTCGATCCGCGGCTTCGCGCGCTCGTCGATGAACTACGCGCTGGCGCGCGGCTACCCGCTGTACCTCTCGACCAAGAACACGATCCTCAAGGCCTACGACGGCCGCTTCAAGGACCTGTTCCAGGAGACCTTCGACAAGGAATTCGCCGCCGCGTTCAAGGCCAAGGGCCTGAGCTACGAGCACCGCCTGATCGACGACATGGTCGCCGCGGCGCTCAAGTGGTCGGGCGGCTTCGTCTGGGCCTGCAAGAACTACGACGGCGACGTGCAGTCGGACACCGTGGCCCAGGGCTACGGCTCGCTGGGCCTGATGACCTCGGTCCTGATGTCGCCCGACGGCAGCACGATCGAGGCCGAGGCCGCCCACGGCACGGTCACGCGCCACTACCGCGAGCACCAGAAGGGCCGCGAGACCTCGACGAATCCGATCGCCTCGATCTTCGCCTGGACGCGCGGGCTGGCTTATCGCGCGCGCTTCGACAAGACGCCCGAGGTCGAGCGTTTCGCGCTGGCGCTCGAGCAGGTCTGCGTCGACACGGTCGAGAGCGGCAAGATGACCAAGGACCTCGCGATCCTGATCGGAGCCGAGCATCCCTGGCTGTCGACGAACAAGTTCCTCGACGCGATCGATGCTAACCTGCGCAAGTCGCTGGGCGGCTGATGCCGCCCCGCTGTTACTCAACTACGGAAGCCCCATGAAAAAAAGCCTCGTCGCCGCCGCACTCGTCCTGAGCCTGACAGCCCCCAGCTGCCTCGGCCCCGACAACCTCTACCGCTCGGTCCACAATTGGAATGCCGAACTCTCCGACCAGGACTGGGTGAACGAAGTCGTGTTCCTGGGCATGATCATCATCCCCGTCTACCAGTTCGCCTGGCTGGGCGACGTGGTGATCTTGAACACGATCGACTACTGGACGGGCAAGGACACGATCAAAGATCCGGGTCCGTTCCCGGGCTTCAAGCGCAAGGACGTGTAGTTCAGCTCCCCGGAGGCACGTCGGGATCGCCGACGTCATAGAGCAGCTTCCAACTTCCGTCGCCCTGTTTGCGCCAGACGTCGAAGTAGCGGCCGCTCATCACCAGCTCGCTCGTTCCATCGGCCCGCTTGCGCAGCATGCGGAAGCGGCCGGTGGTCGAGCCGAGGTTGCCGCCCTCGGAGACCTGCGCGGCGTCGGGTTCCCAGAGCAGTTCGTTCTCAGCCGCCGCGAAGAAGTCCTGCATACGCGCGCGGATCGCGTCGCGTCCGGTGATCGGCAGGAAGCGATCGCCGACCTGCGAGCCGCTCTCGTCGAAGGCGCCCACCCAACCCTCGATCCGCCGCGCCTGCGTGTCGGCGCAGAAGGCGCGATCGGCGGCCAGCAGGGATTCGGTGTCCTTGGCGTGCCCGGCGGACGGGCTCGCGCAGGCCGCCAGGGTCGGAACCAGGCACAGGGCGAGTTTCAGGGCGAGTTGCATGGCCGGAGGGTAGCAGGCCACCCGCCCGCGGGCCCTGCGTGCAGCTCGGAGACCTGTCCGCGCAGGCCCTGCCCACTCTGCCCCGACTCGCTACCTCCTGGTGCGCATGGCCAGATCGGGGGCACTAGCGGATGCTGGGCGCTTGCCAAGCCGGTCGAGTCGACGGGCTGGCAACGAAAGCGAGCATGACCATGA
>Ga0315910_10000438_pt1 | contig 41506 bp, 31 predicted proteins | sample EdamamesoilMG_FD_204470 | JGI IMG/M metagenome (GOLD analysis project Ga0315910, IMG submission 204470) | Garden soil microbial communities collected in Santa Monica, California, United States - Edamame soil | ecosystem: Environmental > Terrestrial > Soil > Garden | place: USA: California...
AATATTCCGCGAGCGAACGTCCATCATGCTGCCCGGTTGAAAGGCATTGAAGCATAGGTGGTAGTACACTTTGCGCAACGTGTCTTTCGAGTTGTTGTAGTACGTTAACTTCTGTGAACCGTTCACTTTATGGGTCTTGGTGTCGAGGCGTACGTCCATAATGTATTCGACACGTTGTTGCCAGCGGTAATCCTGTGCAAGAAGTGAATAGCCCGCAACAAACAACAACAAGAGGGCTGAAGAGTATTTAAACATGATGTATGAATTTTGGTTAATGAGCCTGTAAGAGTTAGAATTTAGAAGCAGTAATGAGCTGAATTCGATAGTTTTATTTTTGCAAAATATTCAAACCCTCCAATTAAACAAACTGATTTTACATCACCTGAGGCTAAAGAAATAGGTGACACTTCCCGAGAGGTAGCTACTTTCACTAAAGGTAAGGGTTTCACCGGGAAGTGCTTTCGGGATGCTGTAATTGTATGTAAGGTTGAAACTCCATTTTTTTAGGTTTATGCCTAACGGTGCACTGAAGGTGTAATTCATAACACCAAATACATTCTTTTCGGTTTGATCGTACCAAGGCAAGCCGAGCCGTACTCTGCGAATGATTTCGCGCCAGGTATCCGGATAGGTGATTTCCGTTATGATTTCATTTCCGAACAACGCATAGAAAGTAGGGGCGAATGCTATGCGGTCAATTCCCAGCCAGTTTCTTTTTTCCAGTACAACGCTCAACGAAGGCATGATGCGATGCGCATAGGTATCGCCAAAATACAAGGAGTAGTTAAGGCTGAAAACAACCGGTTTGAATTCCAACATGGGAGTTACCGCCAGGGTATTCGTGTAGGGGATGTACGAATCTTCGTCATCGGCAGAGTAGAAGTAGTGATCGTAACCAGCCATAACACTAAAGTTTTTGGAGAAGTCGTGCATATAGCCAACCGAAGCAATGGTAAGGTAGTAGGAAGGATCAAAGTCGCTGCTCCAGAAGCCAGAGATATCGGCATAAATTCCTGTCCAATGGTAGTAAGAAATGCCGGAGGTTAAGCCAAAGTTTTCAATACCCAGTGTTCGGCCTGCTGACAGCACATTACTATTGTATCCAAAACGAACGGCAAGTTGTGAAGCATTCAGATCGTCCAACAGCAGGAGGCTATCGATGAGTTGAAAAATAGACAGTGAGTCTTGAAAGGTAAGAACGGAATCTGAACTGGATAAAAACGAACCAGCGTCCTGGGCAACTGTGGTTACCGAAGACGCTGCTAGGAGACAGCAGAGAAGCCATCGTTTGATTTTCTTCATTCTTCGAAAATACAACTTCCCGAAAGTATTAAACTTTCGGGAAGTTGACCTTAATTATTTCGCTGCTGAAGTCGTTGTTGCTGTCGGTCGCGAACCCGCTCGTTCTGCATTTGCCTTCGCTGGATTTGTTCGAGGACCATCTGCCGGAACCTTTTTTCGGCATCGGGAAGTGTTCTTAGTTTTTGGGCAGAAATCACCTTGAGTAAACGACCGGAATAATCTTTTTCGAGGTCGAGTTCCTGCTGCTTCATTTTCAGGCCAAGGTCTACTAATTCCTCATCACGCTGTTCCTGGGTTTTATTCAAATCCGGATTTTTCTTTGCCTGGTTGTAATCTTTTTTGAGTTGCATACGCTTCTCCGAAAACTCATGGTAGATGGGCCAGAACTTTTCGGCTTCTGCTGGCGTGAGTCCCAGTTGATCGGTAATGTAGGCAATACGCGCGGCTTTTATTTTTTCTTTCACCTGCGGATCTTGAGCCTGGGGCAGTTCATCATCCTGCGCAAACAATGTGGTAGTGATCAGCGAGAGGATTATTATTTTAAATAGTGTTTTCATCGTGTTTAAAAATCAAGTTCTTCGGTTAAAATTTCCAGGTCTTCATCCTGAAAGTTGAGTTCATATACAGCACTTTCAATTTCAATGGCATCGATAGCATCGAAGCTTACATTTTCCAGAATTTCTTCGGTTGAAATATCCGATTCATTCAAGTAGGCAATCAGGTCTTGTGTTTCTACAGAAGCTAAAATATTCTCGGCCGAAATTTCTGTTGGACGATTCAACCAGAAGACAGCAACGACAATAAGGGCTACAACTGGCAAGGCATAGCGCAAGACCAAACGGTTAACCGGAATGAGATGCCTTTCCTTTTGAGCAACCCGCGACTGAATAACGCCCGGAAGCTTATCGAAGTAGCCCTCCGGAACGCTAAAAATCTCTTTTTTTGGTATGTCTTCCAGTTTTTTCATGGTTGGCTCTATGACTGTTTAATGTCCTAAAAGTTTAATCAGGCGGTTAATAAATCTTCAATTTTCTTTACAGCATGGTGGTAGCTGGCTTTTAGTGCGCCCACGGTTGTATTGGTAATTTCCGAAATCTCCTCGTATGTCATATCATCAAAGTACTTCATGTTAAAAACCAATCGCTGTTTGTCGGGCAGTTTTAATAAGGCTTTCTGGAGCTTAAGCTGAATTTCATCGCCCGAAACGTGTGGACTACTATCCAGCTTCGATGACAACTCAACTTCATTGTCACCAATAGGGAGGAAGAAGCGTCTCTTTTTTTTCTGGAGAAAGCTCAGGCATTCATTGGTGGCAATCCGATAGATCCAGGTATAAAGCTGCGAGTCTTCCCGAAAGTTTTCGATGTACTTATGCACTTTGATGAAGATTTCCTGGGTGAGGTCATCGCTGTCATCGTGATCGATCACCATCTTGCGCACATGCCAGTACACGCGCTGTTGATAAGCGCGCACCAGCAGGTTAAAGCCGTAATTCCGGGTTTCCGGGTTGCGTATTTTGTCTAGTAAGTCTTTGTCTTCCAAGGAAGGCCAGGTGAATTTCGAAGTTAGACAAAAGTCGATTGGAAAGGTTTAACCAAGAACTGAAAAGTTTCGGGTTACGGGTTTAAGGTTACGGGTTCACTAACTAAAAACATAACTCGAAACACTAAACACGTAACTCGTAACCTTAGACCCGAAACGCATTCAACGTATCCACCAACAACTCAAACTGCTCTTTCGAATGCGTGGGGAAGTTGGCAAAACGAAGCTGCGATTTTTTGAATGAGCCGTAGCCATCGCCCGGATGCATACCTTTTGACTGAAGCAGCTTGGTTACGCTTTCAGTGTGTTCACCACAATCGGCAACCACAACGGTTTTAGAACGGAAGGCAACATCCTGTACAAAGGGTTTCAGTAGCGGGTGATTCTCCAGCACCTGGTATAAAATCGCTGCTTTGTATTCTGTTTCTTTACGGATAGTACCAATGCCACGTCTCAGCATGTCTTCTACTACTTGTCCAAGCAGGTAAATGCCAAGCACATTGGGAGTCTCTGGATTTTGATTTTTTACAGCAAACGAATACAGCGATGGTATTGAATGATAGGATCCGATAGAAATACCTTTCGACATCAATTGTTCAGCTTTCGCGATGCATTTGTCGTTGATCATCCAGACTCCAAGTCCGGCAGGAAGGCCAAAACCTTTTTGTACAGAGAAGAAAACGGAATCTAATTTAGTATAGTCGAAATCAGGAAAGGGCAGGGAAGAAACAGCATCCACCGTGATGAGTGCTGTTGGATGCTGTTCGCCTAACTGATAGATAAAATCAAGGGGCAGTGAAACGCCTGAGCTTGTTTCGTTATGCGTAATCGCCAGTAGTTCTGTGCCGGCAGGAATGGTTACGGTATCAAACCCTTTCCCCAGCGGCACTTCAAGCTTAGCAGGTTTCTTGTTGAGTAGCTGTGCGATTTCAAAGTATCGTTTGGAGAATGAGCCATTCACGAGGTGAAATGATTTTTCTTCTACGAGATTCTGAATGATGCGTTCCCAGATTTCGTTGGCCGATCCGGTAAACACAATTGCATAGTTCGAAGGAAGCCCAAGTAATTCCCGCAAACCATCTACTGCTTTCTTGTAAATGCCTTCGTATTGTTTACTGCGATGCGAAAGAGAAGGTATACCATCGCGAAAAGCTGTGCGCACGTGATCTTCTACCGTGAAGTAAAGTTGAGAAGGGCCGGGGGTGAAATTGATGGGTTGGCTCATGGGGTCTGTTTGCAGTGTTTGTGCGGCCGCGAAGATAATCTTTTTCGGTAATTCGTTATCTGGTTAGGCACTCATCAGCGTTGAGCAACCACCACTGGTGGCAGCGAAAACGATTGCCAGAAAAAAGCATTAAATAAAGGTTGACCTGCCTTTCAATTATCCATACTTTTGAAACATCCTACTCGGGTTTGGGACACGTTTGCTGAACCTAACAATTTAAACAATACCGAGTGAAGCCTTCAAACAAAATCAGGCCTCACTTCGCCCTGATGCTATCGGGGCGAGGCCTCGCCCAAAAAGCAGGTTAACAGAGGAAGGTTGCGGTTGACGGCAGCTCAAAACTTGTCTTTTATGGGGTTCAGAAACACCTCACCAAATCCGAGGGGATATTTTTTAGTACTGTTGTTTACCCCTAAAGTTTCCCCGCGCAATACTTGCAGAATACGGCATCATGATCGTGACCTTCTTTCAGACAATGCGGACAAACCTGTGTGCTGATGCCTTCAACTCTTTTCATGTTTACCATTTCGGCTGACACAATGCCCGTAGGTACAGCAATAATACCATAGCCCATAATCATGATGACTGAGGCCAGGGTTTGGCCGAGTGTTGTTTGAGGAGCAATGTCACCGTAGCCAACGGTGGTCATGGTTACAATGGCCCAGTAAATTCCACGTGGTATGCTGGTGAATCCGCTTTCAGGTCCTTCAATCAAATACATCAATGCACCGGTAATAAATACCGATGTTAAAATCGTAACCAGAAACACCGTGATCTTATGCCGACTGGCACGTAATGCTAAGGCAAGGTTTTGTCCTTCGCCAACAAAGCGTGTGAGTTTGAGTATTCGGAAGATGCGTAAGATGCGCAGGATACGAATGATCATGAGGGAGTGCGCACCCGTAAAAAAAATAGCCAGGTATGTTGGTAATATGGAAAGCAGGTCGATGATGCCGAAGAAACTGAAAATGTAATTTCTGCGATTCAATACAACATATACCCGAGCCAGGTATTCCAGGGTGAAAATGATTGTAAAGAACCATTCAATTGTTTTTATCCAGGGGCCAAACTGTTGTTTTACATCGGCCATACTCTCCAACATAACAACCAGTACGCTGGCCAGGATACAGAATATCAAGGCTAAGTCGAAGGCTTTGCCAGCCGGTGTATCCGCTTCGAAAATGATTTCGTAAAGCCGAAGCCGTGTGCCACTAAGTTTTTCTTTGGATTCCACAGGGTTAATATAAAAGAAAGAATCCACGGTAAGTAAAAACTCCGTGGATTCTTGTTCTCAATTTTCTTATGCTTCGCGATCAATATAGCACGCGAAACTTGATGGTGTGTTCAATGGCGCGGAGTTTGGCAATTACTTCCTTATCATACTCCTTGTTGATATCGGTGATAACGTAGCCTACAAGTTCAGTGGTTTTTAAATACTGACCTACAATGTTAATACCATGATCAGCCAGCGTCTGGTTGATCTTAGCCAGAATGCCCGGCACGTTATTGTGAATGTGAATCAGACGGTGTGCATTGTCCAGAATCGGTAACGTAAGGTTTGGAAAGTTGACGCTGTTAGAAGTGCTGCCGGTGTTGATGTAATCCATGATCTTGCCCGGAACAAAGTTTCCAATGTTCTCTTGTGCTTCAGCAGTACTGCCGCCAATATGAGGTGTTAGTAGTGTGTTGGGAAGTCCACGCAGTTCAGAGGTAAATTCTTCATCGTTGCTTACCGGCTCGTATGGGAATACATCGATGGCGCTTCCTGCTACTTTACCACTCAGAATATTTTCGCGTAGCGCCTGGATGTCTACTACGTGGCCGCGACTTAAGTTAATGAAGATAACACCTTTCTTCATCATCGAAAATTCTTTCGCACCAATCAGGTTGGTGTTTGATTTTCGTCCGTCTACGTGCATGGAAATCACATCGGCTTCTTCCAGCACCTCTTTCATAGTTTTGCACTTGATGGCATTGCCAAGCGACAGTCTTTCTTCGGTGTCGTAGTAAAGTACTTTCATTCCCAGCGACTCGGCAATAACCGAGAGTTGTGTGCCGATATTTCCGTAGCCGATCAACCCTAATTTTTTACCGCGTACTTCAAAACTACCTTTGGCTGATTTGTCCCACACACCGCTGTGCATCTTTGCAGATTTGTCGGCAATGTTGCGGATCAGGATAATCATTTCGGCAATGGCGAGTTCTACAACAGAACGGGTGTTGCTGAACGGAGCGTTGAAAACAGCAATACCTTTTTTTGTAGCGGCTTTCAGATCTATTTGGTTTGTTCCGATACAGAATGCACCAATCACCATTAACCGGTTGGCGTGCTCCAATACTTTTTCGGTTACTTGTGTCTTCGAACGGATTCCCAGCACGGAAACATTCTTGATCTTTTGAATCAGTTCTTCTTCCGTCATGGCTGCGTGATAGGTTTCTACATTGAAGCCTTCACTCTTCATCAATTCAAGTGCTACCGGGTGTACATTTTCCAGCAGCAGCACATTGATTCTGTTCTTGGGGTAGGAGATGGCGGTGTTCAATTTATTGAGGTATAAAAATTCATCCAGGCTTGGTGTGATGTGATCGGCTTTGCTTTTCACATTTTCGCGCGCCACGTTTTCGGTAAACGCAAAGAACTTGTTGGCTAGCCCGGCATGTTTAATTTCATAGTCGGTGTAGCCATCACCGATAACATAAATATCGCCTGGTAAGTTTAGCTTCTTTAATTGTTCAACTTTACCTCCATTGGCCGACAATGGGTTTTCAGTATCGAAGCCAATTACTTTTCCTTCTTTATCGAATTTGAATTCATTGGCTAGAATATTTTCTGACTTGATACCAAATTCTGTTACGATCGGCTCAATGAATTCTTTGAAGCCGTTGGAGATAATATAGATGTTGTCGGAATAGTTCTGAAAGAATTCCTTGTTGCGCTTGAAGGATTCGGAAACACTTCCGCGCAGTTGGGTAATAAGCGGACCCAGGTGATGCTGACTGGGTGCGAGCAGGTTGAGTCGTTTTTCCAGCGATTCGCGAAATGAAATGGAGCCATCCATTCCCTGGTTGGTGATGCCCACAATTTGCTTCTTCCGTTCTTCCCGATCGGGGTGATCTTTCAGCGAAATGTCCGCGAGTACATCAAAGGCTTCTACTTTGGTAAAGGTACTGTCGAAATCGATTACAAAGTACTTGTTCAGTTTCATGTGCTAATTTTTCTTTTTATGGACACATGGAATACCCAGGCAAAATTTATCATATTGTCTGGTTGGCTTCTCAATGGGTATTTCATGGGTAATTTGGGAAGCGCGAATTTACTTTATCGTTTAGGAATAACGATTTACTCGTGATAATTTTTATTCCCTAACAAATAGTTGGAAGGTTTTTATATTTGAGGGTATGAGATTTGAAGTTGTGATTTTTAGAATGATCGGTGCGAACTTCAAACCTCATAACCTGAAACCATTCAGAAGAGCTCCATCTTCATAACCGCTGCCGTAGTAGGACAGACCTTTGAAAACTCTGAAGATAATTTGACTTCTTCAGGTACTTCATCACGTGGCGTATCTTTAAATCCTTTCTTTAGAAAGAAAGCATGCGCTGTTTCCGTAAGCAGGTAGATGGCTTTCAACTTTTTTAGGTTTGCCTGGTCAATCAGGTGATCGGTAATGAATGATCCAAACGCCTGCCCGCGAATACCTACCTTAACCGATAGTGATCGAAGCAGAGCATAGTCGCCATAAATTTCCAGTCCACCGGTACCGACAGCATCGTTTTCGTGGTAGTAGCCAATGAGAAGGTGATTGGTAAAACTCAAATCATCAGCCGGAAGGCTTGATGATTTGAGTAATGAACGGAAAGCATCAAAGCTTTCCGGATCGTTGATTATTTTGGGTGTTAACGTCATGCAAGGTTAGTTTGAGCAGCAATCGGGGCCACAGCATGGCTCTTTCTTCTTTTCTTCCTGAGCGGGTTTCTCCGCGTACACGGTGATGCTGTAAATTCCCAACGCGCCCGATTTATACTCTTCGAATTCGTCATCGCTAAGATAGGCGGATATAATTTCATCTGGTATAGTAATCTTGCGTTCTTTTTGAATGATGGCATTTGTAAAGCCTGTCTCGTTGATGATGTTCATGTACGCTTCTTTTTGAATAGCACCGGCCACACAGCCGGCATACATTTCAGCGCTTTTTTGCAGGCCTGCGGGCAGGTTTCCTTTCAGCACAATGTCAGACACGCTGAAGTGTCCACCGGGTTTTAGTACGCGAAATGTTTCGGCAAATGCTTTTGTTTTATTCGGCACAAGATTCAGAACGCAATTGCTAACCACAACATCGGCCACGGTAGATGTTACAGGCAGATTCTCAATATCACCAAAGCGGAACTCTACATTGTGCAATCCCAATTTTTCCGCATTAGCCCGGGCTTTCGTTATCATCTTTTCTGTAAAGTCAACACCAATCACTTTTCCGGAGTCGCCCGTAATGGCTCTTGCCACAAAGGCATCATTGCCCGCGCCCGATCCAAGATCAATCACCACATCGCCCTCTTTTATCTGCGCGAACTCTGTAGGTAGTCCACAACCTAATCCGAGATCGGCATCGGCAACATAACCTTTCAAAGCCTGGTAATCTTCGGCCATGATGGCCTCATCGATGGTGGAACAGCCACAGCTTGCGCCACAACAGCTTGTGGCATTGTCATCGCGACTTTGTTCTGCGATCTGTCCATACTTTTCTTTTACAATTTCCTTGAGTTGTTCATCGGTGTTTTTCATAGTGATTGGGTTTTTATATTTATCGTAATATTGCGATTTATAAAAGCAAATTTTTTTAACAACAATTGGCCGGATTAGAATTATCGAAAAGATCGTTCAATAACTTCTTTGCTTTGTTCCAGGCTTTCTCATCTATGCAATAGCATACACTCGGTCCATCGATGTCGCCTTTAATGAGCCCGGCATTCTTAAGTTCCTTGAGGTGTTGTGATACGGTTGATTGTGACAGCGGTAGTTCTTCAACAATGGCGCTGCAAATGCAACCTTTCTGTTGAGCGAGAAACTGAAGTATGGCAACACGAGCCGGGTGCCCCAGTGCCTTGGTAAGGGAGGCAACATCCAGTTGTGTTTTGGTGAATCCTTCTGTCTTCGTTAGTCCCATGTGTTTGTAATCGTAATATTACGATTAAAGTTTCGGAATTTGTATTTTTTTTATGAAATCTTTGAGGGTAATCTCCAGGTGGCAAGTGCAAATGACAGAAAGCAAAGACTCACGCAAATGGTTGGAATCGAGAAGAAGAACTTAATACAAAGCACCAGGCCAAGGGCCAGCCCTACAGCATTAAGGAGACTTACAGTTTTGAGTGCGGGGTGATCTTTCAGCTTATACGATAGTATCAGACTTAACGCGCCAGTCCAGAACAAAAGCAGCGTGAAGAACCAATCGAAGCCGGTGAACAGCCCCATCATGGTTACTGTTTCAGACCCGATGTGCATCTCATAGTTAGTCATCAAATTGATGAGTTGCTTCTCCGTTTCATTTTGTGGTTTAAGGCCTTGTAATTGCCCTATGGTGTGAAGTACTCCGGTAATCAACAGCAAGTATGAACCAATACGAAAGAAGAGCATGGTGGTAAGGGTTGGTTAATACGAAGTACGTTAACCTCACGGTCAAAAAAAATACCTCGCTGATGCGAGGTACTCTTTTCAGGTTCTATTTTTTCCGTTTCAGTACTTTTTCTACTGCGGCTATGATATTCTCCGGTCCGAGGCCGTATTTCTTGAGCAGTTGCGTTGGCGTACCACTTTCTCCAAAAGTATCGTTCACAGCAACCATCTCCAGCGGGGTAGGGCGGAAGCGCGCCAATACTTGAGCCACGCTGTCGCCAAGACCACCGTTGATCTGGTGTTCTTCGCAGGTTACCACACAACCGGTTTTCTCAACCGATGCCAGAATGGCTTCTACATCCAGTGGTTTGATGGTGTGAATGTTGATGAGTTCAACACTGATTCCCTTTTCAGCTAATGCGGCTTCGGCTTCGATGGCTTGCCATACCATGTGACCACACGCGAATAGTGTCACATCTTTACCATTCAGCATCTTGTCGGCTTTACCAATGGTAAAAGGTCTGTCGGCTGTAAAGATCGGCCAGCTTGGGCGGCCAAAGCGCAGGTAAGCAGGACCATGATGATCGCCCAACGCGATGGTGGCTGCTTTAGTTTGATTATGATCGGCCGGTACAATAACGGTCATGCCCGGAAGCATCTTCATCATACCGATGTCTTCCAGTATTTGGTGCGTGGCACCATCTTCGCCCAGCGTGAGGCCGGCATGCGAGGCACAGATTTTTACATTCTTATCTGAGTATGCAATGGATTGACGGATCTGGTCGTACACTCTTCCGGTAGAAAAGTTAGCGAATGTACCGGTGAACGGAATTTTACCTCCGATCGTCATACCGGCTGCAATGCCCATCATGTTGGCTTCTGCAATGCCCACCTGGAAGAAGCGTTCTGGAAATTCTTTTTTAAAGGCATCCATCTTGAGCGAACCCGTTAGGTCAGCACAAAGGGCTACTACATTAGGATTTTTTTTGCCGAGTTCATGAAGGCCAACGCCAAAACCTGAACGGGTGTCTTTCTTTTCGGTGAAGGTGAATTTGGTCATGTTATTTACGATACCTCCGATACTATCGGATGAGTGAATGTTTAAGTGCTGCGAAAGTCGGAAAATATTTTGTGACTACCAGCGATGTACGCGCAAACTGTTAATGTTTTGTTAAACCAATCAAAATCACCCCATTGACGATGAACCTTGCTAGTGGCCGTTCGTAAAGTATTAAGATTATCATCCCTTATGCAACCAAACGATTCCATTGCTTCCAAAACTGAAACCAAGTCTAATCGCAAGCTGCTTTACTGGTTTTTGATTGCTATCTTAATTGCCTTACTACCCTGGCTTGTGTTGGGTTTTGGAGCATAGACATTATCCGAGTTACGTTGTCTACTCAAAGACTTTCACCATCGCGGTTTCACCGGATTTCAGGTTGAACGTTTTATAACCAGTGTACTTACTTCCCTTAGCATTCTTTGCGCGGAAAACAATTTTGTAACGTCCCGGAAGCAGGGTAAGCGAAAACTGTGACTTTAAATTATTCAGATCGCAGACCCATCGCTGTGTTCCATCGGCAGCCAATTCGTACAAACTGCCAAAGCCAGTCGCGAATGTGTTGACGTTCACAATTCCCGGAGAAGGTAATAGGATGTTTTGTGTTTTGTTGGCTTGAATATCAACCGAAAAAAATCTTCGGGGTAGTGTCAGGGTTTCGACTTCATACATTCCGGTAAGGTATCGTTCTGTTTCATTGCTTCGCTGCGTGTGAAGGATACCGGGCTGATCTTTTTGGCGAATGATTATCTGAACGCGGTTATCTTTAATACCTTCCTGTTGCACGATAAGATTTCCTTGTGGTACCGGTATGCGGATAACGTTATGCTTTCCATGGGTGATTTCAACATTCGTTCGAACAACTGGTGGGACAGTATTGACTGTAATATCATAATCAACAACCGGATCGACCTGTACCGAATCCGGGCGTCCACTGGCGTCACGATAGTGTATAAAGTCGTACATCGGCAAACCGGTTAAGGTGTTGGCGAAGGTTACGTTCACATTGCTTTCGGTAGGTTGATTGCGGGCATCCAGCAACTCTACACTTACCGTGGTTTTGGCAAACGTTGCTTCGATAGCTTGATTGAGTACTTCATGAAATTTTCCGGGCGTATCAGCACTTATAAATTTTCCGGCACAGTCCAGTGTACGTTCAGCTCGTAAGCCCAGACCAATAATGTATGGACGAAGAAATACACCTTTCTTTTGCAACTCGCGCGAGGTTGCACAGAGGTCGCCACCACAGCTTTCAATGCCATCAGTTATAAGGATAACAATGTTTCGATACCCCGAACTGGCGGGAAAATCTTTAGCTGATTGTTCAAGCGAATAGGTAATGGGCGTAACTCCTTTGGGCTTAATGTCGCGTAGTTTGTCAATGATCGCCTGATGATTTTTTGCTTTGAACGGAACCTCAAGCCAGGTATCGGTGCAATTATTGGCTTCGCGAATGGAACGATGACCATAGATACGAAGTGCCAGTTCCAGCTTTTCATTCTGACGCAACGAATCCACAATTTGTATCAGGATCGATTTGGCGATAGTGATCTTGGTTTGGTTGGGCCGGCCCCATTGCTCCAGCATACTACCACTGCCATCGAACAAAAACAGTATTCGTGTTTTTTCGGGCATCTTCTGCTGTACTTTCGATTGACCCGTCATCGTATGACTGGCCAGCATCAGCACTATAAAAACTAAAATCCTTTCAACGTAATTGAAATTCATAGGCATCGTTGCAAGGTAAAACGAAAAATGCCGGATTTTATTCCGGCATTCTCAAAAATGATTTGTGAAATCTAAAATCAGTAATCTCCAAGCGTTTCTTCCAACTGCGCTAATGCTTTTTTCAATTCTTCATCGTTGGGTGCAACACCGTGCCATTTGTGCGAGCCGATCATGTAATCAACACCAAAGCCCATGTCTGTTTTCATCAGGTTCATTACGGGCTTACCTTGCTTGGCAAGTGTTTGTGCATTTTGAAATGCCTTGATAACTTCTTCAATATCGTTGCCATTAAATTCCTGAACCGTCCAGCCGAATGATTCCCACTTGGCACGAAGGTTAAGAAGTGGTAAAATTTTATCGACAGGTCCATCAATTTGTTGACCATTGTAATCTATTGTTGCAATGATGTTATCCAGTTTGTTCGATCCTGCATACATCGCGGCTTCCCACACTTGTCCTTCCTGCAATTCGCCATCGCCCATCAATACATACACGAACTTATCATCCTTATTGAGTTTCTTCGCTTGTGCTGCTCCAATGGCAACGGAAAGTCCCTGGCCTAACGAGCCAGACGCAACACGAATGCCCGGCAATCCTTCGTGTGTGGCCGGGTGACCTTGTAATCTTGAATTGAGAAATCGAAATGTAGAAAGTTCTTTCACATCAAAGTATCCGGCACGGGCGAGTGTAGAGTACCAAACGGCTGATAAGTGGCCGTTAGAAAGGAAACACAAATCTTCACCGGTTCCATCCATGTTGAACTTTGTATTGTGTTTCATGATCACAAAATAAAGTGCCACAAAATATTCTGTAGTGCCCAGTGCAGCGCCCGGGTGACCTGACTGACAGGCGTGAACCATCCGCACGATGTCTCTACGGATTTGAGATGCAAGTTTCTTGAGTTGGTTGATGTCGGTTGGCTGGCTCATGACGATTTGAGGATTCTAAAAGTTTGCCGCGAAGATGGGGTAATTTTGGTTACATGTCAACTAAACTATTGCCCAATCAGAAACACAAGCAAACTCTTAGGTCCGTGAGCTCCCAAGACTAACGATTGTTCAATATCTGCCGTCTTCGAGGGGCCCGCGATGAATGTTCCAAATTGGTGGGCCGATGTATCAAGCCTGAAGTAGGCTTCATGGAGGTTGGGTACAATTTCTTTTTTGTCAATTACTAATGCCAGATGTTGTGTAATAAACGGCAATGCACGATCGCCCATTCGATCCTCAGTAATCCAGATGGCACCGTTCTCGGCTACTCCAAAATGTCCTTGAAGAATGGCCAGGTCAACATCTTCTAGCCGATGGGGATCATTTTCGAAAGCATGGATGCCACTAACGGCAGCGAGATCTGGTATGGTATTGACAATGCGTTTCGATTCTGAGAAATTCAGCTTGATGAATTCATGTATTTGATTCCTGTCAGCGACTTCAACAACGTTACCACCAATGCCCGACAGAACAGTTTTAAAGCGGTCAACATGATTATCTTCACCAACCGAAAAATGAAGCTCCGGTAATGGCGAATCATTGGGTTGGTTGGCCTGAACGGTCGCTAATATTTTTTCTCTGCTGCTCATGCCTTCCTGTTTTGCTTGTACCAATCGCTGAAGGAACCTTTTGGCGCTAACGGCATTTCGCGTTGCTTGTACCAGAGATTGAAGCGGTTGTTCACGACAACTGGAAAGTACTTACGGAACCATCGGGCCGTTGCTCCGGCAATTTTATAAACGGATGGGTTGGAAAGTACGAACGTCATCAATTTCATTCCTACTTTCTTCGAAGTGGAAGTATACCCTTTCTGCACAATTACCTGTCGCCATTTAAAAAGCTGATCATGAATATCAATCTTCACCGGGCAAACATTGGTGCACGATCCACACAAGGTAGAGGCAAACGGAAGATCGGCATGCTGCTTCATATCGAGCCCTGGTGCGAGGATGGAACCAATCGGTCCGGCTACAGCCGTATGATAGCTGTGCCCGCCGCTTCGCCTATACACGGGACATGTATTGAAGCAGGCGCCACAGCGGATACATTTTAATGCATTTCTGAAATCATCGCTAGCTAATCGCTCACTTCTTCCATTGTCCACCAACACGATGTGCATGTCCTGTCCATCGCGTGGTTTACGGAAGTGACTGGAGTAGGTAGTGATCGGCTGCCCGGTAGCGCTTCGCGCCAGCAATCGTAAGAAAACGCCAAGGTGCTTTCGCTGCGGAATAATTTTTTCAATACCCATGCAAGCGATATGAACATCCGCGAGTTGCACACCAAGGTCTGCGTTGCCTTCGTTTGTGCATACTACTATTTCTCCGGTTTCGGCTACTCCAAAATTCACTCCGGTAATAGCTACCTTACTCGTCATGAACCGCTGGCGGAGGTGTTCGCGGGCTGCGGCTGTGAGAAACTGCGGATCGGCATTTCCTTTCGGTGTTCCTAAATGCTTATGGAACAATTCACCGATCTCTTCTTTCCTCCAGTGGATGCAAGGAAGTACAATGTGGCTGGGTGGTTCACCGGCCAGTTGAACAATGCGTTCGCCAAGGTCGGTGTCCACTACATCAATACCGCGGTTGGATAAGTACGCATTCAGATGACATTCTTCTGTAAGCATGGATTTACTTTTTACGATGTTGGCAACGCCATGCTTTTGAATGATGGAATAAACAATCTGATTGTGTTCTTCCGGAGTAGAAGCCCAATGTACTGTTACACCATTTTGCTGAGCTTTCTTTTCAAACTGAAGGAGATAAGGGTGAAGATTGCTGAGGACATTATTTTTGATTTGTGATGCTGTGCTGCGCAACAATTCCCAATCGGGAGTTTGCCAGGCAGCCTTGTCTCGCTTTTCGCGGATGTACCACAAGGTTTTGTCATGCCAGTCGACTCTGGGTTCGTCTTTGTTGAAGTGATCGGCTAGATCTGCGTGGTTCATCTTTCTATTTCTTGGTTTACGGTAGAGACACAGCGGGCTCACACCTTTTTCTGTTACGGTGGCGACACAAGATCTCGTGTATTTACTGACTGCTGTTGAGGATCTCTGCGATGTGTATGGTTTTGGTTTTTGCTTTTTGTCTGCGGAGGATGCCCTCCAGGTGCATCAGGCAACTCATGTCGCTGCCGGTTATGTACTCGGCACCTTGTTGTGTATGATCGGCAACACGATCCTTTCCCATCTTTACAGACACGGCTTCTTCGGTTACGCAAAAGGTTCCGCCAAAACCACAGCACTCATCTTTTCGGTTTAAGGAAATCAATTGTAAGCCTTCCACCATGGTTAACAGGCTTTCCGATTTTGAAAATCCGGGTGCTACCAACTCTGACATTTGCGCAAGCTTCAGGCCTCGTTGTCCGTGACAGCTTTGATGCAGCCCAACCTTGTGCGGAAATTTTGCTTTCAGACTTTTTACTTCCAGCACGTCAGTCAAAAATTCCGTAAGTTCTTTTACTTTGTCTCGTATGAATTTTGATTCCTGTTCCATTCCTGTTACATGCAAGTGATCTTTAATATGGAGTGTGCAACTGCCGGAAGGCGATACGATGTAATCGAAGGTAGAAAAATTTTCGATGAAGAGGTCGTTACACGATTGAGTTAGATGTTCGAAACCTGAGTTGGCCATCGGTTGGCCACAGCATGTTTGTTTTTTGGGATACACCACATCAACGCCATGCCTTTCCAATAAGGCTAAGGTGGCGATAGCAACCTGTGGATAAAACTGATCGATGTAACACGGTACAAAAAGTCCGACTTTCATAGAGTAATGTCGTGCGTCACGGCATAGTACTTCAGTTCGATGATGTCAGTTGGCATCGGCTTGGAGTTCCAGGCAGGATGAATGGCCAGCGCTGTGCCAACGGCTGTTGCTTGCGCCATTGATGCAGCGAAAACTTCCTTCTCTGAAAATACAGATGCCAGCAGGTTCATGAAAACTGAATTCTTACTAAAGCCTCCATCAACAAAAATACGTTTTACTTCGGTTCCTTTCACCACTAATTGTGTAGAGAAGTATTGTTGTGTTACCAGGTCCAGTATTAACTGGTGGTAGGCTTCCTCGAAGGTTTTAAAATCACTTAACGAGCGCTGTTCAAAGGGCGACAGTTGAATAAAATTTTTCAGGTTTTCTGATGCAGGAGCAGGCTTAAGCTGGCGAATTGTTTCTGCGTTGTAAGCGATTGAGTTACAATAGGCTGGATCGTTGTGAAAGTGAGCAGCAATTCTTTTTACTTGTTTGTCGTGATCATGCCCGGAAAAGAGCCTCGAGGCCTTTACGGGTTTTCCGCGATACTGCAGGTAGCATAGACAATCACATTCTAATTCGTGTGGTGTCAGCGGAGTGTGGTTGAATGGATTGAGACTGATGCACCAGGTGCCCGTGGAGATCAGCACAAAAGGTTCCTGAAAGTTCAACAGGTAGGGTATCAGGGCGGCAGAACTATCATGCAATCCAATACCTACATGGAGATTGGTAACAGGGAGTGTTGAGGCAACAACCTGATCTGCCGGTACAATGGGTGCTAATTTTTGCAGAACGCCTTCCGCTTCAACCCACTCGTGGTATTCGTTTTTTTGAAAGTTCCAAAGGTTGGTATGACAGCCGATACTGGTTAAATCTGAATACGGTTTCCCGGAAAGAAGATAGCTCAGGTACTGTGGCAAGTGTAGGGCGTATCGTATTTGTTGGAAAAGTTCTGGCTTCTGCTGTTTGATGCGATAGAGCTGCATCCCGGAGTTGAGATTGCTCAACACGGGTGACGCTGTTTGAAACGAAAATGTTTTCTCACCACCATACGTGCTGTAAAATTTGTTTTTGATTTCTTCGGAAAGCGGCTTCAGGTAATTATAAAGGGGCGCGATGGTTTCTCCTTTATCGTTGATCAGTACGAAGCTGGCACCGTACGTTGAAAAGTTGATTGCTTTGATTGCGAATGCTTTCTTTTGTAATGCTTCATGGAGCGAATCAAATACCCACTGCCTTAGACTTTCCAGATTTTCGCAAGGGTCGCCATCTTCATCTACGGTTTCAATAAACTGTGTCGACTTCTCAAAAACAATGGTGTACGACTCGTCAAACAGAAATAGTTTCTTGTTTGTTTTTCCAATATCGAATATGGCAATTACAGGTTGAGGCATTTTTTCTGTCTTTCCGACTTCCGGACTTGTATTAAAGACCAGTAGCCACCGTTTCTGTTCCGCGTTCTTTAATTAATTGGTCGCGCACTTTCAATTCGCGGAATAAAGAAAATGGATCGAGCGCTGCACCAGCCTGCAAACGTGCTTCAGCAATTAAAGGCCGAACGTCCGTACGATAAGCAACCTGAAGAATTTCTTGTGCGCGCGCTACATCATTTTCCTGTTGTGCTATCGCCAAGGCTTTGCGATCAACCAGAAGGGCTTGCGCATACGCCAGCTTTATAGCCTCTACAGATTGGAGCAAATCCTCCAGCGGATCTTTTACATTGTGTGAGGCATCAATCATCCATCCGAGATCATTGGCATGGTTCATTCCTTTTGCATCCATGCCTTCAATCAATTCGTTAAAGATCAGAAACAGTTGGTACGGGTTAATACTTCCAACGGTCAAATCATCGTCACCGTATTTGGAGTCGTTAAAGTGAAATCCTCCAAGTTTTCCTTCCATCAATAACAACGAAACGATTTGCTCGATGTTAGCATTAGGTAAGTGGTGCCCCAGATCAACAAGCGTGTAGGCGTTGGGTCCGAGTTTGGAAGCATATAATAAAGACTGCCCCCAATCGCCAACTGTCATCGAATAGAAGTTTGGTTCGAAGGCTTTGTACTCCACAAACATTTTCCAGTCGTTGGGCAGGGCTGCATAAATTTTCTGCATACCATCCAATGTATGTTGAAATGCTTTTCTAAAATTAAGCTGCCCGGGAAAAGATGATCCATCCGACAGCCACACGGTGATGGATTGAGAACCTAACTCTTTTCCGTAATGAATTACTTCGAGGTTATGATCAATGGCCTGATCGCGCACAGCTTTATCAACGTGTTGCAACGAACCGAACTTGTAACTGTGCTTTTGGTTCTTTTGGTCCTGAAAGGTGTTGGAGTTTACAGCATCGAATTTGATGTCGTGCTGTGCCGCCAGCGCTTTGATGTTTTTAGCGTTCTTCGGGATATCCCATGGAATGTGTAATGAGATGGCTCCACTGGATTTGTTCAGGGAGTGGAGCAACCCGATGTCGTCAATTTTTTCTTCGAGGCTTCGCGGTTCTCCGGCTCCGGCAAACCGCCCGAAGCGCGTACCCCCTGTACCTAATGCCCAACTGGGAATGGCAATTTGAAAGTCGATGAGCTTAGTGATAACCGATTTGCAATTCGGTATTTCTGACGCGAGGAAGTCAAGCTTTCGCTTATGATTTTTTCTGTTTGATTCGTTATGATTTTCGATTGTATTTTTTTCGATGACCATGCTTTTCAGATTTACGGAAGGTAAAAAACTTCTTTTAGTGAAACACTCACCGGGGAGTTATCCGGATTACTTTCCATGATGTCTTTCATATAACTCCACCATTTTTTCATTACCGGATGATGCGGAAGATCGTCAAGTTTGGTAGCGTCATCGATATGCAGAATGCCAAACAAATCGTTGGTTGAATCGTCCAGAAAGATAGAGTACTCGCGAATACCTGTGTTGTGAAGAAGGTCTTTTAATTCTGGCCAAAGCGCATCATGTCTTTTCTTGTATTCTGATTCCTGTCCTTTAAACAGTTTCATTTTAAACGCTACACGCATACTCACTTCGTTATCGACCAAAAGCCATTGCTACGCCACCATCAACATTCAGCATATTGCCGGTAGATTTATTGAGCAATCCGCCCGTGAGGGCGAAGCACGCATTAGCAATATCTTCGGGCAGAATGATCTCGTTCAGCAAAGTTCGCTTCGCGTAAAAGGCGGGCAGGTCTTCTACTTTAACACCGTACGCTTTCGCCCTGCCTTCGGCCCAGGCTCCGGCCCAGATTTTACTATCTGCAATGACGGCATCAGGGTTTACTACATTCACTCTTATTTTATCAGCGCCCAGTTCGGCTGCGTTAAGTCTGCTTAGATGGAGCTGAGCAGCTTTTGCAGAACCGTACCCTGCGTTGTTCGGACCGGATACCAGCGCGTTCTTGCTAACGATGTTCACCACATCGCCACCCAATGCTTGCTTGCGCATTATGATAACGCTTGCTTGTGTTACGAGGAACTGACCTTTCACCAGAACATCATAAAGAATATCCCAATCTTTCTCGGTATGTTCTTCAATGGGTTTGGAGATGGAGAGCCCTGCGTTGTTTACGATGATGTCAACGCCACCAAAAGCCAGCGCGGCAGTTTTCATAGACGCTTCGATTTGAGAAGCATTGGTTACATCCAGCAGAGTGGAAGCAAAGACATCGTTGCCGTATTGTTTCTTGAATTCGGCTTCGGCCTCTTTCAATCGCTTAGCATCGTTGTCGCTGAGAATGATGCACGCACCTTCGTCAGCAAATTTTTTGGCCACTGCTTTTCCGATGCCCCCAGCGCTTCCCGTCACCAACGCAATTTTGCCCGACAGGGCTTTTGGTTTGGGCATTCGTTGAAGTTTGGCTTCCTCCAATAGCCAGTACTCTATATTAAAGGCTTCTTGTCGCGGGAGTGAAGTGTATTCAGAAACAGCTTCGGCACCTTTCATTACATTGATGGCATTGATGTAAAATTCTGCTGCCACGCGTGCCGTTTGCTTGTCCTTCGCGAAGGTGAACATACCAACACCCGGATACAGAATGACCACGGGATTTGGATCGCGCAGGGCAGGACTGTTGGGGTGCTTACATGTATCGTAGTAGTGTTGATACATCTTGCGATACTCATCAAAGGCCGGAGCGAGTTTGTCTTTTAACTCTTTAATCTCCGATAAATCTTCATACGGTTTCAGATCAAGTACCAGGGGACTGATCTTTGTGCGCAGAAAGTGATCGGGACAGCTTGTGCCCATGGGAGCAAGTTTGTCAAGATCGTTCGCGTTAATGAATTCGAGCACACGATCGTCATCTGTAAAGTGCCCGACCATGCGGGTATAACTGGAACAGAATCCACGAAGAACTGGAGCGAGTGATGCAGCTTGTTCTAACCGCTTTTCTTTATCGAGGCTGTGAATTTTCACGCCACCAAAAACCGGTTTGCGTTTTCCGAAGTTGTCTTGTAAATATTCAGCACACCTTTCAATTACTTCGAGGGTGTTGATATAGCTTTCGTATGCTGTATCGCCCCATGTGAAAAGTCCGTGAGAACCGAGCATGATTCCGCGGATGCCGGGATTTTCATCAAGGCATTGTTTTAGTTTTAGGCCGAGGTCGAAACCTGGGCGTTGCCATTCTACCCAGCCGATAGTGTCGTTGAAAAGCTCTTTCGTAATTTTCTTTCCGTCTTTGGCGGCAGCAATGGCGATCGCTGCATCCGGATGTAAGTGATCGATATGGTTGAAGGGAAGAAATCCATGAAGCGGTGTGTCGATTGAAGGAGCTTTCGAAGCCAGGTCATAGATGCAGTGATTGAAAAGTTCTACCATTTCATCTTCATGATCAATTCCGCGGTACACATTTTTCAATGCCCGAAGTCTGTCGACATACAGCGCAGCGAGTCCGCTTTTTTTCAATGTGCCAATGTCGCCTCCCGATCCTTTCACCCACATGATTTCTGTTTCCTTTCCCGTTAAGGGATCTTTTGCCATTGCCTTGCACGAGGTATTGCCACCACCATAATTGGTGAGTCGGAGATCTGCTCCCAACAGGTTGGAGCGATAGATTAAAAGGCCAACTTCATCGCCTGCCAGTTCCGCAGCCTTCGCTTCATCCCACAAGTAGCTGACGTGTTTAAATTGTTTCACAGTTGTTTTCATGTTGTATATTTTTAGCACCTATGTTTGGGAAGCAAAATTTAGCGTCCATACTGGGTGTATGTTATTTGATTGCATTTCCGTAGCCAACGATAAGTACCGAAAGTATGATCATGGTGATACCGGTAATGATCGTCATCCGTGTTTTTTTACTGACGCCATGCCATTCCTTTAAAACGATTCCCCACATGTTGGCGATCAGAATGATGAAGGCCATGTGTAAAATCCACGAGCTGGCTCCATTGCCCAGTTTACTTTCGCCCATACCATAAAAGAAGAATTGAAGAAACCAGGTTGTTCCGGCCAATGCGGCAAAAGCGTAATTACTAAGCAGCGGAGTTTTTTTATTTCCGTAGTCTCCAAAAGTCTTATTGCGTGTGTTCAGAATCATACACCAGATGAAGTTGGTGGCCAATCCACCCCACAATAAGACAACATAGGTAACGTTGTTTTGGTAAAGTGGATTTAGTCCCATTGTTACAGCTGTTTCGGCCATAGGTTTGCCGGCTTCAATACCAAAGTTAAAACAAGAGCTTAGAATTCCGGAAGTTATCGCTACAATCAATCCGTTCAACAGGTTGAATTCTGCTACACTTTTTTTCTTTTCGGCTTCGGGCATTTCACGTTCTTTTAATATGCCGGCTCGTCCGCAGATATAAATTCCCAGCAAGCAGATGAATACTCCTAACAAGACTACCTGCCCCCAGGTGGTGGTTAACATTTCGATGAATGTAGTTTTGCCGGTAGCCGGAAAGAAGTTGTAGTAAATGGATGGCACCAATGCACCAAATGCAGAGCAGAATCCAAGCACTACCGAGTTGCCGAGTGACATACCGAGGTAACGAACACCGAGTCCATAGGTAAGTCCGCCAATACCCCAAAGCACGCCAAAGAGAATAGTATATTTTAGGGTGTCGACAGGTGTGTTGCGAATGATGTCTGAAAATCCGGGCAATGTAATCCAGGCGGCAAGTGGAGGTACAATGAGCCATGAAAACAGGCCACCAATGATCCAGTAACTCTCCCACGACCAGTTGCGTACTTTTTTGAAGGGCATGTAAAAACTTCCTGAGGCGAACCCTCCGATGAAGTGAAAAATAACTCCAAGAACAACTCCCATTAGGCGCGATTTAGTAGTTCAATAATGTACGGAAAACCAAAGCAATGTTATCAATGTAATAGTCATTAGCTGTCATGTAGTGTCATGGTCGGTAAAATTCATATACCAGCTTTTTTCAAGGATTATTCTGGATAGTACAGGATACTTCGTTTTTTCAGGATTGGTTACCTTGAAGGATATTTAACTTAACTATACATGTCTGCTTTCTGGAGATTATGTGCAATCATCGGCTTCGTGGTTGGATTCGAAAGTTGTCAGCCTGCGAAGCCTCAAGTAGGGTGGCCGGCCATTACGCGCGAAACAAAACCATGGACACGCTGGTGGTGGCATGGCAGTTCGGTTACCAAGGAAGGTATTACGGCTGAGATGGAAGCCTATCAGCAAGCAGGATTAGGAGGGCTGGAGATCACACCAATCTACGGTGTGTTTGGCGATGAGAAAAACTTTGTAGAGTATCTATCGCCCCAATGGATGGATTTGTTTTTGCACACGTTGCGCGAAGCTGAACGATTGGACTTAGGTATTGACATGGCCACGGGTACAGGCTGGCCTTTTGGCGGGCCATGGGTTACCGATCAAGACGCGTGTAAGAACCTGAATTACAAAATTTATGAACTTAAGGGTGGCGAATCCTTGCAGGAGAAAGTCGAATTTATTCAAGCACCCTTTCTTCGGGCCGTTGGTAAGCAGGTGTATGAAGTTCATCAAAGCTTTTCTACGGAAGAGATTTCGGCTGTTGGAACGGCTAAAGAACCGTTGGTTCGTCAAGAGCCCAAAAAACTTGAGATCAGCCAACTGGTTCAACCTGTTTCGGCCAACAAAAATCTTCAGGCCCTCGCATTAGATCAGGTAATATTTGAACGGCCGCTGACACTCCGGGTCTTGATGGCCTACAGCGACCAGGGCACACGTATTAATCTTACTGAACATGTAGACAAAGGCGGAACGTTGGATTGGATTGCGCCCGAAGGTAACTGGAAATTGTATGCTGTGTTTGAAGGATGGCATGGCAAGATGGTGGAGCGGGCCGGGCCCGGAGGTGAAGGTAATGTAATCGATCATTTTTCTACTCAAGCGCTGCAACGGTACCTGCATCACTTCGACAGCGCGTTTAAAGGAAGCGATGTACGTTCATTGCGTGCATTCTTCAATGATTCGTACGAGGTGGATGATGCCCGCGGTGCGGCCGATTGGACGCCCAATTTATTTGATGAGTTTAAAACCAGGCGTGGCTATGATTTGCGTGAGCAATTGCCTGCGTTGTTTGGAAACGATGAAGATGAAAAAAATCAGCGTGTGCTTTCGGATTATCGCGAAACAATTTCTGAGCTTGTGCTCGATAATTTTACAACACCCTGGAAAAACTGGGCGCATCAGCAAGCCGCGCTGGTTCGTAATCAGGCGCACGGAGCACCTTCCAATATCCTTGATCTTTATGCTACGGTGGATATCCCGGAGATTGAAGGTGTTGAGCCGCTGCGCATCAAGATGGCATCATCAGCCGGAAATGTAACCGGAAAGAAGTTGGTATCATCCGAATCGGCCACCTGGTTGAATGAACATTTCGAATCCAGTTTAGCAGACATTAAAGTTGCGCTTGATCGATTCATGCTCAATGGTGTCAATCATATTTTTTATCACGGCACTTCCTACTCACCACCCGGTGAACCTTGGCCAGGAAGATTGTTCTACGCAGCGGTTCACCTCAACCCGCGCAATTCACTGTGGAAGGATTTTGACGCGCTCAATTTGTATGTTTCAAGATGTCAGTCTTTTTTACAGCACACTAAGCCTGACAACGATGTACTGTTGTACTTCCCTTTTTTCGATCCGCTTGCTGAACGAGGTCCGGAAATGGTTGCGCATTTTGATGGTATCGGAAAACAATTTGATAGTACGGCCTTTCAGCGTGCAGCCGATAAGATGTTGACTGAGGGGTATGCCTTTGATTACATATCCGATAAGCAAATCGGGAATCTTGAAATGCAGGATAGTAAAATCAGAACGGAGGGCGGTAACAACTATCAAACCCTCGTAATCCCGAAGGGTCAATACATTCCGGTAAGAACATTGCAGAAAATTATAGAGTTAGCGGAATCTGGTGCTACTGTATTGTTTAGTGAAGGACTTCCAACATCGGTATCTGGATTTGCAAATCTTAGCGAAAACAAAAAGTCTTTTGATGAATTGCTTGCTCGACTGTCGGGCAAAAAAGTAAATAGTACAGGAGTAACGGAAGTTACGCTTGGAAAGGGAAGAGTAATTATTGGTGATAATGCCAGCGAATTGTTGGAGTACGCAGCGGTGCGAAAGGAAAGTATGGTGTCGCAGGGCATTCAATTCATTCGTAAAAAATCGCGAAACAATTCGTCACTTTACTTTCTGGCCAACAATAGTACGAATTCCCTAAAGGGATGGATTCCATTACAAGCACAAGCGGCATCGGCTGTTGTGTATAATCCGATGACCGGATTGTTTGGTAAAGCAAAATTCAGAATCGGAGCCAACAAGAACGCGGAAGTTTATATTGAACTACAACCAACAGAATCGGTGGTTATCGAATTAAACGATGAGGATGTAGACGTATCGCCCTTTACATACTATGAACATGAAGGTGAAGAAATGGAGTTGAACGATGCCTGGAAAATTTCATTTATCGCTGGTGGCCCCACACTTCCGGGGGAAGTTCAACTTGATACCTTAACATTGTGGACCGACCTAGCAGGAGAGGAGTATCGAAATTTTTCAGGATCAGCAACCTATACTAAGCACTTCGCGCGGCCATCGGCAAAATCATTGTGGTGGAAACTTGAACTCGGAGAAGTACAGGAGAGCGCAGAAGTATTTTTAAATGGGCAGTCGCTCGGTACGCTGCTTGGTCCGCACTACGAAGTAGTGATTGATGATACAATGATCAAGGATAGCAACACGCTTGAAATTGTAGTATCCAATCTAATGGCCAACCACATTGCCGCGTTAGACCGGCAGCACGTTTTCTGGCGCAAGTTTTACAACGTTAATTTTCCGGCACGTAAAGCTGAGAATCGGGTGAATGGATTGTTTTGTGCCATTACATGGGAAGCCTACGAATCAGGATTGAAGGGTCCCGTTACATTGGTTGCCTTAACGCCTCAATAGGGCTTTAGATTCAACGCGAAGTATTTAGAGAAGGAGAAGCCTCAAAACAAGAAAGACTGCCTGAATCGGCAGCCTTTCTGTTTATCGTTACTATATCTTTTTAGTATCCAGGATTCTGATATGCAGCCCGCTCTTCTTCAGTAAGGGGCGTACCATTGGCATTGGTAAGCTGAACCAGATAAGCATTAGGCCACATGCGGAAGGTATAATGTTTTTGCATCTGGCCTTTTCCATTTCCATCCTGACCGTTACCATTCGCGGTGTTTGTGGCAATGGGCCAAAGTCCTGTCATATTTGAAGCCATCTGGTTTTTGTAGAGAACACGTTCATATAAGATACCTGCATTGTGCTGATCTTCCCATGCAATTCCCTCTGAAAGAAATTCTCTCGCTTTCTCATTGTAGATAAAATGAATGAACATTTCAGCTTTCGTAGTCACCATAGGGATGTAATTCTCTTCGTCAGCCTCGGGAGTGCCCGGTGTAAAATGATTCTCTGAAATTTCAAGGGCAGAATATGTGCTTCCTGTAACCGTGTACGGAGCAGTTCTTTCGCCAAGTGGTAAAGCAACGGCTTGAGGTTCCCATATGGCACAAACTTCGGGGCGTGATTCTCCACCTTTATAAGCGGCTCGATTGCGCAAAACATTGATATCTGCAACCGCTGAGGCATAGTCACCTTTACGTCCATACGCTTCGGCACGGATGAGGTAGGTCTCTGCCAAGCGCATCAAGATAGCATCGCGAGTTCCGCTCTCACTATTGAAGTTGGCTTCATCTGAGCTTCCACCACGCGTTGGGTCAACATATTTTTTTGATGACAAATACGGGGCACTGCGCGTTGTTGCAAGACCCATACTTGATCCATCAATAAATAACCGATAGTAGTAGTTTCCGGTTTTGGCTGACACCACCCAACGAACCATAAACTGGTATGGCAAGCTCCTCATCATTGCCGAGTCAAGCGCCTCATCGCGTTGATTCTCAATGTATATAAGGGCACGCTTTCCAGTGAGGATGCGCTTATTGAGTGGAGCAGGCGCACTTGCCGATACCGGAGGTTCACTTGGTGGTTTGTTCGTATTCCACCAATCGGCTGCAGCAGTAGTCCATACAAATGAGGTGCTGGTTGCCAGCGGCATATTGCTGATGTACTCACTGGCAAATGTTTTGTAATAGCGGGAATCGTTTACTTTATCGTGGAAGTTATCGTATGCCCAGTCTGTTGGCTTGAAGGTTCCAAAAGGTCGACCATACGCCATAGCACGGGCTACTCCTGTTTGGTCGGTGTAGTTACCTACGTGATAGTTGCAAGATCGATTTCCTCCAAACCGTCCATTAAGACTGGTGTTAATGTCAAATTGAGCAGACCATAGAACTTCCTTGTGCGGTGTCGATTCAGAAACCTTCGGATCGAAGAGTGTCCAATAATCCGGAGCGAGTCCACCCACTGCGTTAATAACCTCAGTAGTAATGGTGACAACCGAATCAAGATCGGTAGCCACTGATCCTTTGTACAACATACCCAGATGTTCTTCAGAATGATTCTGAAAGCCGGCAGCTTGGGCACGATTCAGGTACAACTTTGCCAGGAAGTGACCGGCCGCCCACTTGGTGGCGCGTCCACGATCGGTTTGAGTTGGCGGCAGATTTTCATAGGCAAATCGAACATCTGCGATAATGCGATCATAAACATCCTTGAGAGGAGATTTAGGGTAGTAGTACACCCCGAAATCTTCACGCTTGGGTGTTAACAACAGAGGCACATCACCGAGTTGATTGGAGATCAGGTAATAGGCCCACGCTCGGAGGAATAACACTTCAGCTTTGCGCCCGTTTGCGTAAGCTTCATCTGTACCAAATTTTCCTGGTGCTACTGTTTCTATCTGATCCAGGGCGATGTTACAATTGTTTATGTGTGGGTATGCTCCCATGGGGGCATAGTTTGAATTGGCAGAGCCTATAAAATTATTCACATTATTTGCAATGGTACTCAGGTCGGTACCATACGCAGCTGAATTGGCGCGGGCGTTATCGAGTGTTGTACTTTGGTAGGCATCGGTTTCGGCTTCGATGAGGCGTGCACCGTTGGCGTCCCATTCATGTTTTACCCGGGCGTAAACGTATAGACCTTTTATGAAATTATCGAGACCTGTGTCGGTATTGAAATAATCCTGCGTTAACGTTGAGACCTGCTTTTCGTCCAGAAAGTCATCGCAGGAAAATGTCGTTGCGAGGAGCAGTAAGATGAGAATGTATTTTTTCATATCAATGTGTCTTAAATCTTAGTTACGTCAGTAGAATTAGAAACCAGCGCGAAGTCCAAAGACGATGCTTTGCTGAAGAATAGTATTGTTGTTCATACCACCGAGTGGTCCTCCATTGGTGGAAGCATTTGTCCAGTTGGTATCATCATCTGGATTGATACCCATTTTCACCATGTCGCTTCCAAAAATAAATGGATTGATTACCTGTACATTTACTTGCACATCTTTGATCGATAACTTTTGTATCCATGTCTTTGGCAGGGTGTAGCCCAGCAGGATATTTCTTACGGCTACAAAAGATCCATTGTGGTACATCATGGCAGATGCCTGATTTTCCACATTTCCGAAGTTAGGCATTGGCCACTTTCCACCCTGGTTATCCCAGTCCCAGACGTCATTTTCAACACGTCCATTCGGGAATGTTCCACCATAGTTTGGATACCCTCCAAAGTAAGTCTGACCAACACGTGCATAGATAAATGAACTTAACGTCCAGTTTTTGTAGCGGAAAGTATTGGTCATACCCCCTGTCCACTTTGGTCTGTTGTTTCCGCGAATAACACGATCGTCTCCGGTGATTCGGTAGTCACCATTCTGATCGACAACGCGAATGGTACCTGGGAAGAAGCGATGATTGCCTGGTGTGGCATTGAACTTAGCCATCTCTTCCATGTCTTGGGTGGAGTTTGACCAGATGCCGGCATTGTCTACTTGGAAATAGACTCCACTTACAGGTTCCCCTATAAATAGCCCGCTATTAATGATGTCTTCCTTTCCAATCAGTTCGACAATCTCTTCTTTGTTCTTAGACCAATTCAGGTCGGTCGTCCAGGTGAAATCGCCCTTCTCAAGGTTTACGGTTGATATAGTAATTTCAACTCCTTTGTTTTGGGTCTTGCCAATGTTCTCCCATTTTTGAACGTAGCCAGAAACAGCAGGCAATGTTCTAACCATAAGCAGGTCGGAGGTCTTGGCTTCGTATACTTCAATACTTCCGGATATGCGGCTGCGAAGCAGCGAGAAGTCAAGCCCAATATTCCACTGTGCTGTTTTCTCCCAACCCAATTCCGGATTTTTCACCAACTGGGGCAAGTATCCTACGGCAGGTACTGAGCCAAACACATATGGATTTCGACTTAGCGGACCAGAGGTGCTATACGGACTCACGGATGAGTTACCCGTTACTCCATAACCAACACGGGGTTTCAGTTCGTTGATCCAGCTTATGTTTTGAATGAAAGCTTCGTCCTGCATTTTCCAGGCTAATGCGAATGACGGAAAGAAATCCCACTTGTGTCCTGGGGCAAGTACCGATGCACCATCGTATCGTCCGGATGCTGTTAATAAATACTTATCCTTAAACGTATAATTTATTCGACCCATAAATGACATGAGTTGATTTTCGGTAAACCCGCTGCCGTAACCATCAGGTCTCCCAACAGTGTTAGCGGCCAGATCATACCAGTCACTGATATCGTAGATGGTACTGGATACATTCGCCCCCAGGTTTTCCCTTCTTGATTTTTGAGAAGACTGGAGCAAAGTAACATTCAGTGTGTGGTCTATTGCGATAGTCTTATCGAAGAAGAGTAGGTTTTCGACTACCCACGAAGTGTGTTCCTCTGTGTTGTAACTGGCTGTGTTGGGGCGGTTGGTGAGATGATTCGTTGCCTGGTCTCCTGTCCATGACCCTCTTCTAAAATTGCGATATTGCCCACCGGTGTTAATCCTGTACTTGAGCCAGGGCGTAAATTTTACTTCAGCATATAGGTTACTCATCAGAGACGTAGTGCGCCTTTCATTTAATACTTCTTCAATATCTACCAACGGGTTCCACAGTGAAAGATTTCCTCCAGGATTTCGAATCCAGTTGCCATTGTCATCTTTCGGCATTGCATACGGGAACTGATCGGTTGCACGCGAGTATAAATCTTTTGACCCCGTATTCGATGTGTTGGGAGGGAGGATACCAAAATTTTGAACGGACAGCGATGCCAGGGTGGAGAGCCCGATGGTGAGCCATTTTGTAGCGGTAATATCACCGTTAATATTGGCTGTAATTCGCTGAAAATCCTGATCGCGCTGAACACCAAGTTGGTCATAGTATCCAATAGACATGTACAGGTTGGACGTTTCTGAACCACTGGAAATGGAAAGTTGATGACTTTGTGAAACACCTTGACGTGTGGCGTCATCAATCCAATTGTAGTTGCGTATATTATTGGAGTTGTAAACCGGAATTTCATCTGGCCACCCCATGTCTCTTTCTGCCTGTGTTGTAGGTCTTGTTCTTACGGTGCCCCCAATTTCATCTTCCCACTCATATCCCATCAGAACAGATTCCATCGCTTTGGTATCCTGAGCGAGCCCCATGCGGGCTATATCTTCATCCGGATCTGGGTATCCCAGTATAACAGGCGTATTGCGATCGGTGAATTGGGCTGTGTTGTATAAACCGCCATTCATCAGACTAAGGCGCCACCGGTCAATGTATTGTCCGCCATCCATCCAATCAGTAAGTGACTTGTAAGAATCGAGGGAAACCATAGCATTATAGTTTACAGTAACTCTTCCTTTTGATCCTTTTTTGGTGGTGATCAGAATTACTCCGTTCGCGCCACGAGATCCATAAATGGCTGTGGCCGATGCGTCTTTCAACACTTCAATGGAGGAGATATCGTTTGGATTAATATCATTTAATGTGAATGAACTCACTCCTAAAGCCGATACGATTGGAATACCATCCACAACATAGAGCGGATCATTGGTAGCATTAATGGATCGATTACCACGGATGCTTACCACCGGCATTTCTCCAGGCCTCATGTTGGAAGAAATATTTACACCTGCTGCTTGACCTTGTAACGCCTGAAGTGCGTTCTGTACAGGGCGTTCTTGAATTGTTTCAGCAGACACCCGCACCAATGCTCCTGTCACATCACTTTTCTTTACCGTACCATAACCTACCACAACCACTTCAGCAAGGGAGGTCACATCGACAACCAGTGAAACATCCACCCGGGTTTGAGCGCCAACTACACGTTCCTGAGAAGCGTATCCAATCGCGCTGAAAACAAGTATGGATTCTGACGAAGGTACATTAATGGTGAAGTTTCCATCAGCATCCGTTACAGCACCAATGGTAGTCCCTTTCACAATAATGTTAACACCCGGAAAGTTCTGTTGGTCATCTTCGGATTTTACATTACCTGTAACCGTTCGGTCTTGTGCTGCTGACGACAGCGCGCTCAACAGAATTATTCCAGCCAGAATACATGGAAATAATTCTTTCAATTGAGATAGAAATCTATGCATATGAAATAGGTTAGGGTTAGAGAAAAACAAATTCACTTCAACTCGTTGTACCTAAAAGTAGATTGATGAATAGGTGAAACTGTCCTGTACTATCCCGTTTGCGATGTCGATTACAACTGATTGTAAATTGAGAAGATGTTGGTTATCTACTTACTGAATACTACGCGGAAATTTTGAACCAATGAATTTATTGACGTGACTCCGTTTAGCTTTGATGAATGGGTCACTAAAAAAAATAAAGTATTTAGCTGATGAATTTCATTCACTCAGTGCAGGTCATTTTTTTATCAAAATAGCAATATCGATCAGGTATGGTGTTAATGGTTTGTAGGAGTTGATTATTCTAACAAGTGACAGAGCACGTTGATGCGTCATCAAATATTTGTTGAAGTAATTTGAGATTGTATAAGTTCAGTCACTATTACGAAGTTTAGAACGAAGCTTAGCGGTCGGGTTTACGTGACACTAAATCATCAATTGGGGTAATAATTATGGCCTCAATATTTGATGGATTAGTCAAGGGTAGGTATTCCTTATATGATTGGTAATAATTTATGACAGTACGGCTTTATACCGGTATTGTCGGATTTTACCGTTTTTTTAAAGGAGTTTTCCAAGACGTAACACAAACGTTGCCACAAACGGTACAGTGCAGGATGGTTGTAAATCTTAGTGTCGGTATTTTCGATGGTAATGCGCAATCGATTGCGCATGCAAAACCAACTAAACCCTTTATCTATGCTAAGAATTTTATCTAGTCGAAAGAAACTCCTGCCGTTGCTATTGGTTGGAGTCTTCCTGTTTCAATCCGTGCCGGGTTGGGCGCAGGAGCGTACAGTTACCGGTCGCGTTGTCTCACAGGATGACGGAATTGGTTTTCCGGGTGTCAACATTGTTGTGAAGGGTACCACTATTGGTACTGTTACAGACAGTGATGGAGAATTTTCATTGACGGTTCCATCAAACGAATCCGTTCTGGTATTCAGTTCCATTGGTTATGCCAATGCAGAAGAAGTCGTAGGCTCGCGGTCAACAATTAATGTGTCGATGATGGCAGACGTTACTTCGTTGGCTGAAGTTGTTGTGGTGGGTTATGGTACGGTGAAGAAGAGTGATGTAACAGGAGCTTTGTCTTCTGTAACATCAGAACAATTGATGGCTGTTCCTGTACAAAGTGTATCACAAGCTTTGCAGGGCCGTGCAGCCGGAGTGGATGTTGTTCAAAGTGGATTCCGTCCGGGAGATAATCCACGCATTCGTATCCGAGGAAACCGGTCGGTAAACAGTTCAAATGATCCGTTAATTGTAATGGATGGAATTCCGTTGGCTGAAGGTACCGGTATGAATGATTTCAATCCGTCCGACATCGCTTCTATTGAAGTGTTGAAAGATGCATCGTCAACAGCTATCTACGGATCGAGAGGTGCTAATGGTGTTATCCTGGTTACAACCAAAAAAGGAAAAACTGGCAAAGCACAGATCACTTATGAAACATACGTGGGGTTCTCCACACCACTGGCTCAACTTGATTTCATGTCGGGTGGTGAACATGCCGAAATGAGACGAGAAGCCTTACGAAACAATAGCGGGAAAACGTATAATATGTACTGGGCGGATGTCAACACAGACTTTGCTAACTTCAGTAGTGATCCAAATGTTTGGGAGTCTATTTCTCAGGGATATACTTGGGTGGATGAAGAAAACAAAATACCTCAAATGCGTCCGGTAACTGCGGAAGAACGTGCAGCTTTTGAAGAATATTACAACTATGATTTAATACGGTATCCGAGTCCATCTGCAGCTATTCAAACTAAGATTGACCAGATGAGGGCCATGCTGGATGATCCTAATTTACAAATACCGGTATACGACCCATCCAAAGTTCGCACTACAAATTGGGTTGATCATGTGTTGCGAAATGGGTTTAAGCAGGATCATCAGTTAGGAATTTATGGTGGAACTGACAAAGTTTCTGTGGGTCTATCCGTTGGTTATCACAGCGAGGATGCCCTTCAGAAAGACATTTCATTTCAACGCTTCAACGTGAAGATCAACCTCGACTACCACGTAAACAACTGGCTTAAAATTGGGGGCTCAACCATGGGCTCTATGACGATCAATAATAGTGGATCGAATGCATACTTCAGTGCCTTAGGCCAATTGCCTTACGCCATTCCATACGATCCGGTAACAGGAGCGATCATTCGCAATCCGGGTAACGACCCGTTGATTTTCAATCCACTTAATGATTTGGGTGGCGAAGTAAATGAAGACAGAACAGCTCGTTTCTTTGGTAGTTATTATGCCGATGTGAGATTGATGGAAGGGCTTCGCTTCCGGTCTAACTTTGGCCCGGACTTTAAACATGTTCGATATGGAGATTATTTTACGTCAGCTTCGAACGAACGTGACGGACAGCCTCCATTAGCACGATACAATCAAGAACAACGTTTTGCCTATGTTTGGGAGAACTTGCTCTATTATGACAAAACGATCAATACTGCCCATACCATTGGTCTTACGTTGTTGCAAAGTATTCAGGATGAGCGGTACGAGCGTTCCGAGATAACTGTGAGTCAGTTACCATATGATTATCAATTGTGGTACAATCTTGAGTCTACCATTAATACAGGTGTTGATGGTTTCTTAAGTAATTTTAATCAAAGACGAATCATGTCTTTTATGGGCCGTGTTAATTACGGTTTTAACAACAAGTACTTGTTCACATTCAGTGGCCGGTATGATGGTAGTTCGGTTCTTGCGCCAGGTAACAAGTGGGCATTCTTCCCTTCAGGTGCAGTGGCATGGAAATTACACGAAGAGAATTTTATGAGCAGCGTTGGTTTTGTTGATGAAATGAAGCTTCGCCTAGGGTACGGCATAACAGGTCAACAATCGGGAGTAGCTCCATATATTACACAGGGCGGTGTTGATCGCAGACCTTATGTTTGGGGCGAAACAGCCGCGTGGGGTTTTGTGCCAAGTCTTCTTGAGTTAAAAGATCTAACTTGGGAAAAAACGGCATCACTTAATGTTGGATTAGATTTTACGCTATTGAAAGGAAGAGTGGGAGGTAGTTTTGAATACTACAATCAAAATACATCTGATGTTATTTTGGATCGTACCCTTCCTACTATTTCAGGATTTAACAGAATCTTACAAAATATTGGTAAGACAAGAAATAGTGGAATTGAATTAGCCTTGAATACCATTAACGTTGAAACTCCAGGCGGATTTAAGTGGGAGATGGATGTTATCTTCACCAGAAACAAAGAAGAATGGGTTGAAACTAATTTTGGCAAAGAAGACAACCTGGCCAACAACTGGTTCATTGGTGAGCCCGTTGTTACGTATTTCGATTATGTGCCCAATGGCGTAGTACAGTGGGGTGAAGAAGCTGATGGCGCAACCTACAATAGAATTGTTGGACAGAATATTGTAAAAGACATAGATGACAATGGTGTTATCAATGCCAATGACCGTGCCATCCGTGGCAGCGATGTGCCGGTTTGGTCTGGTAGCTGGGTAAATAAATTCTCGTATAAAGGATTTGATTTCTCTTTCTTCTTTTTCACCCGTCAGGGAAATACTATCGGAAGCGGTTGGTACAGACCAGCATTAGCTGGACGATATCCCGAATTAGCATTTGTTGATTACTGGACTCCAACGAATCCATCCAACATGTATCCACGACCACGCCAGGATCAAGAAAGACTAGATTGGCCTGAAGCCTATCTATGGCAGGATGGCTCATTCATTAAACTGAGAAATATTTCACTGGGCTATACATTACCATCCACTGTTGTTTCGAAACTTAAAATGTCTAACCTGAAAGTATACGTAACGGTAAACAATCCTTGGTTGATGACAGATTTTGAAGCTGGTGATCCAGAGTTTTCAGCGGGGGCGTATAACCAATCCAACCTGAATCCAACAGTAGGGTATAACCTCAGTGAAACGGCTTACTTATTTGGATTAAAGGCTGCTTTTTAATGACCATTAAAAAATGACATTATGCGAAAGATAAATATTTTAATAGCGATACTACTGACAGGCGCTGTCGGCTGTTCTGATTTTCTTGATGAACAATCCAAGGAGACAAACTACGGCCTTTTTGAAGATGCACAAGGTATTGAGTATCTGGTAAACGGTGCGTATGGATTTCTACGATATAAGCACGGAGGTGAGCAAGCCTTTACCCTTTGGGAATATGGCGTGGATACCTATACCGCTGCGGCTGATGGTCAGCACAAACATTTTGATAACTACGGTACGAACTTAAATTCCAATGCTGCATGGATCCCCTGGTTTTGGTCTAGCAATTACCGGGCAATAAACACCTGTAATATTGGAATCGAGAGAATTCCTGGTATAACAGCATCAAGTGGCATCTTTAGTACTGATGCTGGTAAGGCATCGCGAATTGCCGAGTTACGGTTTTTGCGTGCCTTATATCACATGCAACTTGTTCAACAGTTTGGATCTGTTCCGTTAATGCTCAAATCATCAGTTGGAGTACAAACCTATTTTCCAAGAAATACTGTTGCCGAGATTTACGCTTCCATTATTGCTGATTTTCGTCACGCAGAATCGGTATTACCCTTAACACAAAGTGACAGAGGCAGAGCAACAAAAGGTACTGCAGCTCATTTTCTGGCGAAAGCCTATCTTTCGCGTGCCAGTGCCGTAGTGGAAAATCGTGGAAAAAAATCGACAGACTTAGATAGTGCTATTGTTTATTCCGAGCAAGTCATTAATTCGGGCACCTACACACTTGTGCCAGATTTCAAAAACCTATGGCTGATGTCAAATGAGGCTAATGCGGAGGTGATTTTTGCAGCTCAAAACAATAACAACTTGCTCCTTCAGAATAACGATTTGTCCAACGAGGTACATTTGTTTTTTGGATTTCCATACGATAATGAGAAAGGGATGACACGTGACATTGCTAACGGTCGTCCATGGAGAAGATTGCGAATGACTAACCATGCCACGGATGTTTTTGATCGAAAGAATGATTCGCGATTTTACAAGAGTTTGAAAACTGTTTGGTTTTGCAATAACACAGCTAATATACCGCTCTGGCCTGCTGATCACTGGGATCCGGCAAAAGCAGGAAAGAAAAAGTATAACAACATAGGCGACACATCTATTGTTTATACGCTGCATAAGTACATACCTGCTTCTATGAAAGCGGAGATTCCAGCAGACTTCGCTCCTAAGGGAGCCGGCAATGCCTACGATACAGCAGATTATTTAAAACCGTACTTGTGGTTTTACAGAAATCATGAGGGAACAGATGAGTTAAGCTACACTGATCAGCGATTCTTGGTATTGTTAAAGCACCTTGATCCGACTCGCTTAACAGTAGCCACTGAATGGTCTGCGCGCGATGGTTGGCTTGCACGCCTCGCGGAAACTTACCTGATAGCTGCCGAGGCTCATGGCCGTAACGGTAATTACGTTCAAGCCACAACCTATATTAATATTTTGCGGAATCGTGCAGCATACAAAGCAGGTGAAGTAAAGCCTTTTCAATTTTACTTTGGTGAAGGTGGGGCTAAGGGCGATATCTCCGCGACTTACGATCTCATCAAACTTCCGGAAGATGGAAGTTATTGGAATAGTGATATCTCGTTTGAGCAATATCCGCCATCTGCTGGTTCCGTTGAATCTCGATTCATTCATTTTATACTCAACGAAAGGACTCGTGAACTGCTAGGTGAATTATATAGGTGGGAAGATTTGCAGCGCACTGAAACTCTCGTTGAACGCACTGAATTATTCAACACAAGGGCCGCAGTTAATATCCAAGAGCACCATAAACTCAGACCAATTCCGCAAAGCCACATTGATGCCATTACCAACGCGGATGGCTCTCCGCTAAGCGAAGAGGAGCGTGCTCAGGAACAGAATGATGGTTACTAGATAATGGGATTAAGAAAGCAATCAATTAAAAAAGGTCGCCTTATGGGCGACCTTTTTTTGTTGAAATAAAAATGTGTAAAAGTTAACGGGATGCAGCAAAGTACAGGATAGTTCAATTATACATAAACAGTAGCTTTGAAATAGCATAAGTTTTATTTCAATTAATGAGCTCGAGGGTTGTCTTTTTTGGGTGGCAACCCTCACTCATTTCATGATCATTAATACTTCTGTTAGTATTGCAAGCCCGTTTGCTACCATCGTTGGATTAGGGCTTTACTTGACTTAGCGTATACACTTCACCTCCCGCCAACAGAAAGCAACCCAAACCAAAATCTTCGAAGTTAGGAACTGACGTTGCCGTTACAGGCTGACTGTCCTTTGGCTCTTTTCCGGTGCCTTGTACATAACCGAGAAAGCCATTGGGATGAACAGAATCTTTTAGCATGGCATTCCACGCTTTGGCGATTACCGGCTGGAATTTTTTAGTCGACAGATATCCATGATTGATACCCCATGCCATGCCGTAAACAAACATCGAAGTGCCGGTGGCTTCTTTGCCACCGAAATTTTTTGGATCATGAAGACTTACATTCCAATATCCATCCTTACGCTGAATTGGTACTAATGCATCGGCCATCGCGATGAAGTCATCTTCGTATTGCTTTCGGTGTGGTGCATCCTTCGGAAGGATTTCAAGTACACGAACCAGTGCAGCAAACACCCAACCATTTCCCCGAGACCAGTAACAGTCTTCTCCATTGGGTTCTTTATACGGTGGATCAAAATCCTTATCGCGCCACCACAGGTTATCTTTCGGATTGAACAGCCCGTGATCACCATGATTGTTTCGGGTAAACATGTACATATCATGCATGCGCTCCCAGTATGTCGGGTTGTTGTAGACTACCCCAAGTTGAGCAAACACGGGCATGGCCATTTGAATGGCATCCACCCAACTCCAATCATCAATCTTGTTGGTGCGCATCATGCTGTCAATGGAAGCTTTGATCTTTTCAATTTTATACGGTTGCGGATCAAGTTGATAGAGATCAATATAAATTTGCCCAGCACATTGATTGTCGGCATTGCGGGTATAGGTTTCGCCATCGCGCAAATCCCATTTGTGAAAATCTGCCCACCGGATGAAGTAGTCCATGTAAGTTGCCTTCGGATCGATTTTATAAAGGGCCATCAATCCCTCGTAGTAGACGGCCCGCGTCCAGATGTTGCTGGCGCGCGATCGTTCATGGACAATGCGTTTACCCACATCAGGCCATTTATCCATAAAGTATTGGTTGGTTAACCGCATGGCCTCCAGTGTTTTTTCAGGAGTGGTGAGTTTTTTTTGAGCATGGGCCTGTGCAACAACGAAAAGCAACAGGCATAGAAATGCAAATGGTGTAGTTTTCATGTTCGAAAGTAATCCGTTCGTCATTTTAAACTTTCAGGTACTGTCCTGTTTGATGAAATATGTTTCTTTTATTTCTTGAACGGTTTGTTGACCTTTCCTGTAAATCACGAAGAATGGTTAGGATGTATAAAAGACTGACAAGGCTGGTGTTAGGTTTAGCAGTATTGCTTTCAATTGCGGGATGTAAAAAAAAATCGGAAGATAGCTTCATCGATCGTTATGCGCTGGTGTCGCGTCATACTGTAGAACTCAGCAGCGTGGATACACTGGGATCATTATCCGTAGGAAACGGTGAGTTTGCCTTTACCGTAGATGTGAGTGGCCTGCAAACTTTTCCTGATGAATATGAAAATGGAATTCCACTAGGTACACAATCGCAGTGGGCGTGGCACACCATACCTTCTGCGGAAAAATTTTCCCTGAATAATGTAGCCAGGTTATACAAATCATGCGATAGTACCCAAGTTCCGTATGCTGTTCAGCAATCGGGTGGGCGGGCAGGTGAGGCAACAAACGTGTTGCGGGCAAATCCACATCGGCTGCATTTGGGATTGATCGGATTGATCTTGCTTAACGAGAAAGGTGAAGAAGTGAGGATATCAGATCTCACCAACATTCACCAGCAACTTGATCTGTGGACGGGTAAGATTGAAAGTACCTATTCGGTTGAAGGCGTACCGGTTCGGGTAATTGTGTATGCTCATCAACAAGTGGATGGAATTGCCGCCCGAATCGAGTCACCGTTAATTGCAATGAAGCGGCTCAAGGTAAAATTGAATTTCCCATACGGAAAAGATTGTCATGTTTGCGCAGGCTATGATTTTAGCAAACCAGATCAGCATCGCTCCACCATTCTTCGGAAGGATAGTATTGGAGCTGTGATCAAGCGTGAACTGGATTCCACAACCTACAGGGTTCAGGTTGATTGGAAGGCCGGTGCTGAAATAAATTCCAACCAGCCTCATCAGTATATTGTGGAGCCGTCAAGCAGTGAAGCATTTGAAATTTCTGTTTCCTTTTCACCGGATACAGTGGTTGCTCCTTTGAACTTTGCATCAACTGCACAAAACAGTATTGACCACTGGAAAACGTTTTGGCAGAATGGTGGAGCGGTTGATTTTTCAGCCTGTACAGATCCGCGCGCCAAGGAGTTGGAGCGAAGAGTGATCCTCTCGCAGTACCTTACCAGGATTCAGTGTTCTGGATCAATGCCACCACAGGAAACAGGGTTAACGATGAACAGTTGGTTTGGTAAGTTTCATCTTGAAATGTATTGGTGGCATGGTGCTCACTTTGCTTTATGGAACAGACCCGAATTGCTGGAGAAAAGTATGCCCTGGTTTACAGCGGTTACACCGCAGGCGAAAGCCACAGCAAAATGGCAAGGGTATAAAGGTACACGCTGGCAGAAGATGACGGATCCGTTCGGTGCTGAAAGTCCTTCCAGTGTAGGGGCATTTATCATCTGGCAACAGCCACATCCCATTTACCTGGCGGAGATGTTATATCGCCATGACTCCGTCAAAGCGTTGCATCAATACAAAGATCTTGTTTTCAACACAGCCGAGTTTATGGCTTCTTTTCTGAATGTGAAAGATGGAAAGTATCACCTCTGCCATCCCTTAATTCCTGCGCAGGAGATTTTCAAAGCAGCCGAGACGGATGATCCGGCCTATGAACTTCAATATTGGTACTATGGACTTTCCATCGCACAGCAATGGCGCAAACGCCTTGGTATGGAGGAGAATCCAACATGGAATGGTATACTTCAAGACCTGACGCCACTTGCCGTTAAAAATAACCTTTACCTTCCCAATGCGACAACGCATGCTGCGTATGAAGACGATCAGTTCAGAAGAGATCATCCGGCTGTTGTAGGGGCTTATGGATTTTTACCGTTCAATCACCGGCTTGATACTGCGATCATGAGCAACACGTTTACAGAGATCATGAATCGTTGGCAATGGGAAACTACGTGGGGTTGGGATTATCCGCTGCTGGCGATGACGGCAGCACGACTTTATAAACCTGAACAAGCTATTGATGCGTTGCTGATGGATGTTCAGAAGAATACCTATCTGGTGAACGGGCATAACTATCAGGACAAGCGTCTGCGACTTTACCTTCCGGGAAATGGAGGATTGCTAGCGGCTGTAGCCATGATGTGTGCTGGCTGGGACGGAAATGAAAGGGATACTCCCGGCTTTCCGAAAAATGGCCAGTGGAACGTGAAGTGGGAAGGCTTACAAAAGATGCAGTAGCATTTTATATTGATAGTCTATAGCTGATATGGTAGAGATGGACTATAGACTTTCGACTTTTATGCCGAATTCCTGTTTATAAAACGGAATACATTCTTTACTATCTCTTTCTTTTTCTTCATAATCATGTAGGCGGCTGTTTCGCCCATCACTTTGAAATCAGTAGAGATAACGGTAATGCCTAGCAGATCCTTTAGAGGCGTGTCGTTATACGAGATCACACCAATATCCTTGCCCATGGTAAACTTGCTGTCGCGGATTTGTTTGACCAGGCTCACCAGGTCATTCTCTTCAATAGTGATGTAGGCATCGTGTGCCCGCAGTTCCATATCGGGATAGATTTCATCCAGCACTTCAAATTCAAAAGTGAAATCCGTGCAGAATTTTTTGAAGCCCAGCAGTATTTCAGCCGGGTAGGGGTATACTGTTTTTCGGGGATACGCAAGGATAAGTTTCTTGTATCGCTTAAGCTTATCAAGGCCATCTTCCAACGCTTCATAGATATCCATCTTGAAATCCTGAAAAACCGAAGCAACATCGCGTTTAAGTTCGGGGATATTCTTATCCAGAATCAACAACTTATCCTCTGGTATTTTTCGTAACATTTCCAGAATTTCTGCCGACTGCGATTCTTTTTCCTGATGGTCATCGAGAAAGTGAGGCATTACCACATAGTAATCGTAGCGCCCCAGGTTTTCTTTTAGCATGCATA
>Ga0315910_10000439_pt1 | contig 41461 bp, 60 predicted proteins | sample EdamamesoilMG_FD_204470 | JGI IMG/M metagenome (GOLD analysis project Ga0315910, IMG submission 204470) | Garden soil microbial communities collected in Santa Monica, California, United States - Edamame soil | ecosystem: Environmental > Terrestrial > Soil > Garden | place: USA: California...
CAAATTGAGGCTGCCCACGCAGAAGCTCGCCAATACTACAGTCGAAAGAACTACTGACCGTGCCTAGAGAGCGCGAAGGACCCCCAATGGCCATTCTTAACATCAGCAAAGCGTTGAACCAGTACTGTGACGTCTGTAATCAGCGCAGGGGTGGTCCAAATCACCCAGACCATACGGAGTGTTCCAAGATTCGCAAGGCAAGAGGGTTTCCCAACTTGCACGCGAAGCCCCCCGGTGGTACAATGGTAGTACCAAAGCCAACCGTGGTGGACAATATGCATCTCTATAAAGTCACGTTTACGACCGGTGGGACAATCCACACTACGGTCTTCGAGGAAGCCTGCATAGCAGATGCTATCCAAGCCTACAATACGTGGGCCGACGGGCTGGAAATTGACCTTGAGTACGTTAGCTGCGAGGAGTTGAAATGACTATTGGGTGGTGGGTGCTGATTGCCGGTGCCGGAATGATGATTATTGCCATTGTGATTGTGCTGGCGATTGCAACCATAGACGAAAATAAGGACGAAATGTAAGATGTACAACTACCTCATACAAGACGAAAACCCCTTTCCAATTGAGCACGAAGTGGAACCAATTAAGATTGTTCCAGTTAACGTGCATCCGGGGGCCGCTCAGGTCAACGTGGCTGGTGTGTGGCACATGGACTTCCTCAACAGTCACGGTGACCTGCTTATCTGCTGTCAAAACATTGAAAACGGCGCTAGTTATATCTCAATTACAAGAGGTAAATAGCTATGACCTGCACACATGAAGAAACAGTTGAACAGGACGACAGCTACTATGACGATGAGGGAAATCTGTGCCCGGATACGAAATGGGTCACTATTGGTACTTGGCGCGATGTTGATCTGCATCGCTATACTTGTACTCAGTGTGGCATCATTCGATATTACTCTGAACGGGCTCGACGCTTTTACGAGGACGGTGAGGGTTCTTTGCCATGAGTACACCAAAGTTTGCAGTGGGTGAGGTGGTCATTGTGGCTGGGAACACAAGACCATGTGAGCAGGGGGAGCACACTGTTCACCTCATACTCACCCCCGGTGCTCGGTACTTCGACCGCATCACACGGTCTATGGTGCGGACTATTCCCCTGAACCAACACCACAGCGGCTTCGGCTACATTATGGAGGACTTGCTGCTGGACCACGATGGACATGAGGTAATCTTCGACCAGTCGTGTCTTCGTAAGAAACACGTTCCGGGCGAGGACAGCTTCAACGAGATCATGCAGGACTTGAAAAATAAGGAGCCCACGTCATGCGTACCCCCCTGTTCGCCGTTGGAGAAAGCGTGATCCTGGTTAGCTCCAGTAGCCCGCACCACAACGGCGTACACGTCATCCGTTCTATCCACAAGGATGGTGAGCGATACATAGACCGAGTGGGAAAGAAACCTGTAGTCGTTAAGCTGCGGCACGATCCGTTCGCTTATCGTCTGGTTGCCATCCTTGAAAACGAAAACCAGATGGAATGCCTCTGGCAAGAGAGCTGTCTGCGTAAGAAGTACACTCCAGGGACGGTATCGTTTAAACGCCTAATGGAGCTGCTCTAAAAGTGGAACGCTGGCGTGCGGCTGCGCAGGTAGCCCCACGCCAGAACGCCACATTTGGCGTATAACGCTTGTTCCAGAGGGTTATAACGGTTATACTGGTGCTACCACCAACAACTAGGGTCACAGTGCTATGGAAATCACAGGTCTTGGCAACATCAAAGTACGAAATAACACCGGAAAGCGGATCAGCTCTGGTTGTGATTTTAAGGGAAGGTTCGTTGGTATCACCATTTGCAAGAGTGGAATGGTGAGCATTACAGGTCAGATCAGCACCAAACTTTGGGTGATGCATCCGGCCCAGCGCAAGGAACTGCGCAGTCACCTAGCGCACCTGCTGCGCTTAGAACGGATCCAACAACGTAAGAGAGAATTCGCATGAAACGCATAGTAATCGCCATCGCCGTAGCTGTTATCGCCCCAATGGCTTCCGCCGGGTGCTACAGCCAGAATCAATATCAGCAGCAGCAGTGTCTGCAACAGGAGCAAATGCTCCAGATTCAGCGCCAGCAGCTCCAGATTCAGCGCCAGCAGCAACAACAGGCCCAGTGGGACCGTACCAACCAGCAGATTCAGCAGGAAAACCAGCGCCTTCAGCAGCAACAGCAGCAGCGTAAGGCGAACTATGGCTGGAGCTACTAGTAATGAAGACCAGACACCCACTGGCGAGTGATAATATCACCCGCTATCGGCTGACTAAGGAGGCGTTGGACAAGGCGCTCATCCCAGGCAGCCATCGGCGCCAAGCGCTACGCATTATTCGCGACCGTCTCCCACTGGAGTTCACGGCCCCAATGGCCATTGACGTTCTCGGGAAGATGAGGCTTGGTACGGACTCTTCGTACAGCTTTGTAAAGTTCTTTGTGTTGGGGGGCCAAGGACTCCCACCATTCTTCTACAAAGTTACCCACGAATTTAAGACGAGGGCTGAGCAAACTTCCTAGTGGCTCCGCAGGCTGCCAGTGGTGTACACTGGTAGCCTGCCCATAAAAATGCCCCTCTTGCAAGGAGGGGCGAAAACCGCTAAGGGACCTGCTATGGCTGAATTCATTATAGCGCGTTCCCTAGCATCCTGCAAGCACTATGTAAGGAACGCATCATGAAAGTGAAAGAAGTGTCATCTCTAGTCGGTAAAATGATACGCTTTGATGATGGAATGGATGTTCTCATGACGAGTGGTGGCATCGGCAACGATACCACCTTTGTGTTCAAGCGCCTGCTCGGTGGCGAGTGGGAGCGCATGTCCGTTCAGGAGGCCATGCCCATCATGCTGGAACTGGCCAAAGCCAAGTATTCGCAGGAGTCTCAGTCATGACTCTTGCCCTTATTTCCCAGCTTGGGGACTTCCAACCCCGTGTTACGCACCACCAGGACCAATACTCCGCTCGTATGGAGATTGGGACCTTCCTCGCCACGGGCGGCTACGCTGATGATCCGTCTATCATCCTGGTAAACTTGAACGAGGTGCCAGATTTGCAGATCGGTACCTTTGTCGCCAACCCCGGTGCGTTCTTTGGCCTCATTGATCTTACCCCCAAGGAGCAGTGGTGCGCAATCCTGCACTATTGGAGCGAGAGCCATAAAGTTCACAAGATAAACACCAAGAGTTGTGATGATAGGGAGGAGGCCATTAAGGACATTTGCTTCTACCTAACTGAGGACAAATGGAAGGGCATAGCCAGCGAGCAGGGATACTACTGTTACGAGGCTAACAGCGAAGAGTTTGGTAAGATGTTTATCGAGCTCTATGCTGTCAACCTTCGTGAGCCGTTCCCAAGCCAGTTCTCCTAACTAACATCGCCCCGGCGGGGGGCATATCCCGCCACCATTGAGGTATGCCGCTATGACTGATGAAGAACGCAAACAGTTTAGACGTGATGCTGCTCTTGCCGCCCTACCCGCCGTAATCGCTCGCTCGCAGCTACAGTATTCATTGATAAGCATCATGACTGATGTCATTGAAGACACTATGGAAGTTGCCGAGCGCCTGCTCCTTAGCATTGAGATGACAGAGGAAGGGGAGGAAATGTGATGGACAACGACCGGCCCATGTCTATATACCTTACTGATAAGGGTGATAAGCCGTTTCTTGAAGAGATTGCCCACTATCTGGAGGACCGAGGGCTTACAACTCAGGACATTGGGGGAGTAATCCCCTTCAAGCGCCACAATCATCACGTCCACGATGCAAATGGACGGGAGTACATCCTCAAAGGCTGGGCATTCCAGGTACGCGAGCTAGATGGTTCCTTTGCGGACAATCAGCTCATATTCCGCCCATGCAATTATCCGCCTGGAAAGCTCTACCAGATACAGGGTGGCAAGGACGTAGAGTTTAGCAAGCCCAAGTTCATACAGATCGGCAAGGGCAACGTGCTCCACCACTGCGGCTCGTTTGACGACTTCTGCACCGCCAGCGTCGTCGGCCTTCATGAAAAGATTGTTAGTGCTGAACTCTGCCGCAAGGTGCTCGGCATTCCGTGCCTTGGCATTAGCGGATGCAGCGGGTGGGGCAAGGACGGCCGCATCATGCCTAAACTTGCTGAAATAATCGACAGGATGGCCCACAGTGCCACGCTCGTGGTCATGTTTGACGGCGACATCCTAACCAATAATCACATCATGCAAGCCGCCAGCAAGTTTCAAGGAGCAGTCCAGCTGCTGCGTCCAGACATTATTGTCGCCTTCCCTAAGGTCCCCAGTAATGCGAACGGAGTGGGGTGGGACGATTGGGCCGTCGGCCAAGGGGACATGCTACAAGAGCGCTGGCTCCAAATACTAAACTCTGACGGCATTGAAGTAGAAGACGTCATTCCTCTTGGTTGGCTCGTTGAGAATTACGGTGTCAGCCGCAAGCTCACCCAACGTTCCGAGCAGTTGGAGCAAACGCAGGATAATTACCGTCGCTTACTCCGCTTTCCGCGCTGGGACAGCTACACTGTTGACATTAACGGTGATATTTACGACAGTGACGGCTATTACGGCTCTGAAGAGTCACTATTCAATTCATTTCTAGTGTGGCTGGAACGCACGGTCTGCCAAGGTTATGGGGATAAGGTCAACACATCCCGCGCCCGCGCAGCCTTTTCGGCTTGGCTGATGGATAAGCGCTGTTCCGTGCCGATAAAACTCCTTCTTGATCAAGCACCAATCACCACTGCCGAAGCTAAGGTCGTAGCGCTCCGCCTCATCACCGAAGGCTTCCAGGTGACTGGCCCCATGACCCAAGCCGAGACTGTGGACACCGTACTCCGCATGTTCCGTGATACCGTCCTGCGCTGGGGCTGCGATCGTGATGTGGACATTCAATGGTGCTGGTGTACCATCGGCCCAACGGGATGCGGTAAGTCGTCCTTTAGCAAGTTCCTCTTTGATGGCCTAATGGACCTAGGTTATCATCGCCAGCCTAAAGGATATCTTAACAAAAAGGACCCCAAACTGGAGGAAGAGAACCGCAAGGCTCGCGATAGTCTGGTCATCGGTATTGACGACTACAATCCAGGCGAACTCTATGCTCGCATTGTTGAGAATATGTTCTACACAATGAGTTCCACGCGCACAGTCATTCAACGTGAGCCCTATGGCCATAAGCCTGAAGAAGTCATGCTCCATGCCATCTACTTCCTAAGCACTACCGATAAGACCAAGCAATTCATCCGCAGTGCCAAGGGCACGGGGGAAAGGAGATTTATTGTCACCGAAGGTCTTGGCACCGAGATGGTCAGCGGTATGCTCCGCGTCAACAAGAAAGTGTTAAAAGAGACAGGGTTGCAATTGCTGGTCTGGGCCGCGCACCGGGGAGGGGAAATAGCTGGTGACGCCACGGAGTTCAGCTCCAAGTACACCGAGCAATATATTCAGGAAAGCACTGGTGTTCTTAATATCGTCAAGGAAATTAATTGGGATGCACTACGTCAAAGACTGGCCCGCTACTATCGGGAGGGCACTAATGATTACCGCTTCGTGCTAAGGACCGGGTTCGTGCCGTTGCTTGGGCAGGGGGGAGATATGAGCGCTGCTACTATAAACGACCTGTATAATATCTGCGAAGAGTGTGGGGCCAAGGATGTTGGCAAGGCTTGGGTGAACCAGGATGGCGCGGCCAGCAAGCGTGGAGTAGTTAAAGACCGAGTACACAGCGTAGTCGATATGGAGGACTACATACTTAGGCTCCAGCAGAGGCTGTAAGTGTGGGGTGTGGTGGCGACTGTGGGGGGTGCCCCCTACGGGCTCCGCCCCCGGTTTTACTGGGGATCGGGCCCTTTGTGGGGGTGTGGGGGTATAAAGAATGAAAAGCTAAATACCAAGCCAGTAGAGGTAAACTCGTAAATACTATATATAGGGGGATTGCCAAACCAATCCCCCCCACCACGCCACACCCCCTACACACCCCCCGGCGCCTAGTCCCTGGAACTCGGGAAAAGTGAACCGTTCTTGATCCCCTCCCCCTGAGTACTCGGCTCTAAGTGAACGAAAATGGACTTTCGCACACATATATGAGCGCTCTTATCGCTCCCCTGGACCGAGCCCCGAGTCTGTAGCTCACCAGACACGTGCTAGACTCTGTAGCTCACCAGACACGTGCCACGATCTTGGTATACCAGATACCGAGGTCTTGGTATACCGTATTCCGTCCCAGGGACCGAGGCACGCGTGTGGTGAGCTACATCTTGGCACGTCTTTTGCTACGCGGGCGCGCGCATCGCGCATAAATAGCGGCGATTTGTCTGGTTATAACAGAGGCGCTCGTTATAGCTAAATAGTTGTTTACAGAAATGCGCGGTAGTACCATAATGTACCTACACCAGCAGCAACCGGCTCTGGTGACCACTACAAGGAAATACGCCATGTCCCGCTCTAACCGCCACAACACCCCAGCTATGACCGAAGACCAACTGGCCGAGGTTCTGGCCCTGCAAGAAGCCCATACCGAGGCGCTGGCAATGAACGAGGTTTGGGTAGCTACCCCACCAGCCGAAATCGAGGTAGAAGTTACCGAGCCGGCCATTTGGACCCCCGCGCCAAACTACGCCAAGACCGTGGAAAACGTGGAAAAGCGTGTGGCAAGCGCAAGGGCGAAAGAAGGCACCCATACCGGCAAGATTTTGACCGGCATTGGCAAGCAAGACGCTCGGGCCAATACCGCACGAGCAGCGGCTCTGGCGGCGATGCAGGAAAACCTTGGTCAGCCGTACCACGTTGTCCTGGAAGCCGTTACACTGGCCGAAAAGGCATGGCACAAATCCAACGGGCGCACCCCTGGGAACTTGGCACCAGCTGGATGGTTCAAGCACTTCAACGCGGCCTGGACCGACGTGGTAGCCACCACCCAACCCGAGCCAGAAACCGCGCCTGAAACCACCGGCGAAGCCGCTGAAGCCTAATCCCCCCGGCCCCCTCCGGGGGGCCAACCCCCTAGGAGCTACGTATGAACATCACAGATTGGAAGGAATGGCTGGAAATCATTGCGTATGCCCTGATTGGCCTGATCGGGAAGGCCTTCCTGAGCATCGTCAGCTGGGTCTTCAGCACCGAGGGGTTCATAGTCATCCTGCTGGTGCTGATCCTCAGCGAGCTTGGAGGCATCTCTAAGCAGCTGTCCCGCCGCTAGCCTTCCCCCCCTGTCTCCAAGCCCCGCATGTCGGGGCTTTGTCATGCCTGACCCAAACCCATCAGCACCATCCAACAGAGCTCACCCTCCATCCGTCTGTGGGACGGAGAGCCGAGCGCTAGGTCACTCAGCCTGACGGACGTGGAGCCTGGAGCTCAGCTCTCCTCACCGAGCTCTCAGGTCCCCCTCCGGAGATCGCTCTTCGCTTTAGGTCCCTCCCCTCTCCGTTAAACAGGGTGCCATCACATTTTTACACCTCCCCTCCCAGGTACAAAATGTGAAATTCTAAGACCCAGTACCGAGTTCTGAGGGGAAGCGTTAACGACCCAGTACCAAGATATCCCTTTACAATCGGTCATAACTGTGCTAGGCTTCTTCTAACTCAGGAGGTGCCCTATGTCTAACGACTTTAACGTCGCCTTGCAGAACCAACTAAGCGAGCGCCAGCGCCGGTCCGATCAGAAGGGGGGCGTCACCCGCATCTTTTCCCGCAAGCAGATCGAGCAAGCGTTTATAGAGACTTTTGAAATGGTGGGAGGGGTCCCCCGGCTGGCCATTTGGGCGAACGAGGAGGCCAACTACGCTCAATTCTTGAGCCTTCTGATGAAATTGGCCCCGAAAGACACTGGAGCGGCCATTGCTGGACAGATCCTGGAGTACCGGAGCAACGTTCCCCAAAGTCCGTTGAACAGAGCGCCGACCACAGTTGACGAGGATGTCATAGATGTCTGACCAACGGAGGAGCGAAGGGCGGAGTGTAGAGGTCGTAGAATCCAAGTACATTCCACGACCGCACGCCCTTGCCTTCCACGCGAGGCACCAACGCTTCGCGATTCTCGTCTGGCATAGACGAGCTGGGAAGACGGTAGCGTGTATAAATGACTTGATCGACAAGGCGCTGCAATGCCACCTTCCCATGCCACGATACAGTTACGTAGCTCCCTTCTACAAACAGGCTAAGGACGTGGCGTGGAACTACTTGAAACTCTACGCTGCGCCCGTCATTGAAAAGATAATGGAGTCCGAACTGAGCGTGCTCCTTAAGAACGGGGCGACGGTTAGGCTCTATGGGGCCGACAACCCCGACAGCCTGAGGGGGGTGTACAACGACGGAGTGATTCTGGACGAGTATGGGGACATGAGTCCCAGACTTTTTGGTGAGGTTATTGCGCCGACACTGGCCGACCGCAAGGGGTGGTGCGTCTTCATCGGAACGCCCAAAGGACCCAACCACTTCCACACGCTGTGGAACAAAGCTGCCAACGACGACCGGTGGTTTAAGAACATGCTCCGCTCATCGGAAAGCGGCATACTTGAACAAGAAGAGCTGGAGATGCTGGCGACGCTGCCCGGCAGCGATGAAGACACCTTCGCTCAGGAATTTGAATGCGACTTTAGCGCCGCGGTCCGAGGTGCCTACTATGGCAAGCTCCTTAAGAAACTGGAGAGTGAAGGAAACGTTGGCGATTTCCCCTGGGACCCCGATCGACTGGTCTATACCGCCTGGGACATCGGCTTTACGGATGACACATCAATCTGGTTTTTCCAATATGACGGGAAGACAATACGAGTTATTGACTTCTTTACGGTCAGTGGTTATTCGGTTGACGACGTTATCCAGGTCCTCTGGGAAAAGCCTTATGCCTATGGTGAGTGCTACCTTCCGCACGATGCCAAGAACAAAAGCTTCCAAACGGGCAAATCAACAATGGAGCTCATGGTCGCTGCGCAAATGAAGTGTAGGCTGGTCCCCAACCTCAGTGTTCAGGACGGCATCCAGGCCGTGCGCAAGACCTTGCCGATGATCCAGTTCAACGCGGCCAACGCTGACGTCTACGAGGTTGGCCTCAATGCTCTGCGCCTCTACCAGCGGGAGTGGGACGACAAGCGCCGCATGTTCAAAGAGAAGCCCCTCCACGATTGGTCCTCTAACCCTGCCGACGCCATGCGGATGCTGGCGCTGGCTATGAACCCCGCTGCTGCTAAGCGAGCAGCTAGGACCGGGGGCCGGGTGCCACAACCTCAGGCCGATGCCCCCACCAACGTCTATACATTAGATAAACTCTATGCCGAGCGCGCCGCCCGGAACTCCACGAGGAGAATATAATGAGCGTCTGGGATAAACGTATCGCCAAGGCCGAGAAGTTCTTCCAACGAGCTCGGGAACATGGGCGCAAGGTCTACACTCGGTACAAGGACGAGCGTGAAGATGAGGTTATTGGCCTTCAGAGGGTCAACATCTTCTACGCCAACGTCAACACGATTAAGGAAAGCCTGTTTAACTCCCTGCCCAAGCCCGACGTGTCGAGGCTTCATAAAGGTGACTACGAAGATGACACAGCCCGCGTCGCAGCTCTTATTTTGCAGAGGGCTCTCACGTACGAAGTCCATTGTGCCAAGTCTTTTGCCGGTGCGGTCAAGTACGCGATTCTGGATCGCCTTGTCCCGGGCATGGGCCAGACATGGATACGGTTCGAGCAGCCTGAGGAGATTTTTGTTGATGTGCTTTATTGGGAGGATTTCCTCTACGGTCCAGCGCGATCTTGGGAGACAGTTCCCTGGGTCGCGCGGAGGCACGAGTTTACTGCAGAGGAGTTCATTGAGCGTTACGGCAAGGCAGCCCTCTCCGACGCCTCCAAAATTAAGGATGATAACAACATTACCCCTAAAGAGATTTCGGAGAATAAATACTGCGTCTACGAAATTTGGGAAAAGAAAACACGGAAGGTCTTCCACGTAGTACTCGGTGCGGCCAAGCCGCTGAAGACTCTGGACGACCCCTACAAGCTGCCGGACTTCTGGCCATGCCCTCGGCCCCTGATGGCCAACCTTACGACCTCGGCGTTTCTTCCGGTGACTGACTATCACCTCGCCCAGGACCAGTATAACGAGCTCGACGTGCTTTACGCTAGGATGGCGCTGATTTCCAAGGCTGTGAAGGTGGCGGGGCTGTACGACGCTGCCAGCGCTGAGATCGGCCGCATGCTGGAGGGCCAGGAAAACAAGCTCGTTCCAGTTGATAACTGGGCCATGTTTGCTGAGAGAGGCGGGGCCAAAGGCATGATCGACTGGTATCCAGTTGAGCAGGTCGTCACTGTCTTCCAGGCGCTGGCTGGGCAGTACGACATGGTGAAACAGACTCTGTACGAAGTCACTGGCATGTCGGACATCATGCGCGGGGCGTCCAATCAGTACGAAACAGCGGCGGCGCAGGAAATTAAGTCACAATTTGCCTCCGTGCGCATGAACGGCTACCAGCGCGACGTGTCCGAGTTCGTTCGAGACATTATGCGCATCATTGCGAGCATGATGAGCGGGCTCTACAGCGATGAAAAGTTCCAGGCCATCTGTGGCAGCTTCAACGAAGCCGATCAGAAGCTTCTTGGTCCGGCTATGCAGGTCCTCCGCAGCCCACAAATGTCTCAGTACAAGGTGGACGTAGAGCCCGACAGCCTTACTCAGTCCGATTGGGCGCTCGAAAAGGGCCAGCGGATGGAATTGACCGGGTATATCAGCCAATTCCTGTCCAGTGCCGTCCCAGCGGTGGAAAACGCCCCAGAACTCGGCCCATTGCTCTTCGCAATGATCAAATTCAGCGTGGCGGGCTTCAAGGGGGCCGCAGAAATCGAGGGAATCATCGACCAGCAGCTCGCAGCGCTCGTCGCCAAGGCTGCGAACCCAGAACCACCGAAGCCAACGCCAGAAGAGCAGAAAATGCAGCTGGAACAGCAGAAAATGCAGGCTTCTATGCAGCTGGAACAGCAAAAGGCTCAAACTCAGTCCCAGTTGGAGATGCAGAAGGCGCAAATGGAGGCGGGCCTCCGGTCCCAGGAGTCCGCACAGCGTATGGAGCTCGAAAACCAGCAAGCTCTGGCCGATATGGCCGTGAAGCGCGAAGAGCTGAACAACCAGCGTGAAATGTTCATGATGGAAATGGCTATGAAGCGCCAAGAGCTCGAGTTTAAGCAGCAAGAAATGGGCCTGAAGCTGGAGCACCAGTTCGTGTCGGGCCAAATGAAAACCCAACAGATGAAGGAGCAAGCAGATGCCAAACCCAAGGGACCAAATGGGTCCAAGCCCGGAGATAAGTGATAAGATGAAGGAGTTTCTGGCCTCCATACCAGTTGTAACTCCTGCAGAAATCCTGCGTCGTCAAACTGAGAAGTTCTACGAGGATGTTCGAAATGGCAACCCAGACCCCAGCAAAACCAGCGACCAAAAGTGAAGAGCCTCCAGCAAAGCCCGTCCCACCGCCCGTCTACGAACCAGATTCGGCGTCAGGGCGCAAGGAGTAAATCATGCCGATCTACGAGGCTTTGTGCGACGGATGCGATAGCATTGTCACGTATCATCGCACCGTAGCTGACCGCAATGAGACTCCTGTATGCCCCCGCTGCGGGGGTGAGACTCACAAGGCCATCTTCACTGCCCCCAAGAGCTATATTACGGGCAAGTTTGAGGCCTTCAAGTCCGTGGTGGATGGATCTATTATTGACTCGCAGCGGGCCATGCGTGAGCATAATAAAAGAAACGACGTAGTCTGCTTAGCTGATGGGTACGACGAGGAAACGATTCTAGCTGGCAACCTCGGCAAGCCCCTCCCTAAAAGCGTGGCAGAAATCAGGAAGGACATAGCTGATGATATTCAGCAGTCCATTCACGAGGTGCAGAACGGCTACAAGCCGATCATAGGTGAATCAGATGAGTGACGAAAAAGAAACCAGCCTCGAAGACGACATCAGAGCAGCGATGGGCGAGGTTGAGACAGGTGCCGATAAAGAGGAAGAAGTCTCCACGGAGCGTGAACGCGATGACAAAGGTAAGTTCGTTGCTAAGGAGGGAGAAACTGAAGTCGAGGCGGCTGCCCGCCTTGAGCCGGGCGACAAGAAGGACGAGACTCCTCCGAAAGGCGAGGAAACCCCGCCTGCCGAAGGCGAACAACACCTTCTGAACGAGGACAAAGCTCCTCGCGGCTGGGCACCAGCTATCAGGGAGAAGTGGGGCACCATCCCTGAGGATATCCGTAAGGAGATCATCCGCCGTGAAGAAGCGTCTGCCGTCGGTGTACGTCAGCTACAGGAGAACTACGCTCCTATGGAGCAGTTTGTCGGTAGCATCGCCCCGTTCATTCAAGAGGCTCGGCAGAATGGCGTGGCCCCTGACCAATACATCGGAAGCGTCCTTGCTTCTGAGCGTATACTGCGCAAGGCTGACCTCCCAACAAAGTTTCAGGAAATACTGCGCATTGCAGATCAATACGGTGTACCACTTAGGGACATCATTAACGCGTCTGTAGGCTCAGAAGTGCTGACTAAGGCTCCACAGACGCAGGGTCAGCAGTACGTCCCTCCCCAAGTGGCGCAGGAGCTTGCTGAGGCTCGCCAATGGCGTGAGCAGTTCGAAGATCGGCAGGTTAAGAACGAGCTGGCGGCATTCTCGCAGGGCAAGGAGTTCTACGAGGACGTGCGTGCGCAGATGGCGGTGCTGGTGGAGTCAGGCTCCGTGAAGTCGCTTGATGAGGCCTACGACGCCGCCTGCTGGGCCACTCCCGCGGTCCGTACCGTGCTCCTCCAACGCCAAGGCAAGGAGCAAGAGAAGACTGATCTTCAGAAGCGGCAGGAGGCCGCTGCCGGTGCTAGCGTCAAGCCTAAAGGAGAGGTTGAGGTTAAGGTCGATGACGATGAGGATGATGATGACCTCGGGGCAACGGTGCGCAGAGAGTTTAACCGTGCAAATTCTGGAAGAGTATAGTTGCGCAGGGGCGGAAACGGTGCTATAGTATTCAGTAGCCGCTCGATGTTCCGAAGCTAACCCTTACGGCACGGAGCTTACCTCCAAAGTAGAGATGGCGAAAATCCCCTTTACTTTGGAGGTACAGCATCATGGCATTTGCCAACGCTAACGTCTCCGACATCATGGCTACCACGATCGAAAAGCGTAGCCGGAAAGTCGCCGATAACGTCACCAAGAACAACGCGATGCTGATGAAGTTCCAGCAACGCGGACGCTCACGCCCATTCAGCGGCGGTCGCTTGATTTACGAAGAACTGAGCTTCGCCGAAAACGGTAACGCCGGGTTCTACAGCGGGTATGACCTCCTGCCTGTAGCAGCCCAGGACGTCATCTCGGCTGCGCAGTACGACATCAAGCAAGCAGCGTGCCCCGTCACCATCAGCGGCCTGGAAATGCTCCAGAACGCTGGCCCAGAGCAAATGATCGACCTGCTCACCTCGCGCATCGACGTAGCTGAATCCACCATGCAGAATTTGATCTGCGGTGGCCTCTACTCCAACGGTACTGCCTTCGGCGGCAAGCAGATCGTCGGCCTGGACGCAGCAGTTCCACTCGACCCAACCACAGGCGTCTACGGCGGTATTGACCGTGGCACCTGGGCCTTCTGGCGCAGTAAGATTCGCAACGTAGCGACCACTACCACTCTGCTTGTCGACATGAACGCACTGTGGGCGTCTCTGCAACGCGGCGCTGACCGTCCAGATATCATCCTCGCTGACAACGTCGTGTGGCAAGCATACGTCGCTGCTCTGCAGGCGCAACAACGCTTCACCAACGCGGATGTCGGCAACCTCGGCTTCCCAACCCTGAAGTACATGGACTGCGACTTCGTACTTGACGGTGGTATCGGCGGTTTCTGCCCAGCAGGTACAGCTTTCATGCTGAACACCAAGTATCTGCACTATCGCCCCCACAGCGCACGGAACTTCGTGTCGCTTTCGCCAAACAAACGCTACGCGATCAACCAGGATGCTGAAGTCCAAATCCTGGCTTGGGCGGGCAACCTCACTGTCAGCGGCAGCCAGTTCCAGGGCCGTCTTGACGTAAACCCATAATCGGTTAATGGGCCAAGGACTGGCCCACCAAAGGAGGCCATCATGCCTGCATCAAATATGGGTTCCCCGGTTGCTCTGGCCGCGAACCCCGCGACTGGGCTGTGGGTCATCATGGATCCTCTTAGTGGTCCTAAGGGGTCTCCGTTTGACGCTAAGTCCCCGCATCCGACTACTGGCGTTCTTACGCCTGACCCCAACAACTTCTCAACGGGAGCTCTGTCGACCGGTATCGGTTACGGCACGCCGCCCATTATCGGCCCCACTGCTCCAGCGAGTATCACTGCGAGTGGGTTCACCGATGACTACACTCCTGGGGTGACATTCCCAGACGGTGTGACGCCAGCCACTGACACTCGTCACCTGTATATCGGTGGTGGACGCTCTGGGGCGAACGTCAACGGTATCGCGCCGACGAACATGTACAACGCTCAGCCAATCGCCGGCTTCGGCAACGGCGGCAGTCGCGACGCAGGTGCTGGTCCCGCCTTCACCAGCTTCGGTATGAAGATGGTGACCGCTGCTGCTCCAGTAGCAACAGGCGCGGTAATCGAAACTGGCTTTGTCAACCGTTCAGGCTTGGCATTGACCACTGGTCAGTCTACTTTCGGTAGTTCTACTACCGCGACGGCTGCTCCGGTATAATAATCGCCCCCTTCGGGGGGCATTTTCTATAGGTGCCCAAAATGCGTGACTCATTTGAATTTGACGTAAAGGACTTTGAAGATCCTAATAACAACAACGGTGTCTACGCCCGGTTTTATTGGACTTCGAAGCAAGACATTCACGCCAGCGAGCAGGCTGGTAGGCCGATCTTCAAAGATATTGAGTATGTGGAGATCCTGGCCGCTGGCAATGCGAACAACATCATTCGCAAGCCAGCAAGCGATATGGAGCGTTATCGCTTCCACAGAGAATACGCAAAGTTCAAGGAAGGAGATACCGAGCAGCTAATTGGCACCCCGCTCAGCGAAGTGCCATGGATTACTCGGTCTCAGGTAGAAGAATTGAATTATCGCAAGGTGCGTACACTGGAGCAATTGGCAGAGCTTAACGACCAAGCCTGCAACGTCCCAGGCATGTACGAACTCAAGCGCAAGGCTGGGGCATGGCTGGAGAAGTCCAAGGAGGCAGCTCCCTTCACCGCCATGCAGGCTGAAATGGATGCTCTACGTGCTGAACTGGATGCTATGAAGGCGCAGAGGGCTAGCGATGCGCAAGCAAAGACTCCGGTGCCAGCCGCCAAGCAATGATTAGGGGATCTACCCCACGGCCCAGCGAAGCAGGCACCCGGTAGCTGGGTTGATTTCTGGAGGGCATCATGGCAACAGCAATTGAAATCATCAACGCAGCGTGCCATGAGCTTGGTCTGCCAACTGTGGCGCTCAACAGCGCCACAGGCGATACCCTCGGTACACAGTCCCTCGCACTGCTCAACGCCCTTGGCGATGAGCTTGTGCGGGTGCATGACTGGCAATTCCTTGAGAAAACCATGACCTTTGTCGGCGATGGCGTAGTCGACAAGTTTCCCATGCCCGACGACTTTGGACGCCAAGTCAACCAGACCCAGTGGGCTACGAAGGATAAGCGCCCACTGATGGGGCCAGACAGCCCTCAGGTTTGGAGCTGGAGCCAATATGGCATTGTCAGTGTGGGTCTCTATTACAGGTATCGTATACTGGGAAACCAGTATACCGTCTTTCCCATCCCAGCGAATCTCGCTGAATTCGCTTTGTACTACATCAGCAAGAACTGGGTCTTGGACCAGGACCCACCCGAGACTTTCAAGTCCGCTATCACCAAGTCCGGGGACATACCTCTTTTCGATAGCCGCCTACTCATTACGGGGCTGAAGGTCAAACTTTGGGCGCAGAAAGGCTTCGACACCACGGTACTACAGGCAGAGTTCGACTACATGCTAGCGGCGGTGAAGGCTCAAAACCAAGGAGCTAGAGTCATCAACCTGTCTGGCGACTGCCGCCACTTGTACATCAATTGGGCCAACATCCCCGATTCTGGGTACGGGAGCTAACATGCCTTTCGGTCGTAGCACAGCTCAGCGCCGGGTGTCACAAATCAGGTCCCTTATGGCCCCTCTTGGTGGCATAAACGACATTGATCCTCTGGCCAATATGGGGGAGGAGTTCTGCATCCAGTTGCTCAACTGGGTCCCAGGCAACGCTGCTCTGCAAGCGCGACAGGGCTATCGCGAGTGGGTGACGGGCTTGACCCTGCCAGTTAAGACTCTCATGCAGTATAACAAGATGGATGGGGAGTTTAGCCTCTTCGCCGCTACTGACGTGGGTATATACGATGTCACCGTCTCAGGGAGTGTCCCTATTCTTTCTAAAGCAGTCACTCAGGGTTACTTCAAATACATCAACTTTGGCAATGTCGCTAATCAGTATCTGGTGGCTGTCAACGGCACTACTGATCCATCACTTCTGTACGACGGCACAAGCTGGATTGAGATGACACAGAGCCCGACCCCCACCGCCCCCGGTGAGATCAAGGGCGTGGACCCTAACAGTTTTTCGCATGTGATGTCATTCCAGCGGCGCCTGTGGTTCGTCCAGGATAGTTCTATGACGGCATGGTATCTTCCTATAGATGCCACGGCTGGAGAGGCCAAACCTTTCTATTTGACCAGCGTGTTCAAGCGCGGCGGCAAGCTTCTGTACATCGTCGACTGGACAGTGGACGCTGGTGATGGCTTGGATAACAAGCTCATCTTTGTTTCTAGCACGGGCGAGATCGCCATCTACGCTGGCACGGACCCCGACAATGCTTCTACCTGGAGCTTGCAGGCCGTCTTCTTCATGGGCCGTCCCATGGGGGAACGCTCGTTCACGGAGTTCGGTGGCGACGTGTTTATAAACACGTCTTACGGTATTGTCCCCCTGTCTAAGGCTCTTGTCGGTGAGATAGCTGAGTCCCCAAACCAGCAGGCCATCTCTAAGCGCATCAACAGGACTCTTAACAGGATTATTCTGTCTAAGAAGTATCAGCTGAACTGGGAGCTCTACAACTTCCCAATGCTTCAGGCCATTATCCTCATTATACCGCCTAACGGGCAGGAGCCGGCGCTCCAGTACGTCATGAACTCCCTGACCGGGGCGTGGACACTGCTGGATATTCCTCTGACCACTGGGATAGTGGCACGCGATACCTTCTACTTCGGTACTGTAGATGGTCGTGTCTGCCAGTACGGTAACGGGAACTATCTGGATAACGTGAAGCTTGACGGCACTGGCGGTGACGCCGTTATATGCTCGCTGTTCAGCGCCTACAGCTACATGGGCGACCCCAGCAGCCTCAAGCACTGGAAGCTCATCCGCCCAATTTTCCAATCAGATCAGCCCCCAAGCTATCTGGTACACCTGAACACTGATTTTGATATCGCTGCTCTGGCAGGCAACCCAGCGCCTCCGTCAGATGAGCAAACCAATCCCCTGTGGGATATTGCAATCTGGGATCAGTCATTTTGGTCTTCCTCCTACACCGTCTTTCGGCCGTGGGTGGGGGTGTCTGCTCTCGGTTTCTGTTGTGCCCTACTAATGAAGGCTGCTACGAACGACGAGACCACACTGGTAGCCATAGAATATGTCTACGAGACGGGTGGTGCCATATGAAGACGATAGATTGCTCAACCTTGTTTTTGCCTCTGATCTGTGGTATACTTGGGTTTACACCGACCAACCTCGCGCAGTGTATCGTGTGCCTGGAGGACGGCAAGGCCATAGCCGGGGTCATCTACGACGGCTACAATGAAGTGAGCATCAGCGCCCATATTTGGGTTGATGACCAGAAGCTTCCATCCAAAGAGTGGTATGTCGCCATCTTTGACTATCCGTTCAACCGGCTGGGCATTAAGAAGCTCATTGGCCAAGTGAATTCACACAACGAAGAGGCGTCCCGTCTGGACCAACACTTCGGGTTTATTGAAGAAGCAAGGGTAAAGGACTACTCAGAGAAGGGAGATCTCATTATCTACACCATGACGAAAGAGCAGTGTCGTATACTGAACTCTCCGGCGTGGTCAAGGGTCGTTAACTTAGTGGCGAGGGTCGCGTAATGGGCGGTGGGAAGAAACAAAAGGCTCCGGCCGCGCCAGACTATGCGGCCCTGCAACAGTCGGATGCTCTAGCCAATCGGCAGACCGCTAGCGAAATTACCCGCTGGAACCGGCCTACGCAGATTGATGCCTACGGTAACTCCATAAACTGGTCACAGGACGCAGCTGGAAACTGGACTCAGAGTCAGACGCTTAACCCGTACTTCTCTGATGCTCAGAACACTGCTCTGTGGAACTCCATGCAGGCCAACCGAGCCGTGTCCGAGCAGGGGGCGTTCAGCGGAGGTCCAGGCTATGAGATGGCGAACAACCGCTACTGGAACGCCATCACCAATGGCCTCCAGGGCAACCAAGGCGGCGAGTTAGCTGACTTTGCACCTGACGCTGGCGGCATTGGTGACTTCACCAATACGGCCGGTACGATCGGTAACTTCGACCGCACACAGGGTGACCAAGTCGCCAAGGACATGTTCGAGTCGGCCATGTCACGTCTTCGCCCCCAACAGGAGCAGGACACTGCCGCCATCGATGTTAAGTTGCGCCAGCAGGGTCTGCAACCGGGCACGGAGGCCTACGACCGCGCCATGAAGAACATGACGACCTCTCAGGGGGACGTCAACGCCAAGCTGGGCTTGGACTCTACGGCGGCTGGCTATCAGGCTGCGCAGAACATCTACAACACCAACCTCGGCGGGCAGGGTCAGCGTTATCAGCAATTGCAGGGCGACTACGCTGCCAACCTCGCAGGTCAGGGTCAGCGCTTCGGCCAGCAACAGGCCGCGTATGAGACTAATCAGGGTGCTCAGCAACAGCGCTATCAACAAGGTAAAGAGTTGTTCGACGCCAACCAAGAGGAACGGTGGAAGGAATACGACCGTTCTATGACGTCACAGCAACAGCAGTACAATCAGGCTCTGCAGAACTATACCCTCCCAATGGAGAGGGCTCAGGCGGCGGCTCAGCTATATGCTCAGTCCCCTCAGCCCAATTTCCCAGGGTTCAGCGGTGCGACTGGGTACAACCCCGCCGACATGACTGGTGCGGCTAACGCGAGCTATCAGGCCAAGATGGGTAACGCGAACGCTGGCGCCAACAAGAAGAACTCCATGCTCGGTGCAGGGACGTCTCTCGGTTCCGCCTACTTGGGGAGTAAGTAATCATGGCAGCGTTCGGCAACAACAGCAACCCCTATGCGTCTATGATGATGGCGAACGCTCTGCGCAACCGGCAGCCTGCTCAGTATCCACAAGGCGGCGGCACAGTCGGCAACGGCATGGGAGGTCTTGGGCAGTACGGTGCCAGCGCCGGTCTGCAACAGCCACAGAATCAGCAACAGCAGTCGTCTAACCCCATCAGTCCCCAGACGGCCAACAACATGATGAAGTATGCAATGAGTCTTAAGGGAGGTGGTGCCACCGGAGCAGCAGGTCAGGCAGCCATGCCTGCCATGATGCAAGGTGGCGGCAGCTCTCTCGGCGCTATGGGCCTTCAGCAAGGCTCTGTAAGCTTCCCGGGCGCGGCTGCGGCCAGCGGTGGGGGCGGAGCAGGCGCTGGCGGAGGTGGCTTTATGAGCGGTCTCAGCTCCATGTTTGGCGGGGGTGGCGGCGCGGCTGGCGGAGCAGGCGGAGGCGCGGCTAGCTCTGCTGGTGGCCTCGGCGCTCTGGCTGCCTTGGCTTACTTGGGCGACAAGGAGATGAACGAAAGCAAGGGCAGTATCATAAACGCTGATAAGCTAAACAACATGGGCACAGTCGGCGGCAGTGGTATCGGTCTGCGCTTCGGTGATTTCGCAAACGGCTTCAACCCAGCAACGTGGCTCAGTGATCCTAAGAAGGCGGCGAAGGGTCTCGGCAATGCCTTTACATTCGGCCTCCTCGACAAGGTGATTTAACATGGACTTCGTCGGTGACTACAGAGCTAAGCAGCGTCTTGCTGAGCAGCTACGCGCTCGCCAGAAAGCTATGCTTGGCGCCGAGATCGATACTGGCCCTCTGGTCACTCAGGCCAGCGGCGCGTTCCCAGGGCAAGTCCAAGCCAACCCGTGGGGCAACCTCGCTAAGCTGGGTACGGCGTACTTTGCGAACCAAGCAGGCCGGAAAGCGGAGACCGCTGAGGAAGAAGCGCAGGCTGCGCGGCTGGAAGCCCTCCAAGGGATCATGGGAGGCGGTGCTGGTGCGCAAGGCGCGGGCGGTAGCCCCGGCCAACCCGGTGGAATGGGCGGTGGCGCGCAAGTTTTGACCCCAGAACGCGCCATGCAGCTCCAAGAGCTCGGTGTGGACTCCGGCATCATCAAATCCCTCATGCCAAAGCAAGATGCCATCGGTGCTCTGGCCCAAGCGGCAGGTACTCGCCAAGGGCGAGCGTTCCTTGTCACCGCTGGCAAGATGACACAAGAGCAGAAGGAAGGCATAGACGCCGACGAGGCTGCCGGTAAGCTGGAAGAGATGAAGGCCAAGCAGGACAATTACCTGTTTGAGCAGCGTAACAAGACCTTCGCCCCAACGCAGGGTCGCGGAGAGACTGAGATCGAGTTTGCCCAGCGTGACCCAGAGGGGTATGCGAAGTACGTCGCTCAGAAGGCCAAGGCCAAGGGCGGCGAGGGAGGCGGCATGTACGAGAAGGAGTTCGCACGCAATCAGGCCAAGCAAGACGTCGCCCTTATCGGGGGCGCCCCCAAACTCGAGCTTGGCGTCAAGCGTGTGGATGAACTTATCAACGCGGATGAAAAGAACCCGTACGAGAAGGGGGCCAAGTATCGCGCTATGGACATGGTCTCCAACGCCGCCACAGGCCAGAAGGCCTCTGACTTCGACCCAGATATTCAGGTCCAAGAGCAGGCCATCCAACAGTTCCACCTCGACGCCATGGAGCAAATGCGCGGCTTCGGCCAAGTAACTGAAAACGAACAGAAGATTATCGCCGCTACCCAATTTGACCGATACGACAGCCCTGCGGCGCGCACCAAGAAGCTGAAGGTCATCAAGGGCGCCTTACAGTCTGGCATGGATAAGGTCAAAGCGGCCAAGGAACGGGCTCGCACTGGCAAGGCTGTACTGGACGAGGGAAGCGGTACAATGACGTCTCCCGGCGGTGTTTCCTACACTGTGGAGTAATGACAAATGCCAAAAGTAACGGCGAACGGGAAGAAGTTTAACTTCCCAGAGGGGACCACCCCTGAGCAGATGGGCGAAGCTATTGACAGCTACTTCGGCTCACAGGCTCCTGCGCCCGAACAACCGGCTGCTCCTACTAGAAACCCATGGGAAGGCCCAGTACCAGAGCAAACTGACCCAACGAAGATGGACCACGGTGTACAGCAAGCGGCGCAGGAGAAAGCCTATGCCGACAAAGTGGCGAACATGGGGCAGGGAGAACGAGCTCTTTTGGGCGCGGGCGGGGCGATCCACGGCCTCGGCATTGGCGCGCAACAGATGCTGACCCAGGACCCACAGCGCAGCTGGGAGCTTGAGCAACAGGCTATCCAACAACAGCGCGCCATGAAGCCCTTGGAGGCCACTACAGCGGGCCAGATAGGCGCGATCGGTGGTAACGTGGGCGCTGCTATCCCCTTGGGCATGGCACTCGGTGCGATGGCTCCTGCGGGCGTGGCCGGGGCCATCGGCGCTGGCGTGCTGGAAGGTGGTCTTATGGGCGCTATGGCGCCGACCACCAAGCCCGGCGAGCGCGCTGAGAACATCGGTTACGGCGCTGGCTTCGGCGGGGCTGTTCCGGCCGCTGGCAAGGCTGTACGCTCGCTCGTTGGTGAAGGCGACGTTGCTATGCAGAAGGCCGCAGATGTCCTCAAGCGGTACGGCGTCGGTGTCTCCAAGTCTAAGCAGGCTGGCGGCGGGCTGAACGCTGCCTCCGACTACATGATTGAAAACACCCCCATTATGAGCAATATCGCCAAGGGCGCTGCTGATAAGAAGGTGGACAAGGTACGGGACGCGCTGTTCAACATGCTCGGCACCAACGCGCCCAAGACCAACGACGAAATGGCCAAAATCACTGCTGACCTTGGCGCTGATATTGGCGCAATGTCCAAGGGCAAGGCTGCTCCTGTAGCTGGCATCAAGGCTGGCGTTGATGATGTGATGAAGGAGTATCGTCAGCTGCTCCCCGCCCAGCGCAACCCACAGATTATGAAGTACGCTGCGCAGCTCAACAACATATCCAAAACGCCCGGTGTGCGGTTGAAGGGCGAGACCTACCAAGCCATCCGCAGTGACATGGCTGCCGACGCTGCCAAGGCTCCGCCTGAGCACGCCAAGGCGCTGAGGGGGATGGTCAAGGTACTGGATGATGAGTTCGCCAAGGTGCTCTCCCCCGAGGAAGCGACCGCGTTAGCCGCCAAGAAGCAGCAGTATCGGTTAGCTCGCATCCTTGGCAAGCAGGACATCAAGGAAGAAGCCTTTGACATCACCAAGGCTCGCACTGCCGTAGAGCGCGAGGCCAAGAAAGGCGCTGTGATGCCAGAGGCCAGAGAATTGCTACAGGCTGCCGACGTAGGCATCCCAAAAGTCAAGCCACGGGCTCTTACCAGCGGCCCGGTTCTGGCTACAGCTGGGACGGCATTAGTCAACCCAACCCTCGTAGCCAAGGCTCTTGGCGGCGCAGGCTTGTCCAAACTGCTGCTGAACACGGGGGCGCCCCAGCGTCTGGCTAACAGCCCTCTACTGAGGAAGGCAACGGCCCGCGCCTTGAAGGGCGAAATGCAACGCGAATTGAGTGATGAGGATTAAATAATGGCTCGCAACGGTAGCGGCACCTACGTCCTTCCTCCCAGCAACCCTGTCTCTTCTGGCACGGTTATCGAATCGGACTGGGCGAATGATACAATGGCCGACCTAGCAGCGGCCTTGACACAGAGCATCGCCTATGACGGACAGACCGTTCCAATTGCCAACCTGCCGATGGGGGGCTTCCACCACACCAATTGCAGCGACGCTACAGCTCGCAACCAGTACGCCACTCTGGGCATGGTGCAGGATGGTAAGCACACTCGCGTGCAGATTGTCAGTGGTGTTGATAACCTCGTCGGTACACTCGTTGGTGGCGCCACGGGCTACGTCGCTGGATCGTTGATCACGTTCTTCGCCCCAGCGAACAACACTGGCCCTATGACGATGAACTACAACGGCATCGGTGCTCGGTCTATTGTGTCCTCTAATGGCCTGCCGCTCGTGGCTGGTAACGTGAAGACTAACGACTTCTTGATGGCTATCTACGACGGCACCCAGTTTAAATTGATTTCTTCCGTCACCTCCACTGTGGCGGTCAACCTGCTGCAACTCGCAACCACTGGTGAAGAGCGTCCAGGGGGCGTGTCCTTCCCGGCCATGACTATCGCTACTGGGACTAGCATCAATATTCCAGCTGGAACGGCGTGGGTCGTGCCCCCTAACAGTAACGATCCAGGTGACGCCATTAAGGTGACGTGGAATGCTCAGGCGTTGACTCTGACACTGATGGCTACCAGCTTCACAACTACCATCGCGGTTAACGAGTTTGGCCAGATCGTGCAGTTCGCTGGCAAGGCTGCTGGGGCTACCCTCCGCGGCAACGCCGTCTTGGGGGTTGTAGAGCATCTCACTGGCGTCGCCAACAAGGTTATCACTAAGCCGCTCATCTTTGCTGATGATGGCTACCGCATGACTGATATCGGCACTCTTTTGTCTAACACTATCATCACTGGTGGGCTCGTTATCCCCAACAGTATTTCGCCAATGCAGATGGACATCGCGGCTGGTACGATCTTCATGCCCGGTGGTGATGCCAACACCATCAATAGCCCGAACGTCTACGCTATCCCCCAGCAGGCTAACATCCCGTTTCGCACACTGGCCGGGCAGAGCCTTGTCAGCGGCGGTACTACTGCGAACGCTCAGGTTCAGCAATACGACCCTAACGGCTCTGGTGTGGTGACCACTCTGCCGAACAACGGCGATACTGTTATTCACCGCCTGTACTACCTCTATGGGACGTACATTTGGGCCTACGGTCAGAAGATCTATACAAGCGTTGAGAACGCCCTGTCCATGATTAACTGGGACCGTTCGCAGTACGTCAAGTCTCTGTACCTTTCTGACGCTACGTTGGTGGCCGAGATCGTAGCTATCAAGAACACTACGTCGCTTGCCAACATCGCACAGGCAGCCATTGTCTGCCCCGGCGCTATCAACTTCAGCATTGGCGGTCCTGGTGGCATCACCGACGCACCAATTGATGGCACCCCTTATGGTCGGCAGGACGCAGCATGGACCAAGGTCCTGCGTCAGACCAGCCCTACTGTTCTGACGAACATGAACATCAACGGGCCTACTCCTAGCTTTTCGCAGGTGCAGAACCCCGCTGGTGCCGGTACTGTCGGTCTGTTCCACAACAGCGGAACCTTCGGGTGGTTCAGTATTGAGACCGTCAACCCTGACGATAAGACCTACTTCCGTAGTCGCAACCCTGCGAACTCGGCTCTGCGCTTCACTACTACCTACGACCTCGCGGCTGGTTCGTGGGGCTTCCCAGCGGCCATCACGGTGGCTACCGCCATCACCGCTGGTGGTGCCATCAACGCTGCTACTGTCGCCTCTACTGGCAACATGTCGGTAGGCGGCAACCTTGGCGTCGCCGGTCAGGTTGACGTTACCAGCCCCATCATCAACGCTGGTGGTCAGGCTGTTATCCGTGGCCCAACCGTATCGGTAGTTGACGAAATTCCACGGTGGGCCGATGTCGGCGGTAGGCTTATGAAGGTTGGCCTGAAGTACCAGACCAGCCAGCTTGATACCACTGCTGGCAGACTCTTGGTGAACGGGGCATACGGTCTTGGCGCTAGCATCGGTCTCACTGCTGGCACTAACCTGAACACCATCGTCAACTCTGGGTTCTACCGAATCCTTGGTGCTCCGGTCAATGGACCGGGCACCCCCGCCAGCGTCACTGATGGTCTGCTGCTTGTGACTCGTGGTCTGGACACCATCTCCCAGCAAGCCACAGACTATGTATCGGGCCAGACTTGGGTTCGGGCTGGTTCTCCACCAGACGTAGGTGGCGTCGGCACTTGGGGGGCGTGGGGCGTCTGCCTTCGCGCGCAACTCGGTTATCAGACCGGGGTTTCTGACCTCAACAATCTGATAGTCCCAGGCTTCTACCAAGTCCAGCCCGGCATCCTCAATGCTCCAGAGAGCACATTTGCGGCGGTAATAGTAGAGCTGCTTGACCCCAACACGGTCATGCAGACCTACAAGTCAACCGGCCTTGTCCCTAAAGACTTCCGGCGCAACAAGTCCGGCGGCGGTTGGGGGGCGTGGTTCCAGGTTTACAGCGACTCTACTATCGCCCCTACAATGAACAGCGACTACTTTGATGCTGAGTCCCTGAGGTTCCGTAGGATCGGTAAGCAAGTATCGTTTACTGGCAAGATAGGGCGAAACACGCCGATGCTTCCTAGTGACGTGTGCTGTTTCATCCCCAATACCTACGCGCCCAACACCAACGTATTCTGGACTGGGTTGGTGTCCTACAACAACCTAGGATCGCAGGTATGCGGCGTGCAGACAATCATAGCGAACGCGTGGATCCAGTTGGGGTTCGTCATCACTATAGGGGGAGCCCCGGCTGGCGTCTGCAACCTTGGGATTGGGCAATCGTGGTTCGTGCCATAATCATAGCGGTGGTGCTGCTCTCGGGTTGCGTTCAGAGCTTCACGAAGAACGGCACCACCGTCATGTCTTACTGCCTCATAGGCGCGGTCTACATGGACCAAACCGAGGTTACTTTAGAGGAGAAGCCGGCGGAACATAAACCTCACTGAGCGGCCTTCCGCAGTTCGGGCACTTGTGAATGCAGATGCAATAATGATATCGCCAGCTACAGAACTTGCACTGCTTGATGCGTGGTGGCGGGTTCATTCTAGCCACCAACGATCAACGCTAGCACAAATCCCAGCCATCCAACCATAGCCAGAACCCTGTAAATCTGTATGCAGGTGTTCTGGCTTTTCACCTTCGACCTCAGAATGACAATCTCATCGTGCTGCTTAACAATCTTCTCTTTGCAGTATTCAGCGTCCATTTTAGTATGCCTATAGCCTGTGGTGGTGGTTAAAACAGGCCCATGGACGCATCCATTGGGCCTGTGGCTGGCGCTGCGCGCATACCCTGTATGGGTGTGCAGGCTAGCGCCTAGTGCAGCGTGCGCGCTGCTACAGCGTGTTTCTGGTAGCCCTTAATACTCGCGTTCCAGTCGTCGTTGGCCATTTCGCACAACTGGCAGAGTTCAGCATAGTTTTCCTTAATGAACTCCTTCAATTCTTCCCTCGGCATTGGGTACTGGTTGCCGCCCAGGAACGCCTCTTCTACAGCAATATCGGGGTCGCGCACCTTAGCGTTCACACAAAACATGATATCTTCTACTATTTCACCCTTAATCCGCATCATAACACAACTCCTTACAGGTGGCTGGTGGTACTACCTATAGTACCACCAGTAACACGGTTGAGCTACTCTTTAGTATTGGCGATTATGTGCTCTTCTACAAGAAGTAGATAACACCTAAGATCACTAATATCGTCAAGGATCCCAGTAGGATCCACAGCCGCTTGGAAGATATCATAGCCTTTAGCCTCACATTGAGTTTCGATTCGGTCCCACTTGCGCGCCAACATCATGAAGGCACCGATGCCTCCACGCTTGCGCCAGCTAGACCCGTAGTCCTTGTCCTTAACAATGAGCGTGGCTACATCATCCTTGCATAGCTCACGTATGCGCTCAAAGCTCGTTAGTACATAGCTCATTTCAAGTACCTCGAACGGAAGTCAGAGATCACACACTCGCACTCCAGGCGGTACGCCGGGTCGTGCTCTATGCTATCCTGGATGTAGCCGACATAGCGTTCCCCAATGGGGATGATATGCTGGTTGCCCATCTTCAGTTCTTCAGTACATTTTAGCAGGCCGTCCAACTTGTCGCACAGGTCCACCAGATGCTTCTCGTCATCAGTGAGAATGTCGTAGGCCGTGGTAGGGTGGATTTTGGCGATGGCCTCCTCTTCCTTCAGTTGGATCTGGTTCCGTATTTCATGGGGCAGCGCTCGCTTAATGTTGCTGGGGATGTCCCCCACGGCGTACTCGCCCATGTCGTGGAGGAGGCCTGCCATCAGGCAGGCTTTGCTGGCCCGACCCTCTGTCAGCACCAGCATCAGGTTAACCACGTTGAAGCTGTGCTCGGCCACAGTCTCCTCAGTGATCATACGACACATATGGTAGCGCTTGATGATGCCAGCCTCGCGCGCCAGCTTAATTTGATGTAATAGCATGTTTCCTCTCCTTAGCTCTTTCAAGCCATTCAATTGCCGCCTTCGACCAATCTTCCGCCTCAACACACGAAGCAAGGTAGAGCGCTTCATTTGCTTCACCATTCTTCCAGGCGTGCCAGCTCTGCACCATCGGGGCCACTGTCCCGTCAAAGAATGGCTCATGGAAGTAGTCAATCTTTCCGTTGCAGAGGTCAATGCAGTCTTGGTCAAACTCCGCCCAACTGTGGACCAGAGGTTGGGGTTTGGGGTACTGACACCACTCCCAGAGGCCGTTGAAGTTATCCTCCAACAGGTGGAAGTGCCGCTCGTAGATGTGCAGGTTGGCCGACATGTGATACCAGCGGCCCACCGGCACGCCGATCCGTGCTGCCATATACTCTTGGAGCATGGTCATATGCACAGCGTTCGCCCCGCACAGACCGAACACCAAGTCGTTACTGCGGTTGGTGATGATGAAGTCCAGCTCCCCCTCCGCCACCCGGCAGATGATACTCATATTGCAGGGGTAGTCCTTGCTGGTGCCCTCCAAGTCGCTGTAGCCATCCCACATTGCTAGGACGCATCGGCGGTCATCGGGGTTCTTTTGGAGCTGGCTACAGACTCGTTCAACTTGGTCGTAGCCGAAGTGACGTCGCCAGCGGTGTCCATAAGCGGCGTTGAATGTGAGCCCATCGTCGCTGTAGGTCATCATGTTCTGGTTAAACTGCCGGACAAACTCAGTGTCGTTACGGCCAGCAATCATCCAGAGGCCTTCTACCAAATGAAAGAAGGGGTTGGCGTTACGCTCAGCGTGGAACAGGACTCTTTCGTGCGGGCAACGTACCTCCATAAACAGCGGCTTCATGAGGGAAAGCGCTGGCCCGTTTCGGGTGCTGACAGGCTTTCCGTAAGCCTTAATCAGCGGCATAAGCCGCTGATAGGCCGAGTTCACATTACGTGTACTCACTTCAAACATAAATCCTCCGGCGTCCTGGGCTATTAGTCACATAGCGCATAAACTTCTGAAACTCGCAGAGAGTGTTCTGCAAGTCTTGCATGTGAAACTCTGGTATTTTCCCCCGTACCTCCCACTTCAGGTCCGTTAGCCGGTCCATGAAGTTGCGCTCCGTAGTGCTGGGGCCGTAGAGGATATCCAATCCCTTCTTGCTCCCCGGCCCCATGACGGCAAAGTCGTACCAGTCTGGGGCGTAGTGGAGGTGCTGGTCGTTCTTCAGGTCTGCGACAATCTGTCCAGCCAGAAAGCTCCCAAGCCCATCAATTTTCCGTAGACAATCAAAACATTCACGGCACGATAGGTTTGAGATGTACGCGTCACGTACTTCTTTGATGAGACGGTCCACGTAATCGATTTTATTGATGCGCTCGCCGCAGGTGCTGACAACATAGGCGGTATGGAACACCTTTTCCCCGGCGAACATCTTCGCCTTCAGATGGTCAATTCCCTTGTCCTTGTCGTAGTAGTCACGCACGCTGGGGGCGTAGTTGAACAGGCGCGCTGCCGTGTAGAACTCTGGACGCTTGTGCATCGCTAGGTCAAGCTCAATACGCAGCGCTCGGAGCTCTTTAGTACCCCGGTCGTCTTCCCGCCTGTTTTCGCAGAAGTGGTAGTGCTGTAGGATCGGGTCCTTGGTCCACGGCCCTGGGACTCCTGATCGCTTTCTTGTGCCGATAGCCTGCCGCTCGTTAACGTAATAGATGTACCTTTCAAGCTTGCCTTGATGTATGCTCACGATATAAGCACCCGAGTTGATACGCCCTCTTCCACTGGACGCGGAAGTCTACGCGTTTACCACCGAACCAGCCCTTCTTAACCTCCTTTTCAACGACCGTAACTACGTCTGGGAACAGCTCAGCCAGCGCCCTGACCGCGGTCGCTTGCTGCTCTGGTGTACGATGTAAGGAGCAGCCACCGGGGGCATTGGACGTCCCAATTTGGTCCCAGAACAAGTTGCACCAGATGGCTGTCTTCTCTCCCCGCATCAAGAGGGTCAAATTCAACACCATGTCGGCCAAGATGGGCCAGTAGTCCGTCTTTATCGGGCCAATCTTGTCCAAGTTTACCGCCTGGAGCGCGTTTATGCGGGTACACTCCTTTACCCCGATAGGGGCATTGTTCCCCATGGCCCGAGGGTGGAGCCCTACCAGCGGATAGTCATCCAGCATAAGCTCCAGCACTTCCAGGCTATTGTTGATCTGGGTGGCGTTCGCTGTTATCAATGACTTTGAGTTGCCGGGACTGCGCACGGAGAATCGAAGGTCGTCATCGATAATAAGGATACGGCGCCCAAGCTCAGGGTAATGACCGTTAACGATAAGATTAAACTTCTCGCTGTACGTGAGAGTTTCCTCTCCCTCGCTGAGGATGTTGACTTCGGGGTGATTCTTTGCATGGCGTGATACCTCGTCTTTGGGGCAGACAATGTAGGTGTCTGGCCACCAGTCCCAGGGGATGCTCGCTAGGGTGCGAACATTGCCCACCCTGCCGCGAGTAATTATCGCTATCTTCATCAAAGTCCTCTCCTAAATGTCAATCGGCCCCATAACGGGGCCGACTGGTGGGGTCCAGCGATCAAGCTGGAGGGGTGTATGCAGTCACGCTGCAAGCACCATCGCGCAGGTAGAAGCTCAGGAATCCTTTGTCACCACCGGCTTCGAGGTACTCTGCGATGGTTTGACCATCGGCCATGATAACAGCATACTGGCTTCGTGCTCCTTTATACGCGGCGATCTTGGCCTTCTGTTCTTCGCTGATGTTGATGGTGGAAGCTTCGTGGGTCGGCAGTCGCCGCACCGCAGGAGCGCGAACAGGCTTAACGGGGATGGGATTACCGGCCTCGTCCAGAAGCTGATTTCCCTGCTCATCGAGCTGATACTCGATCACCTTGGCTGGCTTCGCTTTCCGTGGTTTGGCCATTTTCACAGGACCCTGGACTTGTGTCCCCTCTTCGTTAAGCAGAGGCGAACCATCTTCATTCCACTGGGGGTAGAGCTTCGGTTCTTTTGGGGTCTTTTCGCGAGCTTTGCGCTCTTTGGTTGGCTGTACTTCGGCGGGGGTGTCTACGGCTTGGGCTTCGTCAGCGAGGCCATTTTCATAGTCAGTCATTTCAAAGGCACCTATCAAGGGTTAGTGGAAAAGAGCCCCCTAAAACTTAGGGGGCAGTATTACTATACCACAATGGCCGTCCAGAACAAGCACTATTTACTCCGTGCTTAGGTTATTACGCAATAAGGAAATGAATTCTGATTCCGCCATCTGCTTACTGCGACTGGACTGTAGGATGCTGCGCTCCACCCCGCAATCCAGCATGATGCGGTAGATCGTTACGCATTCGGCCTTGCTCCCAGGCCGGGCAATGCGCAGATGCGACTGGTAGGTACGCTCCCAACTGGGGTCTCCCCCAAACCAAATGACGTTGGAGCAGTTGTTCTGCAACCCATCAATCCCAAGTGCTACGGACTGAGGGTGACCCAGCATGAGGGGGATGTGACCAGCACTGAACAGATTACAGGTCGCTACCCCAGATCCGACAGAAACTCCCCCACCGACTCTAGGAACGTCGTAACCAAGTCTTCGGTTAATTCTGTCGAAGTCATGCCGGTAGGCGTATAGGCAGAAGGCGGGCTCGCCATCAAGCTCTGCGAGGATGTTTTCGAGGGCGTCGAGCTTGCCCTCGTGGATGGGGATGTAGGTGTTCGGATCGCCCTCCGTATCAATGATGGCTCCTTGGGCAAACTGGCGGAGCTTTCCCCATAGAACACCCGAGTTTGGTGCCATAACCACTGCGTCACCAAGTACGAGTAGGAACTCCTTCTTAAGCTCATTGTATTTCTCCCGTATGGATGGGGGCATGGGAACCCACACGATGACCTCCATAGTTGGCATGTCATCATCGCCTTCAGAGACGATGGTGGTGGGGGCGATTTTTGCTGCAACCCGCTGAGCTGCTCCCGGTAATTCAACATAGCCGAAGCCGCTCTCATCCGGGCGCATGTACTGGTTGCGGAAGTGAGTGATGAAACGCCCAAGGTCTTTCCCCAGATCAGTGATGTAGCATTGGAAGAAGAGGTTCTCAAGCTTACCGGGGCGCGGAGTCCCAGTCATGACAACCCGACGGTTGGTGTACTGGAGGTAACATTCCAGGGACTTGGCCCTCAGAGTGTTTGGGTCTTTGAAGGCAGTAGACTCATCGCACACCAGCATGACCCTCTTGCCTTCAAACCAAGCGATGGCGTATGGGTTCCCCCTGTAGACCTTGCGCTTGGCACCTGGATTTGTGCATATCGGCCCAAACTCCGTGCCGATGAGTCCTTCGAAGTTCATCAGGTAGACGTCAACGTCGGACTCCAGCGCTGCCTTGCGCGCCTTTTCCCCGCCATGCACGATAGCGAAGGTGAGGTGGGCAAAGTCTGCCCAGTAGTTCATCTGGTGCGGCCAGGAGGTGGTGATAACCCGCAGGGGAGCTATCACCAACATGCAGTCCACCATATCCAGCTTCTTAAGTATGTCGTAGACCTTAAGAGCCACCGCTGTCTTCCCTCGCCCGGGCTTCAAGAAAAGCCTGAAGCCTGCTTCCCGTACTCCCAAGGACATACTTTTCATCTGCAGGGGTCGTGGCTCGAACTTTGGCTTGCACTGTTCGTAGGGCAACATCTGCGTCGTCATGGACTTGTACCTCAAAGCCAATATCGCGTAGCAGTTGGTGGATATAGAGCTGAAGCTTCCTGGGTTCTTCCCCGGGCCGCTTGAACTCTATGAAGAGGAAGTTGCCTCCCTCCCACATGATTAGTCGGTCTGGCCAGCCCCGACGCCCTTGAAGGTTGAGTTTAAGGGGCACAACAACGATGTTGTGCTCCCTAGCCCATTTGTTCAGGTTTAAGCAGAATCGGTTTTCGATCTGCATCTCCATATCGTTGTTACGGGGCACTTCGGCACTCTCCTCCTGCCCTCCATGATATCGGGCAGTAGCGGCAGGCCTCATGGCTGGGGGTAGCGGTGTAGACCGTGTCCGCGTTTACAATGTCAATTTGCTCCATCAATTTGACGATTTGGATTTGTCTATCCCCGTTGTTGTATGTACGGGGGACCGTGTGTAGAGGTATGTCAAGATACACAAACTCCGTTTGGCATAGAGGGGTGTCGTACTCGTCCATCGCCATGTACATCAGCCCCTGCCCCTCGTGGTCGGGGTACACCCTCCCTGACTTCCAGTCTAGGATGCGGTGGGTATTCCCCACTGTCAGCTTCAGGTCCGCCTTGCCCCGAGCGTAGGCGTTGGGATCGTCGAAGCCACAGGGCTTCCAATCCTTGTCTACTGCTAGCGCGGCCTCGGGGCTGGGGTTGAAGATGGTCAGGTTCTCCATGAAGCGCTGCCACGGCTTGAGCGTGGCGTTGCGCGTTGGATACCGGCCCCCCTTAAAGAACTCCTCCAGCATGGCATGGAGCTCAGTGCCGCGCTTGGCCGACGGGCTATCAGGGGTCCTGTTCCCCAGGACGTAGCACCAATGCCACAGTTTCGGGCACTTCTTGTAGGTGCTCAGGCTGCTGTAACTCTGTGGGCGCCTCATTTCTTAGCGGCCTCCGCCCATGTATTGCCGATACCCATCGTCAACCTCATAGGTACATCACATGGCAGAGCGTTCGCAGCCTCGAGCATAACTTCGTAAATGATTGCCTTATGCTCAAGTGGCGCGCACAGGTTAATTTCGTCATGGACCGTACCCAGTAGACGGTAGTAGAAATGTCTAAGGGCGAGCTCTTCGTCTGCATAGATGATGGCCTCTTTGGTTTGGTCGGCGGCGCTGCCTTGGATGAGCAGGTTGAGGCTCTTGTACGCCCACACTCTGCCATTACTTGGGGGTTCACAGTAGCAATACCGTCCCCCCAGCGTCTTAATGGGCAGGCCCAACTCGAAACGCCGCTTGCAGTCGCGGTCGAGACGCACCACGTCAGGGAGGTAAGCCTTGATGGCATTCCGTAAACTGCTGGCCCGGTCGTAGCTACACTCAAGCTTGTCTGCAAGAACTTGTGCTCCCATTGCATAGATTAGTCCCAGTAGAATAACTTTGCTCTGCTTGCGGGTAACGTCTCCTCCAACAAGCTCCATGACAAAGATGTAGGGGTCCATCTCCGGGTCGTCGTTAAATGCTTGCAGGAGCAGCCCATCCTCAAAATGTGCCGTGAGGCGAGGTTCCTGCGCCTTGAAGTCAAATGAATACCAAACACAACCATCGTCAGGCAGACAGTATGACCGCATATTGGGGAAGTGATCGCCGAAATAGTCCAAGCCTTGTTCATCGGGAATGTTCTGCCCATTTGGCGCGGTGCTGCTTAGCCGACCAGTACGAGTACCGTAGCCTTCAGGGTTCCGCACTTGGTTATAGGTCGGGTTGATGGTTCCCCCGTTGGCGTCAGCATAGGCGATCCATGGCCCCATGAAAGTACCGGTGAGGGTGGCATACGTCGCGCGGCTGCGCAGCATGCTCTGCAACTCCTTGTCGCTTTCCAGGACCTTCTCCAAGCTCGCCTTGTTGGCGGACAGCTTGCCGGTGGGCGTGGAAAGGAACCCCTTGTACCCAGCATCGCAGAGAGCGTTAACCAGCTCTCGGTCGCTCCCAGGGTTCATTCCCGGGCAGTGCAGGCGCTCCCGCACCAAGTCATCCAAAGTGTGGAGTTTGTGCATCGCCGTATGGTAGTCGTGCCGCAGGCGCTCCAGATCTATCTTAATGCCCTTGGCCCGGATTCCGTTGAGTATGGGAGCCAGTACGCGCTCCCTGTCGTAGGGGGGATGCATCATGTCCAACTTGGGATAGCAGTACTCGTGCAACTGGTACGCCATTTCGGTGTCAGACTCAGCATACTTCCCAACTAAGTCCCCCGGAGCTCGACAGATGTAGGCGCCGCATTGTTTCCGACTGCGGCACTCAGGCACATGGGCCATAATCCAGTCGTAGAGCTCTTGCTGGTCGTCTGGAGGCATCCCCAGCCAGTTGTCGGCTAGGTCCTTCAGGCGAAGGCTGGGAGTGTTTGGGTCTATCAAATAGGCCTCAAACATGGTGTCATGGGTAAGCAGGGGATCGCGCTGAGGCATGTCAAACCAGTACTCGGCCACCCACAGGTCAAAGGCAAAGATGTTATGCCCGACCAGCTCCTGGTCCCACACACGGATAAGCTCCTTCTTAAAGTCCTCCTTCGTGCAGTTGTTGTTCGTTGGATGGCCCCATGCCCAGTAGTGATTGGTTCCATCGTGGTCGCGTATGGAGCAGCCCACAGGTTTCGGGGGAGTAGAGGCACCGTCAACAATTGCGTCTGTTTCAAAGTCTAGGGAAATCATCAGAAACTCCAAAGGGGGCTTTCGCCCCCTCGCTAGTTAGAACTTCGCTGGTTTGGATGCTGTTTCTGCTGCTCTTTCAGTTGGAGGATCATAGACCTTCTGTGCGATCTCCAGAGCCGCAGGAATTCGGGCTATGAGTCCGCCCAGCATGCTCCGATCAACTACGCCAATATCGGTAAAGGTCAGCTTGTACTGGCTCTTCTGGTCAGGCACGCTGCCTACCCGAGTGATCAAAGCCAGTGGTGGGGATTTGTACAGAGCGCCGCACTTCTGAACATACATCTGCCAGTTGTTCACTGAAGTGACAGGAGGTTTAAGGATCGCAATTTCAGCCGTGGCAATGTCTTCTGGCCGAGTGGAGGCGGGGATCACCGCCAAGCTGCGAGTGTTCTTGCAAGCCTTGCCCCGGCCACCGTCGGGGTCACTTTTCCACTGGTTGGCCCAGCACTCGGCACAGGTGGAGCACTGGGGCTTGCTGCTCGCAGGGTGCGGGGCCATATCCGGGCCTCCATCCTCAGAGTACGCAAAGCAGACCGGGCTGGTCAGGTTATTGGGGTCAAACTTGCCCTCGTACAGCGTATTCGCGTGGACACTTGCGACTACAATAACATCCAGTTTGTTGTCTGGGCATGGATTCCCATTGTAGGTCAGTACCCCCGCACGGGTGCCGATTGTTAGCCCGCTGGGTCGCTCTATCTCGCCGGCCCTCTTGGCCAACCGAGCGAGCTCCTCATCGTAGTTTACTATCTCGGATCTCTTAGTGTCTTTGCTCTCAGTAGTCATTTCTCAGTACTCAGAATTGATGCAACAGGTTAATGATCCACAATTTGATCCCAGTCCACATGGCACGCAGGGAAGTGAATTTGTTCCCTGCCCGGAACCCAACGTAGAAGCCGACACCCATCAGTACAGCGATCAACAAGGTCATTATAGTCTCCAGAAGGGGCGCAGTTGGCCTACGCCCCCCGATTGCGGTTAGCCTTCGATTGCGGCCAGGATCAGATCCGCAGTGCTGGCGTAGGCGTCGGCCTCGTCAACGGTTTTCACATCCACGATGTCGAACTTGGCACCGGACAGGTCATCGTCCAGTTTGCGCAGGTACTCCGTAGCATCACGGTCGTGGCCCACCTGAATAAACAGGAAGGTAAGGTCTTCGTCTTTGTCCAGCTTCTGGCTGGCTTCCACAATGACGCGAGCCGCAGCGGCTTTGTCATCAGGGACGCCATCGGTAAGCACCAGGATAAAGTCCTTTTTATCGGACTTGCCTGCTTGCTCCAGCGCCGCACTGAGCGCCTCGGCAAGTGGGGTAGAACCCCGTGGGGAACGGGTGGCAAAGATTTCCTTTACCTTGTCGGCTGTTACGCCAGTGTAACCCTGGACGCTGGCACCACTGAAAAACAGCACATCAACACCGTCGCTGTCCAGTGCCTGCAAATCGCGGGCAAGAGCAGTGACACTTTCCTGGGCGTAGTCCCAACGGGACAGGCCGCGCTTGCAATCTTGCTCGCCCATGCTGCCGGACGCGTCAATTGCAATGATGAAATCATACTCGGAAAGTGAAGATTTATCAGCCATTTCAGTTACCTCATTGGTTATGGACTGTAGCGCCACCTTGGCGCTACAGGGGTAATAGTAACACCGGTAGCCCTCTTAAACAACGGGGTAGCCACCTTTATTTGCATCGCCCATCAGCCAGAACACCAGCAGCATACGCTCGCCAGCCCTGACCTCAGCACCACGGTGATGCACGAAACGCCCGTTGAAGAACAGAGCGTGTCCTTTGGGGAGCGCTGGCACAAAGATGGTCTGCCCTGCTGGCCCATAGGGTCGCAGATAGGTTCCACCCCCGCTGTGGCGATCGGGCGCTAAGCTGACCACGCAGCTCAGTTCACTCTGCTCGTCCACATGCCAGTCACTCTGGGCCGTGGCGTCTGTGGTGTAGCGCGCCAGCTGGATAGAGCTGGCCTTCCCAGGCGTGTGGCCCGTCATAATCTGGAACAGGGGGGTAATCCTCTGGTCCAGCATGTTAATGAACTTTGGAAACAGGGCCGGAGCCTTGTATCGCAGCACCAACTCTTCTACCTGATACGGAGTCTCCTCCTCTGGGTTAACCTCAAAGGCGCCCCGGTTGGTATCGGCGTAGGCCAGGAGGTCATCACACTCGTAGTGATCCATTACGGGGGCGCTGAAGATCATCGGCCCCCACAGGTGGATCGGTATATCATCCAGACGGTTCTCGTTCCAGATAATGCTAGCGCGGTCGTAGCCCTCAGCATTGCACTGAGCGATCGCGGCTTGCATCCGCGGCATGAAGTCTGCTAAGGGGTTCATCGCTCACCCCGCAGCAGCTTCTGGGTGAAGTCCTCTACCTCAATCCTGCACTCCTCCAGCAGTGCAATAGCTTCGGATTCGTTTTCACCACCGGCCTCAAACAGCAGGCGGAGCATTGTGGCTGCTCCCCCCATAAAGGCCCGGATCGTCTCTGTGCGCTGTACTTCGTGCGCGTCCTTAGGGATGCACATCTCAGCAAACAGCTCACGTTCTTCGGCCAATCTGCCCATATCAGGCTTTCCTGTCAAATAGGTCGTACACGGTACGCACCTTGACACCGGGCACGGGCTCCCCAGCATCTTCGCGAGCAAAGATGGCCGGGTCGCTAATGCGAAACTGTAGCATGTCAAGGGCGCGGTTCTGTATCAAGTAATCAACGAAGGCCTCGCGGTCTTCAACCTCATGGACTTCCCTGTCACTTAGACCAGTGATACGCTGGTCAATTACCATCCCCTCAAAGAGCTGTTCCCGGAAGACATCAATCAACCAGGACTTCATGCCAATTTCTTGCTCTTTGAGATCAGCCGCTATCTTGTCCGCCTTTAGGCGTTCAGCCCGCTTGTCGCGCCATGCCTGGATGACTTTCTCAGCCATGTAACGGTCGGCGTCTATGGGGGCAACATTAGCGATGGTTTTATCAAAATCCATCACTGTCCACCTCTTCAATAGTTTTGGTGAACACCAAATTACCGCCGATATAGCTCCGTTCCCATAACAGAGCCTGGAGTGTCCTACCCAGTATTGTCAGTTCGTGCAATGTAGAAGGTTTGCCTGGAAACAGCAGCCCCCATGCATCACTAAGGCTAAGAACTACGCACATCTGCCCTTTGTACTTGCGCAGGAATGGGCGAAGGTTCGCTGCCTTCATTAGCGGCATGACTCGCTCAGTAAAGGACTTGTCCTCCAGGGGGGAAATTTTGAATCGGAGACGTTCTACGGTAAACATGGTGAACTCCTGTAAGTGGTGCCCTCTACCGGGCACCACCAACTCTATTTAGGGCATGAAAATACCCATCGGGTTAACTTCCTCCCCACCAAACTTCTGCACCGCTGCCATCATAAGGCCAGCGACGCGCATGGGGCTTTCGTGATCCAACTCTGTAATCAGTGTAGCAGCCAGCAACTCGGGGGTTGCCCTCCCCACGCCACCCAGGAAATCGATGGTATGTGAAGAGTTCCCACCCTCGGTCTGGGAAGTAAAGAACCGCATGATGAACGGCATGTTCACTTCGCGGCAAATCTTTTCAATTTCCTTGATAAGCGGAGTAAGCCGCTCGTCGTACGTGGTACTGACATCGAAGACTTCTGGTTTGGCGTTAACCCACTCTTCAGTTGTAAACGCGCCTTCGTCTTGTAGGTCCATTGCAAGGTCACCTCTTTCAAAATGGAATGTCATTATCGATTTTTGGCACCACGGGGGCTGGGATGTACTCCCCCTCAACCGGCGCCGCTTTCGGTGCATCCAGCAACAGCAATGATTTGCGAACTTCGGCTATACGCATCATAGCCTCGCTGTAAACCCGCATGGCCTCGTTTTCCTGAACCGTCAGGGTTTCCAAGGCCCGACTGTAAAGATCAACGCCCTCAGGTATAACGGCGCAGAGCTCTACTTCCGTCACCAATATGGCACGATTGTCGTAATGGCAGGTGCCATCACGGAGCTCGTACCTAAAGGGGAACTCGCCCAGCTTCGGCGCGTACTTGGGCAGAGCCCAGATACTTCCCTCAGCCTTAACTACTTCCTGCTTGGTTTTAATCACAACTATTACCTCCTTGGCGGCTGCTATACCGCACCTATATAGTAGCCCAGCGGTGTTACTGGTGCAACCATTAAAGGCCTCCAGCGCTTGCCCAGTTTGGTTATAAGGCTTATACTGGTACTACCAGCGCCACCCCGGCGCTGCTTATATAGGTGCAAGGTTATGGAAGCTCAACTAAAGCTAGACCCGACCGGCTATTATGAGGCCAATCTTGGAGATGATTGGCGTGAAAAGTGCGTTGAGGTCATGGGTGTTTTGCCAGAGTTCATGTTTGGCCCCCATGCAACTATTGCCGAGAACATGGAAAAGAACTACCAGTTCTTCTTCGCCTGGGCCACGGGCATGGGAGCCAAGGTGAGCAACGAATGCTTTTGCTTCCCAGGGGATCCGCCCCAGTACCCCATTATGAGCGCCACGCATGGCAACGAAACAGTATATATCTACCAGCACGCGCTCGTTGCGCAGACTGTGGATGGCGAGCTTACTAAATGGACGAGAATGGACTGAACCCATGCATCTACATGCCCGGCAGGAAACGCTACTGGAAGAGCTAGATGCATTGTACTATCAACTGCCGGAGTGTACCACACTTCGCCAGTATGATCTGCTGAAATTGCAGATAGAGTTTTACAAGGATCTGCTGAAAAAGTACAATCCGGCACCACGCTACAAGGAGAACCGCGTTAATGAGCCGCAAAGAGACACCCCAACAATTCGACGCCCGTATGCAAGCCGAGGAAGAGTTACTTCTTATTAGGCAAGAGCGGCAGGCCCGGTGCGCGCACTGGAACTGCCACCCCACCGAATGGTGGTGGTCTAACGGCCAAATCCGCACGCTGCGGTGCGACGAATGTGAAGCTGAACAGTATTTCGAGGAGTTCCAACCATGAATGCAACTGACATGAAAGAGCTGATGGAGCGCATGTTCATGCTCATCAACACCCGCGTTGAAATTGCCAAGTTGGAGGTCAAGAACCAGAACGCCCCCATGTACCTCCACCGCCAAGCCCAAGGGATTGAGGAGGGCATGATGTTTAAGCTGCGCCTCCTGGCCGAAGCCGAGGAGGGGAAGTGAGAAAGATGAAGGGACTAGTAGTCCCAGCCGACCTGTTCCTGGAGCTGGTGCGCATCTACAAGGGGATGCCACAGGAAGCGGTGACTCGCAAGCACTGGCTTGAGGCCCACCGCCTGGAGTGCGTGGCCCAGCGCAAGCTCTTTGAGCACCAGCACCCCCAGCGCGTCAAGCGCCATGTTAACCAGGAGAAATTTGAAAAATGAAATACCGCATCCAGTATTTCCTGCACGTCCAGGGTATGGAGTTCCCAGACCAGCGTGACTTTGGGGAGCTAGATGCAAGTTCCCCAGAAGATGCGGTGGAAAGCGCCATCAAGATCCACTTCCCCAACTACACGGGCAAGGATCTTGAGTACCTGCGGGGCTGCCTGTCGGCAACCTACGTTGAAGCCTTCCCACACCACTTTCACCCACGGACGGATGATGTAATACTTGTTAAGAAGGATGATATACCTGTCATGGCGCGGCGTCTGTGCAACCGCGTCTCATATGAGTGCAACGTAAACCCAGACGATATGTGGAAGGAATACGGCGCTCTGTTCGTAAATGATATCAACGTTATTCTTGGATTACCAATGGAGAACGAAGATGAAGACGTCATATGATGAGCTTATAGAACTCCTATATATTTGGCGATTCGCGCCAAGCGAAGACCCGAGGATACAGGGGGATAGCGGCAACGCGATCGGCGCTAGGTTGGCCGAGTTGAGAAGGGAGTTGGGCGATGAGGAATGGACCAAAGCCAGCAAACAGGTAGGATGGGACAACCAATGAAGAAGTCATTTGAAGAGTGGATGAACGGCACGCCGGACCCCGAGCCCGAAGAGCCTAAGAAGGCCGACAACCCCGAGAAGTTCTACGACTACGATGATGAGTTGCCTACGGGCGTTGACTTTGGGGACGCCCCCGGCACCTACATCTACCAGTGCCGGAGCTGCGGGGACTGGAACCCCATGGACTGGGAGTTGGAAGAGGACCATCCGGACAGCCACTACTGCGGCAAGAACCCGCACTGCTGCCCTCTGGCCCCACGGCAGGAATGGTTAAAGCACAAGACCATCAAGACGGCCAAGCTGCCGACCATGTCTAAGCCGAAGGCCAATCCAACTCCTCCCCCAGCACCTGTTCCGCAGAATGAGTTCAGGTGTTCCGGCTGTGGGTGTTGGTATCACGTGTCTCGCGCCTGTATGGGGGCAGATGGCAGGCTGTTCTGTGGGTCCTATGGCTGTGTTCCACATGAGCAGCCCACTAAGCCACCACAGGAACGCGATGACCGTCCGTTCAAGAAGCAGCGGGATGACTCCTATGCCTACTTGATGGAGTACACTCAGTGCCCGTGCTGTCACGTGGAGTATCCACGCACCAGTCAGCGCTACAGCTCTGAGAATCTTGGCTACTGCGGGAACAAAGCGTGCCTCATGCAAATTGAGGCTGCCCACGCAGAAGCTCGCCAATACTACAGTCGAAAGAACTACTGACCGTGCCTAGAGAGCGCGAAGGACCCCCAATGGCCATTCTTAACATCAGCAAAGCGTTGAACCAGTACTG